>Ga0187893_10007472_pt1 | contig 17869 bp, 13 predicted proteins | sample MA1701074metaG_FD_139574 | JGI IMG/M metagenome (GOLD analysis project Ga0187893, IMG submission 139574) | White microbial mat communities from a basaltic lava cave in the Kipuka Kanohina Cave System on the Island of Hawaii, USA - MA170107-4 metaG ... | reverse complement strand
TTGAGATCGAACTTGTTTCCGCCATCCGCGGCCCCCGGTGTTTCACTGCGCGCCCACGGGCAAACGTAGCGGCCCCTGGCGGGCGCGAGCGTGTTGCCCGTGATGTTAAAGGAGCCAGGAACTTCACGATACGCGCCGGAAAACACGCGAGTGAGATTGAACCGATGGAGCTTCAATTCGTCCAGGTAGCGCGCGTAGTCGAAATCGAGATTCATCACGGCGCCGTAATGTTCGCCGGCGGTGATCAACACGGTGGGTTTGCCGCGCCAGAGGAAATAATGCGGGTTGTCGGCGTGAAGCTGGATGGGTGGATCGGCCTGACTTGCGAGAACAGATGAGAACAGTCCAAGGAAGACGACGAACCGGACTTTCATGGTGTCGCTTTCCTTTCGCTCTCGAACTCCCATGCCCCCAGGTCAGGCCGTCCGACTCGAGGCACCCGTCGAATATCGTCGGGCACGTCCGGGAGTGCCAAACCGCGATCGATGGCGTTAGTGGCCGCTGATGTCAGCGCCAGATTTCCCGAGACGGGAGCCACAAAGTAGTCTTTCAACCGGCCAGTCAGATTGCCCCGAATATGTGCTTTGCCGCCTTCGAGCCGAATCTCGCCGTGCACCAGATTGTTCACGACTTCTGTCTGCGCCGTGCCCGTCCCGATGCGAATGCCCCGGCTCCAGTTCCGCTCTGGGCGCCAGATGCTGTTGTTGAAAACCTTGATCCGTTCGGCGTGCCAGAGCTCGATCCCGCAGTCCGAACCGCCAGCGATGAAGTTGTTGCGAACGATTCCGTCGGCGACGTAGACGAGGCGTTCGCCGGTGGTGTTGGCCGTGGACTGTCCGGGATTGCCGAAGGCCACACCCCGGTCACAATCGACAATGAGATTTCGTTCGACCACGATTTGCCGGGAGCGCACCCAGATAAAAATGGCCGCCCGCCCGCCGCCGTTGCGCCCTTTGATGTTCCGGAACGAATTGTCGCTGATGGTCCAGTCTTCGAGGGCCATCATGTCAATGGCGGAGATGTAATCGCCGCCGTACAACCAGTCTGCTGGCGGAACTCGAGTGTTCTCGAAGAAACAGTGCCGGATGGAGCCCTTCACCGCGCGCACGCTGGGATCCTTTCCCGCCGAACCCTTGATCGCGCGCACGCCGATGTCGCGAAAGCGGCAGTTGTAAATGTGAATGTTCCTGGGCGCGTTCTCCGCCTCGACCTTGATCCCGTAAGAACGGCAATCCGCGAACGTCAGATCGACGATGGTAACGCCGTCGCAGTTTCCGATGTGAACGATGTCGTCGCCCCTGGCGTTGCTGTCCCAATCTTTGCCGCTGAGGATGACTTTGGTTGGGTCTCCACTGGCGCTACGGATTGTGAGGTCTTTCTTTTGCTGAAGAACGAGGACCCGGGGTAGTTTGTAACGCCCGTCGGCGAGAAGAATCGTGTGGCCCGGTTCGGCGCGTTCAACGGCGGCGAACAGTTCGTCCACGGTTGCGACGCGGATCACCTTGCTTGGTGGAGGCAACGGCTGGGCCTTTGGGAACCAGGCTGGCACGTCCAGCGCTGCCGCCGAAAGCCATGTCGCTCCGCAAAGCCACCCCAGCAAGGCCAATGGAATTCTCATTGCAACGCTCGTCAGTCTCTCAGCTGCTCGTTGAAAAAACCTCTGCTCGTAGCATCCGGCGTGAGTCGGATCATTATTCCTGTAAGAAACGCATTGAGATCAGATCCGGCTCACGCCGGATGCTACTTTATTAATGGGCTGTTAGCGCTCCAATGGTCTTGCCATCCGCCCCGGCGCCGCGGTTCGGACTCTTTCCGTCGAGGCGGAAATCGCGTGCCGCCGCGTCCTGATACATGGGGTTGGTGAATATAGTATTTCGATCCAGGCCGGAGAATTCGCGCCATTCGTCCAGGCTGACGTAGCGCTTCCCTTGGCCCTTGTATTCGGAGTAGTTGACGATGGCTTTGGTGTATCCGTAGAGAAACGACTCGCTCTCGCGCGGCTCGATGCTGTCGAACTTTGTGCCGGGCGGCTGTTCGCGAAGCTTGGTGCCGTAATTGTTGTAGTCGCAGTCAAACGTCTTGAGTTTGCTCTTTTGGCCCAGACTTTCCTCGATCACGATCACGTCGTTGCCCTGGAACGTGAAGCTGTTGTTGCGGCAGACGGAGTTCTCGCACGAATACAGGAACGCCGCAGCGGAATAGAGGTTCGCCACGCACGTGTTGTGCGTCAGCGTCGCGGACGGGCTGTGGTAAAACCAGAAGGCGTGCTCCTGCCGAAACAGCACGTTGCCGCGGCCAACGAAACCGGGCGATCTCGTCGCTCGTATGCCGTAGCCCGTGGGCCACGCTCCGTGCCAGTGCGCATTCCAGATGCGGCAATCGGCCACGGTGACGTGCGATGACTCTTCAATCTTGATGCCGATATTTTCATACCAACGAATCTCGAAGCCATGAATCTCGACGTAAGGAGCGTTCTCGATGCGGATCATCGCCGAAGCTTCACGATTGGAATCAAGCACGGCCTGCCATTGTTCGGACGCCCGAATGACGATGGGACGCTCTTTCGTTCCGCCCCGCGTAATGCGGATCGACTCAGGATAAACGCCGGCATGAACAATGATGGTATCGCCCGGCCTGGCTCGATCGACGGCAAATTGAATCGTGCGCAGCGGCTGCCCGGCTGACCCGTCGCGTCCATCGCGCCCGGTTTCACTCACGTGCCATTGTCGCGCGGGGCCGAAGTCAATCGGCGAATCTCCCGCGGACGGAAATGCGCCGCACGGCCCCGCGGCATCGGCCAACTTCAGGCAGGGACTGTCTTTGGCGAGCCGGTAATCCCTCCACGCGGGCCAAACGAAGTTGGGATTCTTCACGATGTCGTGCGGGCCAATCTTCTTGAGATCACTGCGCGACGAGGACCAGTAGCAGTTGTAGTCGATGTCGCGGGCGGAACTTTCTTTGTCGGTGGAGATTTCGACCTGGCGGGTGCAATCGGCAATGATGTTGTAGCGAAAACGCTGCTCCGGGTGCCAACTCGTCGAGCCGAACCCCAAACCCTGTCCCAGGCCCACGAGCGTATTGTGCTCCACGACATACGGCGCGGTGTGCGCCTTGATGAAGACGCCCATGCCGAAACCTTCGCACAGGTTGCCACGAATCGATCCGCCCTTCGCCGGAACGTAATACTGGATGGCAGTGTCATCCTGCGAATAACTCGGAACCATGAACGTGTCCCGTTGCTTGTGAAAGCGGCAGCCTTCGACCGCGGCATTTTCGCCAGCGACATACACACCGCCGCCCACGTCGTCGGTGCTGCAGCGACGCAGCGTATTGTTATTTCCCGTGATGATGAATCCATGCGAACAGTTGGTTGCGCTGCAATCTTCGACCGTGATGTGATCGACGCGCAGATCGATTCCCGTGCCCCACTTGTCACGGGCCACGTAATTTTGAAAGGCGATGCCGCGCACCGTGACATACGGCCGATTGATGAACATCCCATTGTCCTCGGCGCTCATCAGCAATTCGCCGGCTGCCGGCGCTTTTCCTTCACTGGTGTGAAAGAGCAGCCGGTCTTTCTCCACGGTGAACGTGGCGGCAAACCGGGCCACTGATTGCCGATCCGCCACGAGACGATAGCGCATGCGCGTGCGTGGTTCCCAAAACTTCGGGTACTCTCCGCCGGGATGGGTGTAGTCCATCCAAAACACGCCGGGCGCCTCGTGCGGCTGGAAGCTCGTCACCGTCTTCGAGCCATCGAAGAGAACCCTCGCGCCATTCGCTGGGCGGATAAGTAGCGGACGCTGCGAGAAGTCGGCGCCCTTTGGTCCGCTGATAGAGAGACTCCCGTGGTAAACGCCTTCCTCAAAGATCACTTCAGTGATGTTTAAGTCGCCGGAGAGCTTCTCACGCAGGCTCGAAAGCGATTGGGTTGGTTTGACCTGCAGAGTAGTGCCGGGCGCTGCCGTCGCCGTCGCGAACAGCGCCAACGACATCAGCCAGGATTTATGAAGCTTTGGTTTCATTTGGGTTTTTATTTGGCGCCTGGAGTTTGGCGGAATCGATGGATTCATGCCGACGTCTTCTCCAGCGCGGCGCTGTGCGCTTGAATCTTCCGCACCGCTTCGATGATGTGATCCATGTCCCGGCGGTCGGCCAGGAGCAGACTCTGCGGGAGGGCGACCGTTGTAGCGCAGACCTGCCGATTGCCTTTCAACTCGTGGAAACTCTCGCGCCAGGCTTTCAGCCGTTCGGCGCTGAAGAGACGCTTGAATCCGCGTGAAGCAATCGCCTCGTCGAGCAGGCCGTCGAAATACTGTTCGTGGTAACCACCCGAGCAGGGGATGCCTTCGGCGCTGAGTGCCTTGAGGAACTTGTCGCGGGACAGCCCGTTGAAGTAATTCGCGTCGTACCGGAATGGATAGAGATGCCAGACCGCACGGCTGCTTTCCGGCAAACGCGCAGGCTGGATACCGGGGATCTCTTTCAGGTGAGCGCTCAAGTAGTCCGCGTTCTTGCCCCGGCGCTCGGTTTCCTGCACCAGCTTCTCAAACTGCTGCATAAGGATCACGGCCTGGAACTGCTGCATCCGGTAGTTGCTGCCGCGGGTGAAGAACTGCTTTGCGCCTTTGAAGCTCCCCGTGGCTCGTCCGACATTGTGGAAGGCGTGGCACCGATCCATCAGTTCATCGCTGTCACCGGTGACAGCGCCCCCTTCACCACTCGGGATGTGCTTGGAATTTTGAAAGCTGAAACAGGCCAGGTCGCCGAGTGTCCCACATTTTCGGCCCTTGTATTCGGCGAGCCAGGCCTGACAGGCATCCTCGATCAAGGCGAATTTGTGTTTACGCGCAATCGCGTTGATTGCATCCATGTCGCAAGGCATGCCGTAGATGTGGACCGGCAGGATGGCGCGAGTCCTTTCGGTGATCCGGCTTTCGATTGAAGCCGGATCCATCGTGAGCGTGGCCGGATCGGTGTCAGCGAACACCGGCAGGGCCTTGTTGATGAGGATCGCGTTGTAGGTCGCGATGAACGTGTACGGAGAGACGATGACCTCGTCGCCAGCGTCCACGTCCATGACGTGCAGGGCAACCAGCAGGGCGGTGGTGCCGCTCGCGGTGGCCAGGCAGCGTTTGGCGCCGAGCAGTTTTGCATAAGCCGTCTCGAATTCCGCCACGTGCCCGCCGTCGCCGCGGTACCATTTGCCGCTCCGCAATACCTTGAGGACCGCCGGCTCCCAGGATTCCCGCCAGGTTGGCCATTCAGACCAACCTCCCTGATGCGCGGGCGCACCGCCGAGCAGGGCGGGTTTGCCGGCCTCGGCGGCGAACACCGTGAGCCCACGCCGCGAGTTTAGCCATGTCATTGCAGCGGAACCGACCGCCGCGTTTCGAATAAATCCACGTCGGGTTAGAGGGTTTCTCATGGGTTTAACTCCTTCGTTCGAATCAAATTATTTCAACGTTAAGTTCGGCTGCGGCGCGAGCGTTTGCACCAGCGCCCAGGACCAATGTGGCAATGGTCGCGTGAAACCAAAAGTTCCGCCCGTGATGAAGAGTTGAATTCTTCATGAGTTGATGGCTATTGGACGGGCGGTTGGCTCTTTGAAATTCATGGACTGAGACGCAAAGACTGCAACGAGCACAGAATGCGGAACCTGCTCCGCTCAGGAAGCTACAGGAGGACAGGATACCGGAACACCAGCGAGGTGGAGCCTCATTTACTTTGCTGCGCCGATCGCTTTGCGCGCCCACGAGACGAGTTGGTCACGGTCTTCGAGCACTTCGGGTGGGACTTCGTAATAGTTGAGGGTCGTTGTCTGCCGAGCTTTCTCGTAAGTGAAAGGTGACATGCCGCGCTTGAGGTATTCGGATCGTGTTTGCTCGTTTGTCCTGAAGTAAAGGCGGCCGGCCATGAGGATTCCGAAGAAAACTTCCCCGTAATAGAAACCATGTCCGCCAAACATGGCTTTGGCCCGGATGTCCGTGAGCGCCGCGAGTTGGTCGAGCACGAAGGCTTTGAAGGATTGATCTGCCATGCTCAGGGCCTGCGCAAGCGGAAGAAGCGGGCGGGATTTGTGGTGCTGACGGAGACGCTATAGAAGCCTCCGTTGATGGTGACCGCGCCGGCGAACGGTTGCCAGACAGTGCCGGGACCAAGGGTGACAGCGCTTTGCAACGTGAAGCCTATGTAATTGGTCGGCCACTGGAGACGGGCTTGTGCGGGCGTAGTTCTTGTGATGCTCAACGCGGGCAGCGAGCCCATTGTGTAGGTTATGTCGTCGAAGTAAACGGTTTGGCCGCTGCCATCGATGTGCGTCGTGATGATGCCGAAGCGATTAAAATAAGCGCCGATCTGTTTGTGGCCCGCATCGAGATTGAGCGTCACCGCCTGCCCGTCCAGCGTTACGATGATACTGCCGGTTCCGCCGTTACCTTCCGGATGGTAGTCCAACGTCCAGTGACGTGACGCACCATCCGGATAAATGTAGGGCGGTGTGGGCGTGCCACGACCGCCATCGGCCCGCATGCCTTCCTGGTCAAGACCGTAGGTGGGATAAAGATAAAATCCCTCAGCGCTGGGACCCTCGATGGCTGCGCCAACAAAGTTCTCCGGCGTCGCGGAGTTCTGGGAGTTGTTGCTGCGCATACTGCCGGTTGAGTGGAAAAAGCCAATGAGGGTCGTGCTGTCGCTGACCCCGCGGCGAAACCCAACCTTACCCTCAGCATGCAGCGGCTGATGGAGAGACAATAGTTCATTAAGCCGGGCGCCATAGTAAGCCATGCGGCTTCCGTTAAACTCCACGCGCGAATCGCCGCGAAACGTGTGGCCGCCGATCTCGCCCCCGCTTTGTCCTCCCGCAACGTTCGATCCCGGGCTGTAGCCGAAATCGAATCGCGGACGAACGTTGGTGCTGGTGTAGGTCCTGCGGTTATTCCGCTGGTCCCAACCTGGGTCTGAATTGAATGGGTGCGGCTCTCCGTTGATCGTCACGTTATCCAGCCAGATTGTTCCCGGGTCGTCAGCGCTCTTCATGACATTGAGAATGCCGAATCGATTAAACAGCGCGCCATCGGCCTTGTGGCCGGAGTCGAGAGTCATGACGGTGGAGTAGCTGCCCAAAGTGGCGGTGACCGTGCCCCGGCCGCCAGCGCCATTGGGATCGTAGTCGAGAGAGAACGGATAGTCGGCTGCCCCGGTTGGAATCTGTGCCTCTCCGCCGAACGACCCGCCGCCAGCCCGCCACAAACCAGTGCCATAGTCGAGATACGCGAGAAAATAAGTGCCCCGACCGTAGATGCGCAGGGCAATGGTGTTGGGCGTCCGCCATTCGTTGACGGTGTTGGTGTTGAAGAAACCAATCAGGGTATGGCCGCCACCCTGAGGCACATTCAGGACGCCCGAAGCGGAAAGTGAGTTGCTGAACGAAACGGGCGTAATGACCTTCCCATAAAATGCCGGTTCGCCCGCGGGCGTGATGAAGCCGCCAATTTCGCCAGCCGGCCCGCCGGCGTTGGTAGTGGCGCTGAAGCCGAAGTTTTGAACGATCTGTCTGGGGCCCGGATCCGTCGCGCGGTTGTTGCGGCCCTCCCAGTTTGGATTCGTATCGAACGTCTCGGTCCTCAGCAATAATGGTTGGCCGTGAGTTGGCGCGGCCAGTATCGAAATCATGCACACCAGCGCGATCCGGACGGATACTGCTACAATGCATTTCATAAATGACGAATGGAGCGCGACTGTGTCCGCAGGACCAGCCGCAGCATGTTGAAACGTCAATAAACAAACCATGCCCGCTGCGGCTGACGCTTCGCGCACAGCCGCGGTCCGCCATTTATGAGAGCGGTCGTAGGAAATCACTTTTGGACTCTCTGCGCTTCATTTTCAGGCTTTCTCCTTTGAAGGTAACCGAACCTGCCCACACTGAGAAGCCAGAATGGTTGATTTGCTAATAGTAATGGTTGTAGAAACGACCCCACTTTGTAGGATCGTAAAGGCACATCTTCCGGGATGTCTGTATCACAGTGGACGCTCGCGGAGTCTGTAGAAGCGAGCTGCAATCGCTGGTTGCGGATCCGTCAGCGTCATCGTTCGTCCAGTCCCCAGATGCACGCCACCGACCGGTTGCCAGGAACCCGATGTCATGCTGGACGAGGACTCAACTGAGTATTCCCGCCCGGAGAAGGTGTGAAATCGGAGCCGCACCATGCCGTTGTCGAGTGTCATGAGGAGTTGCAACGGAACGACGAGGGCGAGGCTTTCCACGGCGCCGGCGGCAATCGCCGAAACGTTCCCGAGGCCAGTCGGCACGAGCGATTCAGTGGTGTGAGCCGAGCCCCATGCGACTACAGTGCCATCGCTCTTCAAGGCCAGGTTGTGTTCATCACCCGCAGCAATGGCGATGACGTTGGAAAGACCTAGAGGCACATTGGTCTGGTTGCGCGCGTTGTCGCCCCACGCCACAACCGTTCCATCGGACCGCAACGCCGCTGTGTGGAGGGCGCCCGCGGCAATCGAGACCACGCCGCTGAGCCCGGGCGGGACGCTGCGCTGGCCATGTTCGTTGTTGCCCCAGGCAACCACCGTTCCGTTGCTGCGCAATGCGACACTATGTATGCCTCCAGCTGCAACCGCGGCCACGCCAGACAGGCCCTGGGGCACGGTCGCCTGTCCGTAGTCGAACCACCCGGCCGTAAAGGCCTGAACCGTTCCGTCCTTCTTCAAAACCAAACTGTGGAAGTCTCCGACGCTGATGCTCCGGGCATTCGCGGTGATGTTGCTGGCGGGGTCGGCGTCCCACTCGAGTACCGTGCCATCGCCCAGAATGGCGTAAGTGCCGTAGCCGCCTGCCGCCACATCGATCACGTTGCTGAGGCCCGCTGGTGGAGTGGAGAAATCAGGATTTCCCCAATGCAGAATCGTGCCGTCGCTCTTGAGCGCGATTCCGTAATCGACACCCGCGGCCATCTTAACGATGTCGCCGAATCGGGAGGGGATCGCCAGTTGAGCGAAATAGTTGAGGCCCCACCCAATGATCGATCCATCGCGTTTGAGAGCCAGACTGAAGCCGTCGCCGCCGGCAATCGCAACGACATCCGTTAACCCCGTCGGCACGGTCGCTGCACCCGTGGAATTGTCGCCCCACGCTGCGACCGTTCCGTTGCTCCTCAACGCCAGCGCATGAGCATAGCCCATCGAAACGGCGACGACGTTGCTCAGAGTGCCCAGAGCCGCCTCCTGTCCAGAAAGAACTCCGCCCCATGCAGTGAGGGTGCCGTCGTTGCGGATCGCCAGGCAAGCCCCCACGCGTCCTTGACTCGCTGCAATCGCGACCGCATTGGTGAGATCGGCGGGCACATTCGTCTGCCCGACAGAGTTGGCTCCCCAGGCGACGACTGTCCCGTTGGCGCGCAGGGCCATGCTGAAGCCAGCCGGGAAAGAGCAGAGGCAATCACCGCCGGCTGCCACCGCAATCACGTTGCTCAATCCGGCGGGCACATCTGTTTCGCCGAAACGATTGTCGCCCCACGCCACCACGGTGCCGTTGCTGCGCAGCGCGAGGTTGTGGTCGCCGCCGCTGGTAATCGCGATGATGTTGCTGAGGCCCGCCGGAACCTCGCGCGCGCCCCATCCGATCACGGTTCCGTCAGGTTTCAGGGCGAAGCTGTGGAAAATGCCAGCGGCAATGGCGACCGCGTTCGTCAGTTCGACAGGAATAGTTACTTCCTGATCCAGGTTATTGCCCCAGCCAACGACCTGTCCTGCCGTGGTAATGGCGAGGCCATGTTCGTAGGCCGCAATGGCTTTGAACTTTGTTCCGGGAGGCACATATGAAATCCCCAGGCTGCCCCAACTCGTCAGTTGGCCTGGTAGCGAGTCAACTATTGCGCAACGCCCGATGCAGACGCAGCAAAGCATTGCCAGGACCCCGGCCAGCACATTGCCTGGGCGAGGGAAGCTGAAGACACCTCCGCTACGCATAAAGACGCCTGATTTCAACGCTCATTATCACCAAAACGAAAGGCGACGCAAGCGCCTTTATTTCCCTCTTTTACAGTCGCGCACAAGCCGCTTAATCCACCTCGCACTCGGCTAGAATCCTTTTGTAGGTCTCGCGTGCGTGGGCATAGGCCAGCTTGGCGTCTTCCATCTCCGCGGGTTTGTAGAAACGCTCCTTCTGCGACCAGCATTGGTCCACGCCTTTGAGACACCATTCCGCGCTGCGTCTGGAGGCGCGGATCGGCTTGCCGTCCACGAGCACGAAGATCGGATTGGTGTGCGAGGAGGGCAGGATGCGCAAGGCAACCCAACTGCTGCGTTCAACCTTGATGATAAAGGTCACGTCCTGCATGCGTCCGTCGGCGGTAATGTTATTGGTCGCCATGGGATAACCGTTGACGACCACTTCGACCGGCACCTGGCGGCTCTTGCCGATGCGGGCGGATTCAGTGTTCCAACTGAAACGGCCACGGGCCGAGCCCGGCGTTTCGTCGAGCAGGGCGCTGACCTTGACGCTGAGTTGCACCTCACCAGGCCGCGCCAGCTTCAGTTCGCTGCCGCCCTCGCCGACGGCCACCGTTGTGATCGCAGCCCGTTGATTGGGCTGCGGCACGTTCGAGGCGGTGAAATTGATTAGGTGGCTTTTCCCTTCGCTCACGTAGCAACGCCCCTGGCGGATGCCTTCGCACCATTGGTCGTAATCGAGCCTGCCATCGAGCTTCACGTAGGAGCGCCCCATGCCGACGCGCTCGCCGGAGATGCACGGAAAATCTGTCTCGCCGCTGATGCGCTGACGGAAACCGCAATTCATCGTGTGGTACCACATGTTCAACTCGGAGCGGTAATGCGTATCGACCGTCGAGGTGAAGTCAATTGCTGGCACGGGTTTGCCATCGGGGCCAGGCACTTCGTGCGTGATGTCGACGATGTATTCGTTGGCGCCAATACCGTTGTATGGCGGGATGATGTAGTTCGGCAGCTCGGTCGATTTCACGTCCAGGCCGCTGCCGGAATGAGCCGGGCCGCAGACCGCTCCCTGCTTCTTGGCCCACCGCAGCGTGTTCAGTCCCAGCGTCGGCCAATGGTGCTTGGAATCGCCGCCCGGATAAATCTGCTCCTTCAACCGCAGCAGCACGAGGTGCCCCGATTGATGCGAGCCGAATTGTGACACCTCCACGTCGTAGCGCAGCAGGTAAGGGTACTCGGACACCTTGTCCACCGCGCCGCAGAAAAACTGCTTCTGATAATCGAAGCCCGGTCCCCAGGTCAGGTTTGCGCCTATCTTCAAGTCCTCGCCTTTGATGTGGCGCATCATGGCCGCGGGCAGCACGCCTTCCGTCGGTTTGATGTAATGGGCGCAGCCGGCCGCGTGAATGTGATGGTCGCCCGACCACCAGCCGAACTTCGATGGATCGATCCAGCGCTCCACCTGGAACTCCACCTCTTTGGTCTCGGGCGTGACGGTGAGCGAGCTTTTCTTCGCGATGGATTCCGGTCCGCGGGACATCGTGATTGAATAACGGCCCGCCGGGAGACGCACGTTCTCGCCGTCGCCGCGATACACTTGCGGATGGAAAAAGAAGTCCGGCTCGAGCCGCTTGGATTGCAGCGGATAAACGCGGTTGGCGGAATCGCGAATCTCGAAAGCGGCCATTGTCGGCTGGCCGTTCTCATCCTTCACTCGCAAGGTCACTGGCCGCGCCGGCACGCAGTCAAACAACACATCCGTTTCGCTGCGAAAGCCCAGGTCCTGGGTGCCCTGCCCGACGTGGAAGGAGACTTTTCCTTCGCGCTTGCCGGCGTCGCGACTGAAAAGCTGGATGATGCGGTATTCCAGCGCCAGCCCGCCCAGAGTGTCGCGCAGCGGCTGCTTGTCGTACATGGAGAGGTCGAACCACAGGTTTTCAGGGTCGGTGGCGCTGTTCGAATCGCGATAGAGTTTGGCCGACGGGGAATCGTCCCGGCCGCCTACATACACCTTGAGCGCATTCGGACTGACCGCCTGGAGCGCCGCGGTCGTTCCGGATTCGTTGTGGACCTTGACGAGGAAGCTGCGCCAGCCTTGTTCGAGCAACTCGGCCTTCGCCTGTCCCTGCTGCACCTTGACGCGCATCTCAGGATTGATATGGACGCCGAACAGGCAGCGCGGATCCAGCGCCGCCTGGAGCTTCGCCACGTCCTTCGCTTTGAGCGCGGCGTCAACGGCGTCACGCTCGCTTTGCGTGAGAGGCTCGCCGATGAATTCCGCCGCCTGCACGACGCGCTCGATTTGCGCCGCCAACGGCTGCCATTCCACGCCGCTGACGATTGGCAATGTCGCTGCCTGAGTAGAGAAACTGCAGAGGACAAACAACGCGAGGCTCCCGAGGAGGCTCGCACCGAGAGAACATGGTCGAAGCATCATAACGAAATCCTTTGGCTGGGTTTTGCGACGGAGCGTAGCATTCCTGGCGCGACTGCCTAGCGCAAACGGTTACGCGCTTGTGCCCTTCGTCAGGGCCAGTTTTCTATCGCCTGTTGAGAAACGCGGCAGCAGCTTCCTTCCGAACCGCTGTCTGGGGCCCGGATCTATCGCACGGTTGTTGCGGCTATCCAGCCTGGATCAACATCTAATGTCTCGGCGAGGATCGAAATCATGCACGCAAGCGCGAGCCGAACTGATACTGATAGGGCCATGGGAGGAATAGTATCAGCGCGGCGAAGGATCCTCAACGCGTTTCGCGTTCGACCTGCGCAGCCAGTTTCTCCAAATCGATCTCTTCGCCGGCCGCCGGGAATTTGTGCTCCAACAAGTACCAATCCTCGGTGAAGCTCACACTGCCGCCGGGCTGGATGGTCTTGCGCGGTCCATGCGGCTCGAGTTCGCAAGCAGGCACCTGCTCGGCCTTCGGATACCAGAAGCACAGTGTCAGGCCGGCGATTTCGGGATATACACCTTCTTTCGGGGACGGATAGCGCTTCACGAAAGCCTGGTCGTGCGGCATCACGTAGGCAAACCAACCAGCGTTTGAGTCGAAGCCCAGCTTCGGGAAGCGCGTCGGCCCGCGGACTTCGAGGAAGTTCCCGCGCATCCGCACGTTCGGGTCCGTGGGCCGAAGGATGATCGAGTGATCGGCTCCCTGGTTATACATTACGAAGCCGTTGGGGAAACGCCGCGTGTCCGGCGTCTGCGGGATGACGCCAATACCGCCGTGGACCGCGAAAGTACGGCTCCAATGCGCCCAATACTTTGGTTCCTGAGAAACATTCCTGATTATCTGTTCGCAGGCGAGGTGCGAACTGGTGGCGGCGAGGCGGAAATTGCGGATGAGCTGCACCCCGGTCGCTTCGTCGGGTTGGCTGGTGAGGCGCACGGCGCGGGGACCAATGGCCTCGGCCAGCCATTCGCCGGCCCAGAGCTTGTCTCGCTTTGGAATCAGATATTCCGGTCCGATGTCGAACCGTCCCGCGCTGGATGGCGCTTTGGGGCCGCCCGGGGTGCCCCACTTTTCTTCGCGTGGATCGAGGTAGAGCGCATTCCGTCCCTTGAACGAATACTCGAGCACGCGTCCGCCGACGTGGTGGCACAGCGTCACGCGCGTGTCGCCATTGGCGAGTTCGAAGCAGTCGGGATAATTGAGCACCTTGACACGGCGCACACCGTCAGGCAGCGCAGCAGCAAATGCAGCAAGTTGACACGCCAGAAAGGCAGTAGCGAAACAGTTGAAGCGCATGACGGATTCTAAAGGACAAGAAGGAATTGCGACATGATTTACTTGCCGCTGGCCATTGAACGATTGATCTGGATTATGCCTCAAAGGTGATAGCGATCACTGTTAAGCAACTTTGAGTGTTGTGAAGAATCTGTGGGCCATATCGCTAATCGCGGCAGCGGGCTGTGCTAGCGACCTCCAGCCGTTGCGGTCGTTCGCGCAAAACCGAATGAGCCGGCGCCGTCTGTCGTTTTCGTGTGCGGTGAGGTTCGACAGCCCGTCCGCTTTTTGTGGGCGAACGGCATGACGGCGGCAGCCGCTATTCAGCTCGGGGGTGGTTTCAATGATTTCGCCCGGAGCCGCTGGTTGGAGATCCGTCATTGGGAGGGATCGGGAGAAAAATATCGGCTTACTTCTGACCGTCGGCTCAAGCAGGACGTGGTGTTGAGGCCCGGAGACCAAGTCGTTAGTCCACGCATCTGCTGGTGAACAGCCCGCGCGTTCTGGGCCTCCTAATTCCCAAAAGCGTAGAGATGACTTTCGGTCCTCACATAGATGTTCCCGCCGGCTAATGCCGGTGTGGCCAAAATCGCGCCGTCGAGTTTGTTTGTGGCCAGGACATTCAACTTTGCGCCCGCATTAATCACCGTTACCACGCCTTCGGCGGATGCAATGTAAATCCTGTTGTCGGCAGCCACGGGCGAGGAGTAGTAATAGCCGAGGGTTCCCAGTCGTTCGTCATACAACAACTTCCCTGTGTCTGCCTCTCGACAGAAGACCAGCCCGCCGTCCTTGAAGGTATAAAGGCGTCCGTTGTAGTACAAGGGCGAAGGAACGCCGGGCACACCCTTCCGGTCCGACCAAGCGATATTCGCGTGCGCCACTTCACCGGTGGTGCCCGGCCGGACAGCCATGAGCGTATTCTTGTTCTTCGCGTAGAATTGAGCGGCCCTCTCAGGGTTCCGTTTCTCAGCCGCTTGTTCCATAATAATCTCCGGCGCCGCCAGGAACAGCAAACCGCCCCCAACGACTGGCGTGCTTTTCCCGCACGGCGGAAGTCCAGCTACCCACCATCGCTCCGCACCAGTCGCAAGGTCGTAAGCCATCAGGCGCTGGTTCGGCTCGAAGTCACCTCCCAGCACGACAATCTCGTCGATCCCGTCGTGATGCCAATGCACAGGAGTTGACCATCCGTACCGAAACAATGAGCGATCCGTCCGCCAGACTGTTCGCCCGTCGCGGCGATTGACGCCGAGAAGATAGGCGTCTTTCCCCTGATGGTTGAACACCAACAAATCTCCCGCGAGAATGGGTGAAGCGGTGGCGCCGTAGGGGTTTTCCGGCAAAGGCAGCCGCCTTTCCCACTTCGGATTTCCGTCCAGGTCGTAACAGAGCAGCCCGTAAGACCCGAAGTAAACATACACCCGCACTCCGTCGGTGGCAGGCGTGGCGGCAGCCGGGCTGCCGATTTGGTGGACCTTTTCGATCTTTTCGACGGCGACCGCACGCCGCCATAGGATATCGCCGGTGCGCCGATCGATGCAGAGAGTGGCGAGTTTCTGGCTCGCCTGATCGAACTCTGTCAGGAAGACACGTTCGGCCCAAATGATGGGCGAAGACAATCCTGCCCCAACAGCCGTCTTCCACTGGATGTTTAGGCCGGGGCCGAAGTGAACGGGCGGTTTGCCTGCGCCGAGTCCCGAGGAGTTCGGTCCTCTAAACTGGGGCCACCACAGGTCGGCCCCGTTCTCCGCCGCTCGCGAAGAGCTTGATAGAGCGACAATGACCAGAAAAACAATCGGTAGAGGCTTCATATGAATTCCGGTTTGCTTCTCTACGTTAAACGCTCGATGAGCGATTTTCGGTCATAGATTCTTCTTCGCCCTGGGTCTAACAGCCCGTTAATAAAGTAGCATCCGGCGTGAGCCGGATCTGATCTCATGCGTTTCTCGAAGGAATAATGATCCGGCTCACGCCGGATGCTACGAGCTGCCAAGGATCACGTCTGGCCTGTTCCAACGGATGGTAGTTCTTGACATATATCCGTTACGGATATAGTAATCAGGCGTGGCCAAAAATAAATCACACACACCGCTAACTCCGGCGGTGCTTCACATCCTCCTCGCCCTCTCCACACAAGAGCGGCACGGCTATGGAATCATGAAGGAAGTGGAGTCGGATTCACAAGGCAAAGTGAAGATGGGACCGGGAACGCTCTACGGATCGATCGGCCGCATGATCGAGGTTGGCTTGATACGGGAGAGCGACAAGAGAGTAGATCCCGAAATGGACGACGAGCGCCGGGTTTACTATAAGATTACAGCCCTTGGACAAACGACGCTTGCCGCAGAATTGGAGCGATACCGCGAGGTCGTGGCGGTCGCCAAGCTGAAACGCCTTTCACCAGTCGCATTCACCTATGGCATCTAAGCATTCCCTGGCGCGATATCGAAACTGGTACGCAAAGCTACTTCGCCTCTACCCAAAGCCGTACCGCGAGCGCTTTGGCGAAGGCATGGAACAAACCTTCAACGACCTGTGCCACGAGCGCGTACAAGCTGAAAGAGGATTATTCAGTTTCGCTCTTTGGATGTTCTTCGAAACATCCGCGGCAATCCTCAGGGAGAACGCAACAACCATTATGAGGAGCTCTATGAGGCGGGGCTCAACAATATTTTTAAGGCTGGTCATTTCTCTGTTGAACATCAATATGAAAACACATCGCATTCTAGGGTTGGCAGCACTTGTGGTCTTTATCATCTCCTTCTTTCTCCCTGCTTTTGAGGGCATGTCAGGATTCGCTTCTTTTGCGTATTGCTGGGATACCCTTTTAGGACATGAACCCTTGGGTAATTTCCGTATTCTTAGCGGAGGCTGGTTTTATTATTCCGGGTTTGTCATGTCCAATGTCCTCTTCGTTGGATTGGTGGCGGCTCTGTTTCTAACAAGGAAGATAGGCAGACTTAGGTCGGTCTTTTCACTTGTTTGCTTTTTGCAGGCATTGTCATGGTTGGTCGGGTTCGTTATTTCTGGAGAACCGTCGCAGATCACTGCCATCAAAGTGGGTTATTATGTCTGGCTCATCGCGTATGGTCTGTTGGTTACTGCGCATCTATGGAAGAGGATGCCTAACCTGTGCAACCAGTGCGCTGCACCGAACCACCGCCCCGCTGGGCAGCCGGACCGTTCGGATAATTTGTCAGCGACTCTTGCAGCCGACCGGGCGTTTCTGGCGGCGGAATTGGAGCGATACCGCGAGGTCGTGGCAGTCGCCCAAAAGAAGCGACTTGCTTCGAGTGCCTTCGCCTATGGCATCTGAACGTTTGATACGAAGATACCGAAACTGCTACGCAAAACTGCTTCGCCTCTACCCGAAGCCATACCGCGAGCGCTTTGGCGAAGGCATGGAACAAACCTTCAACGACCTCTGCCGCGAGCGCGTAAGAGCTGAAAGAGGCTTGTTCACTTTCGTCCTTTGGACGTTTCTTGAAACATCCGCGGCAATCCTCAGGGAAAACGCAAAAATGATTGTGAGGCACTCTATGAATCGAGGCTCAACCATATTCTTAAGGCTGGTCATTTCTGTGATCGCCATCGCCGCGCTGGCGGTGTGTGTTTTCCCGCTGCCGCGAATGATCGCCAAGGAAGCCGCCAAGACACCGGACACCGCCTGGCAGATCTATCTCTTTTTAGTCGGCGCGTATATCCAGGCCGCTCTGTTTCTTTTCGCGCTGTACCATGCGTTCAAGTTGTTAAGCTACATCGACGGGGACAAGGCTTTCTCGGAGTCATCGGTCAGAGCTTTGCGGCATATCAAACACTCTGCCATCACCATCGGTCTCCTGATGGTGGCAGGAATCGCGTGGGTCATGATTCTCTCCGCTGGAACAGGAGAGGACAGCGCGGGTCCTGTAATGCTGGGATTTATCGGCACGTTTGCTTCGAGCGTCGTGGCCGCTGCGGCGGCTGTTCTTCAACAACAGGTGCAGAAGGCCGTCGCCCTGAAATCAGAAAGCGACCCAACAGTCTGAGGTCAGCGACATCGCGCTTATCATTCGCATCGAGTTGATACTGGCAGCGCCGCGGCGCAGGCTCGAAACGGGCTACGCGAGCCAAAGGGACATCCCCGGCCGGTCTCTTCCACCGGCTCAATGCCTCCGTGCAACAGAAGGTCGCTC
>Ga0187893_10007471_pt1 | contig 17870 bp, 18 predicted proteins | sample MA1701074metaG_FD_139574 | JGI IMG/M metagenome (GOLD analysis project Ga0187893, IMG submission 139574) | White microbial mat communities from a basaltic lava cave in the Kipuka Kanohina Cave System on the Island of Hawaii, USA - MA170107-4 metaG ... | reverse complement strand
GAGCAGCGGCGCGAGGGCCTCGAACTCCTCCCGGCCCGCGAGCCCCAGGTCGATCTCGTCGCGGTCGTGGAGGTTGGAGAGGACATGCAGTCCCGGCGGGAGCGGGTCGAGAGCGGTGCCCTCAGGGCCGTGGATGCAGAGCCACGCCTCCTCGTCGCGCGCGAAGAGCAGCTGGAACGGATTGCGGGGCGCCCGGCGCAACTCCGCGTCGAGCCAGGCGCGGGCGGCCTCGGGGTCGCGGCGCGCGAGGACGCCGGTGACGAGGCGCCCGCGGCTCTCGAGCCCGGGGAGTTGGGGAAGACGCGAGCGGTTGGTGATGGCCGCCCAGAGTCCCGCATCGTTCACGCCCAGCCAGGTTCCCCCCTCTTCCTCATCGCGCGGCGCCCAAAACGGCGTCGCCGCGACCCAACGCGAAGGCGGACTGAAGGGACGCGCGTACGCCTCGTCCCGGTTGGCGGCGAGCATCGGGCGCGGCCCGATGCGGCAGATGAGGACGCACACGCCCCCGCCCCCCTACGCCGCGTCCCCGTCGGAGCCGATCGCCTCCACGGGGCAGCCCTGCAGCGCCTCCTTGCACTGCGCCTCCTGCTCGGGCGTCTGCGGCTGGTGGTAGACGAAGCTGTAGCCGTTCTCGTCGTTGCGCTTGAAATTGTCCGGCGCGGTGGCGCGGCAGGCGTCGCAGTCGATGCACTGCTCATCGACGTAGAATCGCCCCGGGACGTTGTCGGGGTAGCGGTCCGCGCGGCTGGCCATGAACGAGGCCACGATCTTATCAGGGGCGCGAAAGGCTCCTGAGGCCGTCCGAGCCGACGCACGCGCGGCAGGAACAGATCTCGCGCCGCCCGATCCAGGTGACCCCGTCTGCGACCTCCGCGTTCCACTCCGTGCTCTCCTCGAAGCCTTCGGGTTCGGCATCTTTGGCGAACGCGCTGAGCGCGGCGGGCGTGGGCCAGGGAGAGCTGGGCTGCCGCCCAGTCGCCAAGAGGCGATCCGCGCGTCAGGTCCACGCGCGCGTGCTCGCGGGCCTCGACTGCTTTTTAGAAGAAGGCGGGAGCGCGCGGGAATCTCGGCTTCCAAGGCCCGGTCGCCCGCTGCTTCCCGCGGGCTGCACCGACTCCTCCTGGCCCCTGGCCCAGTCCTGGGGCGACGCCTCGCGGGTGTAGACCTCGAGCGCCGCACGGTAGGCCGCCAAGGCGCGCCCACGGCGCACTGCGATCTCTGCTCCCTCTGCGACCCAGGCCCATTCGTCTCCCGCGACGCCCAAGGCGTTGGGAAGCTCCGCCCACTCTTCCGGCTCTGCTTCGCGAGAAGTCACATCGAAGGCGCTTTCCAAGACCGTCACGGCCTCTCCGGGCTTCCCCTGCGCGACGAACGCCTGCCCCTGGAGGCGACGCGCCTCCCGCTCCGCCACCGCCTTCCGATAGCTCCGGTGGCGTTCGAGTCCGGTGGCCACCTGATCGAGCTGCGTCTCGGTCCGCTGCGTGCGCCGGGCCAGGCTCCCGACGGCGGCGCGGAGAGCGGCCGCGAGGACGAACCCCGCCGCGACGCCCTCCACCGGCACGCATCCCAGGGTGAGCGGCGCCTCCTCGATCAGCGGGCGGCGGATCCCCAGGTCGCGGCTCGCGGCGCTCACGAACACCTCCGCACGGGGCGGTGCGCCCGTGCGATGCGAGCGTCCGACCTCGTCGCGCGCTTGCGTCAGCGCTCTTCGAGCGCGACGATCTCGGCTTCGAGCTCCGCGATCCACGCCACGCGCGCGGCGTGATACTCCGGCGCGGCCCCGGCCGTGTAGACCTCCAGGCAGGCGCGCATCGCGGCGACAGCCTCCCGCAAGAACTCCAAGCCCTCGGCTGGCGGCTCCGTCTTCGCTAGGTCTTTGAGTGCCCGCGCGAGGCTCTCCTGCATCCACGCCCAGTCCTCCGGAAGGAACTCACGCGTCTTCACTTCGAGCGCGGCACGGTAGGACGCCACCGACTCCCGGAGCAGGCGTGCGCGCTCCGCACGCTCTGCCGCCAGCGCCTGTTCGCGCAGTGCGTTGGCGAGGTTGTTCTGGGTCATCGCCCAGTCCTGGGGAAGGGACTCGCGCGTCTGGACCTGGAGCGCCGCACGGTAGGCCGCGACCGACTCCTCGAGAAGGCGCGCGCGCTCGGCACCCTCCGAGGCGCGCGCCTGGTCCCCCAGCGCGCTGCCGAGATTGTTCTGGGTCATCGCCCAGTCCTGGGGAAGGGACTCGCGCGTGTAGACATCCAGCGCCGCACGATAGACCGCCACCGACTCCGCCAGAAGGCGCGGACGTTCCGCACCCTCCGCCGCCGCCGCCAGGTCGCTCAGCGCGACGGCCAGGTTGTTCTGGGTCATCGCCCAGTCCTGGGGCAGGGACTTGCGCGTGTGGACCTCCAGCGCCGCACGATAGGCCGCCACCGACTCCGCCAGAAGGCGCGCACGTTCCGCACCCTCCGCAGCCAGCGCCTGGGCGCGCAGTGCGTTGGCGATGTTGTTCTGGGTCATCGCCCAGTCCTGGGGCAGTACTTCCCGGGTGAGCACCTCGAGGGCCGCACGGTAGGCCGCCACCGACTCCTCGAGAAGGCGCGCGCGCTCGGCACCCTCCGAGGCGAGCGCCTGGCTCCGCAGCGCGTTGGCGAGGTTGTTCTGGGTCATCGCCCAGTCCTGGGGCAAGGAGTCGCGCGTGTAGACGGTCAAGGCCGCGCGGTAGGCCGCCGCCGACTCGGCGAGCAGATTCGTGCGCGCGAGGCCCTCCGAACCATCGGCCTGCTCCAACAGAGCGTTGGCAAGGTTGTTCTGAGTCCTTGCCCAGTCCTGCGGCATCGACTGCCGAGTGTGGACCCCAAGCACCCCGCGGTAGGCCGCCACGGCCTCGGCCAGCAGCCGAGCCCGCTCCGCCCCCTCCGCATCGAAGGCCAACTCCCAAAGGGTCGACGCCAAGATGTCCTGGGTCATCGCCCAGTCCTCCGGGAGCGCATGGCGTGTGAAGACCTCGAGCGCGGCCACGCAGGCCGCCACCGACTCCGTGAGAAGGCGCGTGCGCTCGGCACCCTCCGAGGCGAGCGCCTGGTCGTTCAGGGCGGTCGCCAGGTTGCTCTGGGTCGCCGCCCACTCCAGCGGCCACGACTCCCGAGTGCGGACCTGGAGGGCCGCGCGGTACGCCTCCATCGCCTCCGACAGAAGACGCGCACAGTCGTCCCCTTCCGAGGATTGGGCCTGGTCAGACAGTGCGGTGGCCAGGTTGTGCTGGGTTGCCGCCCACTCCCGCGGCCGCGACGCGCGAGTTCGAACCTCCAGGGTCGCGTGGTACGCCTCGACCGCCAGGGACAGAAGAATCGCGCGCGCGACTCCGTCGGAGGAGAGGGCCTGTTCCCACAACGCGATCGCAAGGTTGTTCTGAATCGTCGCCCAGTCCTGGGGGAGCGTCTCGCGGGTACACACTTCGAGCGCGGCGCGATAGGCCGCCAGCGCCTGCTCCCGCCTCCGCGCGATCTCCTCCCCCTCGGCGGACGACGCCCAGGCGCCGGCGGCAATGCCCAACTCGACTTGAAGTGCGGCCCACGCCAGCGGGTCCTCCGAACGCGGCGTGATCTCCAGGGCCGCCTCCAAGGCCGCCACCGCCTCCCCATGGCGCGAGGCGGCGTGGAGCGCCCGACCCTGGAGAGCCAGCGCCTGCCGCTCCGCGGTCTTGGCGCTCCTCGCCTCCGCCGTCGCGCGCGCAGCGAGCCGCTCCGCCGCCCGCCGCCGCTCCCGCGCGCTCTCCGCCGCCCTCCCGGCGTGCTCCGCCGCGTCGGCGAACTTCCGCTCCGCGAAGTCCGCCAGGGCGCGGTCATAGAAGGCCGCCGCGGGATCGGCGCGCACCGCCGCGACGAAAAGCCCGATCGTGCCCCGCAGCTCCTCCGCCCGCAGCCCCTCCCGCTCCGCCACCTGCGCCACCGCGCGCTCGAAGAGCTGCTCCTCCGTGAGCCGCAACTCGCGCAGCTGCGCCTGCTGCTGCGTATAGGCCTCCGCCACCGCCTTCACGTAGCTCCGGTGGCGTTCGAGTTCGGTGGCCACCTGGTCGATCTGCGTCTCGGTCCGCTCCGTGCGGCCGGCCAGGCTCCAGACCGCCACCCCGAGTGCGGCCGCAAGGCTGAGCCCCGCCGCGACGCTGACGGCGATCCTCCGCCGCGACCGCGCGAGCGCCCGCGACAGCTCCTCCACCCGCGCCTGCAGCGCGTGCACCCGCGCCGAGAGCTGCTGCGGGTCGCGCACCCACTCGAAGAGCGCGTCGCCCCCTTGCAGCCGCGCCCGGTGCGCCTGCTGCAGCCTCCGGCGCTCCGCATCCTCCCCCTCGTGCGCATCGTAGGGGAAGTCTTCCGCGCAGACGAAGACGTAGACCCGCTTCCCCAGCTCCCGCCCGATCTCGTACTCCAGCTGCGTGTAGCTCCGCCGCGGCTCGCTCGGCTCCCGCGGCTCCTCCCCGAAGCCCATGCCCGCCACGTGCACCACCGCATCGCACGACGCGATCCGCGCCCGCAGCATCTCCCGCACCGACCGCGCATCCGGCGGAAAGCTCCCCTGCTCCACCGGCACGCACCCCAGCGTGAGCAGCGCCTCCTTCACCAGCCGCCGGCAGCTCCCCAGATCGCGGCTCGCCGCGCTCACGAACACCTCCGGACGGGCAGGCGCTCCCATGCGTGGCGTGAGTCTACACCGGGTATCGTGGGGGCGTGGAGGACGCCGTCGCCCGCGCCGCGAGAGCCGCGGGGTTCGACTTGTGGGGGGTCGCCCGCGCCGCCGACGACCCCGGTCGCGCGCACTACGAACAGTGGCTGGCCCGCGGCTACCACGGCGACATGCGCTACATGGAGCGGCGCCCCAAGGTCGAGGAGCTGCTCCCCGGCTGCCGCTCGGTGATCGCGCTGGCGGTGAACTACTACGTCCCGCACGAGCCGCCCCCGGGCCCGCGCGTCTCGAGCTACGCCTGGGGCGAGGACTACCACCGGGTGCTCGGGCGGATGCTCGCTACGCTTCTGCCGCGTCTTCGCGCCGCGCTCCCCGGGGCGGAGTTCCTCGCGTGCTGCGACACCCGGCCGGTCCTGGAAAAGGCCTGGGCGGAGCGCGCGGGACTCGGATGGATCGGCAAGAACGGCTGCCTCATCTCGCAGGAGTTCGGCTCCTACCTCTTCCTCGCCGTGGTGCTCACGACTGCGGAGCTCCCCCCCGGCGAGCCGCATCCCGACCGCTGCGGCTCGTGCGAACGCTGCCTGCACTCCTGCCCCACCGGTGCCTTCGTCGCGCCCAAGGTGATCGATGCGCGCCGCTGCATCCCCTACCTCACCATCGAGCAATGGAAGCCGATCCCCAAGTCGCTTCCCGTGGCGCCCTGGGCGTTCGGCTGCGACGCGTGCCAGGAGGTCTGCCCGTGGAACCGCAAGGCGAAGGCGTGCGGCCGCGCGGAATTCGCGCCGCGGCCGGGGCAGGACGCGCCCGATCTGGAGGCGTGGGTTGCGTTGGACGGGCCCGCGTTCCGCGCGCGCTATGGCGACACGGCGCTCGCGCGCCCGGGCAGGCGCGGCCTGGCGCGCAACGCCCTTGCGGTGCTGCGGGAGACCGGCCTCGACGCCGCGACGCGCGCGAAGGCGCTCGCCGACGCCTCGGCCTTGGTGCGCGCGCAGGCCTCAGAGGAGGTCGCCGGCGGCGCCGCGTAGACCCTGGGTATGCCAGAGGTAGACCCGCTCGCCGTCGCCGTAGAAGAGGCGCATGCCGCCGTCCTGGCTGACGACGTAGGCGAGCGCGCCCGCCTGCTCGTCGCAAAGGCGGTAGGCGGACTGGTGGCGCGTGCCGAGCCCGAGTTCGGCGAGGGTCACGAACCCCTGCGGCTGCAGCGTGCGCGGGTCGGCCAGCGCGCACTGGCACGCCGCGTCCCCCGCCCCCCTTCCGCCGATCACCCCGCCGAAGCCGGTCACGCAGAGCTGCGCGTTGAGCACGACGCAGCCGTCGACCTGCGAGAGGTTGCCCACCGCCCGCGTCACCGCCCGCGCGCGCACCTTCGCGCGCTGCCAGGCGTGGATCGCCTCCTGATCCATGTCGGGCCCCTTCGCGCTGCGGTAGGCCCTCACGCAACTCGCCCAGAACTCGAAAATGCCGTCGCGCAGATCGAGGGTCGCGAGGCGATGGCGCACGTGGACGTCGGCGGAGTCGGGGTCCTGGAGGACGGCGAACATGGCGCCGTGGCGCTCGGCGATGGCGGTCTGGAGGATCTGCGACCAGGAGTCCTGCACGAGGCCGGCGAGCGCCTCCTGGCCGCCGAAGTCGATGCGCACGTCGTCGCCGAATTTTTCCACGAGGCGCTCGAGGATGGAGGCGGCGACGGAGCGGAACGACTCCCCCACCGGGCGGATGGAGACGTAGGGCCAGGCGTGCTGCAGCCGCCCCGCGGCGTACTGCACCGAGATCCCTTCGTAGACGCGCAGGATGCCGGGGCCGTCCACCGTGAGGACCATGCCCCCGGGGAAGCGGATGAGGTTGTGCGGCGTGCCGGGGAGGCTGCCCGCGATCGGGTCGAGGCCGATGTCGATGAGCGAGACGATGCCGTCGCAGAGGAGGGAGGAGGCGCGGGCGTGGCCGTCGGTGGGGGCGCCGCGTTCCTCGACGAGGTGGAGCGCGTGTTCGAGGGAGGCGACGGCGGGGGCGAGCTTGGCGAGGGCGTTGGCGGTGAGCGGGATCGGCCGTTCGAACCGCGCCAGGAGGGGCGAGCTTTGGCCGGTGCGGTCGACGAAGAGGCGCAGGGTGAGGAAGCGGCCCTCTTCCGCCCGCATGCTGGCGTGGTAGGCGAGGTCGATGAGGTCGCTCAGCGCCGCATCGGAGAGCGCGCCGGTGCGGTCCTGCCCCGCGCCGCGCGCCCAGGCGCGGTAGTCGAGGAGGACCGCCTCGAGCTCCCGGATGGAGCAGTCGCCGTCGGGGAAGTCGTAGTGCCAGGCGGCCCGGGGGGCCTTGCCGGCGGCGCGGGCGAGTTCGGTCCGCATGCACAGAGAAGAGATCGGATGGAGGGGGGCGGGGGCGGAGCGCCGGCGAGGCCTTTCGAAGCCCCGCAGCCGTGCCCCTCCGATCGCCCGAACTGCGCCGGCAATGGCGCACCCTGCCTCCCGAACCCCATACCTGGAGCGGACTTACACCGCCCCCGGACTTGCATTGCAAATTCAGTATCGCCTGAGGGTGGGGTCGATGGTGCGGGACCAGGCGTCGATGCCGCCGCGGAGGGAGAGGGCGCGGGGAAAGCCGCGTTGGCGGAGGAAGCGCACCGCCTCGAGGGAGCGGATGCCGTGGTGGCAATAGACCACGAGCTCCGCATCGGGGGGGGCGGTGGGGGCGGCCAGGCCCAGGAAGAGATCCATCATCGGGACATGCTGGGCGCGCGGGAGGGTGCAGAGGGCCACCTCGTCTGCCTCCCGCACATCGAGGAGCGCGACGCCGTCGCCCCGCGCGAGCTTGGCCTGCAACTCGGCGGGGGTGATCTCGAGCACGCCGCCGATTGTACGGCGTAGAATCACGCCCCATGCCGGGTCTCGACGGGGCGGCGCGCGCGTTGGAAGCGGCGGGGATCGCTGTGGCGCGGGAGGGGCTGGAGGCCTACGGGCGGGACGAGACGATGGATCTCTTCAGCGCCCCGGGCCTGGTCGCCAAGCCGCGCTCCACGGCGGAAGTGGCCACGGTTCTCGCCACGGCGAAGCGGGAGAGCGTCCCGGTCACCGCGCGCGGCGGCGGCACCGGCAAGGCGGGCGGCGCCATTCCCGTGCTGGGCGGGATCGTCCTGAGCCTGGAGCGCATGGACCGCATCCTGGAGATCGACGCGCCCAACCGGTTCGCGGTGGTCCAGCCGGGGGTCGTGCTCCAGACGCTTCAGGAGGCGTGCGAGAAGCGCAAGCTCCTCTATCCCATCGACATGTCCTCCCGCGGCTCCTGCACCATCGGAGGCAACATCGCCTGCAACGCGGGCGGCGAGCGCGCCGTGAAGTACGGCGTGACGCGCGCCTACGTGGCCGGGATCGAGGCGGTCTTGATGGACGGGAGCATCCTCCGCTCCGGCGGCAAGCTCGCGAAAAACTCCGCGGGCTACGCGCTGCACCAAATCCTCGTCGGCTCGGAAGGGACCCTGGCGGTGGTGACCGAGGCGACCCTGCGGCTCCTGCCCCTCCCCACCCACCGGAAGACCCTCCTCGCTTCGTTCTCCTCTCTCGAAACGGCGGCCGCCGCCGCGCTCGAGGCGGAGGCCACCGGTCTCAACCCCTCCAGCGTCGAATTCCTGGAGCGGGCGGCGGCGGCGCTCGCCGAGGAGATGCTCGGGGAACGGCTCCCCCACGCCGAGGCCGCCGCGCTGCTTCTCATCGAGATGGAGGGGTTTTCGGAGCGCCGCTGCGAAGAAGATCTCGAGGCGGTGGCGCAAGTACTCCTGGAAAACGGCGCCGAGGACGTGGAGCTGGCGCCCCGCGAGCGGGTCTGGCGCGTGCGCCATGCGGTCTCCGAGGCGATCAAGCAGCTGCCCGCCTACAGCGCCGTGGACGCCTCCGTGCCGCGCCGCTCCATGCCCGAACTGGTGAAACGCGCCCACGAAGCCGCGCGGCGCCACCGGGTGGAGGTGGTCTGCTTCGGCCACGCCGGCGACGGCAACATCCATGTCGACTTCGTCCGCCGCGACCCGGCCGACCCACACTGGGACACCGGCGTGGCCGCGGCGGTGCGGGACGTATTGCGGGCCACCGTGGAGTTGCGCGGGTCGATCAGCGGGGAACACGGCATCGGGATGTTGCGCCGAAACGACCTCGGCATGCAGCTCGAAGCGTCCACGGTTGAGGCGATGCGCGCTTTGAAGGCCGCGTGGGATCCCGACGGATTGCTGAATCCGGGTAAGATCTGGCCGTGACGAGGAAGCGCGACTACAGCGTGGAGCAGGCGAACCGCACGCTCCCCTACGTGGGCACGATCGTGCGGGAGCTGATGGAGCGCTATGCGCGCATCCAGTCGCTCTCCAAGGAGCATCACGACACGCCCCGCGACCATGCCGAGAAACGCGGGCGCATGCGGGCCCTCATGCAGGAGGAGGCGGCGGCGCTCCACGCCTGCCACCAGGAGCTGCAGGCCCTGGGCATCGAGCTCAAGGACTACGAGATGGGGCTGGTCGACTTCCCCGCGCGCATCGAGGGGCGCACGATCCACCTCTGCTGGAAGCACGGCGAGCCGGAGATCGGCCACTGGCACGAAGTGGATGCGGGATTCCGCGGCCGCCACGCCGTGCCCGCCGGCGAGCCCGGCTGGCCGCACAAGACTACCGCCGCGCCTGCCTCACAAGATTGAAGAACTCCGCGCGGGTGCGCGGGTCCTTGCGGAAGCCCCCGAGCATGCAGGAGGTGACGGCGTAGGAGGACTGCTTCGCCACGCCGCGCATCCGCATGCAGAAGTGGTCCGCCTCGATCATCACGCCGACGCCCTGGGGCCGGAGCACCTCCATGATCGCCTCGGCCACCTGCTGCGTGAGCCGCTCCTGCACCTGCAGCCGCCGCGCGAACATGTCCACGATGCGCGGGATCTTGCTCAGGCCGATGATCCGCCCCTGGGGCAGGTAGGCGACATGCGCCTTCCCCACGAAGGGAAGCAGATGGTGCTCGCAGAGGCTGTACATCTCGATGTCGCAGACGGCCACCATCTCGTCGACGGGGTCCTCGTAGACCGCCCCTCCCACGATCTCCTGGAGGGACTGGCGCGCGCCCGAGGTGAGGAATTCGAAGGACTCCCGCACCCGGCGCGGCGTCTCGCGCAGGCCGGGCCGCTCGGGGTCTTCTCCGAGGGCCTGCAGGATCCGGCGGATCTCCTGGTCCATGCGGGGGGCAAGTCTAGCAGGCCGCCCCGCGCCCGTTCCGGTATGGTGTGCCGCCATGAGCCCGGCCTGCTCGTACTGCGGGGAAAGCATGCCCCAAGGGGCCCTCGCCTGCCCCCAGTGCGGCTCCGACGCGGAGACCGGCTGGCGCGACGACGATTCGGTGGACGGCCTCGACGTGCCGCGGGAGATGGACGAGAGCACCTACCAAGAGCTCCTCGAGGACGAAGGGCTCGTCGAGGGAAGCCGCCGCCGGAGGCTCCCCAAGGGGTTTCTCCTCGCCTTCGCCGCCGCGCTCGCCCTCTCCGGCATCCTCTGGCTCTTCTTCCTGATCAAGGCCGAATAGGGCATGGCTGCCGAGGGTAGGGAGCCCCAGGTCGGCCCGACCGCCGAAGAGACGCGCGCGCTTCAGGCCTGCCTCCGAGGCGACCGCGCCGCCTACGAATGGATCGTGATGCGCTACTCGGCGCGCGCCCTGGGCGTGGCCCGTGGCATCCTGCGCGATGCGGCGCTGGCCGAGGACGCGGCGCAGGATGCGTTCGTCCGCGCCTATCGTGCGCTCTCCCGGTTCGATCTGCGCGAGCCCTTCTACCCGTGGTTCTACAGAATCCTCAAGAACGCCTGCCTCAGCGCCCTCAAGCGCCGCCCGCGCGGGGAGACGAGCCTCGACGCGCCCGGCGCGCCGACGCCCCCCGCGCCCCCCTCCGATCCCGCCGCGCTCGCCTCGCGCAACGAGACGCGCGCGCGCATCGACGCCGCCCTCGCCCGCGTCTCGGAGGCGCATCGCGAGATCCTGGGCCTCGCGCACTTCGACGAGCTGAGCTACAAGGAGATCGCGGCCTGCCTCGCGATCCCCGTCGGCACGGTGATGAGCCGTCTCTGGGCGGCGCGGCAGGCGCTGCGAAAGGTGCTGGTCCCCGATGAGGCATGACGAGGAACTGCTCCCCCTCCTCGGCGGCTACCTCGACGGGGAACTGGACGACGCCCAGCGCGCGCGGGTGGAGCAGGCGCTCGCGAACGACGCGACCCTGCGCGGGGAGCTCGAATCGATGCGCCGGCTGGGGGCGATGTTGCAAGGCGGGCGGGGGGAGGAGCGCGGCGACGCCGAGCTGGCCGCCTTCTGGGGCAGCGTCTACAACCGGCTGGAGCGGCAGGTCGGCGCGATCCTGTTCCTCTGCGGCCTGAGCGCCCTGAGCGTCGCGGGGTTGGTCCTCTTCCTCGCCAACCCCTCCCTGGGATGGTGGGTGAAGGGGCCCGCGCTCGCCGCAGGCGCCGGGGCGCTGATGCTTTTGGGAAGCGTCTGGCGCGAGCGGAGGAGAATGGTCCCCCACGACCGCTACACGCGGGAGGTCCACCGGTGATCCTGTCGACGACCAACGGGGTGCCGGGCCGGAGAACGCTCCGCATCCTCGGAATCGCCAAGGGCAACTCCATCCGCGCGCGGCATGCCGGGCGCGCTTTTCTCGCATGGCTGCGCGGCATCGTGGGGGGCGAGATCACCGATTACACCAAGGTGATCGCCGAGGCGCGGGAGCAGGCGCTCGACCGGCTCGTGGAGGACGCCCGGAGGCTCGGGGCGGACGCTGTGGTCGGGCTGCGCTTCACCAGCACGGAGGTGATGCGCAACGCCGCGGAGCTGCTCGCCTACGGCACCGCCGTCCGGCTCGCGGAAGGGGAAGCGTGAGGCGGGCGGGGCTGCTCCTCTTCCTTCTCGGCGCGACGATGGGTTTCTTGGCCGCCGCCTTTCTCGGTCACGATCCCGCGGCGATCCGGGGGGGGCGCGGGGGGGGAGGCGAGGCCGGAGCGCGCGCCCCCTCCCCCGCCGCGTTCCGCGCCCAGGCGGTTGCGCTGGAGGAGGCGCGCGACGCGGCCGCCCGGCTCGTGGAGGAGAATGCGGGGCTTCGCCGGCGCATCGAGGAGGTGGAACGCGAGAAGGCGGAGGGGCCGGCGGCGGGAGGGGAGGCGTCGCCCGCACGCGGCACGCGGCTCCCCGACGGGCGGATCGTGGGCGGCGCGAAGCTGCCCGACACGATGCTCCAGGCGATGCTCTCCTACCTGGAGAACGAATTGCGCAGTTTTCTCCGGGACGCCAAGCTCACGCCGGCCCAGGAGGCGCGGGTGCGCGCACTCTACGACCAGAGCATGCGCGGCGTGGTGCAGGGGATCGTGGACGTCGTCAACGGCGACTTGGAGCCTGACGCCGCCTACGAGGCCTACGCCGCCATGGCGCGGGAGGGGTTCGGCGGGCTGCGCGAGGTGCTGGACGGCGAGCAGTACGCGGTGTTCGAGCGGTTCGAGAAGGGCATGCGCGACTGGAACCTCGGCAACGTCGTTTCGGGGGATCTGCAGATGCTCCGCAGCCGCCTCGAAATGGACAGCGAGCAAGAAAAGCTCATCGCTCCGCTTGTCCGCGAACGGTACGACCTGGTGCAGGCGCAGATCCCCTTCCCGATCCCCAACCTCCTCTTCCGCCCCATCCGCCGCAATCAGGACCGCCTCATCTACGAGGAGAGCGCCCGAAAAATCCGCGCCCTCCTCCGCCCCGACCAGGCCGCCCTCTTCGACGCCATCGAATCCGACCCCCACGCCGACCTGCACCGCTTCCGCTCCCAACTCGTCCCTCGGTGACCTTCAGGTCGCCCCGCGGTCGCATCCCTATGGCCCGACACGGGTTACGGCAGCGCCTGGCGGAGGCGGCGCCGCAGGAGGAGCGCGAACGCTGCAACACCCTCGACGCGATCGCTGGGCAGGTTTACAGTCCCTGCATGCGGATCGCGGCCGCCCTCCTGATGGTTCTGGGAGCCGCACAGGCCGGCCCGAAAGGCGTCGACTTCTTCCCCACCGCGGAGGCAGCACTCGACCGCGCGCGCACCCGCGGCAGGCTCATCTTCCTCACCGTGGTCGTCGACCACGACAACGAGAATCGCGCGGTCATGGACACCGTGCTGCGCGATGCCAAGCTCCTGAAAGTCCTCGAGGAATTCGCCTGCCTCCTCGCCAACCCCGAGAACCAGCATGGCGGCGTGCGCATCAAGCTCCCCGATGGGAAGTCCGAACTGCGGTGCGCCGACGCCCCCGCGATCGAGTGCAAGCACCACCTCTTCCTCGCGCAGGAGTACGCGCGCGGCTTCTACGGCGACAAGCCGGTCAAGACGCCCATCCACTTCGTCCTCGACGCGCAAGAGAACGTCCTCGACACGATCTTCACCGGCGACTTCGAGCAGGGGCTCCACTCCACCCCCGCCGGCGAACTCGTCAAGCGCCTCGACGCGCTGCTGAAAAAGCACGGGCGCGGCCTCACGGAAACGGCCTACGCCAAGATGCTCGAGGATCTGGAGAACGCCCGGGCGGCGCGGGCGCGCAACCTCTTCCCCGAGGAGATCAAGGCGCTGCTCGCGGTCTTGGCGCTGGAGAAAGAGGTCGAAGGCGTGCAGGCCGCGCGCGCGCGCATGAAGGAAATCGAGGGGGTGGCGGGGGCCGAACTGGCGAAGGCGGAAGCGCTCGCCGCCGACGGCAAGTGGGAGGAGGCGCTCGACGCCCTCGTTTCGGTGCGCGCCTCGTTCCCGGGCACGCTCACGGCGCAGGCGTCCCAGAAAGAGGAGACCGAGCTGCGCGGGGACGCCACGGTGCGGAAAGAGATCGCCGCGCGCGATCTCTTCCTGGCGGGCAAGGCGTTTCTCGACAAGAAACGCCCGGAGCTGGCGCAGAAAAAGTTCGAGGAGTGCGTCCGGCGGTTCCCCGGCACGAAGTACGCCGAGCGCTCCGAGCGCGAGCTCGCCCCCTCCCGGGGCGATTGAGCGCCCGTCCGTCCACGCGGCGCCCGGTCACGGCGGCGGGAAGAGCGTCATCCCAAGAGCCTCGACTGTCACCGCCTCCCACTCGCTCTCGGGCGGAAACGCCCACCGCCGGCCCGGCCCCGCCGCGAGGTGAGCCCGTCCCGCGCGATACTTTCCGGGAACCAGGAGAGGCGACAGGCAGGCCACCACGTCCCCCGCGCCGAGTTCCTGGCGCCATGCCGTCACGCGCCCCGCCGTGCGCTCCAGGCCGATGCCGGCCAGCTCGACGCAGCCCCCCCGCGGGCCGAGGAACAGGACGCGGCCGCAGAGCGAAAGCGTCTGCGTCTCCCCGGGCCGGCCCGTGTCGCAGAGGAGGTAGCCCGCGGGGCGGGCCAACTCCACCCACGCGTGGCCATTGAGCCAGAGCGCGACGACGGCGAAGCAGGCCAGCCCGCCTGCATCCACTTCCACACGAAAGCGCCCGCTTTCGTCGCACTCGACCGTCGCCTCCGAAGGCAGGTGGCGGAGGCGCGCGCGTACGCTTCGCCCGCGGTCGTCCACGACTCGCCCGGTGCAGTTCGCAGGTCCCCGCGGCACCGCAAGCACGACCTCTTGATCTTCGCCGGGCAGCACCGCCACGCCGATCATCAGGCCGGATTTCCTCTCCCCCTCCCAGACCGCGAGACGGTACCGCCCGGCCCGAACGCGGTCCCGTTCGAAGCGTCCGCTCCAGATCGTCCCCGCAACGAGCTCCGCGAACAAGCGCGACGCCTCGCAGACCGAGGGGTCCAGCTCCGCCGTCCCGTCGGGGAATTCCAGGCGAAAGGAGAGCTTGGAGTAGCGGGTCAGATCGAGCCTACCGAGGGCCACGGGCTTGCCCTCGTAGGTCACCGCGGGCGGCACGAGCAGGTAGCCCTCCACCTCGTGCTCGACGCGGAGCTCCAGGGGCGTGTCGCGCGGCGGCTCCTCCAGCACCGTGAAAAACCCGGAGACGGTCTGCGTGCCCCCGACGACCTTTCCGCCCGCCAGCAAATCCACCGATGCACCGTCCACCGGCCGGCCGTCCACCAGTACTTCGCCGTGCACGTAGCCCGCGGGCTGGAGGCGAAACGTCTCCTCGGGCGGATCGCCGGGACCCGCATGCACGACCACGCGGCGCTCCGGCCCGTAGTCCTCGCCCCAATAGCTCTCCACCACGTGGCGCTCCGCGGGAGTGAGGGGCAGCGCATAGCGCCCCTCCTCGTCGCAAAACACCACTTCGCGCGGAAGCGGGTGGAGCCGGTTCACCTGGGCGCGGTGGAGGGGGCGTCCCGCGGGATCGAACACGACTCCGCGAAGGAATCGCGGCGAGGGGGGCGGGGGCGCGTCCGCCCCGGCCCTCCCGGGCTCCCCAGGCGTCTCGCTGCGCGCGCTCCCCGCCCCCTCCCCGCCGCTTCCCGGCGAGCCGCGGCGGCCCCGCTCGCGCGCTTGCGTCAGAGAGAGGGCGAGGATCAAACCGGTGGCGAGGAGCGGAACCAGCAGCCGCTTCACGACCCCGAGTCTAGCGCCTCGGCGTACGCGGCGACGTGCTCGCGGGCGCACCGCTCGATGGAGAAGAGGTCGCGGTTGCGCGCTTTGGCCGCAGCGGCGCGCCGGGTGCGATCCGCGGCGTCCTTCGCCATGGCGAGGAGCGCCTCCGCCATCGCGTCGGGATCGGCGGAGGGGACGAGCCACCCGCAGCGGCCCTCGTCGAGGATTTCGGGGATCCCCCCCACCCGCGTGGCGAGCACCGGCACGCCGAGCACCGTCGCCTCGATCGCGGTGCGCGGGAGCGCGTCGATGCGCGACGGGACCACGAGCGCGTCGAGGCCGGGCAGGTAGCGCCACGCCTCCGGCCGGTATCCGGCCAGCGTGACGCGGTCGCGCAGGTCGAGGCGCGCCGCAAGTCGGGCGGCGCTGCCGCGGTCGTCCTCGCCCAGGAGGAGGAGGTGGATCTCGGCGCCCGCACGCTTCGTGCGCGCCAGCGCCTCGAGGAGCAGATCGACTCCCTTCACCGGGCGGACGTTTCCCAAAAACCCCGCGAGGAAAACCCCGCCCCCGATTCCGAATTCACCGCGCGGATCGAACGGCGCGGCGGTCAGCTCCTCGCTCCAGATGCCGGTGTAGATGGCGCGCACCCGCGCCGGGGCGATCCCCCGCTCGATCATGTGACGCTCGAGATCGCGGCTCACGGCGAAGAATCGATCCGCGCCGCGGCGGCCGTACACGCAGCGGTCGGCCGGGTCGAAGCGGCTGATCTTGGGGTAGGCGCCCCGGCGCACGACAGCGACAAGTCCGCGCGCGCGACCGCGGGCGCGCACGCCCTGGTAGGCGTCGCGGCCCGTCACGGTGTGGAGGAGTTCGATGCCGCGCTCCCGCAGGAGGCGGCGCAGCCGGGCGCGGGCGAAGAGGTCCAGCTTGTGGCGGATGGGCAGATGGTCGCAGCGCACGCCGCCCGCTTCGAGCGCGGGGAAGTCCTTTTGCCGCGCGTCGGCTGCGTAGTGCATCTCGATGCCGGACTGCGCGAGGCGCCGGACGAGGCGGGAGAGGTAGGGAGTGCGGTCTCCGCCGTCGAGCATCAGGACGCGCAATGCCGGAAGTGTAGGGGAGGGCTCTCCCGGGCGCAAAAGAGGGTGGCGTCTGATTCAATAGCCCTCCCATGCAGCGACGCCGCGTCGTTCTCACCGGAATCGGCCTGATCACCCCCTACGGCCTGGGGATCGAGCCGCTCTGGGAGGGGCTCATGAGCGGACGGAGCGCGGTGCGCTCGATCGAGGGGTTCGACACGGCGGGATGCCCGACGACGGTGGCGGGCCAGCTCCCCGCAATCGACTTCGACTCGCAGCTCGACCCGAAGCAGTCGGCCCTCTGGTCGCGCGCCTCCAAGGTCGCCGTCCTGGGAGCGAGGCTGGCGGCGGCGGATGGGCGCGTGGAGCGGTTCGACGGGGCGCGCACCGGCGTGGTGCTCGGGACGGGGTACGGCTGCACCTACGAATTCGAGGAGACGTTGGAGCTCTGGCGGGCGGAAGGTTGGCGCCGCATGAAGCCGGTCACCGTCCCGCGGATGATGCCCAACGCCCCCGCCAGCCATGTGGCGATCTTCGCCGGCGCGCGCGGGATCAACTTCACGCTTTCCACCGCCTGTTCGTCGGGCGCGCTCGCTGCGGGCCTCGCCACGGAGTTCATCCGGTCGGGCAGGATCGACGCCTGCCTCACCGGCGGGGCCGACGCCATCCTCAACCACTCCACGCTCTCGGCGTGGTGTGCGCTTCGCGTCCTGACGCGCCGCAATGACTCCACTGCCTGCCGGCCCTTCAGCGTCGATCGCGACGGGCTGGTGCTGGGCGAGGGTTGCGCGGTGCTGCTCCTGGAGGAGCGCGAGTCGGCGTTGCGGCGCGGAGCGCGCATTCACGCCGAGATTCTCGGGGTGGGCGCCTCCAACGACGCGACGAACGCTGTGGCGCCGGATTTCCTGGGCGAGTTGGAGTGCATGCGAGCCGCGCTCGCCGATGCCGGCGTGAGTCCCGACGAGATCGACTACGTTTGCGCCCACGGCACCGGCACGCAGGCCAACGACGCCAACGAGACGAAGGTCTTGAAGGAGGTCTTCGGCGCGCGCGCGCCGGAGGTGCCGGTGTCGAGCATCAAGGGTCATCTCGGGCACGCCATGGGGGCGGCGGGTGCCATCGAAATCGCTGCGACGGCGCTCACCCTCTCCCGCGGGAGGATTCCCCCCACCCTCCACTTCACCCCGGGCGATCCGGACTGCACCCTCGACTACGTCCCCGAAGGCCCCCGCAAAGCCGAGCCCCGCCTCGCCGTCACCAACAGCTTCGGCTTCGGCGGCCAAAACTCCACCCTCGTGATTTGCATTGCAAACGGTAGGCAGCCGTAACATCTTGTAGATAAGAGCTTTACAACTGCTCAGTGCGCCATGGCTGGCGCAGGTGGCGCGGATTGTAGGGTGGCAGGACGGGCCGAACGGTGAGACATCCTTCCGGTCCGAGGCAGGCAACCACGGAGGCAGAGGCCCCGTCGGCCTGGCTCGGGGGCGACGAATCTCCCTGTCATCGCAGCCGACACTGCGCCATCGATGGCGCTGGAGTTTCGCGGTTTTTTGGGGTCCGGAGGGGCCCGGCTAGCGGAAAAAGAGAAGTCCTCCGATGCATGGGGTAGACCGCCACGCACGCACCGGAGGACACCAAATGCAATCTTGT
>Ga0187893_10007470_pt1 | contig 17872 bp, 9 predicted proteins | sample MA1701074metaG_FD_139574 | JGI IMG/M metagenome (GOLD analysis project Ga0187893, IMG submission 139574) | White microbial mat communities from a basaltic lava cave in the Kipuka Kanohina Cave System on the Island of Hawaii, USA - MA170107-4 metaG ... | reverse complement strand
GAAAAGTATCCGCAAAGTTATTGATCGTTACATTCTCTTGCGCCTGGCCGGTCTGGGGTGCGCGCTGTTGCTGGCGTCGCCCACAATTCACGGCCAGGACACCGCCTGGCCACAGTTTCGCGGGCCGGACTCGAACCCCGTGGGGACGCATGCGCGGCTGGCCGAACGCTGGTCGAAGACCGAGAACGTCGAATGGTCGCAGGAGATTCCCGGGCGCGGCTGGTCGTCGCCCATCGTGACGGGCGGCAAGGTGTACCTGACCACCGTCACGACGGAGGGCAAGTCGAAGCCGCCGCAGATCGGGACGGAGTACAGCAACGAGTACGTCGCGGAGCTGCAAAAACAGGGGCTTTCGATGAAAGAGATATTGGAGCGTGTGACGGCGCGGGACATCGAACTGCCGAATGAAGTGAAGCTCCACTACTTCCTCTATTGCCTGAACCTGAAGAGCGGCAAGGTGGAATGGCAAAAGGAGTTTTACACGGGGCAGCCACCCGGCGGGCGTCACCGCAAAAACAGTTTTACCTCGGAAAGTCCCGTGACCGACGGAAAGTTCGTTTATGTTTACGTGGCGAACCTGGGGTTGTGGGCGTTTGACCTGAGGGGCAAGCAAGCATGGACGACGCCGCTCGAAGCGAATCCGATCTATCTCGACTTCGGGACGGGGGGTTCGCCTGCGCTCGCGGGGAACCTGCTGGTGATCGTGAACGACAACGAGAAGCAGCAATACATCGCGGCCTTCGACAAACAGACGGGCAAGCAGGTGTGGCGCACGAATCGCGCAATCGGCCCCAAGGGGCGGCAGTCAGGATGGGCAACCCCCTTTGTTTGGCGGCACGCGCTGCGTACGGAGATTGTGGCCGTAGGACCGGAAGTGGTCGTGAGTTACGATCTGACGGGGAAAGAATTGTGGCGGATGTCGGGGATGTCGGGGACGCCCATTCCTACGCCCTTTGCTTATGACGGATTGCTGTACATTGACGGCGGGCGCGGCGCGTTGCTCGTTGCCCTGCGCCCCGGCGCAACGGGCGACATCTCGCTCAAAGCAGGCGAAACCGCGAACCAGTACGTCGCCTGGTCGCAGCCACGCGCCGGAACATATCTGCCTACGCCGGTGATTTACGAAGGCGGCATGTACGTGCTGACCGAAACAGGCATCCTGACCCGCTTTGACGCCAAGACGGGCAAGCAAACATACAAGACCCGCATTGATCCGGCGGCGACGGCGTTCACGACCTCGCCCTGGGCCTACAACGGCAAACTGTTCTGCCTGAGCGAAGAAGGCCAGACCTTCGTGATCGCGGCGGGCGAGCAGTTCCGGTTATTGCACGTGAATGAACTGGACGACATGGCGCAGGCGTCGCCCGCGCTGGTGGGCGAACGATTGTTGATACGGACGGAACACCGGCTGTATTCGATTCGCCGGAGCAGATGAACGGGTTGCAATTGCTCCGTTCAAATCCAATCCGCATAAGATCGAAAATGAACGCAAGTGAGCTTCAACAACTCGTCGCCCAGGGCGAAGGCCAGCAACTGGAATTCAAGCGGTCGCTGGCTGAGTTGGAAACTGCTGCGCGGACGGTGGTGGCCTTTGCCAATACGGACGGCGGGGCGCTCCTGTTCGGCGTCCGTGATGCGGGCGACATCATCGGTGTCGAGGTCGGCCAAACCACCAAAGAGCGCATTACTTCCCTCGTGACCGAAACAAGCGACCCGGTGATCTACCCGTCGGTCGAGTTCATCAAGGTGGGCGAGCGGACCGTGATCGCTGTGCATGTTGCGGCGAGCGAGAACCGTCCGCATTTATGCAAAGGCAGGGCCTACAAAAGAGTCGGCGCCGCTGACGTGCAACTTTCACGAGACGAATACGAGCGTCTGTTGTTGAGCCGCGCTACCGCCGCCTTTGACCGCCAGCCGATGGACGGAACAAGTCAAACCGACCTCAGTGAGGAACGAGTCCATTGGTACTTGAAGCTGCGCGCCGAGAAACGCGGGATCGCCACGCCTGAGACTCCATTGCCCGACCTGTTGTTGAGCATCGGCGCAGCCGTGGCGCAAGCGGGCCGGCTCATTCCCTCGCGCGCTGGGATTCTCTGTTTCGGTAAACACCCGCAGGAGGTGATGCCCCACAGCCAAGTGCGATTGGCGCGGTTCCAGGGGACAGCCACATCTCATTTCATAGACCGCGCCGATTTGCAGGGCACGTTGCCGGAAATGATTGACGCCGCCGAACAGTTTATCCGCCGCAACACCCGGCTGGCGGCCAAGATCGTAAACTTCCGCCGGCGCGAAGTCACCGAATATCCTTTCGTCGCCATCCGCGAGGCGATCTGCAATGCGGTCTGCCATCGGGATTACCGCATCGAAGGAGCCGCGATCAGGATTTCGATCTTTGACGACCGGATTGAAGTGAACAGCCCCGGCGGGCTCCCCCTGGGCGTGACGCTCGCCAACATCGAGCGGAAACATGTGCTGCGCAACCCGATCATCGCCAACTACTTGTACGACGTTTTTTACATCGAGAAGTGGGGAACCGGCATTGCCCGGATGCGCCGGGCGATGCGCGAACATGGGCTGGCGGAACCACGCCTGGAAGATTTGCATGACTTTTTTGCCGTGACGTTTTACGGGCCCGGCGACCGCATTCTGGATTTGATTCCGGAAGAGGGCGAAACCGATTTGCGCTTGCTGGGGCTGAACGAGCGGCAGATCGAGTCGTTGCGGATGATGACCAATGAAGGCCGGGAGTTGACCAATTCAACCTACCGGCAATTGTTCGAGGTGTCGAGAAATACGGCCTCCAGAGACCTGCAAGGATTGCTGCAAACCGGCTGGGTGAAAACTATCGGAAATGGAAAGGGGAGACGTTACCGGGCGGTATGATGGTGCATAACGCCCGCTCGTGGTGCATAAAATGGTGCATAACAGGCTTATGAAATGAGAGAAACCTTGTCCCCAAACACGACGCTCTCGCATTACCACATTCTTGCGCCGCTCGGCGCCGGCGGGATGGGCGAGGTCTGGCTGGCCGAGGACACGCGCCTCAAGCGCAAGGTCGCGCTCAAACTCCTGCCCGCCGAACTGACCGCTGACGTAGAGCGCGTGCGCCGCTTCGAGCAGGAAGCGCAGGCCGCCTCCGCCCTCAATCATCCCAACATCATCACCGTCTACGACATCGGTGAGTGCGAAGCCGGGCGCTTCATTGTGATGGAACTGGTCGCAGGCCGTGCGCTACGCGCTGTGATCGCCGAAGACACTTCAACTGAAACCTTGCTGACGTTAGGCGCTCAGATGGCGAAAGCCTTGAGCGCCGCACATGCCGCCGGCATCACGCACCGGGACATCAAGCCGGACAACATCATGGTGCGCGAGGATGGTTACGTGAAGGTGCTGGATTTCGGTCTCGCGCGTTTGCGGCCTGCAACGGAGAACGATTCGGAAGCCGCGACGCTAGCGCAGCAAACGACGCCGGGCACGGTGATGGGGACGGTCGCGTATATGTCGCCGGAACAGGCGAGCGGTCAGAGCGTCAGCCACGCATCCGACATTTTCGCGCTCGGCATTGTGCTCTACGAACTGGCGACGGGGCGGCATCCGTTCAAAGCAGACACACTGGTGGGCTATTTGCACGCGATCACCTTGCAAACGCCTGCGCCGCCGCAGCAATGGCAGCCGAACCTGCCTGCGGCGTTGAATGATTTGCTGTTGCGGATGCTGGCGAAGGAGGCGAGTCAGCGTCCGACTGCGAACGAAGTCGCACAAGCCTTGCAGGCGATAGAGCGAGGGGGAGACGCGGCGACGCGGCGACGCAGCGACGCGGGGATAGAAAACGAAACGATGATGTTACCGAGCGCGGGCAGCGGCGCTGCGCCTGCGGACGAAGGTTTCTGGGTCGCCGTGCTGCCCTTCAAATGGCGCGGCGCAAATGCGGAACTGGAAGCGTTGGCGGAAGGCTTGTCCGAAGACATCGTGACGGGCTTGTCGCGCTTCTCGTACCTGCGCGTGATTGCACGCAGCTCGACGTTACGTTATGCCAGTGATTCCGGCGATGTGCGCGCGATTGGCAAGGAACTCGGCGCGCGCTATGTGATGGAAGGCGGCTTGAGGCGGGCAGGAACGAAGCTGCGCCTCGCCGTACAACTCATTGATGCGACCACTGGCGCGAATCTGTGGGCTGAAAACTATGAACGAACCTTCAGCCCGGAAGCGATTTTCGAATTGCAGGACGATTTGGTTCCGCGCATTGTCTCGACGGTGGCGGATCAGTACGGCGCCCTGGTGCATAGCATGAGCGAGTCATTGCGCGGCAGAAACGCCGATGAATACTCAGCGCACGAGGCGGTGCTGCGCGCCTTCAGTTACCTCGGGCATATAACTTCTGCAGAACACGGTGAAGTCCGCGAGATACTAGAATCCGCCGTTGCCGCCTCGCCCGGTCATGGTGACTGCCGGGCCATGCTGGCGAATCTGTACGCCGACGAATATATGTATGGATATAACCGCAGACCTGATCCGCTGGGGCGCGCTCAGGCCGCCGCGCAGCGGGCTGTGGCGGCTGCGCCAACCAGTCACATCGCCCACTATGTCCTGGCCACCGTCTTATTTTTTCAGAAGGATTTTCCGGCTTTCCGGCCTGTCGCTGAACGCGCGCTGGCGCTCAACCGCATGGATGCCTCGACCGGGGCCATGCTCGGGGTACTGATCGCTTATGCCGGAGAATGGGAACATGGACTGAGCGTGGTGGAGCGGGCAATACAACTCAATCCGCATCATCCCGGCTGGTATCATCTGCCCGCCTTTTACGATTGTTATCGCCGGCGCGACTACAGCGGCGCGCTGGCGAACGCCCTGAAAATCAACATGCCGGGCTGGTACTGGCCGCAGGTGGCGCTGGCTGTAGTGTATGGGCAGCTGGGCGAACAGGGACGCGCACAGGCGGCGCTGCGGGCACTGAATACGATGAACCCGGACTTCGGCGCGCTGGCGCGAGAGGAATTTAGCAAGTGGTTTGACGCTGAACTCACCGAGCATCTGCTTGATGGGCTGCGCAAGGCGGGGCTGGAGGAACTGCAAACCCCTGAGACCGCACGGTACGGTACAGGGAGCGGTAGCGATCTGGCGCCTCTGGATGTGCGCGACTCGGAAGAACCAGGTCGCTACCGCTCCCTGTACCGCACCGATGCGTCCACTTCCATCGCCGTCCTGCCGTTTGCCAACATCAGCGCCGATGAAGAAAACGAATACTTCTGCGACGGCCTGGCGGAAGAATTGCTCAATGCGCTGGCGAAGATTGACGAGTTGAAAGTGGCGGCGCGGACTTCGGCCTTTTCCTTCAAGGGCAAAAACGCCGAAGCGCGAGAAATCGGGAAAACGCTGAACGTCAAGACGGTCTTGGAAGGCAGCGTCAGAAAATCCGGCCATCGCATCCGCATCACCGTGCAGTTGGTCAATGCGGCGGATGGTTATCATTTGTGGTCGGAGCGGTATGACCGCGAGATGAAAGATATTTTTGACGTGCAGGACGAAATCACGCTGGCGGTGGTGGATGCGCTGAAACTGAAATTGCTCGGCGCGAAGAAAACAGCGGTGCTGAAGCGTTACACCGATAACACCGAGGCTTACGAACTCTATCTCAAAGGACTTTACCATTCTAAAAAGGACACGGTTGATGGCTGGTTCAAAGCCATCGAATACTACGAGCAGTCCATCGCGATCGCGCCGGATTACGCGCTGGCTTATGCCGGTATCAGTTATGTTTATTCCCGCTTTGTAATCTTTGGCATTCAGTCTCCACGGCAATTTATCGCGCGATGGAAAGAGGTGTCGAATCGGGCGCTGGCGTTGGATGATGCGCTCGCAGAGGGACATGCTTCACTTGCCGCGATGCGCTTCTACTATGACAGAGACTGGGCAAGCGCTGAGCGAGAGTATCGGCGAGCGATTGAGCTAAACTCGAATGATGCTGCGGCGCGACATAATTTCGGGCTATTTCTGGCCGCTTCGCAACGGTTCGATGAAGGCGTCAGCGCAGGCCAACGCGCGCTTGAGCTTGACCCCTTATCATTGCTGGCGATGCTGCATCTGGGCTGGACCACGTTTCTCGCCAACCGGATGGACGATGTTCGTGAACTGGCACAGCGAATGCTGGAATTGGACGTCAACTTTCACGGCGCATATTGGCTGCAAGGCGGCGCGCTGACGGCGGAAGGCAAGTATGAAGAGGCCATCGCAGCGTTTCAAAAATCCCTTGCATTGGGCGGGACGCAGGTGACGCTTTCCATGCTGGGTGGCGCTTACGGCCTGGCGGGCAAGCGGTCTGAAGCGTTTGCACTGCTCGATCAACTGTGCGAAGAACGAGAGCGTTCTTATGCCTCCGCCTTTAATATCGCTCGCATCTACGCCGGACTTGGCGAGCGCGACCAGACGTTCGCCTGGCTGGAAAAAGCGATAGAGGAACGCAATGGGGAAATCGTTTTCCTCGACCGGCATACGAGGGTCGGGAATGGGAAAGTCTGGGGAGAAATTCACCACGACCTACGTTATCAGCATTTACTACGGCGCATCGGCTTGCCGACAACTGAAACGAATCAACCCAATGAAGCGCAAACGTTGATGCTCACGCCAAGCACAGATGGCAAGCAGGCAGGGGAAACGTTTGCTGTTCCGGCAACGCTGCGTCACACCGTCGGGCGCGAACGGGAGCGGAATGAATTGCGCGCGGCTTTCAACGCAGCCAGCAACGGGCGCGGCTCGCTGCTGTGCGTCGCAGGTGAGCCGGGCATCGGCAAGACTACGCTCGTCGAAGATTTCCTCGCTGAACTTGCCGCTGACAATCCATGCGCGATGGCGCGCGGTCGTTGTTCGGAACGACTCGCTGGAACCGAAGCCTATTTGCCGCTGCTCGAAGCATTGGAGTCGCTGCTCGTTCGTAGTCCCGCCTTCAGGCGGAATGAATCGGGCGACCACGACATTCCGCCTGAAGGCGGGACTACGAACGATTTACTGAAACAACTTGCGCCAACGTGGTATGCGCAGGTCGTGCCCCTCACGGGCGAGAGCGAAGAGTCCGCGCGCCTGCTCGCCGAAGTCAAAGCCGCATCGCAGGAGCGGATGAAGCGCGAATTGGCGAGCTTCCTGCAAGCCGTCGCGCAAGCGCAGCCGCTCGTGATTTTCTTTGACGATTTGCATTGGGCGGATGTCTCGACGATTGATCTGCTCAGCTTTCTCGCCGGGAAGTTCGATGCGATGCGCGTGCTGATTGTCGTGACCTATCGGCCTTCGGATATGTTGCTGGCGAAGCATCCCTTTTTGCAGATCAAGCCGGATTTGCAGGCGCGCGGCGTGTGTCGGGAATTGCTGCTGGAATTTTTGACGGAAGCCGAGATTGCCGAATACCTCGCGCTGGAATTCCCCGGTCATCGTTTTCCGGCTGAATTTCCCCAACTGATTCACGCAAAGACGGAAGGCAGTCCGTTGTTTATGGCTGACCTGGTGAGGTACTTGCGGGATCGCAGGGTGATTGCGGAGGAAGAGAGCACGCGGGGCGCGTGCGTACCCAGTTGGACGCTGGCGCAGGCGTTGCCGGACATCGAACGCGAGTTGCCGGAATCGGTACGCGGGATGATTGAACGCAAGATCGCGCAACTGAGCGAAGAAGATCGCAAACTGCTGACGGCTGCGAGCGTGCAAGGCTATGAATTCGATTCGGCGGTCGTGGCGCAGGTATTGAATCTGGAAGCAGATGAAGTCGAAGAGCGGTTGGAAAAGTTAGAGCGTGTCTTTGCGTTTGTGAAGCTCGTGAGTGAAAGCGAATTTCCGAATCGGACGCTGACACTCAAGTATCGTTTCATCCACGTGCTATATCAGAACGCGCTTTATAACGCGCTCCGCATCACGCGCAAAGCCACGCTCAGCCGCGAGGTAGCCCAAACGCTGGAAGACTTTTATGGCGCGAAGAAAGCGGAGATCGCGAGCGAATTAGCGAACTTGTTTGAAGCCGGACGCGAGTTTTCACAAGCCGCCGACTATTTTCTGATGGCGGCGCAGCACGCGAACCAACTCTTTGCCGCACAGGAAGCCGCTGTGCTAGCTCGACGGGGAATAGATACGCTGAATCCTTTGCCAGAAACATCTGAACGTTTGCAACAGGAACTCAGCCTGCAACTGTCGCTGGGCTTGTCGCTGCGAACGGTCAAAGGGTTTGGCGCTGAAGAAACGAGCCGGGCGTATGCGCGGGCGCGCGAACTATGCCACAAAATCGGCGACTCGCCACAACTCTTCCCCGTTTTGTTCGGCCTTTGGGAAAGTTATCAAAATCAGGCGCAGTTCGAGACCGGAATGGAACTGGCGCAACAAATGCTGCACGCGGCAGGCGAAGACCCGGCGCTTTTGGTAATCGCCCATAATGTCATGGGAGACAACCTGACGTGGCTCGGCGATTTCGTTGCCGCTCGCGCACACATCGAAAAAGGCATTGCGCTTTATGATTTCGAGCAGCATCACGCGAATGCTGCGCTTTACGGGTACGATTCGGGGATTGGCTGTTTTTGCTTTGGAGCCATTGTGCTTTGGCATCTGGGCTATCCTGACCAGGCGCGAACCATGAGCGACAAGGCTTGTGAACAGGCTACGCAACTCTCCCATCCGCCAAGCACGGCTTTCGCCGCCAGTTTTGCCGCCTGGTTTCATCGCTTGAATGGCTCGCTGCAAACGGCGCAGGACTACGCCGAAAAAACGATTACCGCCTCGGTCAAATACGATATGACCATCTTTCTGGCATTTGGCAAGATCGCGCTCGGCTGGGCGTATATCGGACAGGGAAAGATTGAGGAAGGAGTGACTTTCGCCAGAGAAGGCGGCGAGTTGTGGCGAGCCGCCGGCGCGTTGCTGGGCGCGGTATGGAATATGGGAATCCTCGCCGAAGGCTATGCAAAAGCCGGGCGGACAGCAGAAGCGCTGAGCTTGCTGAATGAGGCGCTGGAACTGGCAGCGCAAACCAATGAGCGATTTTACGAAGCGGAACTGTTGCGACTGAAGGGCGAGTTATTGCCCAAGTCCGAAGCATCGCATCCGCCATCAGAAGCGGAACACTATTTTCAGCAAGCCATCGAGATTGCGAGCCGACAAAGCGCGAAATCGTTCGAACTGCGCGCTGTGATGAGCCTCGCGCGCTTGTGGCAACGACAAGGCAAGCTTGCCGAAGCGCGGCAGATGCTCGCCGGAATTTACGGCTGGTTCACCGAAGGCTTTGACACGGCTGATTTGAAAGAGGCGAAGGCGTTGCTGGGTGAACTGTCGTAAAGTGGGGATTTGAATCGAGATGAACAAGGAACTCGAAGCCAATTCCACTCTCTCGCATTACCGCATCGTCTCGAAACTCGGCGCGGGCGGCATGGGCGAAGTCTATTTGGCCGAAGACACACGGCTGCGGCGCAAGGTCGCGCTCAAGCTGCTCCCCGCCGAATACACGCGCCACGCTGACCGCGTGCGCCGCTTCGAGCAGGAAGCGCAAGCCGCCTCCGCTCTCAATCATCCCAACATCATCACCGTCGTGATGAAAAGCATTGAATGAAGGCGTGTGAACATAAACGGATATCCTCAAAGAAAGGCTGCACTGCACGGGCAGCACAGCCTCGGTGAGTTTTCCCCCGCACGCTCAGTCGAGCGGCTCAACCTGAATCTTCGTGATTCTTCGTGTGTCTTCAGGGATTAGCTTCAGTTCTTCGCAGGGTTACGAGCCTGGCGCTAGAAAGGCTCCACGCTGAAGCGCTTGCCCTGTCCGGTAGCATTGCCACTGAGAATCAGATTGCCGTCCGGTGTCAGGAAATCGAACTTGTAAAGCGCGCTAAATTCATCGCCGCGTTCATTGAGTGTCTTTTGGCGCCGTATTCTGATCGTGACGACGTGATTGCCCATCGGATCGAAGAGGTAAGAGAAACAGGTCTGGCTGAATCGCCGCCCGGCTTCGTGCCGCCACTCCCCGTGCGCTGGCCCTCCGATGAGCGGATTGGTGTTCGAGGTTGAGAGGACGCGCCCATCTTCGGTGAAAGTTTCCAGCGTGCGAACCTCTGCCGGGACACCCGGCGGCGGATTGATCATAGTGATGACCTGCTGCCAGCTACCGGCGATGGCTTTCTTTTGCCGCTCTATCACATCACCGCCGCTCCTGCTGCGGTCGGGCTGCGCCGCAGCCTCCTGTTCCTCGCTTGCTTGCGCGAAGCTGGGGGTGGCGATGGTAGTGAGCAACAAAGTGACGGTGAGTGCGAACCAGATTCTTTTGGCGATCATAAAATTTCCTCCTTCCAAGATTTGTAGGGCGGGTTACCAACCTGCCCTACAAATCTTGATTGTTTCAGGGCGTCGTCCGTGGCGACATGAACGACTCCTTTGAATGGTTGAATCAGTATCGTGATTGCGAGCGAGCGCGGATCACGCCGATCGGCGGCGCCCGCGAGCTAGATGCCCGCCGGGGGACAGTTGGTCACCGGCGCAAATCCGTCGAGGTCGGGGGCAATCCCCGTGGGAGAGAGTGCGCCGCTCGAGAGCGCCAGCAACAGACGCTGGGTGAGGCCGTCGGCGAGCCCCTGCCGATGCTCGGCGACGCCCGCTCGGACAGCGGCGAGGGTTGCGGGGCCGATCAGTTCTTCGAGCGCGAGCAGGAAGACGCTCACGGCGCTGTCGAGCGAGAAGATCACGCGCGCCGCCTGCGTCATCTCGCTGCCCGGATCCTCCTGCTTCAGCCGGGAGAGGAGCCGCGCGGCATAGCCTTTCCCGCCCGGTCCGAAAAGCCGCGCGCCGATCAAGGTTTCGAGCCGCTGTATCTCGGGGAAGCCCAGCGCCACCTCGAGCATGGCCAGGAACCAGCCGAGGTCCTGTCGGACTTCGGCGGCGAGCCAGGACCCCTGGTTCAGGTAACTCAGGAACACCCTTTCGCTCCCGCTCTCGATCGCGGCGATGGCCTTGTTGGCCGCGATTGAAACCGGGCAGAGCTTTTCCCGCGCTAGCCCGCCATAGGTCCGCGAGAAGCTCGGGCAGTAGCGGTGGTCGTCATTGAACATCGTGAGTTCCTTGTCGAAAGCCTCCGTCTCGATGGCGGAGAAGTGCGAGCTGACAACGCCGAGCTCGGGGTTCTCGAACTTGAGCACCTGCAGCATCGCCCGCCAGGCCGCTTTGGTCGCCGCGTAGCCGAACGCGGCCGGCACGCTCACGTTCGATGCCATCGAGTTCAGGTAGAACACCGTGCTCCGCCGCTCTTTGAGGTGGGGCAAAGCGTAGCGCAAGCAGTGCATCGGCCCGAAGAAGCTCGTCTGCATCGAGTTCTCCCACACCCTGGTGGAGAGCTCCGGTCCGATCACCGCTGCTATCGGGCGCAAAGCTCCCAGCACCAGCACGTCGATCCCCCTGCCCTGTGAACGCAGCCAGTCCACCGCTCTCCGGATCAACGCGATACAGTCCGACTCCTGGCGCACATCGGTGGGAACGACAAGCGGCAGTCCACCCCGATCCGAGACCTGCCGCGCTACCTGGCCCAGCCGGTCGCGCCGCCGCGCAGCCAGGACGACGCTTGCCCTGGCATCCGCGTGCTGCCGCGCGATCTCGGCGCCGAGACCGCTCGAGGCGCCGACGATGACGACGCCGAGGCCGAGGCGCACAGCCGGGTCCGGGCTGCTGGGGCTGACCCTGGCCGATCCGACGTCGCTCGTCAGGTCGCCTCCAAACCCGATCGCTCCTGCGGCCTGCGCCATCAGCAGCGACATGCCAAGCATGGTCGGACCTTTGACGAAATCGCGGCGGGACATCCCAGCGCCGGCCCCCGGGTCAGATTCGTACGGTCCTGGTTCGTTCAGCTTCTTTCGATCGTCTGCCATGAAGTCCTCCTTTAGTGGACAAGGTTACGGTCAAAACCGCTAAAGAGTCTTGAGTCGTTGCATAGTTTGACTCCTCCTGGCGGTTGTGAAAGCGTCTGATTGCGCTCACTGGGATAGGCGTGAATGGGGCGCGAAAACCCACATGCCCGCGAAATTTTTCTTCAAATATTTGGGCTTGCCGGTGGGTTCCCGATATAATCCGCCGCAACCGCAACCGACATTTCCTTTGTGCGCTGGCCCTATGACGACGCCCGTTTCACAAGAAGTCACCGACCTGCTGCTGGCGTGGGGCCAGGGGGATGATTCCGCCCTGGAGAAGCTGCTCCCATTGGTCTACGACGAACTGCGCCGGCTGGCGCATCACTACATGGGCGGCGAACACGCGGGGCACACCTTGCAGACGACGGCGTTGGTCAATGAAGCCTATCTGCGCTTGATTGATTCGAGTCGCGTCAGGTGGCAGAACCGCACCCATTTCTTCGCCGTCTCGGCGCAACTGATGCGACGCGTGCTGGTGGATTCCGCGCGCTCGCGCAATTACCGGAAGCGCGGCGGCGGCGGCATTCAGGTTTCGCTCGACCAGGCGCTGGAGGTCTCAGCGGAGCGAGGCCGTGAATTGATCGCGCTGGACGAGGCGTTGACGGCGCTGGCCGCGAGCGATGAGCGCGCCAGCCGCGTGGTCGAGTTGCGCTATTTCGGCGGGCTGAGCCTCGAAGAGACTGCCGAGGTGTTGCAGGTCTCGAGCGAGACCGTGCGGCGCGATTGGAACTGGGCGAAGGTCTGGTTGGTGCGCGAAATCAGTGGAGAAAGCCGTGAAGAGCCTTGACCGTCAGCAGCAGCTCAAGGAGCTGTACATCGCGGCGCTGGAACGCGCTGAGGGCGAACGCGCGTCATTCCTCGCCGAGGCCTGCGCCGGCGACGAGGAGTTGCGCCGCGAGCTGGAGTCGCTGCTCGGTTATCAAGCGCGCGCCGAGGGCTTCATTGAAACTCCGCTGCCGAAGCTCGCGACTGAGTTGTTGGCCGCGGAGATGGCGGTCTCGATCCTGGGGCGGCGGATCGGGCATTACCAGGTTCTCTCGCGGATCGGCGCGGGGGGGATGGGCGAAGTCTATCTGGCCGAAGACACCCGGCTGGGCCGTCGTATCGCGCTCAAGCTGCTGCCCGCGAAATTCACGTCCGAACCGGCGCGTGTGCTCCGGTTCGAGCGCGAGGCGCGCGCCGCCTCGGCGCTCAACCATCCGAACATCATCACCATTCACGAGATCGGCCGGACATCCACGGAATTTGGGGCCGTCCACTTCATCGCTACCGAATTCATCGAAGGCGAGACCCTGCGCGAGCGGCTCGCGCGAGCTGAGCTTGAGCTGCCGATCGCGCTTGATGTCGCCACGCAAATTGCGGCGGCTCTCGCGGCGGCGCACGAAGCGGGCATCGTGCATCGCGACATCAAGCCCGAGAACGTCATGCTGCGGCGCGACGGTTACGTGAAGGTCCTCGATTTCGGCTTGGCCAAGCTGATCGAGCCTCAGCCGGCGGAGGTTGACAGCGGCGCCCCAACCAAAGCCAAGCTGACGACCGAGCCGGGAATGATCATGGGCACGGTGGCTTATATGTCGCCGGAGCAGTTGCGCGCAGAGGAAGCCGATGCGCGCGCGGACATCTGGAGCCTGGGCGTCTTGCTTTACGAAATGATCGCGCGGCGACGTCCGTTCTCCGGGACTTCAACCACTGCGCTGATCGCCTCGATCCTCGAACACGAGCCGCCGCCGGTGCGAGGCTTTGCCATAGAAATCCCGGCCGGGCTTGAGCAGGTGATCAATCTGACTCTGCTGAAGAAACGCGAGCAGCGCTGCCAGACCGCCAAAGAACTGCTTGATGAACTGAAGCGGTTGCGGCAGGAGCTTGAATTCGCCGCGAGGCTCCAACAGCAGTCGCGCGAGCGTGTGAGCGAGGAAGTGACGCTGATGCTCTCTCTCTCTCCTCGTCCTTCTGTCGTTCCTTCTCCCCGCCGCACCGTTGGGCGTGAACCGCAGCGCAATGAACTGCGCACGGCTTTCACAGCGGCGCAGGCTGGGCGCGGGACGCTGCTGTGTGTCGCGGGCGAGCCGGGCATCGGCAAGACCACGCTCGTTGAAGATTTCCTCGCTGAGCTTTCGGCAGATGGGCAATGCACGATTGCGCGTGGACGCTGTTCGGAACGATTAGCCGGAACCGAAGCCTACCTGCCGTTGCTCGAAGCGTTGGAAAATCTGTTAGCTCAAGTAGGGCAGGTTACCAACCTGCCCTACAGTGAGCAGATGAAGCAACTTGCGCCGACGTGGTATGCCCAGGTCGTACCGCTCGCGGGCGAGGGCGAAGAGTCTGCGCGGTGGCTGGCCGAAGTCAAAGCCGCATCGCAGGAACGGATGAAACGAGAACTGGCGAACTTCCTGCAAGCCGTCGCTGAAGCCCAGCCGCTGGTGATTTTCTTTGACGATTTGCATTGGGCGGATGTCTCGACGATTGATTTGCTGAGTTTTTTAGCGGGCAGGTTTGATGCGATGCGCGTGCTGATCGTCGTGACCTATCGGCCTTCGGACCTGCTGCTGGTGAAACACCCGTTTTTGCAGATCAGGCCGGATTTGCAGGCGCGCGGTGTGTGCCGGGAGTTGCTGCTGGAGTTTTTGCAGGAAGCGGAGATCGCCGAATACCTCGCGCTGGAATTCCCCGGCCATCGTTTCCCCGCAGAGTTCCCCAAACTGATTCACGCGAAGACGGAAGGCAATCCGTTGTTTATGGCCGACCTCGTGAGGCATTTACGGGATTGTGATGTGATAGCGCAAACGAGCGGCGCGTGGGCATTGGCGAACACGTTGCCCGACATCGAACGCGAGTTGCCGGAGTCGATGCGCGGGATGATCGAACGCAAGATTGCGCAACTCGAGCCGGAGGATCGCAAGCTGCTGACGGCGGCGAGCGTGCAGGGCTATGAGTTCGATTCGGCGGTCGTCGCGCAAGCGCTGAACCTTGATGCCGACGAAGTCGAGGAGCGATTGGAGAAGCTGGAGCGGGTCTTTGCGTTTGTGAAGCTGGCGAGTGAAACGGAGCTTCCGAACGGCGCGCTGACGCTCAAATATCGGTTCGTTCACGTGCTGTATCAGAACGCGCTCTATGCCGGTTTGCGCGCCACCCGCAAGGCGACGCTCAGCCGCGAGGTGGCGCAGGCGTTGGAAGGTTGTTACGGCGAACGAAAGGCGAGCGTGGCCAATGAACTGGCGCTGCTGTGGGAGGCGGCGCGGGACTATGTGCGAGCGGCGGATTCCTTTTTGCAGGCGGCGCGCAATGCGGCGCAGATCAACTCGCATCGCGAAGCGGCGCAGCTTGCCGGGCGCGGACTCGACGCTTTGCTCAAATTACCCGAAACGACAGAACGGGACGAGCGGGAGCTCGGCCTGCAATTGACGCTGGGCTTCTCGTTGCAGTCCGACCTGAGTTGGGCTGCGCCGGAGACCGGAGTCGCCTTCAACCGAGCACGGCGCCTCTGTGAACAGATGGGCGATGATCCCCGGTTCTTCGCTGCTCTGGTTGGCGCGTGGGCTTATCACATTCCCCGAGCCGAATTTAAAGCAGCGCACGGACTTTGCGAGCAGATGCTGCAACTGGCGGAGCAATCTCAGGACCCAGTCCTTCTGGTTATGGCCTCTCAGTGTTGGGCAAAGGTCCACTATTATCAAGGAGACCTTGTCTCCTCCTATCAGATGGGGAGCGCGTGCTCGCCCTGGATCGCCGGGAATACCACGAGGCTTATCTTTCCATCTATAACGAGGACGGGGGAACAGCAACCCGCCGAGAGCATAGCTTCTGTCTATGGATCCTTGGCTATCCGGATCGAGCCCTCGCGGTAGCGTGTGAAGCTGTCACGCTGGCCGAGCAAACATTTCATCCCTTCAGTCTGGGCGCCGCTCATTACACGAAAGGGGCGGTCCTTGCCTGGATTGGAGATTGGCAGTCCAGCCAGAAAGAGTTTGAGAAAGTGTTTGCGCTCGCCGAGGAGTATGGCCTGGGAGACATGCTCAAACATGCCACTGCCAATAATGCGCTGAAATTGGCGTATCAGGAACGGACCGAAGAAGCGATTGAGCGGGCGAAACAGGCGATTGAGTCCCTGAATGCCCAAGGTGTGAGAATACCAAGGACCATTTACCTGGCAAGTATTGGCAAATTGTTTTGGACGGGAGGCCGGCGCGCGGAAGGGCTGGCTGCCATCGCGGAAGCGTTGGCGCTGGTCGAAGACACCGGGGAGCGTTTCTACGAAGCCGAAATCTGGCGCATCAAAGGCGAGTTGCTACTGAAAGCCTCCGCCAGCAATGCGCAGGCGGAAGCGGAAAGCTGTTATCGCAAGGCCATCGAAATTGCCCGGCGGCAGAGTGCGAAAGCGTGGGAACTGCGCGCCGCAAAGAGCCTCGCGCGCTTGTGGAAGCAGCAGGGCAAGATTGCCGAAGCGCGACAGATGCTCGCGGAGATTTACGACTGGTTTACCGAAGGCTTCGACACGGCGGATTTGAAAGACGCCAAAGCGTTGCTCGACGAACTGCAATCACAAACCGCTTTGCCGCAATGAGCGAGACAAGCGCGACGCTGACGTTACTCCACATACTGTATCGAAAATGGTTTGTTGGACACCAGCAGCACGGTGACGTCGCCATCGGCGGTCGCGCCGTGGGACATGACCTCGCCTTCGGGGAACCAGACGAAGGCGCCGGGGCCGAAGCGTCCCTGGTGGGTGACCAGCGTGCCTTCGAGGACATACATCGCGTGAGCGCAAGGGTGAGTGTGATCCGGATTCACCACGCCGCGCGGGTAGCGCACTAACTGGAAAAGAACGCCTGTTTCCTCGTCGGTATGCAGGAGCTTGCGGAAGATCGGCGCGGGCAGGCGCGGATGGGATCGAGTTTCCCACGGCAGGTCGTTGGTGTCGAGCGCGAAGAATTCGGTTGAATTGGTCATCTTATTTTCTCCTTCTGATTCACGGTCAATGGCAAGCGGAACTGGGCGCGAGGCGCATAATCGCCGAGACCGAGAAATTGCTCAAGAAAACTATTACTACGACTTTCGGCCGAGACGGAGAATGCAAGTGTGGCTCAGGAGAAAAGTACAAGAAGCGTTGTCTTAAAACTTGCGCAAGGTGTAGCCATGGAAAAGGCTTTTACGCAAAGCTGAAGCCCTGCTTCGTGATCGGCATTGTGCGAATGCGTTCGCCCGTCGCGGTAAACACCGCGTTCGCAATCGCAGGCAGAATCGGCGGCAAAGCGGGTTCGCCCAGGCCCGTGGGCGAATTGTTGGACTTCAGGAAATGCACTTCGATGGGCGGCGTTTGCGACATCTTCACCAGCGGGTGTTGGTGATAGTTTTCTTGAACAACGCGGCCATCCTTCAAGGTGATTTCCTGCAACATTTCGCTCATGCCATCCAAGACCGCGCCTTGCGTCAGGTTTTCGGATGCGCCGGGATTGATGATGTGGCTGCCGATGTCTCCGGCAACCCAGACTTTGTTCACTTTGATTTTCTTGTTTGCTGATACGGTGACATCGGCGACTTCGGCAAAGTAGCCGCGATGGCTGTAGTAAAAGCCGATGCCCAGCGCGCGGCCTTTGGGAAATTTCTGTTTGCCCCAGCCGGATTTTTCCGCGACCAGTTTGACGACATCAATCATTCGTTGCGCGTCCATTACGCCCTGCGTGCCTTTGGGCGGCATGTTGCTGAGCAGCTCAAGGCGGAACTCCACCGGGTCTTTGCCTGCGGCATGCGCGAGTTCGTCAAGGAAGGATTGAAACACCCAGGCAAAGACGTTGGAACGCGGCGCGCGCAAGGCGCCGGTTTTGAGGCCGAGCGGCATAACCGTAGCCTGCATCAGGAAATTCGGCACGAACTGCGCCGGGAATTCGAGGCCGGAAATTTCGCCGGCGTGCGTGAAGGTTTCGCCTTCGCCGTAGCCGATGCTGTGATCCTGAAACGCAACGAGCTTG
>Ga0187893_10007469_pt1 | contig 17874 bp, 14 predicted proteins | sample MA1701074metaG_FD_139574 | JGI IMG/M metagenome (GOLD analysis project Ga0187893, IMG submission 139574) | White microbial mat communities from a basaltic lava cave in the Kipuka Kanohina Cave System on the Island of Hawaii, USA - MA170107-4 metaG ... | reverse complement strand
GTAGTCCGTACGGGAATCGAACCCGTGTTACAAGAATGAAAATCTTGTGTCCTAACCCCTAGACGAACGGACCTTGAGTCAAAAACAGGCCGCAAAGATAGCCCGAGAAGTTGATTTGCAAAACAAACACGCCTGAGCAGTGACCAGGCAGGCTATAGTCAGGTGTCTCCATAGTCTGCGCCGTAAATCTCCGACCTCCGCCAGTCTTAAGATATTTTTTTCTCATCCTCCGTTTGACCCGAGGGAAGCTTCACCCGGTCTGCAAGTTCCTGGCGCGTGGAAACCATGATAACTTTCATTTGGTGGCCCTGAAAAACTTCTGATTTCAGGTTTTAGGGGAACCTTAGCTAACCCTGTTACTGTTGGTTTTGTTGTCAGGTAAAAAGAGCCGCCCTACCACCCAATGTTATTTCCCAAAAATAGAACAAGTTGGCCGCGCGGGCGGGTTGGTTTTGCCTTTACGCTGATATATTTTTACCCGCGTTTCAAAAATTCAATAACACACACCTCATGACAAAGATCGGTATCAATGGTTTTGGACGGATCGGACGCCTTGCTTTCCGGGCCGCCATGGACAGGAGTGACATCGAAGTGGTCGGCATCAACGATATCGTTGAACCCGACTATATGGCCTACATGCTCAAATATGATTCCACACACAATAAGTTCAACGGTACGGTGGAAGTCCAGGGCGGCAACCTGGTGGTCAACGGCAAGAAGATCCGGGTGACAGCCGAGAAGGACCCGGCCAACCTGAAATGGAATGAAGTGGGCGCAGAAATCGTCATCGAATCAACCGGCTTGTTCCTGACCAAGGAAACCGCCCAAAAGCACATTTCCGCCGGCGCCAAACGTGTGGTGATGTCGGCTCCCGCCAAGGACGATACACCGACGTTTGTGATGGGTGTAAATCACAAGACACTTAAGCCTGAGCACACTATTATTTCCAACGCCTCCTGCACCACCAATTGCATCGCTCCGGTTGTGAAGGTGCTTAACGACAAGTTCGGCATCACAGAAGGACTCATGAGCACTGTGCATGCGGTCACCGCGACGCAAAAGACCGTCGACGGTCCCTCTGCAAAGGATTGGCGTGGAGGACGCGGCGCCTACCAGAACATCATCCCCTCCTCCACCGGCGCAGCCAAGGCAGTGGCCCTGGTCATTCCTGAAATGAAAGGCAAACTCACCGGTATGTCATTCCGTGTGCCAGTAGCAGACGTATCGGTAGTTGATCTCACGGTGCGCCTCAGTAAGCCCACAACCTACGAGCAAATCAAGACCGCCATGAAGGAAGCCGCCGCCGGTGACATGAAAGGCATACTCGGCTATACCGAAGACGAAGTAGTGTCAACGGATTTCGTTGGCGACGCGCGCACTTCCATTTTTGACGCCAAGGCCGGCATTGCCCTCAATGACCAATTTGTCAAGGTCGTCGCATGGTACGACAATGAGTGGGGATACTCCAACAAGATCATAGACATCGTACAAGAGTTGGCAAAGCTGAAATAGGGGCAGACTGCAGGTAATCAGGGTGCAGGCAGTCAGGTTGTTGGCGGCACTGATTCGTGAGGTCTCAGAGATTTTCTTCGACCCACCTGATAAAGGAGTTGATTCTCCGGCTTACAGACTGATATTCTGATTTCAGGCAATTCAATTCCTCAGCATCAGACGACGATCTAGTTTCAAGCAGCATTTCGATGTGAAAAATTGTTTCGTCACATTCCGCGTGGGAGTAGACTAAGTGGTTTACATAGTCATTCTTATAGCGCCTGCGTCCATACCCCTCAATAATGAGCGAAGATACTGCCTTGGAAGACCTGCGTAATTGACTTCCCTCTTCATACAACTCTTGCTTTGGAAGTCTCATAGTGAGATGATGAACTCGAATTGCAAGTGCCTTTGAGGCCTGAAAAATATCCAAGTCCTTATAACTCTTCAAAGTTGGAAGTTTTGTCACTGATCACATTCGCAACTTCGGTTCTTGCATAGCAAAGCGCAACTCTGTTTCTGCGACAAGACTCATCAGGAAAACCTGACCCGACCTACCTGCCTACCTGCCAACCTGCCTACCTGTTACTTCTTTATACCATAGATTCCCAATCACCCCAGCCAGTACCACCGCCATTCCTACGTGCGCTTCCAGGCTAAAAGTCTCACCAAAGATGAAGTATCCAAAGGCAAGGGCGTAGATGATCCCAACGTATTTCAGGCTGACCACTTTTGAGAGTTCATCGGATTGGTAGGAACGTGTCATAAAGTACTGTGCAATCTGGGCAGTAATCCCAACGACAATCAGTATGAGCCAGTCCGTTCCTCGAGGAGTCACCCATGTAATGGTGGTCAACAACAGGGCTGTAACAGGAACTGAGACCAGCGGGAAATACAAAGTGATTACCAGCGGGTGCTCCGCTGCTTTTAATTGCCTGATCATGTTGTAGGAAAGGCTCGCAAAGATGGCAGAACTCAGGCCGACCAGCATGTATCTCGGTTCGACCCGTGTATCGAAGCCCTGAACCATGAGCACTCCGCCAAATGAAATGGCAAAGTACAGCCATTGCAGAGGCCTGACGGGCTCACGAACCAGGTAGATCCCCATGATCGCAGCGAAAATGGGCGACAGGTATTGCAAGGTGACAGCGCTTGCCAGTGGCATGTTCTGCAGCGTAACGAAATAGAGAACCAGCGACCCCGAACCGAAGAACCCACGCAGAAGCAGAGCCTTGGTATTTCCACCACGCAATGGAATGCGGTTGAACCGAACGATGCCATAAGCGATGCCCAATGAGACAATCGAACGCAGGAGCGCAATCTCAATCGCCGGAAGGCGTCCCAGAAATTTAACTCCGGCGTTCATGAGGGCAAAAAAGAACGTTGCCAGCATCATGAAACGGACTCCGGGAGAGAACATTCTGCAAGAAAATCAAACCATACTGAAAACCGCTAAAGGGGCCAATTGCCTGAATACAGCCTGGAAACGAGGAAAACGAGGGTGTAATATTTCAACGGGAAAGTGAAGGATGCGCCCGCGCCGATGTGCCGTTTCTGGGGCAGTTCCACATACCTCATTTGATGTTACCGCGACACAATTCACTGATTACCAAACCCTTTGCCGGGGGATTTAGAGACAGGTTGGGGGACCTGATGGGTCGAAAAGGTTAAGATACGGATGTATTGTTTTGCCCGTCTTTGGAAGATTTCGGTCCATCGTATCCCGCACCTTTGAATCAACAAAACGGAAGGAGGGGAGGTATGACAGCAACGCTCTATAACATTCGGCACAGGCTCACGCAGCTGTTAGTTTTTGTAGCATGTGTCACATTTTGTTTGCTCTTCGCCCAGGTGGCTGAAGCCGGCGGGCCGAAGCCGCCGAAGTATGACAAACCCAAGTACCGGGTGTCGGTTCACAGGAATGCGAACCGGGTAGTAAAAGTTTTGACCTGGAAAAGGAAAGATGCGTCGCGGAACAATACCCTGTCCGCGTCCAAGCGCAAAGCCCGCAGACATCAACCACAGGCTGAGACGGACATCTAAAGATATCACGTGACAAGGGGTGTTTAGTGATAGGCCTCTGCAGTTTCTGCAGGGGCTTTTTTTTTCGATCTTAGGGCTCAACGCCCAATGAACTTTGACAAGGACATCTTTCTACATCGACTCGCACAAACGTCTCCTTATCCTTTTGGAATTGCCATCGCGCGCGCCCAGGGCAGCTGGCTGTATGGCCCCGACGGAACTCGCTACCTCGACCTGATCTCAGGCATCGCCGTTACCAACGTTGGTCATTGTCATTCCAAGGTCGTGAAGGCCATCAAAGATCAGGTAGACAAGCACCTCCATGTGATGGCGTACGGCGAGTATATCCAGTCGCCCTCAAACCTGCTGGCAGCCAAACTGGCCGGTTTACTTCCATCCAAACTCAATTGCAGTTACTTCGTCAATTCGGGTACCGAGGCCAACGAGGCCGCTCTGAAACTAGCGAAGCGGATTACCGGTCGCACCCGTATTGTCTCCTTCCGCAAATCCTACCATGGCAGTACGCACGGGTCCATGAGTGTGTCGGGCAATGAAATCAAGAAAAGCGCATTTCGACCCCTCCTGCCCGACGTTCATTTTATGACCTTTGGTTCAAGTCCCGACCTGGAAGCCATAACACCCGACACAGCGTGCGTTATCATGGAAACCATTCAAGGAGATGCGGGCGTCCGCATTCCAACAAGAGAATACATGCAGGCTCTTGGAAACAGGTGCAACCGAACCGGCGCCCTTCTCATCCTGGATGAAATACAGTGCGGGATGGGACGCACAGGAAAAATGTTCGCATTTGAGCATTTTGGTCTTGTACCTGACATGCTGACCATTGCGAAGGCCTTCGGCGGAGGCATGCCCATCGGCGCCTTGATATCGTCAGAGGAAAACATGTCTGCCTTTACCACTGATCCGATGTTGGGGCACATCACCACGTTCGGCGGCAACCCAGTTTGTTGCTCGGCAGCCCTCGCCACACTAGAAGTCATTGAAGAAGAAAAACTTCTCGATAGTATTGAAATGAAAGGGGATCTGATGGAGTCACTGCTGCGTCACGCTGACGTAAAGGCGATCCGCCGGGCAGGGTTGATGTTTGCAGTTGACTTCGATTCCGCAGAGCGGGTAAACAAGATAGTTGAATATGCCAGGAACAAGGGCGTAATTTGCTACTGGTTCCTCTCCCACCCCGAGAGTTTCAGGTTGTCTCCACCGCTTACAATTTCTGAAGAGGAAATCCGGCACGGCGCCGCTGTTATTCAGGAAGCCATTGAAAAAACAAAATAAACACAAGTCAAGAGATACACCGTTGTTGACAAACTCATACTTCACAATGGCGGGCCGGTTCAAACAGGGACCGCGAGCCCTAAATCGTCTCAACAACAAGATTATGGTTGGTGTAAATGCAGATATCAGCTGCAATACCCAGACCTTCTCTGACAATTTCCTCAGCTGATAAATGGGGAGCGTGTTTTTTCATAGCTAATGCCGCTGCCTGCGCATACATCGCGCCAGAGCCTATTGCCGCAACCTGGTTGTCCGGCTCTAGCACATCCCCGTTACCGGAAACCATGAGGAGTTCATCCTTGCTCACTGCGATCAGCATAGCTTCGAGCCTCCGCAGGATGCGGTCCATTCGCCAGTCTTTGGCGAGCTCGATCGCCGCACGTTTCATGTTACCGCCGTAAGCACTGAGCTTTTCGTCGAATCGATCGAGGAGCGTGAATGAATCGGCGGTAGAGCCGGCAAAGCCCACTAACACCTTTCCGTCCTGCAGCTTGCGAATCTTCCGGACGTTGCTTTTCGCGATGGTATTGCCCATCGTCGCCTGGCCATCACCCCCGATGGCAACCTTGCCATTGTGGAGCACGGCCAGGATGGTCGTTGCGTGAATGGCCATGATCAGATAAGGATGCGGACCGGATCCTCCAGTAAGCCCTTGAGTGTTTTCAAATAGGCCGATCCAACCGCGCCATCGACAGCACGGTGGTCACACGACATTGTGACCTTCATCACATTGCCAGGCACGATCTGGCCGTCCTTCACAACAGGGGTTTCCTTGATTCCACCCACTGCCAGGATGCAGGCGTCTGGCGGATTGATAATTGCGGTGAATTCTTCAATGCCAAACATGCCTAGATTGGAAATCGTAAAAGTGCTTCCCTCCCAGTCGCTTGGCTGGAGTTTCTTGTCGTGCGCTTTTTGCGCCAGGTCCTTTACTTCAGCAGCAATGTGTGCAAGCGACTTGTTATCTGCGAAACGTATCACCGGAACAAGTAGCCCTTCCTTCACAGCAACGGCCACACCTATGTGGATGTGATGATTGCGGCGCATCTTGTCACCAAGCCAGCTGACGTTCACATCCGGATGCTGCCTTAGCGCAGCTGCCGCTGCCTTGATCACGATATCGTTGAAGGATATCTTGACAGGTGACATTACGTTGATGCTCTTACGCGCTTCGACCACTTTATCCATGTTGATCTCCATGGTGAGGTAAAAGTGCGGCGCTGAGAACTTGCTTTCGGCGAGACGCCGCGCGATTGTCTTGCGCATCTGCGACACGGGTATTTCCTCAAAGCTTTCTTTGCCAACAACCTGCGGCAAAGTAAGCGGGACCGATTGTTTTGTAGCTCCTCCAGCGGCCGGTGCTGCACCGGGTTTGTAATTCTCGATATCGCGGCGTGTTACGCGCCCGTTCTCGCCTGTACCTTGAATATTAGCGATGTCGTAGCCCATGTCACGGGCCATTTTCTTAGCAAGCGGTGACGCCTTGACCCGGCCATTTGATGAGGCAGTTTCTGTTTGAGGTGCCGGGGCGGGAACTGCTGTTGATGATCCAATACTTGCAGGAACTGCCACCGGAGCTTGTGATGCCGAACCTTTGGCCTGGTGTGCCTTAAGCAGTGTTTGCCAATCGGCGTTCTTGTCGCCAATAATGGCAAGAACACCGTTCACCTGCACTGATTCTTTTGCCTTGGCACCGATGTACAGGAGTGTTCCCGTATTGTACGATTCATACTCCATAGTGGCCTTGTCGGTCTCCACCTCAGCAAGCAGTTCACCCGATTTTACAGAATCGCCGACTTTCTTATGCCAGGCTGCAATTACTCCCTCGCTCATGGTGTCGCTCATTTTGGGCATGAGCACGATTTCTGCCTTTATCCCCGAAGTGTCGATGGCTGATGCAACTACAGCTGCCGTTGCAGCCGCGGGTTTGGCACCTTCAGCCTTTGCTGAAGGTGCGGCGGGGGCCGCAGCGGAGGCAAGCAAAGCTGAGAAGTCCTCCCCTGCTTTGCCCACAATAGCCAAAACATCATTGATTTTCACGGCCTGGCCTTCTGTGGCGCCCAGGTAGAGTACTGTGCCTGTGTTGAATGACTCGTAATCCATTGTGGCCTTGTCAGTCTCAATCTCTGCCATCAGTTCACCTGACTTGACGGAATCTCCGACCTTCTTATGCCATTTCGCGATGACCCCTTCGGTCATGGTATCGCTCATTTTAGGCATGCGGACAATTTCGGCCATTTGAGTGCTGGTTAAATCAAAAAGTAACTCAAAAATAGGCTTTGGCAGTTGAATTTCAAGGCCTTTGCTCGCGGCTACAGGCTAAATCCACCAAGAAACACTTCAAAGAGATTTGTCTTCGTTGACGAGGGCAACAGTCCGTAACTGTAACGGATGCCAATGTTGAACTGCGGGAGGAAGCGCATCACATTGAAGTCGACTCGAAGTTCGCCGCCAAGGCTCGCATACTTACGACTGAGGGTGTCTCCATTGAAACGACCGCTGCCGAATGCATAATCGAAGAATCCATTGAGACGAAATCGTTGAAGATTGATCAACGGACCGATGGCTATGTCGGGATACCAAAGGGGAAGCGTATAATTAATGGAGGTAGAGTACATATTTACAAACCTTGGCATGGACTGACCACGTGGAAGCGGAATCTGATTCCGGAATAAATAACTCATATCGTCGGCAACTTCCGAGCCGGATGCGTCTGTGTATCTCAATTGCTCAATGTCGCTGTTCTGATATGCCGCGTACCCCCAAATTGAATGATGCTTGAAAAGGCCGGGGAAGTAGGCCGCGCCATAGAGGGAAAACTGCATTCCGTGGTAATCGCCTCCATAGGGAGTGTTAAACACATCCATAGCAATGACTTGACCCCACTTGCTGTTTATGTCGCGCCGGCTGCGTTTCAAAAGCCGATACGCCTCTATGGAAAAGTTGTTATAGTAGAGGGTACCGTTGGCAGGATAGCTGAAAAAAGCGATAGCTGACCTAACTGTGTCATTATCAACGCTTGTGTAGATCAACCGCGAATCACCAGAAATTGTATTGTTGAACCCGGTTACTTTCGTGAACCCTATGTAGTTCGCCACCTGGAAACTCCCGTGGAATCTTGACGATGTGGTCAGCAGCGGAACGCGAAGACCTGTCTGCAAGGTGGACTCCTTCCAGCTGAATTTCAATTCCTGAACCTGCACGGTTGTGTCGGGCCCGTCAATGGTCTCCGTTTGTACAAGTCCCTCATTTATCTTCCTGTCGGCGCGGATGACCTGCGCGTCAACGATCGGGTACAGCCCCTGGTAGCTGGCGCCAAATCTCCAAAGACCAGTTTGCTCCTGCAGGTCGAATTCGTATCCAGCAAAGATTGATGTGGTACTCAATATATCCTGCGAAGCAATGCCGATACTCAGGCGTGTGAGTGTACCGGAGAAATAAGGCCCCCAGCTGTGCGGGTTGATAATGCCCACTGATTTGTGATACCGCTTTGCCTGGTACTGGGTGTTGTTTATATCCTTCAGCAAGTCTGACCTATTCTCCTGCTCCACGAGGTGCGTGAAGTTCAGGTTTGTTGATGGCTTATCACCCTCAAATGGTTTCCAACCAGTGACCTCAAGGGGCATCCTTACAACATCGAGACCGTTGCGCGTCTGGTCGTTGTAATACATCCATTTTCCATTCTCAGAAACAGATGGGTTAAAAGCGCCATACTTGCTCGTAGTAAGTTGAAACCTTGCGCCGTCTTGAACATTAACAGCGTGGATGTTGTCAATGCCGCCAACAGGTGAGTTGAAAAGCACATAAGCACCCCATGGCACCGGGTGACCCACATTTTCAAGTGAGCGCGGCAACAAATCGCGAACGTCGCCAGATTCAACGTTCACCGTTGAAATAGTCTTGCCTGATGCGTTCGTTCGGAGCAGCACAATCTCTTTACCATCCTCAGTCCAACGGGGCATGGCCAGCATGTCATTACCTGGCAGCGTGAATTGATTGATGATCTCCCCGTTGAAATAATTAAGGATCACCAGCCGAATGGAATAGTCCTCCCCTGATTCGATAGTGGCAACACGAAATCCATCGGGCGCAAGAGCTGCTCCACTGTATCGCGAATTACGGGTTATTGTCCGCAGTCGCTTTGTTTGTGTATCGAAGCCAACCACTACAGAATAGTTCTTTACCCGCCATCGGGGGTCGTAACGGTATTCATTCCAAACGATACGGCCCCTGGCTGCCGATAGCATTCCCGATCTGTTGACGATTCCCTGGACAAAGACCTTCTCTTCCGATCCGTCTTGAGACAACGAAACAAGGGTTTCGATGTCTCCTATTCCTGATTTGGTCGCAACAATCCGGCCATCAGGCAACTGTTGCGGATAGCTGTAGTCAGTATAAACGGCGGATTTGCGCTTATTTACGTTTTCGAACGGAGTGAACTGCAAGCCGGCAATAGCTAGCTCGTAATCCTTGCGACGCTCTTCCGCCATTTCGCGATACAAATCCGTCACTTGTTTCCCAGATTCCCTTTTCAAGGCATTTGAAAAAGCAAACGGGATGAATGGTACACTCCATGACCTCCCCACAACCTTTTCCCAGATCATAGGGTCGTTTGTTCGCTTGCGCAGGTGAGTCACCATGTTATAGCCCAGCACATAGTGGTCTGGAATGTTGTGCTTGTACGACCTCAGGTATTGCTTATGGTAATTAAAGGTCCGGTTTTCCAGGAGGTTCGTTCTGAACACAAGGTCAAATTCAGGAATACGTCCACGGCCGCTTCCGGTGAAAGCTGTTTCACTTGCTACGGCGTCACCTTCCCAGAACCATTGAGGCGCAGCCGCAAAGGCCATACCGGCCGCCACTTGTTGTCCAAAGAGATAATAGAAAAACTTGTTGAATCCTGTGATGCTCCTTTCGAACTGGGCCATGTGTCTGAACTCGTGGACAGAAAGATTGTTCAGCCAGTCGTTTGTGCCCAGGAAGTTGTAGTCCTGCGTTGGCATCGTATAGAATTCCGAACGCCGGGGCGCCATTGTCACAAAGCCATTTGAAAGTGAAGACTGGTTCTGCAGGATTACAGAGATTTTCCGCGGTGGCCTTCCCATGGTGGCCGACCCTGGGGTGCGAATGGTTTCCAGGGTGTTGGCCACTCGCTGAGCTTGTGTCTCAAACCCGGCAGGGTAAAGAATGCGGAAGCCTGGTGTTTTCAGTTGGTACCACTTGAGCGATGGTCTGTTGGTCTCCAATATGGTAGAGGTCTGTCCCAGGGCCTTCCCGGCACATAAGAGGGCCAGGATAAAAATCAGCCTGCCGTGCATGCTCATTAATAAAAATGAAAACTACATGATCGGCACTGAAAATTAAAACTAGAGAATTTCAAAATTGTCTTTGAAAGCCTTTACGGCTTGTACCGTCCCCCATTTGAGGATACAGCAGACACATTGAAAAAGCCGACAACCCTGGTTCCTGCAGGTTCACTACCCACAATATTTGTAGAAACGTTGGCCAGCGGAGTGGCAAACAGCTCCGCAAATCCGCCAGGGCGGTTTGTCTGTATGGCCACCTCGTTAAGGAAGGTAAAGGCAGCAACCGTCACGGAGTGAATCTGCACATGCATGCTGTCGTCAGGTGCAATGGGAGATGTGAGATTGCCATCGTCGTCAAGATCGTTTGGATTGATCCTCCTCCGGACAGGAGGAATAAAGATTACTCCGTCAGCAGGTCCACCTATTGATAATCCTGCGTCAAAGGCAATATTGATCTCACTGGGCTTTAGCAAAGGTGTTCCATTCTTGAAGGCCTTTATCCAGTATGCATCACCCTGCCCTTCCGGATCCGTTGCCCAGAACTCGGATCGAATAAGTTTCTCTCCCGTGGCAAGGTTGTCGTCCTCCTCAAACGTGATGCTGTCGATCACGGGGACACGTCCCATGTAAGACTGAGCCGTGAACATTTCGCCACCCAGCTGAATCTCGAGCTGATATTTTCCGCCGACACGCAGGGTGTCGGTGCCTGATCCGGCCCATTCATAGGTTCCCGGCATTGTGACACTTTCGGCAAAGAGAAAACTCTTTCCCAGTTCATCGCGCACTTGCACCATTGCGCCGGAAACAACCGGCGGCAGTAGATACTCGAAGTATGGCTGCGACCAGGTCAGTCTAATGGTCTGTGTGTCCGGTAAGTCATTAATCCAGGCATCAACAACAAGGATGGTTTCTGCTGGTTGCAGCTTAGGGTTAATCACGTCCTCGCAGGCGCTTACAAACAGGATGGCTGCAATTGTGAGGATGCCAAATGAAAGCCGCTTCATGGTTCAGAACTTGAAATTGTATGAAACCGAAGGGATAATTGTGCCAACAATGGAAAGTTGTGTAGCCTGCGACTGGATGGGTTGTCCGGCAGGCGTCCGTTGATCCGTTTGTGAGAAGTATATCGAGAACGGGTTCCTCCTCGCGTAAACGTTGTAAAGCGAAAACACCCAGTAGTCAGTGTTCTTTCTTGCCCGTCCGTCTTTCTTCGTCTTTTTCCCTTCCAGGCGGAACGAGATATCCAGCCGGTGATAGTCAGGCAAGTCCACGTTGTTGCGTGAATCGTAAACGTTGTGAGGAATCAGGATCCCCTGCTGTGTATAGCGTGACGTGGGAAAAGTTGTTGGGGTACCTGATGTGAAAATGAAATTTGCAGAAACCGACCAACGCTTGTTCAGGTCATAAAATGCAGCGGCTTTCAGGTTATGCAACTGGTTAAACCGGGTAGGATACCATTCGCCGGCATTGATGCCCACCACCTGAAGTTCGGTACGGCCAACCGTGTAGCTCACCCATCCGTTCAGCCTTCCCGACTTTTTCTGTACATAGAACTCCATACCATACGAACGGCCCCTGCCGCTGAGCAAGTCTCCTTCGAGGTATTGGTTGATAAGAATGTCTGCCCCATCGATGTAGTCAATTTGGTTTTCGCTCGAACGGTAATATGCCTCGATAGAAGCTTCGTAGCGGTTGTCGGCTGTCAGGTTGCGGAAGTATCCCAGCGTAAACTGGTCGGCAATTTCCGGCTTTATATTATTGGAACTCGGGTTCCACACGTCCAACGGATTCGAAGCTGTTGTGTTTGAAATCAAGTGAAGGTACTGCACCATCCTGTTGTAGCTTCCCTTGACCGAGGCCTTTGGTCCGGCCTGGACCCGGAATGAAAAACGAGGCTCAAAATTCCCATATTGAGAAATCACCTGCCCCTTTTCGTATGAGCGGCTGCCGGTTACAGGCTTGCGTACGCCAGGTATCGTGTCCCCGTAGATGTACTCGGTACCTTCTCCGTACCCGTGAAACATGGAATATCTTACGCCATACTCGATCGATATCTTTTCCGAGAGTCTCTGGGCATTTCCAACATAGGTCGAACCCTCAAGGTTATACTTTCGACCAAGGCTGATGTCAATTACGTCGCCATTCGTCACCCCTTGTGCGTTTGCAGGAACAAACGTGTAGTAGGTGGCATCAACGCCAAAATTCAATTCATTGCGGCTATCGAGGTAATAGGTGAACTGTGGGCGGAAAATATAGTTCGTTATGGAAGAATTCCATGTGAAGCGATTGAGATCGTCCTTTCCGAATTCAAGCGCGTAGTCGTAATCGCTGTAAACGCCAGTCACATTGAGGAAGAGTCGTTCATTGAAAAGGTGGTTCCAGCGAAGGGTGGCCGTAGCATTACCCCAGTTGAACCCTTGTGTTTTATCGAAACGAAATACATCGCGACCAAAATAGCCGGAAAGGTAAACGCGGTTGCGGCGGTCGATGTCATAATTGGTCTTGAGCGTGAGGTCGTAGAAGTTAAGGGCGCCGCCGTTCTGAAGAATGGGCACAAAGGGGCGGGCCAGTACATCGATGTAGCTGCGGCGTGCTGCGACGATGAAAGAGACTTTCTCTTTTACGATGGGTCCCTCCACAGCCACGCGGCTGAAGACTGAACCAATGCCACCCGTGACCTCGAATTTCTTATTGTTTCCCTCTTTCATACGCACGTCAAGTATGGAAGCCAGGCGTCCGCCGTATCGAGCCGGTATAGCACCTTTATACAGCTTCACATCCTTGACCGCATCGGGATTAAAGACAGAAAAGAACCCGAAGAGGTGAGAGGAATTGTACACCGGCGCCTCGTCGAGCAGGATCAGGTTTTGGCCCACATTGCCACCACGTACATTGAAGCCGGAGGCGCCTTCGCCTACAGTGCTCACTCCCGGCAAAAGCTGAAGGCTTCGCAGCAGGTCAGATTCGCCGAACAGCATAGGCGTACGCAATATGGTCTTGATCTCAAGCTTGTTGGTGCTCATTTCCAGGTTCTCAAAGTTCGCCTGATCCGATTCAGCTTTGATTACAACTTCCTGCAATTCCTCAAAGGAAGGAGCAAGTTCAACAGGTTGCTGGATGTTCTTGCTCAACTCAACAGTGCGGGCCTGACCCTGATACCCCACATAGGAATAATCTATCGTATAATTTCCTTTCGGAAGTGTGATCGAATAGAAACCGTACTCGTTGGTGGTTGTGCCGTTGTTGATCTCTTTGATAAAGATCGTCACGCCAATAAGAGCCTCACCGCTTGATGCATCGCGAATGGTACCATTCATAGTGTACTTCTCCTGGGCCAGCGTTGTTAAACTGAATGCGGAAAGAAAACCCAGCAGAAAAAGGCGGCGATGCACGGTATATATGACGTTTGAGAAACGGAAGAATTGCATTCGGGTTCTGTCCGGCATCAAAAATATTGACTCAAATTGGCTTATTTTGCCTTACGGATTTCGCTAAGAAAGTTACCGTAAGGCTATGTTCAGGAAGTTACGCGAATTGTACAGGGAATACAGAGATTATGTCCGGGTAGACCTTGTGATGTATGCGGTGATGATCTTGATGATTATCCTGTATGGAATCTATAGCCTCCTTTTTTGACAAATTGGGCTAAGCAAGGATCTCACGAACGTTTTCCTTGATCTTTCCTGACAGTTCGTCAGTTGGAAGGTCATTCACATCGCGGCCAAACGGATCTTCAATTTCCTCTGCGATCAACTCAACACTAAGGAGGACAAATGCGATAATAATGACCACGATGATCGTCAAGTAACCCATCGAAGTGACAAACCCAAACGGCAGGGTGATGATATAAATGAATATAAACTTCTTCAGGTACATGCTGTACGAATAAGGGATCGGGGTATTCTTGATACGTTCGCAAGCCCCAAGGATGTCGCTGAACTCCTTGAGTTCCTTGTCGAGCAGAAAAAGCTGGTCGCCAGTCAGTACGTTCTTTTTATAAAGTTCGTTGATCCTTTCGTACATCATGGTCGAGAGCCGGTTGGGAATATGCCGGACATTCTCCAGGCGACCCTGGAAGTCTGAGCCTGCCGGATCAAGGTCATTGATTCGCACACCCTGGCGCAGATGCTCCTTCACCGAGACAACGAAGTTCGGTATCATGCTTATGAAATACTCCCTGTTCGATATGTCATCAGGGCTTAGGAAGGCGGCAAGTTTGTGAGCCAGGTTGCGTGTATTGTTCACCATGCTTCCCCAGAGCTTTCTCCCCTCCCACCAGCGGTCGTATGCCGAATTGGTCCTGAACACAAGGAACAAACCGAGCACGATTCCCAGCAGGGAATGCATGCCGGTGGTACTGCGAAAAGTCTGGTCATTGAGTTTGAAAAAATCAAGGATCACAAAACAGATAAGTGCTGTGAAGATTGTCATGAAGATCATTACAGGCCTCAGCGTTCGCATCACCTGGCGGCTGTACTGGTGGGTAATTAGAGAATACCAGGCCTTCGGGTTGTAGTGGATCATACCCAAAAATCGTAATTCGCACCCGTATTCTGAAACTGCAGAGCCGGAATATCAAAATTGTCTCTAAAATTGCAGCTCAGACAAAGTGTTGTGAGGTACTCCATGATCCTTCTGATTGGCTTCTCTTCGACCCGGCTTATGGGTCAGGACTTTCTTATTACAACCCGGCAAGATACGGTGCGTGGTAAAATCACAATCGAGCCCTCTGGAAAAGTGGACAAGCTGCTGGTCAATGTCAACGGCAGGAAGGCAGAGTACGCCGCTTACTCGGTTGTCAGTTTCAGCGTCGGGGGCAACCGGTACCAGCCTGTTCGTATTCCGGAAGAAATACGCTTCATGCTGGTTGGCAAGGCAGGTTCGGTCAGTCTTTGCTATGCAAGACAGGTGCCAGGTGCGCCATTCGATATTCCTTACCTGGTAAAAGTCTCTGGCGAATCAATGGAGGTGAACAACCTGCGATTCAAGAGATCTGTGACGAAGTTTCTTTCTGATTGCGCCACCATCCAGCACAAAATTGAAAGTGATTCCCTGGGGCGCGATGACCTTGAGGAGATCGTCGACCGTTACAACAAGTGCATTGAGATGCAAACCACGACGGCCTTTGCAGTGACTGAAGATCCCAAACTTGCAGCGCTCAATGCCTTCAACAAGAAGCTGGAAAAGGAGAGTGGAATACCGGCAGACGCGCGCGAAATCCTGAAAGATCTTTATCTGAAGGTAAAGGAGGGCAAACCTGTTCCTAACTACATGGCCGATGGACTCCGGGAAACGCTGAAGGATTTCCCCTCATACAGGGAAGACCTCGAGTCGCTGTTGGTGGTATTGAAAAAGTAATCCTTCGATTCTGCTGACGATGAAGGTTAGCTCAGCACCAAGGATCTGATTTAGCGCTCTTGCCGCAAAACCTAGTGGTTAATTCTTTACCGCATTGAACAGTATTCCATAACGAGGACTTTGGGAAAACTATCGACAACGGGGCAGGCCTAAAACGACATTACGAGCCCGAAGGCGTGGCAATGCTCCGCAGCGACTCAGGATTGAACCACGCCAGCAATACAACTACAACGAGAATCGCAATGATCAAAGCAAAAATAAAAAGCAGCATGCCGCCGAAATACACGCCAATCCCTTTGAAGAACGACTTTACCCTGGATTGGTAACGCATCAGGTCTGAATAAGTAAATCCAAAATAAACAAACGAGAGAACGGAATCTATTGTATTCAATTTGGAGTAATTCACTTCGATCGAACTACGAATCAAGATCATCAGCATGGTTAGCCAGAACAGGTGACCGCTGATATAAAAGAGTGGAACGGAATGCTCCATCAGGTTATAGCCGCTCTTCCGAAAAAATAAATAACGAGCCGCGATTGCCTGGAAAGGTACAGCCAGGAACAACACCCACTTGAGATTGTCCGAGAACATTTTGGTGAAATAATTCACTCCTGCCTGGCTTTGTTGAGACAGCATGGATTCTTGCTGCTCCCGAATGAGAACTTCAAAATCCATTCCGAGCGTATTGAGCCACAGCAAAAGGAGGGTGATCATGAAGAAGAAATAGCCGATCGGGCCGAAATAGCGGAACCGGATTCCCTTGATGTAGCTCGTCGCTACAAAACCAGGGCGGCGGGTAAGGTCCTTTATCGTCCTGAGGAACATGCCGTCGAAACCCATCACACTGGTCCAGAAGTCGGCCAACGTGTCCCTGACAGTCAGCCGTCTGACCTCAGCGCGCTGCCCGCACTTCGGACAGAACTCCGTTGTCACATTGTTGCCGCATTGAATGCACTCCATGTCGAAACCGGGAATGTCAAAGCTAATCAGAACCAAAGATTAAACGGGGACCTTCAAGGCCCCTCAATGGCCATATGCCTGCATTAATCTATTTTTGCCTCTCGATTTAGTTTAAATGGCAGAATACAGCAAAGAAGAGATCATTCGCATCGAAGAAAAGTGGCGCAAGGCCTGGCAGGAGCGCGGGATTTACAAAACGGCGAATGATCCCTCCAGACCCAAATACTACGTATTGGACATGTTCCCCTACCCCTCGGGTGCCGGGCTGCACGTCGGGCACCCGCTTGGGTATATCGCTTCTGATATCGTGGCCCGTTACAAGCGGATCAAGGGCTTCAACGTCCTCCACCCCATGGGATTCGATGCCTTTGGCCTGCCGGCCGAACAGTACGCCATTGAACACGGCATCCACCCAGCCCTTTCCACACAACAGAACATTCTGAATTTTAAAAAGCAGTTGGGAAAGATCGGCTTCTGCTACGACTGGTCGAGGGAAGTGCAAACCTGTGACCCTGATTACTATAAATGGACCCAGTGGATCTTCCTGCAGATATTCGACAGCTGGTTCAACCGCATGAAGGAGAAGGCTGAACGAATCTCGGAGTTGATCAGCATTTTTGAAAAGGAAGGCAACATCAGCCACCCGTTCCCCAACCAGAAGTACCGCACCCCGGTAGGCAAAGAAACGTTCTCGGTGGCAGAATGGAAATCATACGATGAAAAGACCAGGCAGGATATCCTGATGAACTACCGCCTGGCCTACCTCGCGTATACCGATGTTAATTGGTGCGAGGCGCTTGGCACGGTCCTGGCAAACGATGAAGTCATCAACGGCGTGAGTTACCGCGGGGGATTTCCTGTTGTAAAAAGACAAATGCGTCAATGGAGCCTTCGCATTACAGAATACGCGGAGCGCCTGCTCAAGGGACTGGAGGAAATCGATTTCAGCGAGTCGATGAAGGACATCCAGAGAAACTGGATCGGAAAGAGTACGGGGTGCACCCTCAAATTCCCTCTCTCCTCCAGAGAGGGCCGGGGTGAGGCCCAAATAGAAGTCTTCACCACCCGCCCCGACACGATCTTTGGTGTGGACTTCATGGTGCTTGCGCCTGAGCATCCGCTTGTGAAACAGATCACCACGAAGGACAGGTCTAAGGAAATGGAGGAATATCTCCACTACGTGGAAAGCCGGTCGGAAGTAGACCGGATGGCGGAGGTGAAGAAGGTGACTGGCTGTTTCACCGGCGCCTACGCATTCAATCCATTGAGCAACAGGGAAATACCGGTTTGGACAAGTGAATACGTTCTTTCAGGTTATGGCACCGGCGCCATCATGGGCGTACCATGCGGCGACGAGCGCGACCACAAGTTCGCCAAGCACTTCAAAATCAGCATCACCAACATCATCGGAAAGGATTACAATGGCCAGGAAGCAAACCC
>Ga0187893_10007468_pt1 | contig 17876 bp, 16 predicted proteins | sample MA1701074metaG_FD_139574 | JGI IMG/M metagenome (GOLD analysis project Ga0187893, IMG submission 139574) | White microbial mat communities from a basaltic lava cave in the Kipuka Kanohina Cave System on the Island of Hawaii, USA - MA170107-4 metaG ... | reverse complement strand
GTCTTGAGAATCAAATCATGCGACTCCTCGAAGCGCTCACGGTTCAGCACTGGGTTCAGGTTCATCGAGAATTGTTCAATCCCGATACCGCGAACGAAGCCTGAGATGATCCGCCCCTCGGACATCAGATCCAGCATCGCCACCTCTTCAGCGAGACGTATTGGGTTTTCCCACAGTGCAATAACATTCCCCAAAAGCAGGATTTTACAAGTCTTCGTACGCTCGATCAGTGCCGCAGCGCTGATGTTCGCTGCCAAATGCAAGCACGTCGGCGTGTTGTGGTGCTCATTCACCATCAGCCCGTCGAATCCTACAGTTTCCGCATAGGCATACTCTTCTAAGTACCGTTTGTAGAGTTGCGCTCCCTTTTCTGGATTAAAGTATTTGTTCGGGTAGGTCAGGCGAATCGACGGATATTGGTCAAGCTCCGGCGTCTCCGGATACGGCATCTCACTAAAGTAATAGTAGTCAATCATTGCTCCCCCTTTATGAGCGTGATAGAAATTCCTCGACCAACGCAACAAACTCCGCCGGCCGTTCCAACTGCGGCGAATGACCACAGCGATCAATCACTTTCAGTTCTGCCTCTTTTATCGCGTTGCGGTAAGCCTCACCGTGCGCCAGCGGTACAAGGCCATCCTGTTTGCCCCACACGATCAAAGTTGGCGACTTGACTCGCCGCAGACGGTGACTGAGCTTAGGGTTGTGCATGTAAGGTTTCCAACCAAGCAGTTGCGCCATAATCTGGCTGTTTTCACGCAGTTCCGCTTCCTCCGGTGTCGGCTTAGCCGGAAAGAGCCTTTCCCGCTCGGCCACCTGATTGACATCATAAAACACCAACGGCGCGAGTTCCTGCGGCGTCAGAAGAAAAATGTCCGCGATATCTGCCCCCTCAACTCTTAACCCCACAGCATCGACCAGCACGAGCTTAGCAATGCGTTCCGGACACGTCGCTGCTAATTCTGCCGCCAGCCACCCCCCCATTGAGAAGCCAATCACCGGCACTCGCTGCAAATCGAAGTGATCGAAGAAGTCTAGGTAGAAATCGATCATATCAGGCATGGAGTCGAGCCATGCCGGGCGAGTCGAGCAACCAAATCCAGGATGGGTGGGGAAATAGACATCATAATGTTTGGCCAGCATACCGTGGAACTGTAACCAGCCCGGATTCCCTCCGGCTCCATGCAGCAATAAGAGTGGGCTCCCTTTCCCCCCTCTGAATAATTGGATTTTTGTTCCACTTAGTTCAACAAACTCTTCGCGAAATTCCTCCATGAATCCTCCTCTTTAATGAACCAATGCGCACTGATAATTAGCGCCCTTACAGGTGTTCTGCAAACCATTCCTTGATATGCGGCAGGCTCTGTTCCAATCCTGGCCCTGAAATGATGTCGCTGTGACCTAAACCAGGAAGAATCACTAGCTTCTTCGGATCTCCGGCTTTTCGATACATCGAGACCGACTCCTCCATTGACACCCGCTCATCCGCATCACCATGCAACCACAGAATCGCCCGCGGCGAGATTTGCTGGACAACCGACTCCGGCTTGTAAGTAATCAACGCCTCGCCCGAAGCTAAAGTGATTTCTCGACTCCACCGCGGATATTGAAGAAGAATCTGGTCAAATAGTTTTGCTGTACTCTCAGGCTCTGGCACGATTTCTCTCGCTTGCACATATTGCAAACGACCAGTGAACACACGTTCACGTCGGTCTTCAGCCAAACGTTGCAACAATGCTTTCCACTCCCAGAAATGGCAAGCGTCGCGGATCCACCGACCACAGTCACCGATACCGCAGACACTGACCGTCGCCTTTACTCGCCCCTCCACACCTGCGGCAAAACTAACGTTCGCTCCGCCAAGACTGACACCGAGCAGCCCCAGACGTTCAGGATGTACCTCCGGTTGGTGTTGGAGAAAAGTCACCGCACTGCGAATATCTTCGATCTGCAACATCGGGATGATTTGACGGCGCGGTTCCCCTCCACTCTCACCGAGAAACCGATAATCAAAAGTTAACGCAATATATCCTAACTGCGCGAGCCGTCGGGCGATTTCTGGTAGCAAAACCTCTTTGATGGCGGTGAATCCATGGCACAGCACGACCCCCGGCCTTCTTTCTCCCCGCGGAAGATCGTCCGGGAGAAAAAGCACCCCAGCCATGGGGAGGGCCTCGCTGTAGAATTGTACGATCCTCTCCATTATCCCCTCCTGTAGGCGAGCAAAATCCTCCATTTTCTATTCATCGTTCAGCGTTCATCATTCAGCGTTATTTCGCGGCGCCAGGGCTTCTACCGGAACGATCGCGTTCACTGCTTCTACTAGATCCATGACATGACGAGAGTTCGCACCGAGGTCTCCCTTCCCGACGCGCGAGGCCGATCGTATCCACAGCAAAGCACCACTCGGTTGCGCCGGCTGAATCTGAACCGTCACATCATCCTTGAACCCCCACACTTTGGTCGTCACAACAGCTTGGATTTCTTTCTTTTCCGCATCGAGCGTTATAATCTCCCAGCCGAGACTTTGTGCGGCCCTCCGAGTGACGTCAAAGAGCAGTTCCGGGGGAGCCTCGTAACGGCGCAGGCGCAATTCCGGAAAAGGCGAATCTTCTTTTGTCTCTGCCACGTTAGTGTTGAGATACGTCGAAAGCCTGGCGAGCAACCCTGGAGGATCAGTCAGTGGCAGGCGATTCGCAATAATCCCCGCCACAATCAACGAAATCCCAAGCAGAACGAGAAAGAAAACTACTTGGAGCACTCCGCTCAAAACCCGCATAACCCCCTCCCATATCCTCTCTCTCTATCCTCCTATTCCCTCCCCTTAGTCGTAAGCCTCTAGCCTCAAGCCTCTAATAACTCTTTCAGCGCTCCCCACTCGGTCACGGGCAATGAACACGTGAAATTGTGACACACATAGATCGTGAGTTTTTCATCGACCTGAGTTCGGCCCGCTAAGAGTGACGGTAGCGGAACACCAGTAGGTTCTCGCGGATCCGCACAGACAACGGTCTTGTTCGGCAAAAACAGCCCATGGATCCGCGCGAGCATTTCTTTGGTCTCGGTTGCATTTTTGTTTCCCAGCAGGATAATCTCCTTCGGTCGGCGGAGATAAAAGTCCAGGGTGCAAAGCATATTGCTGAAGCCAAAAGGGTTTTGCTCCATTGCCTCGTAAAAGAGGCGCAAGACCTGCTCAGCCTTAGCCAGATAGTTCTGATTCTCTGTGAGATAAAACAACCGCAGCAGATTAAAGGCTGCTACTGAATTACCCGAGGGAATCGACCCATCAAAGGCAGATTTCGATCGAGTAATGAGCGTTTCGTGGTCACTACTAGTAAAAAAGAACCCTCCTTCTTCCCCATCCCAAAATCGAGTGAGCAAGGCCTCGGTGAACTCGACCGCACGATCCAGATACGCTCGCTCAAACGTCACCTCGAACAAATCAATCAACGCGGCAGCGAAAAACGCATAATCATCGAGATAGGCATTGAACCTTGCCTGTCCATCCTTAAAGCTGCGCAGCAGCCGCCCGTCTTTGTAGAGATCGGTAAGCAAAAAGTCGGTGGTCTGGCGCGCGATCTCTAGACAGCGGGGATTGCCTAGGACCTTATAGGCTTCGACAAAAGCCGAAAGCATAAGACCATTCCAACTGGTGAGGATCTTATCGTCTCGCCCGGGCTTGACCCGGCCCTCTCGCACCGCGAAGAGTTTCCGCTTCGCTTCGGCGATGAGACGGGTTACCTCTTCCTCGTCCCGGCGGAACAATTTGGCCAGTTGAGTCAGCGTGAGTGTTGGATGCAGAATGTTCTGGTGTTCGAAGTTTCCCACATCAGTGACGTCGTAGTAACGACAAAAGACTTCTCCTACTTCCTCGCCCAACACTTGTATGACTTCAGCTCGGCTCCAGAGAAAAAACTTTCCCTCTTGCCCTTCTGAATCCGCGTCTTGCGTCGAGTAAAACCCACCGCCGGGATGAAGCATCTCTCGTTCGATGTACGTCAAAATTTCTTCTGTCACTCGGCGGAACAATGGCTCCTCTGTCGCCTGATAAACCTCTAAATATAAACGTGCAAGCAAAGCGTTATCGTAGAGCATCTTTTCAAAGTGCGGCACCAGCCAACGTTCATCCACCGAATAACGATGGAACCCGCCACCGAGGTGATCATACACCCCCCCTTCGGCCATCTTGCGTAACGTATGAGTCGTCATCTGCAGATACAACTCGTTACCCGTTGCGCGATATTGCCGCAAGAACAACGCAAAGACCATTGAATTGGGGAACTTTGGCGCGCCGCCTAGACCACCATGGGTATGATCAATGTGCTGGGCCAAACCGGCCGTGGCATTTGCGAGGGTCTCACCCTGCAGTGGGCGTTGCGTCTCCTGTCGATGAGTCATCTTTTCCAGATTACCCAGGATCTGGCCGGTCGCTTTCTCGACATCCTGGGGTCGTTCCTTATATGCCTGAGCCACCGCAGTCAAAATCTTAGGGAACCCGGGTAGATTATGACGATCAACCGGTGGGAAGTATGTTCCCCCATAAAAAGGCTTACCGTCAGGTGTGAGAAAGACCGTCATCGGCCAGCCACCCCTCCCTGTGAGCATCTGTACTGCATTCATATAGATCTCATCAACATCTGGCCGTTCCTCGCGATCGACTTTGATGTTGACGAAGAGTTCGTTCATTAACGCCGCGATCTCTTCATTCTCGAACGATTCGTGCTCCATGACATGACACCAGTGACACGCCGAATACCCAACGCTCAATAGAATCGGCTTATTTTCGGCTTTCGCTTTGCGAAACGCTTCCTCTCCCCACGGATGCCAATCCACCGGATTATGTGCATGTTGCAAGAGATACGGACTGGTTTCGTGACTCAGACGGTTCGTAAACTTATCGCTCATAACAAGTTTCTTTCTTCGGAAGTTTTCCCACAACACCCACTGAGAACCTCCCTTTTCTCGAATGTTTTCGACTTGTTTTAGACTGCCTTCGACCCCAGACTTTTCAGACTCCTAGGCATTTTTTCGCCTGTTCCACCTCAGCAGACACATGCGTGCAGAGCGTAACCGCATCCTTGCCTTTATGTTTGGGCCGTGGCACAGCGTAGTATGCAGCAGGCGAAGTGGCAGTATCCATTCCACAGGCAGGACAGACCCCACTCGTTGTAAGTTCCAATGATTCGAGGATCCGCCAACCGCTTCCGTCAAACCCCATCATGACCTTCTTACCCCCGAGGTCGGTCACTTTGAAGCGTTCCATCGGCTCTTCCTCCTTCTTGCGACTGGTCTATAAGTGATAAATCCGCCTCGCCTCTTTCCTCAACTCTTCACGGAAATCCGGGTGCGCGACCTCGATGAGCGCAGTCGCGCGCTGTTTAAGGCTTTTCCCTCGCAAAGACGCGATACCATATTCAGTGACAACGTAATCGACAAACCCTCGCTGCGCCGTCACCACACTTCCCGGCTCCAGCATCGGCACGATACGCGATATCAGCCGGCCTCTCACTAGCGAGCTAGACGGTGTGACAATTATCGCCTTCCCTGGATTACAGTAAGCCGCGGTGATTGTGAAAATAGTCTGCCCACCCGTCCCCGTATACATGAACGGACCGATCGACTCTGAACATGCCTGCCCGCCGAGGTCTACTGCCATTGCATTGTTCACCGCAACGTAGTTTCTCTGGTTAACCAAAAGACGCAGGTCATCGGTGTAAGTGAAATCATAAAACTCGAAAACTGGGCTCCCATCGATAATCTCCAGTTCATCTGGGAACACGCCAATGCCACCACTCGCCACCACTTTCCCTGGATTTACGGTCTTGTACTTGCCTGTGATTACACCCTTTTGCACTAACCGCGCCACACCTCCAGGGATGACCTCGGTGTGAATGCCGATGTCGTTTTTGTTCTCAAGATACATCGCCAGTGGCGAGGACACACTGCCGAGACCAATCTGAATCGTGTCCCCATCGTTGATCAATTCATTCGCAACCAGCGTACAAATAATTTCTGTTGCTGCAATCTCTTCCTCGTTCCGTGCGGTCGGCGGCAAAGCGGCCGGTGGCGCTGTCGGCTCGACAAAATGCGTGATCTCAGAGATATGGATGGAGTTCTCTCCACCTGTGCGGATAAAGTCTTCATGCACTTCTGCAATCACTACTCTGGCAGCTGCAGCCATAGTCTTGGACATGAATAATCCCGTGCCAAAGCTGCAATAGCCGTGTTTATCTGGCTGTGAAACAGGCGTGAGATAGACATCACACTCCATCCCCGGTGGCAATTCCCGGTGGCGGTAGTACATAACCGGAATAAATTCTATTCTTCCCTCAGCCAGAGGCGGACGGGTTGTCGCTCCCAAGTAAGGAGTCTGCAAGATGAAAGCTCGTTCTGCTCCTGGCTGATCCCAGTTAAAGATCGGCCCGATCGCACACACCTTCACCTCGCGCAGCTCATTTTTGCGCGCCATAAGGGCTTCACTGAGAGTTATCGGCGTGGCATGGAGCCAGTTCACCTGCACCGTGTCTCCGTTATGCAGCGCTTTCAAGGCTTCAGGAGCGGAAACCAATTTATTGCCACAACGTTCACGCCAGTCCATAGCGCCCTCCTTCCAGATCTAAGTTGGAGCATAAACTACCCACCAAGAGAAAGCAAAGCCGCGTGCATTTTCGTTGTCTTAGGCTGGACCTTATGATACTTGGTGAAAGAGTTGCCTTGCGAGAGGAGCTTGGCTATGGAGATCCGGATTGAGTACTGCGCGGCGTGAGGATACGAACCTGAAGCCGTCAGTCTGACGGAACAGTTACTTACCGAATACAAACAACGCCTCCGCCAACTCATCCTCGTACCGTACGACGACGGTCGGTTCGAGGTGTTCGCGAACGGCAAGAAAATCTACTCCAAGAAAGCGACCGGCAAGTTCCCTGAATATAGCCAGGTGAAAACAGCTTTGGAGAAACAGGCAGCCTAGAGAGAAGACCCAAAGAAGGTACGGAGGAATACAGCCGGCTAAACAGTCGCAGTAACCAGGGTGCTGCGATTTCTAGATTCGCCTGCTAAGCTCCACCCACCTCGTCGCAGCCAGTGTCATCTCATGATGCACGTATGGCGGAGCTGCAACACTCACCACTTGGACCGCCGGATGAGCAATGAGGTCGCGGTAAGCGGTGAAGCTATGTTACACTCCGTGCTGTTCGGCAAACACTCGTGCCGTGCCAGGAGTCCGCTGGCGTACGCCACGACCTGTACATTCTCACAACCCCGATAGCCCAGCAGGTGCATCAAGCCAAATCCAGTTCCTCTTTGTATACTGAAGGACCAGACCTCTCTCGCATCTTTAGGCTGTAGGCTACGCCCAGGCTCTTTATCTGCCCACGATCCCCTTTTTCCCATAACTAAACTGTTCTTACCTTCCTTTCTCGAACGAAGAGGGGCACTTCGCGAGCGCCGGAGGCGCAGAGCGGAAGTGCCCCTCTGAGAGAATTAAGGGAATCTACCGTCAGAAAATTTTCACTGCCATGATCACGCTTCAACCGCGGGACAAGCGAGAGAAGAAAAAGAAAACCTTCGGCATCAAATACATAGTTTCCGCGCCGGTTCAAAATACAAGTCGTTTCTCTCGCTCCTGAGCCTCGATGCGCTCTTCAAGAACAGGAGAAGGAATAATCTTGCGCTCTTTCTGTGTCATACTCCTCGAGGAAGGGGAACAATCACGAGCAAAAAGTACTTCACAAAAATAGGCAAGAATTCTTCTCATTATCCTTGCTCTTTCTCACACTTTAGAATTCATAGCTGATCTCCCAGCCAATGTTATCCCAGTGATCGTACTGTCCGTATATGTCTCTACGGCTACCACCACTGTACGCAGTATAGATCAGTCTGCCAGTGATGAATTGTGAAAAATTGTAGCTTGCTACCACTTTTGTCTTGAGTCCTTGCCACTCTTTGACTGGCCCGCTGAGAAACGGGCTCACCGTGAGGCTGAGGCGTAGACGGTCCCGGGTGAAACGGAACGGCCGCTCAGTAAAGAACACTGGAATCACGTTCCATTCATCTCCCACTCCTCCTCCAAATCCATTGCCGAGCGTCTCACGCCAGTTGAACGTGTAAAACAACGATGGCTGAATAATCACTGAGGTATTACCAGGAAAAGCCAGCTCGATCGCAATCGCTGCCCGTAACGTATCACGTGTAATGAGTCCAGAATTCGGAGCACCTCCGCGTGCGTCGGCAACAAGGACACTGTCAGTAAACTTCACTCCCTTGGTCCACAGCCCCTCGACTCGCAATACAACAGGCAGTTCCCCAACCAGCAGAACCCGAGACAGTGACGACGCATAATCTGCGGTAATGCCAAAATGATGCAACCGTGTGTGGCGAGGTCGAAAAATGACGTCCTGATCATTGGGAGTGTCGGGATTCACTCCAACAATGAAGTTGTTGGCATCATCATTCCACGCATAAAAATAAATAAGTCCCCAGGTGAGCGGTTCCATTGACACATCGAGACGGACTCCATATTCGTGATCTCCCCAATCCCCAGGACTCGGGCGTTTGCGCTTCAGGATAAGGTCTTCTCTGACATTCTTCCGCCCTTCTAAGATATCCTCGTCCTTTTTGACCACCCTATCCTCAGGAGGAATGCTCGGAGAAAACCATGGCGACCCCGGCACGGCCTGGCGATTCTGTTCGAAATTAGGAATATACAACAGGTTCAGGGAATTCGCGCCGAAAAAATAGGTCACGTTGGCCATCCACGTAGGAATCCGGCGATACTCAAAATCACTCGCTTCCAGCTGCACCGACTCCCGTACATCCATCGGATTGATGATGTCAATAAACCGGCCATCCATCTTGCCCCAGGCAATCTGTTGTTTGCCCAGCACGATATCTAGGCTGTGAGTGCGGTAACTGACGTACAATTCGCGGACGATACGATCAAAATTGTGATAGCGCCGCATGGTCTCCGTGCGGCGTGGCGCAAAAAGCCCTCCAGAATCCTGCCAGTTATACACGCCATCATAGAGAAAATGGTCAACATTCGTGATCTCGATGTTTGGCGAGACTTGATAATGCATCTCCAGTTCGAACAAGTGCTGAAGCTGTAAGAACCGAAAGTCTTTATCACGATTGGCGACCCGCTTGTTGCCAGTCAGCAAGACATCCGACCATTGACGATAAAACCCTTTGAAAGTCAGCGCCGGAATTTGTTTCTCAACCGGTTGCCGGACATACCGCCCTGCTGGGTCGAACGTCGCTAGGAAGCGGTCAAAACGCGACCACGAATCTCCCAAAAAGTTCGCGGAGCACGGTCGTGCCCACATCGCAAGAAAAAACATGACGAAAAAAGAAACTAGCGTGATCTCTAGAAACATTCCCTCGTTGTTTCGTCGCCCCATGTGTTCCTCTCCCAACCTCAGGCCGATGCAACCCAGATCTTCCTTCACCCCTCAGTCCGTATGACTGAGGCTTCCCTCGTCTGTTGATTTGCCAATACTCCCGTCGCAGTAAGCTGAGCGACCTGATCCGTATCGTAACCAAGGTGGCGTTGCAGAATAGGCAGGTTATGCTCACCCAAATCAGGAGCCGTCAGCACGTTTGGCATTGGCACCGCAGAAAATCGAAACGGGAACCCAGGCAGGACAAAGTCACCAAAAGTGGGATCAGAAATTTGCCGGACCGTGCCTCGCTCGAGCAGGTGCGGGTGCCGGACCACCTCTGGAATCGTTAATACCGGCGCTGCCGGCACACGCTCACGGTCCAAAGCCGCCAGTGCACTTTCTCGATCAGGAAGCGATTGCAGCCAACATTCAATTTCCTCGATCAGGGCCTCTCTGTGCTTCATGCGCTCGCGAACCGTACAAAACCGTGGGTCATCGGCGAACTCGAGCCTCCCCATCGCCCGCGTCAGCCCTCGCCATTGATGATCAAGCGCTGCGACAATGGTGATATACCCTTGCGCCGCCCGGAAAATCCCACAAGGGGCAAGCCCAGTGTGGTGAGCCCCTCCACGAGTGGGGACAAACTTCCCTTTGCTAGCACTGTACGTCTGCAAACTGAAATCATGAACGTGAATATAAGAATCAAGCAGCGACACATCGATGTATTGCCCCTCGCCAGTGCGTTCTCGGTGCAGCAGAGCGCATGTGATTGCAGCTAACGCATGGACGCCTGTGCTCACATCTCCCATCGCTACCATAGGCATCACCGGCGCTTGATCTGGTTCACCCATAACTTCAGTGACACCGGAGTAAGCCTGCGCAATGTAATCAAACCCCGACACATGGGCGAGCGGACCACTCTGTCCCAGCGCAGAGATGGAACACATGATCAAACGCGGATTGAGTTGCTTGAGCGAGTCATAGTCAAACCCCATACGTGCCATCACCCCAGGGCTGTAGTTTTCCACCACCACATCCATATGTGGCACCAGAGCACGAATAATTTCCCGACCCGCCTCGGTTTTGAGGTTGACACAAAGACTCTGTTTGCCCAGGTTGTGCTGCATGAAATAGGCACTACGCCCTTTGCGGAGCACGGGATTAAGACGTGCCGGATCGCCTTTTGGTGCTTGCTCGACCTTGATCACCTCAGCCCCCATCTCAGCCATCAATTTGGTAGCCGTAGGGCCGGCAACAATTTGTGTAAAGTCCAGAACCTTGTAGCCTGCAAGCAAATTCCCTCCGGCCATGGTTCCTCCTTCCTAGCTGCGCGACGGCGATAAACTCTGAGAATGCCCAGTCTCTGTATGATACTGCCTAGTTCACGCAAAGTCGGGCAGGATTCTACCGGCAAGCCTCATGTGCTGCAAGCCTAGCAACGGATGATGCAGAAACACAAAGGTGTTTGAAGCGTGGGGTAAAAGGAGAAACGAGGTCAGGTTTTTAGTTCTCTAGGGTCTTCCCGCTCTTAAAGGTTCCTGGCTCGAGCGTATACTTCCGCAATAGCTTATAGAATTCAGCTCGGTCCTTCCCTGCCATCTCGGCCGCTCGCGAGACATTTCCCTGAGCGGTAGTCATGATCTGCACGAGGTACACTTTCTCGAACTGTTCTCGTGCTTCCTTCAAGCTCAATAGTTCACGGTGGGAGTTCTGAATTTTCCTACTTCCCAAAAGAAGAAGGTCAGGAGTAATCATACCGTGTGACGAAAGGACGACCGCCCTCTCTACTACATTACCGAGTTCCCGAACATTCCCTGGCCAGTCATACAGCATAAGCTGCTGGAGGGCTTCTGGCACAAATCCTTTAATATCTTTGCCCATCTCGTGACTGAAGCGGTGCAAAAAATGTTGCGCAAGCAGGGGAATATCCTCAGGCCGTTCGTGTAAGGGGGGAAGAAACACAGGAACGACATGAACACGGTAATAAAGATCCTCTCGAAATTTTCCGGCAGACACCGCCTTCGCCAAATCTTGATTGGTTGCCACCACCAGGCGGATATCGACCTTGGTCGGTTGCCTCGCGCCTACCAGATAGAATTCTCGCTCTTGCAAAACACGCAGAAACTTGACCTGCAAAGAGAGAGGAATCTCACTAATCTCATCAAGAAAAAGTGTGCCTCCCTCTGCTTGCTGGAGGAGCCCGTTTTTGCTCCGGTCCGCCCCAGTGTATGCCCCTTTAACGTGGCCAAACAACTCGCTTTCTAATAAGCCTTCAGGAATCGCTCCACAGTTGATCGCCACAAACGGACCTGACGCCCGGCGGCTAGCAACATGAATAGCCCTGGCGATCAGCTCTTTCCCTGTACCGCTCTCTCCATAAAGACAGACAGTGGAATCCGTAGCCGCAATCTGCGCCACCTGCCGGAGAATCTGCTGCATTTTCTCACTAGAGGCGACGATGTTCTCAAAATGATAGCGTTCCTGTACAAGGGTACGTAACCGCTCTACCTCCCCTTTTAGACGATGCACCTCCAGGGCTTTTTCTAAGCGATGAAGAAGGTCTTGAGGATCAAAGGGTTTCGTCAGGTAGTCATACGCCCCTTTCTTCGTCGCTTCCACCGCGCTGGCAATAGAGCCGTGGGCGGTGAGAATGATAACTGGCAGGGTGGGATAAATGCCTAACAGCTTCTCTAGCAACGAAATACCATCCATCCCTTCCATTTTGAGGTCTACGATTGCCAGTTCAAAGATTCCCTCTGAAGCTCGAGCTAACGCCTCCGCTCCTCCCTCCGCCAACGTCACTGCGTACCCCGCTGCCTCAAGTCGAACCTTCATCAAGGTGCAGAGTCCTGGATCGTCATCCACCACGAGAATTTTTGCTCTGGACATGGGGAACCTTACGATGCACGAAACGGGAGAAGTTTTCTCTACCGCAGCAACTCTCGTTCCTTCTTTTCTATCTCGACATCAATAGCCCGCGAACGATTGAGCTGCGCTCGCAAACTGCGGATTGTTGCCTCTCGATTCCGGAGGTTCGTCTGCAACTGGCGCTGACCCTCTTCTGCAGCCTGGTTTTCCTTGATTAAAGCAGTCCATGCCTGACCCTGAAAAGCCCAAGGACTACGTGGATACTTCTTTATGAGTTCGGAAAAATATTCCAAAGCTTTCCTCGGATTGCGGTAGGGACTCTGAGAATAGGCATACGTAAAGCCAAGGTTAAAAAGAGCGACATCACACCCTGCCTGTCCTACGCATTCCCGTAGTGCTCGCTCATTCTCAGCGAGAAAGTCAGCATAGCTGCCGCTCTCCATGGCTTTTTGCGGAGGGAAAGTGATCAGTGCAGCGGCCGGCGGAACAAGCGGCTGATGAGCACGGGTGCATCCTCCAAGCAAAAAGGCGAGGGATAGCAAAGCGCCTACAGAAGCAGAAACGAGAGAAAACGTCCTCCTAGACGGCATCGCTCACTACCTTCTGTTGAGCGAACGCATTGACCACTACCGTACTTTCGTTCTGGCTGCTGTCGCGTACGGGCAAAGTAAAAACGAAGGTAGAGCCTTTCTCTTCATGGTTCTCTACCCAGATCCTCCCGCCATGGGCCTCAACGATGTGCCGAGCAATAGCCAACCCAAGCCCTGTCCCCCGATGGCGTTCTCCTCGATGAGAGGGGCTCTGATAAAACTTCTCAAAAACCCGCTCTGCCTCTTCCGTTGGAATTCCCATGCCGGAGTCAGAAACTCGCACTTCTATCCACCTTCCCTGGTCGTTCCCGTCGCCTTCAAGAGCACTTGATACTCTGACAGTGCCACCCTCCGGCGTGAATTTCACCGCGTTGCTCAGGAGGTTATCGAGTACTTGTTGGACTCTCCTTTCATCAAGCAGAAGAAGCGGTAAAGCTGAGGGATAAGTTGTCTGTAACTGAATCTGTTTCTTCTGGGCAATCAGCCGTACTGTTTCTACACTCCTATCGATCAAGGAAGCCAGATCGCTGGGGACATAGACATACTCCATCATTCCAGCTTCCATTTTGGAAAGGTCAAGCACCGAAGAGATCGTCCGAAACAGTCGCTCACTATGGTCGCGCACGACTTCCAAGACCTCTCGCTGAGAAGCCGTGAGAGGTCCGGGAATCTCCTCCAATAACAAAGCTGTTCCCTCCTGAATCGCGGTAAGAGGAGTGCGCAAATCATGCGACACATGGGCAATAAAATCTGCCTTCATTTCATCGAGTTCGGCAAGTCTTTCCGCCATCCAGTTGAAAGCATGGGCAAGCTCGCCGACCTCTTTCGGGGCATGCACGTGAAACGAGCGGCCAAACTCGCCCTTGCCAACATACCGGAGCTCTTGCGCCAGTCTTTTTAACGGCCGACTGACACCACGAGCATGGAAATAAGCAAGCAACACAGCAGCACCCATACCTCCCAAAGTAAGCCACTTCATACCCCTCGCCGCGGCGGCGGCTTGATCGCGCGCCGTTGCAGTTTTACTCGCAATTGCCTCTTCTCGGAGGTGAATCAAGGTATTGATGCTTTCGGTGATTTCGCCACTAATCTCGTCTTTTTCTTTGTTCCACGAGCTTTTGCGAGCGAGAGCGGTGGACAGACTCGTTGCATAACGGGCGTAGAGATCTCGAATCTGTTGAACGAGGCCATTTTCCTCTGGTGTATCAACCTGGGCGGCAACAGTCTCCAAAGAGTGAGTAAAATCGTGGCGTCCCTCCATAAAGTGACTATAGAAAACCTTGTCCCGTAAGAGGACATACTTCTCAGCATTACGCATCTGAGCAAGGAAGATTTTGAGTAGCCGCTTCTCTTCCTCTATGTAGGCAGCATCTGTCGCAAGAATGTTGGCGCTAAGGTCTGTGAGGCGGTGGAGTTGAAAGAGGGCATAGAGGCTCGCGCCAAGGATCAAGGCAATAAGAACGGTCTGAGTCAAAATCACCCGCCAGAAAATCGTAAGACGCATGAGCCCCTACTCTGAAGAAAAAGTTTCTGTATAGTGTGGCGCAAACTTTGCCACTATGCAAACGCACCCCCTTTCTACCCTTTTAAGGCTTATGACACAGCAGTAAAAACCGCAATAATCAAAGGGCATTATCTGTCATAACTGCGGGCAGCAGTGACTCTGCCAGCTTGCTCCCCTGCCTCAGCCTGTGGGGGCACTTGCCTGGGGGAGCTAGTGATAGCTTCTTTGTAAACCAAAACCTCAACGCGCCGATTTCTCTGCCGTCCGCCGGAGATGGTATTGTCCGCTAGGGGAGAGTTTTCCCCATATGACACCGTAGTCACCCGAAGAGGATCAATCCCACTGCGAGTGATAAGATACCTAGCCACGCTGGCCGCCCGTCTCTGCCCGAGTTCATAGTTATGACCCTCAGATCCTATATCGTCAGTGTGGCCGGCAACGAGGAATACTGAGTCATCCCTCTCTTCGAGGTCACCCAGAAAACCATCGATCTGCCTTCTCGCTTCAGGCGTTAACACAGCAGAATTAAAAGCAAAGTTTGCTCCTTCCTTCAGATCTAGCACAAATCGTTTCTCCAGCCGCAAGTGGTCTAGGCGCTCGAGGGCTTCGTTCGCTTTGGCATCAGTCTGGCTGAGGCGAGTTTCAACCGCTGATACGCGTTCCGCCAAAGGCAGGATCTGCTCTGTTACCCATCCCTGAGTAGCCAGGCACCCCTGGAGACTGAGCGCGAGGATTATGCCAGAGAATAGGAAAAAAGACTTTCTGCCACTGATACGAAATACCATAACTACACCTCCTTTTCTGTTCTTAAGGGACGAGGTAAACTTGCGTGATATAGATTGTTCCTTGCTCTCCTTGAGCAATTCCAACACCTCCCGCTGCATAGGACGGATTCAACAGATTCTTGCGGTGGTCAGGGCTTTTCAGCCATTCTTGTATGGCCATTTGGGGAGGGTCCGTGATTTTCTTCCCAGTGAAAATATTCTCTCCAACCGCAGTGAAGCTCCCGATTCCTTGCGTTCGTAACCGATCAACAACATCGTGACCGTCGGGGTTGAGGTGACCAAAGAAATGACGAGTTGCCATATCTTCACTATGGTGGCGGGCAACTTGGTGCAGGAGCGAATGCTCTTGCAACGGTCGGAGACCCTTCTCCTCACGAGCCAGGTTGACAGCCCGAAACATCGCCTCTTCCACCACTTTCTGTCGTGTTTCTTCCCGCGGGGAAGAGCGTTGGTTCCGTCCCTCAGCCGAAGCTCCACTGGGAGGAGACGCTACTTGGGTAGCCCCTAAAGTGACGGGGATAATCTCGTAGGATTTTCCGGTAACGGTAGTAACGAGAAACTGCACAATCTCACCGGGAGAGCTGAGAGCCAGGAGCCGACTCAGGTCTGCCTCTGAATGAATAGCCCGACCATTAGCTCCCACAATGATATGCCCCGTATTCGCTTCCGATCGACGCGCCGAGGTGGGAACCGAATCGCGCTCGGCACGCAGTCCTGCCTGTGCGGCAGGAGAGTCAGGAAAGACTGCGGTGATCCTTACCCCCTGTACCCCTCCTCGACGGAACTCTTTACCGCGAATGCCCAAATAGACTTTCCTACTCAGGTCGTTTCCCCGACCGGGCGGCACCTCGTTGTGCGGGGGTGAGACTTCTTGCGAAGAAGTCTGTGGCTTCGAGACCTCGCTACTCAGTGCGGGTGCAGCTGTCTTGTTAGCAAAGAGCGGTGTTTCTTGTGGTGACATCTGTGGCGTCGTCCTCTGATTGAGAGGAGTTCCTGGAGTAATGTCTCCAAGGGTTGGCCCGACCTTCTGTGGGAGAGCAAGTTGTACTGCCCATATTCCCCCTACCCACCCAGCACCGAAAGCCAATAAGGTAAAGGCAATCGTTGCCGGGAGATGAGGTAAGGCTTGCCTTATCCGTCCGAAGCTCTTTTCTGCCCAGTCTGGGAGATTCTCCCACAATTCTCCAAGTAAAGCCGATACAGGTTTCATACTTGGGCTACCCCTCACCTCTTTAAGCTTTTACGATCGGTAAGAGGTTGTGGACATCCTCCGAGGAAAGCGACCAGCGACACCACACCAACGCTAGTCTGAATTGTTCGATCCGTCATGACCTCACCCCTCCGATGTTGCTGGTGGTTTCCACTCCGTAGAGGCATCCTTCATAGCTTGTCGAAATCCCTCATCGTACTCCGCACGATAATCTCTATCCGGCCGATAGCGAGAGCCTTTCAGAAGACTGGCCAAGAACGTGCCCTGCCACCTTAGCTTCTTAGCCATCCGTAACCCATCCACGTAGCCGCTTCGGTAGGCTTCCTGGGGATTCTTCGCCGTTCTCATACACCTCCAACACACAAACAGCATCAAAAATTTAAGAAGCAAGGATCACACCAAAACAGGCAGGACAGCACCCAGTCTGAGGAAGAAAGAGAAGAAGCACTAAAAAACCTGTCCCTCACCCTGTTCCAGTGAAGGTGGCGGGAGCGGACGTACGACCGGAGGGGGGGAAGGCACTTGTTCTCCCCGGGATATCACAGCGGGTTTAGCGCGAAGTTTCCTGCCAGAAGTAACAGAAACAATCTGGGCATCCCGCACCTCAGGTAAACCCGAAGACACTGTTCTGTAAGGTATAGTCAGTCGCCCTGCTACGGTAACCTCTGAACCTTCCCGCACCCGATAGGACTCGCTGGCCACAACTTTTATCATATTGCCTGAGCCGTCTGTCAAATGAAAAGTCGAGTGCCGCGCGTCGATGACTTTGCCCTTGAGTCTTACTTGCTGGCCGTCAAAAAATCGCGGTTGTTTCAGAACCTCTGCGATCGTGGTGTAAGACACGCCGGGCGGTGCATGAGGGGCCCAGCCGGCGCCTGCCACCTTTTCTGTCCCTTCTTCAACGGGAGAAGCGATCGGTGGGGAAGCCGGCTGGGGGCGGGGAAAGGAAAGAGGCCCTACGCAGGCGGAAAACAACACGCAAAGGAGAGCAGCTTCTCTCATATCCAGAATCACACGACTGGAGAAAGGGGCTCTCTCCTAAAGAATTACGAAGACGGCTTCGTTCGCCATCCTCGCTCTCATAGTTTCCCCTCGTTCCTTCGCTCCCTTTTCAATCTCAGAGAGTTTCTGTGGAGATGTGCAGCTTCTATGACCCCCTGTGTCAACACCCGGTCCATCTCGCGGGCTTTGCGACTGAACTCAATATGGATCCGGATACGCGTAAGAAGGTCCTGAGCCCTAATTGGCCGCAGCACTAATTCACTCACCCCTAACCTCATCGCGGCAAACTGGACCGCCGTATCATTTCTGTCGGTTAGTAAAACGAGAGGGATCGAACGAGTGAACGAGGTCTGTTTCACAACCGAGCAGACCTCCAAGCCGTCTATCCCTGGCATCGTCAGACCAACCACGATAACATCAACGATACTCTGTTTTGCCTTCTCCAAACATTGCTGCCCACTGTAAGCGGGCAGCGCGATCATCCCTTGTCGAAACAAAAAGCGACCTAGAAGGTCAACCAAGTCTAGACTGCTGTCT
>Ga0187893_10007467_pt1 | contig 17882 bp, 14 predicted proteins | sample MA1701074metaG_FD_139574 | JGI IMG/M metagenome (GOLD analysis project Ga0187893, IMG submission 139574) | White microbial mat communities from a basaltic lava cave in the Kipuka Kanohina Cave System on the Island of Hawaii, USA - MA170107-4 metaG ... | reverse complement strand
GGGAAGAAACCGGCTTACATTGGGAACCATGAGAACTATTGCTTGCTGCCTCCTCGTTTTCGGCTCTCCGGCGTGGGCGCAGCTTTCCGAAGCGGCCAAGTGGGCGGCTACGGCCAACTACCGCGTCACGCCGAATCTCACCTACCTTACCGCCAGCAATTGGGAGGCGAAGCTCGACGTTTATCAACCTCTGGGCGCCGGCGGCGCCGTCCCCGTGCTCTTGTATATTCACGGTGGCGGCTGGGTAAGCGGATCTAAGGAAGGCGCGGTAATGAACCTGCTCCCCTATATGGAGTTGGGGTGGGCCGTGGTGAATGTCGGCTATCGTCTGGCTCGAATTGCCCAAGCCCCGGCCGCCGTCGAGGACTGCCTGTGCGCGCTGCGATGGGTCTACCGCAACGCAAAGACATACGGCTTTGACACTTCCCGTATCGTTGTTACGGGTCATTCCGCCGGGGGCCATCTCTCGCTCACTACCTCTCTGCTTCCTGCCTCTGCCGGCCTCGACCGTCAATGCCCCGGGACCGAGGCGCTAAAAGTAGCAGCCGTGGTGAACTGGTATGGCATAACGGATGTCAACGACCTGTTTGAGGGAGCGAATCAGCAAACCTATGCCGTGCAATGGCTCGGCAGCCTTCCCAATCGGGAGGACATCGGTCGAAGGGTTTCCCCATTGAGCTACGTCCGTGGGGGCTTGCCCCCGGTTCTGACCGTACATGGGGACGCGGATACGGTGGTTCCCTATGCGCACGCGGTACGGTTGCACGAAGCTTTGAACAAGGCAGGAATTGCGAACCAGCTCCACACCGTTCCGGGCGGAAAACATGGGGGCTTCAGCCGCGACCAGACGCTAAAAATCTTCGAGATAATTCATGCGTTTCTGGGGAAACACAATCTCCTGAGAGCCGCTGGGCCGGCCTCTGACGGGCGATAGCACACCCGGCGGTTCAATCTTTCGACAGAACCAATTTCATTTCCAGCTCGCCTTGAGGGCTGTTGATCTTCCGGTTGATCACCAGTGTCTTGCCATCGCCGGACAACTCCCATTTGTCGCTTAGAGTGACCTCATTGCCTTGAAAATCGAGCTTGGAGTCGACCAGCATGGCGTCGCCATCCCACTTCGCCACGCTTTTCATGGCTGCGCCCCGGAACTGGTTGGCTATCTCTTTGCCTTCGGTGTTGTAGTTCAACTCCCCGGTGGCTTCCCCTTGCTGGCTCACCTGGGTCACTTTCACCTTGACATCCGGGTCCGCATGATTCACGACCTGTTCATACTTTTCGGGTATCGGCATGGGACCGAAATCACTCTTGTCGGCGACTAATTTCCAACTACCCGTAAAATTGGGCTTTGCGATCGCCGGCAATGCCAAAAAACCCACGGCCACGATGCCGGATAGAAGGCGGGTTGTTCGATTCATACGATGGCTCCTGTTATTGCTTGTCAAAGAATACGGAAATCTCAAGATCCCCTTGTGGCGTGCGGAGGCTGGACTCGATCTTCATCGACTTGCCATCCCCGGCCATTCTCCATTTGTCGGTTTGCGAAATGTCCATGCCCTGAATATTGCGCTTGGATTCAATAACAAGGACGTCGCCGTCCCATCGCGCGGTCCCTCTGATCTCGCCGCCCCGGGACTGGTTCACCGACTCCTTGCCGTCAGTAGTGTATTTGAACTCGGATTGAATCTCGCCCTGCTGGCCAACCTGGTGAGATTTGATTAACAGGCTCGGGTCGGCATGCTCGATATCACGCGTAAACTTTTCGGGCGCAGGAATGGGTCCGTAGTCGCTTTTGGCGGCATTCATGGACCACTTCCCGGAAAAATTCGGCTTGGCGGCGGCAACGGCCGCCAGAGCCAGCATCAAGGCGACAACCATCAGGCGGTGCGGATGGAACATACAGGACGTCTCTTTCCCGCTGTCTCGGCTCCCTACCGGAATAAGGGTTGTCGAGCCTTGACAGCGTACCAAAGTATAGCGCAAAGCTGCGTCCCGACCGGGAATCGGTGCATAATCGTGGATTACATTTTAACGCTTGCGGATCCATGACTGAAGAGGCTTTACAGCCGGCTCGAAGGCCGGTACGTAGAACGGAACTGGTATGCCTGATTGTGCTGCTGGCCGTTCAGTGTTCGCTGCTGGTCAGCCTGGCGGCAACGACCGGTGTCACTGTCGATGAACCCGCCCACATCCTCTCCTCGATTCTCTTTTGGGAGGGCAATGACAGGCTTTACCCGCGCGATATGCCGCCTCTCATCAAGATCGTTGGCGGGTGGGCAGCCGCGGAAGCCGGGTTTCGAATCGTCGAGGAGTCCCATGAAGTCTGGCGTACGAGCCACGAATGGCAGATATCCATGGACATGATTCGCCGCATGAGCGAAGAGCAGCTTCGCCGCGGCCTGTTTCGGGCCCGTCTCCCGATGATTCTGTTTCCCCTGGCCACAGCTTGTTTGTTGTGGTGGTGGGCCAGGCAGTTGTTCCCGTTCCGTGTAGCGCTGCTATTGGCGGCGTTATTCGCGTTTGAACCCACTTCGCTCGGCCACGGCGTGCTCTATAAGAACGATCACGCCGCTGCGTTCGGGTATTTGCTGTTTTGGTTTTTCGCCTGGAGATACTGGAGGTCTCCCGGCTTTGGAAACGCGGTCCGGCTGGGCTGCGGGTTGACCCTCGCGTTGCTGGCAAAGCTCTCGATGCTGGTGTTGCTGCCGCTGGCGCCCGCCGTCGTCGTTTCCCGGTTCCGCTCCGTTTCGAGGAAGGTCCTGCTCACAAACCTGCTTGCCGTGCTGCTGGTTCCTTATCTGGGATCGATTGCGGCCTCTCAGGGTGAAGCCAGACGGCTGAAAGCTTCTGAAATGAACCTGACCCGGGACCACAACCAGATACCCAGATTGCTTTGGGCTCCTTTTAAGATCTTTCAGTGGGTTCCGGTTTCAATGCCGATATGGCAGGGGTTCTCTTCGCTGGTTTTCTCAAACCGCAATCCGAACGCAGTTTATCTGATGGGCGGCCATTATCCGTTCGGCCACCGGGGTTATTTCCTGGCCGCGGCCGCCGTAAAAGCGCCGGAACTGCTCCTTTTGTTGCTAGCCGCGGGGATTGTGTTGCATGCCGCTCGTGGAAAACGAGGCTACCTGCGTGCCCGGGATTGGCTTTGGCTGGGACCGGGAGCGTTGTACTTTTTGATGTCGTCACAATCGGGGTTGCAATTGGGATTCCGGCTTGTCTTGCCTTGCCTGCCCTTTGCATTGCTGTCGATGGGACACCCGTTGCTCTTGCTTGCGCGGCGCCTGCCGCGGGCCATCCCAGCCGCCATTCTGGTGGCTGTCTTTGCTCCTTTGGTCTACTACCCTCATTACATCTCTTATTTTAATTTCGCCTCCGGCGGCCCGAAGAATGGACTCGAGTACCTCTCCGGGAGCAATATCGACTGGGGGCAGGATCTGTCCCGGTTGCGCAACTTTGTCCGCGAGCGGGGCATCCAGAGGATCAGCCTCGCTTACTTCGGCACGGATTATCCATTCTCCTATTTCACGGAACGCGAGCTAGCATGGGTGGATCCGCCCTATGGAGGCTCATCCGTAACAAATAGAGAATATCAGCCGTCCCCCGGCGTATATGCGATTAGTGCGACCCTATTGTCAGGGCAGTTCTTCGGCCCTGACCACCGGAATTATTTCCGGGTTTTCCGTGAGATGAAGCCAATCGGTTATGCGGGCTATTCGATCTACATCTATCGGGTCCCCTGAACGGACGCACCAACGCAGATCCGGCGCAGCGCGGCAGGAGAAGCCGGGCTTGAAAAACTTCCGCGCCGTGATGCCGGAAGTGTGGGCGCTGGTGAAGCCGCGCAGAGCGACGCTGCTGGTTGGCCTTGTGCTGATCGCCATCAGCCGGGTCGCCGGTCTGGTGCTGCCCGCTTCGACGAAGTTCCTCGTTGACGACATCATCGGCAAGAATCAGCCAAACCTACTGGCGCCGTTGTTTGCGGCGGTTTTAGGCGCAACGGCCATTCAGGCCATCACCAGCTTTTCGCTGACGCAATTGCTTTCCAAATCCGCCCAGAAGCTGATCGCCGAAATGCGGCTCAAAGTGCAGTCGCACGTGGGCCGGCTTTCGCTGTCCTACTTCGACGCCAACAAGACCGGCGTGCTCGTCTCGCGCATTATGAGTGACGTCGAAGGTGTTCGGAACCTGGTCGGCACCGGACTTGTTGAATTCGTCGGCGGCTTGCTGACGGCCGTGCTGGCGCTGGTCATGCTGCTCACGATAAGTCCTTTGATGACAGCCATTGCCCTTAGCGTTATCCTCGTTTTTTCGGTGATGCTCCAGCGCGCCTTCACGACGCTGCGCCCTATTTTTCGCGAGCGGGGCAAAATCAATGCCGATGTCACAGGCCGTCTCACGGAATCGCTCGGCGGTGTGCGCGTGGTCAAGGGCTACCATGCCGAAGCACGTGAAGAGGAGGTCTTCTCCAAAGGAGTGCATCGTCTGCTCGACAACGTGCTCAAGTCTTTGACCGGCGTCTCATTGATGAGTCTCTCGGCTACCTTGTTACTGGGTATCGTCGGCGCCATCGTGATGTATGTCGGCGCGCGCCAGATTCTGGCCGGCGGGCTCACGCTGGGCGGATTCGTGACCTTCACGGCCTTCCTGGCTTTTCTGGTGGCGCCGGTATTTCAGATTGTGGGGATCGGGACGCAGTTGACCGAAGCGCTGGCGGGCCTGGAAAGAACGCGGGAAGTGCTCGATGAACGACGTGAGGATCAGGATCCGAAGCGCTCCATTACCCTTGCCTCGATCGCCGGCGAGGTTGGCTTCGAAAACGTGTGTTTCTCCTACGAAGAGGGTAAGCCGGTCTTGCAAGACGTTTCGTTTACGGCTCTGCCAGGAACCGTCACGGCATTGGTAGGTTCTTCGGGTTCGGGCAAGTCCACAACGATAGGTCTTGTAGCCGCTTTTTACAGCCCCACGGAAGGCACAGTCTGGCTGGACGGCACGGATCTGGCCACGGTTCGGCTGGAGTCATACCGCACGCAACTCGGCGTCGTGTTGCAGGACACGTTTCTGTTTGACGGAACGATCCGCGAGAATGTTTCTTTCGCGCGTCCCAACGCCGCCGGGGAGCTGGTGCTGGAAGCCTGCCGGATTGCCCGTGTTGACGAATTCGCCGAGCGATTCCCGGACGGCTACGATACCCTCATCGGGGAGCGCGGCGTCCGTCTTTCCGGCGGCCAACGCCAGCGTCTGTCCATAGCGCGGGCCATTCTCGCCGATCCGCGCATATTGATTCTCGATGAAGCGACGTCCAGCCTCGATTCCGAATCCGAGCAAATGATCCAGGCGGGTCTGTCACACTTGATGAAAGGACGCACGACGTTCGTCATCGCGCACCGGCTCTCGACCATACGCCGGGCGGATCAGATTCTGGTAATGGAGGACGGCCGGATCGTCGAGCGCGGTAACCACGAAACGCTGCTCGCGGCCAAGGGGCGCTACCACGATCTCTACACGAAGCAGCACCATCTGGAAGCCAATCTGTTCCTGGCGCCGGGAGAAGGTGATGCCGTGGAGCTGGAGCGGACCGACGGCGTCAAACCCCGTCCGAACGTCGGGGAACCGATTCGTCTGATCTAACCTCTCCCGTGGCAGGGGGCGGCCGTGGTATGGTCTTTCTACTATGATCTCGCCCGTTACGTCCACCCTCACGCGCCGTTCTTTGCTGGCTGCCGCGTTGGCATGCAAGGCGTCCGGCGCAAAAAATATCCCGGTAGGTCTGGAACTCTACTCTGTTCGCGACAAGCTGAAGGAAGACCTGATGGGCACGGTCAGGGCCGTGGCCAAAATGGGGTATGAAGGCGTCGAATTCTTTTCCCCATATTTCGATTGGACTCCGGCATACGCCAAGGAAATCCGCAAACTCCTCGACGATCTCGGCGTTCGATGCTACTCGACGCACAATGGCGCCCGGTCCTTCGCCCCGGAACAGGTCGATCACGCCATTGAGCTGAACCGCATCCTCGGTAGCAGGTATGTTGTCATGGCAAGCGCCGGCAAGGTCGTTGGGCTCGACGGCTGGAAAGCGGTGGCCGAGCGCCTTAACCAGGCTTCTCAGAAGATGAAGCCCGCCGGCCTGCGCGCCGGATTCCATAACCACCAGGTGGAGTTCACCCCCATCGACGGCGCGCGCCCCATGGAGGTGCTGGCGCGCAATACGGAAAAGGATGTTACTTTGCAGCTTGATGTGGGCACATGCATTCATGCCGGCTCCGATCCCGTGGCCTGGATCAACGCCAATCCCAGCCGCATCACTTCCATCCACTGCAAGGACTGGGCGCCGGAGCCGGATAAAGGCTACCGCGTGCTTTTCGGCGAAGGCGTCTCCCCATGGAAGCAGATCTTCGACGCCTGCGAGAAAACCGGCGGAACAGAATACTACCTGATCGAGCAGGAAGGCAGCCGTTTCTCATCCATGGAAACCGCCGAACGCTGTCTGGCGGCCTTCCGCAAGCTGCGAGCCTGATCCGGGCGGGGGATCGAGTGCGCTAGTCTGGACGCATGCGCTGTCCACTCTTGCTGCTGCCGGTTGTCCTGCTGGCTCAGACTCCCGCGCCCAAACCTCCGGCGGCGAAGCCAAAGTCCGTAACCACCCCCAAGCCGTCCGCGCCCAAAGCCCCGGCGGCGAAACCTGCCGTAAGACCGCGGCCGGCTGCCGCCAAGCCCGCGGCACTTTCCACCGACGAGGAAAAGACGATTTACGCTTTGGGTCTTGCCATGCAGCGGTCCCTGGGCCAGTTCGATCTCACGCCGGCGGAAATCGATCTGGTAAAGCGCGCGATTTCGGATGCGGCCAATGGGAAGCCGGTTATCGAGTTGAATGAATGGGGGCCAAAGATCGACTCCCTCGGCAAAGCCAGGCAAAGCCGCGTGCTCGATCGGGAGAAAGCGGCCTCGGGCGCCTATCTCGACAAAGCAGCCGCTGAGCAGGGCGCCGAACGAACCGAATCGGGCCTCGTGTACAGAATATTGCAGGCCGGTTCTGGAGACCGTCCCAAGGCCACTGACACAGTCAAGGTGCACTACCGTGGAACGCTGATCAACGGAACCGAGTTCGACAGCTCCTACAAGCGCAATGATCCGGCGCAGTTCGCGCTCAATGGCGTAATCAAATGCTGGACCGAAGGGCTTCAGAAAATGCAAACGGGAGCCAAGGCGCGGCTGGTCTGCCCGTCCGACATTGCCTACGGCGATCGCGGCCGCCCCTCGATTCCACCTGGCGCCGCGCTGATTTTCGAAATAGAGTTGCTGGGGATCACGCCCGCGCCGGCGCAGCCCTAAGCGATCAATCGAGTCGGAGCACCTGAGACGGGTCCGTCCGCGCGGCTCGCGTCGCGGGCACAAGGCAGGCGGCAATCCCGGCGAGGAACAGGACCAGGCAGGCGCCCGCGAGTGACGAAGGATCGAATGGATCGGATACGCCGAGTTGCATGCCGAGTTGGGACAGCAGCAGCAGTGTCGCCGCTATGCCGATGGCGAGGCCGGTGAGCAGCAGGCGCGCTCCGCGGCGGAGCACAAGTCGGATGATGTCGCCGACTCCAGCGCCGACCGCCATGCGCACGCCGTATTCGCGGCGCCCGATGGAGACGATTTGGGAGAGAAGCCCGTAGACGCCAATCACGGCCAGCGAGAGCCCGAGCAGGGCGAAGACCCCCATAAGCCAGAGATGGAAGCGCCCGCGGCTGTAAACGAAGCGATCCAGCAAGCTCACGAGTGGAAAAGTGTCATCGACAAATTGGGAGCGGTCGAGTTGGTAGAGCCGCGCGCGAACCAGCGGCGCCCATCGCATCGGGTCTCCGGCGGTATGAACGACGAACCGGTCGGCCATACCCGTGATCGAGTAAGGGATGTACATTTCCGGACGCGGCGCGCCGTTGTGAAGCTCATGCAGGGCGTCCTCGACGATGCCGGCAATCTCGAAATGGTCATCGGCGATGTTAAAAGGTGGCATACGGAGACGCCACATTTTGATGGTTGCGGCAAGCGGCGTCTGGCCCGGAAAATATCGTTTCACGAAGGTCTGGTTTACCACCACGACCTGACGGCGCGCGGCGACATCGGTGTTATCGAGCCATCTTCCGTTCAGTAGGCGGATGCCGGTGGCGCGGAGATAACCGGCGTTAACCTGGTGGAGGTTGACGGGCCGCTTGTCAGCGTTCGGGGAGCCTGGGATATCGACGGGAAAGTCCCAACTGTAGAGCGGGTGAATGCCGGCGTTTATGCCCGCGCCGAGGACGCCGGGCAGGGCATCGACCTGCTCGAGGAACTGCCCGATAAGCGCGGAGCGGCTTTGGGGATTCGCATACCGCTGGGGATTGAGGGGAATGCGCATGGTGAGGCGGTTCTCGACGCCGACAGCCAGCGGGGCATTGTAAAGTTGCAGCAGGGTGCGCAGGAAGAGGCCCGCTCCCGCGAGCAGGATGATGGCCAGACTCAGCTCGACGGTGACCAGTGCGGCGCGAAGCCAACCCATGCGTTTTGATCCGCCGCTGCCGCGAGCGGATTGTTTCAATGCGTTAACGAGATCACCGCCGGCGGCATGAATCGCGGGCGCCATGCCAAATAAAAGAGTTGTGAGAAGACACAGGCCGAAGCTGAACAAGAGCACGGGCAAGTTGAGCGCAACCTCGGATTCGTCGGGGATGACGCCGGGAGGGACAACCGCCATGATCGCTTTCAGCCCAAGCCAGGAGGCGAGCACACCGAGCGTGCCTCCAGCCAGACCAAGCACCAGGCTTTCCGTGAGCAGGCCCCGAAGCAAGCGGCCGCGGCTTGCGCCGAGGGCGGCACGCATGGCGATTTCGCGCTGGCGCGTGGAGGCGCGAGCGAGCAGGAGATTGGAAACATTTGCGCAGGCGATCAGCAGAAGAAGACCCACGGCGCCGAACATGATCCAAAGAATGCGGCGGATGCCGCTGGGGTACATTTCCCTGAAAGTAATCAGTTCGATGACCCATCTTGCCGGGTAGCTTTGCGGAAACACACGGGCCAAATCGCGAATGACCGGATCAAGGTCCGCCTGTGCTTGGGCGGGTGTGACTGCCGCCTTGCGGCGGGCGGTCAAGTGGACTGAGGTGACGCCTTCCGGCTCTTCTCCGGCGCGGTAGTGGATGGGCAAATAAACGTCAGCGCCGCGGAACATGAAGCGAGGAGGCATGACGCCAACGACAGTTCGCGGACGTCCGTTGAGGACGAGCACCGAGCCGAGCACGGACGGATTCCCTCCAAACCGCGCCATCCAGAACCTGTATCCGAGAACCACCTTGGTTTCGGGATCGTCGCCTGCAGCGGTAACGGCGTGGCCGAACAAGGCGGGCACGCCCATGACATCGAAGCCGTTGTGGGAGATATGATTGCCGCGGAGGCGGAGTGGTTCGCCGCCCGAGATCCAGAGTACGTCGGAGATGGTAGAGGCGGCGACACCATCAAAAATGGATGCGCGCCGGGCAATTTCGACGTATTCATCGACGCTGTAGCTGGTTCGCCAACCACGCTGTTCGGGGTTGCGGATCGCGATGCCCACCAGATTGCCCACGTCCTTGTAAGGAAAAGGCTCAATGACGACACCGTAAATGACGCTGTACATGGCGGTGGCGGCCATGATCCCGAGGGCGAGTGAGAGAATGGCGGCGCCGGAAAATCGCTTACTTCTGATGAGTTCGCGGGCGCCGAAGCGTAGATCCCGGAATGTGGTTTCATGCCATCGCGCCAGGTAGGCCATTGCCCCGAGATCCGCTTAGTTAGCCGACGGTTTCGAGTGTGATTTCGCCGATGCCTCCTCGCACTTCGAGGCGAATAGTAGGTTTGGTGGTGTCGTATTTCTCCGAGTAGTAGCGGTCGCCTTTCTTGACGAGTCCGTGGGCGTTGATGCTCCCAATGCCGCCTTTGGCGTCGACTACCACGCTCATGTTTCGGGGCAGCTTGATTTTTGCGGATCCGACGCCGCCGTGAATCTGGACCGTGACATCGCGGGTGTAGTTGCCCGCGAGATTGACGTTGAATTCACCGGCCCCGACTTTGGCTTCCACGTTCCGAAGGGGCAGGGAGGTGAGGTCGAGTTTTCCATCTCCCGCCCCCATATGGATGTTGAGATCGAGAGGCGTTTTGTCGCCAAAAGTAAGCGCCCACTCGTTGGTGATATTCCCGCTGGTGATGGCGCTCTTGGGTGTTTCAATGAGAAGGCGGCCGCGGAAGCCAGTGCCATCGTAGCTGATTTCCGGTTTGCCCAGCCTGCGTGAATAGCGAAAGGAAGCGTCCAGCAGCCGTGCTCCTCCGCCTTTAACAACCAGTTCCCCGGCAGCCATTCGGATATCGGCCCGGACGGCTTCGACAGAGCCCGAGTCGAGCTGCTTGGAGGCGGTTTCGATGGGGCCGGAGTCCTCGAGCATGACGCAGCCGGACGCCGCGAACAGAAATACAGCTAGCAAAAGCATTTTATGCATTCCAGCAATCCTCTTTACGATTATTACGGAAGCCGGAAGAGATTTGTTCCGGAAGTAAATCGTGTTGGGGCGCCTGCATTCGATCTCGACGCCACCGTTGGGCGGAAATGCGGAAGGGGACGGGGCGCCGCGGATGGTAGACCTCAAACTTCAACGGGTGAGGTGGGACTGCGGCGGAGAAACGCGATAACCTGTCTGATAGTTCATGGGAACAACCCTCATCGATGCCAGCTTGAGCCGGCGCCGTTTCCTGGCCGGCGCGGCGGCGCTGGGTATGCCGCTGCGCGCACAGACCCGTCTCCCGAATATCATTCTTTTCGTGGCCGACGATCTGGGGTATGCCGACGTAGGGTGTTATGGCAACAAGACCGTGCGCACCCCGCACGTGGACCGGCTGGCCGCTGAAGGAGTGCGGTTCACCAACTACGTGGTGTCCTGGCCTGCATGCACGCCTTCGCGATCGAGCATTCTGACAGGCCGCTATCCACAACGCAACGGGTTGTACGAGATGATCCGCAACAACGAGGTGAACTGGAAATACCAGTTCACCGAGCAGACTTACGCCGTGTCGGCGGAGATGACGCTGGGGCTGGATCCGAGGGAAGTCACGATCGGGCAGGCGTTGCAGAAGGCCGGCTACCGTACGGGCATCGTTGGCAAGTGGGACAGCGGGCGAGCCAGAAGGTATCTGCCATTGCAGCGGGGCTTCGATTTCTTCTACGGGTTTGCGAATACCGGGATCGACTACTACACGCACGAGCGGTACGGGATCGCTTCGATGTTCCGCGGGAACCAACGAGTCCGTGAAGAGGGACACGCTACGGATCTGTTCCGGCGCGAAGCGCTCCGGTTTATGGAAGAAAGCGCCGGCCGGCCATTTTTCCTTTACCTGCCGTTCAACGCGCCCCACGGCGCGTCGACTTTCGACAAAAGCACGGTGCAGGTTCCGGAGAAGTACCTGAACCTGTACGGCGGCGGCCGGGATTGGCGCCGGCAGCACCCGGCGCTGATCACGCAGATGGACGAAGCGATCGGCGCCATCCTGTCGCGTGTACGCGAAACGGGTCAGGAAAACAACACGCTGGTAGTGTTTACGAGCGACAACGGCGGAGCTGGCGTAAGCGACAACGGTCCTTTCCGGGGCCGTAAGGGACAGTTGTTTGAGGGAGGCATCCGCGTCCCGTTTGTCGCGCGATGGCCGGGGAAGATACCGGCCGGGCACACTCGCGATGACTTCCTAAGCGCGATGGATCTGTTTCCGACCTTCTTGGCGGCGGCAGGAGCACAAACGCCGCAAGGGGTGGTTATGGACGGCTACAATATCCTGCCGGCGCTCGAAGGGCGCGGGGAGTCGCCGCGGCGTGAGATGTACTGGCACAGGCTATCGGAAGATGCGAAAGCGGCGCGAATCGGCTATTGGAAATGGGTAGAATCGCCGAGTGGCGGCGGAGTGTTCGACTTGTCGGTGGATACAGGAGAGAAGAACGATCTTTCGGTGGTGCGTCCGGAGATGAAGGCGCGTCTGCGAGATGGTTGGACGCGGTGGAAGGAAGAGATGGACAAGGCAGAGCCACGCGGGCCGTTTCGGGACCATTAGCGGCCTGCCTCAGGTGGCCGATCGCGTCCCAGCCGGGCCACCAGCCGTTGGAACCGGGGACCGCCGCGGAGGGAGTCGAACGCCGGCTCGCAATCGATGAGCGCGGCCATCAACTCACGTCTCTCAAAGGCCTTCTCTATCCAATCCATTGCGGGTTGCGGCTCGCCGGCGAGAACATATTGAAGCGCCGCCAGAAACGCGCTTTTCGGCTCAGTACCGGATTGCTCGATCTTCCGCACCCGGTCGCCGGCGCGCTTTCGATACTCGCGTTCCGCATCCTGCGATGAGATGGTCGAGGAAACACCTTGGCCGGGGCCCTCGGCCAGCGCTTCGCGAAAACGCCCCTCGCTTACCAACGCCAGCTCCAGACTCCCGCGCGCCTCTTCCATTTTGGGATCAAGCTCCAGCACGCGCCGGCAGTGCTTGATCGCATCGGAAAACCGCCTGGTTCGATACAGGATCCAGCCCGTGTCGATGTTTACCTGCGGAGAAACGGGATCAAGCTCACGCGAGCGCTCCATCCGCGCGATGGCTTCATCGGGGCGGCCGGAGGCGGCCATCATCCAGGCGTAGTCATGATGAGCCAAGGCCAGGCTCGGCTGAAGTTCGATGGCGCGGCGAAAGTGCAGTTCGGCTTCCTTCCACCGCCACTCGCTCCAAAAGAGCACGTTCGCCAATGCGTTGTGTGCCGCGGCAGCGGAAGGATCCAGATCGATGGCGCGCCGTGCGGCGGCGCCTGCTTTGGAAAGAACCTCCGCCGCGGGCGCGCCCCGCATAGCCAGCCGGACGGCAACTTCGGCCACCCCGGCAAGGGAATCTACGCAGTTGGCGTCCGCGGCAGCCGCGGAATCGAAGGAATCAAGGGCCTCGTTCCAGTGCCGCTGCGAAGCAGTGAAAGTGAAAGCCTTGGCGAGATGAACTTCCGCGGCTCGATTACAGGGCGACCTGCGCGCGACGGCGACTGCTTCGCCAAACAGGAACCGTGTAAGATCGGCGGCGATGTGGCCTGCCAGTCCGGCGAACTCCGCCGGAGCGCGATCGTAGGACATCGACCAGAGCTGGCTTTGGCTCTTCGGTTCAACCAACTCTACCGTGATAGCCAGTGTCCCGTTCTGACGGCGAATGGAGCCGTCGAGCACGATGCCAGCCCGCAGGTCCGCGGCGATCCGGGCCAGTGAGGTTTTCTTTTCGTAGCGGGCCGTGGAGGCGCGCGCAATCACGGCAAGCCGTTCTCCGGGAACCGTGCCCATGCGCGCAATCAATTGCTCATGCAGCAAAGCCGCCAGCTCGGCATCGCCGCCCGGCGTGAATTCGAACGGCAATATCGCGATGCGGCGCGCGGGTGCGGTGCGCCACGGCCAATAGACGACAGCAAGCATACCAATGGCTATCAGGCCCGCCAACACGCCTGCCACGAACCAGCCACGCCGCGTCTTTTCACGCGGGACTGGCGGTGCGGCATCCGGTTCCAAATCCACTCCAATCAGCTCCACGGGAGCTATAAAACGATAACCCCTGCGGGGGACGGTCTTAAGGAACCTCGGCCGGTCGGAATCATCACCCAGGGCGGTGCGAATCTGGTTGATACAGAAGTTGATTCCGCGGTCGTGCTCGACGTGGACGCCTTCGGGCCACAAAATCCGTTTGAGCTCGTCTCGGGAAACCAGGTTGCCCCGGCGGAGGGCCATTTCGGTTAGGACCTTCAACGGCTGCGGAGGAAGCCGCACCAGCAAGCCGTCTTTACGAAGCTCGCCAGCATCAAGGTCGAGTTCAAACACCGAGAATCGCAACCCGCGCATGCTTACCTAAGATTCTAGCGCTCCGTGCGCCAAAGGGCGATTCTCAAGCCGCTTACATTTCTCTTTAAACCATTCGATTCAAGGAACTTGCCTTCTAACACTTTGCTAGCGTCCAATAGCCCGATCCCGGCTTGTTTGTGCGCCGTGTTTCGGGCAGCGTGGGAGACATGAAACGACGATCCTTGCTTTATTCCTCACTCGCCGCAATGCCCGCGGCTTCGTTGGTCCAGTCGCGGGCGACGGGACAAGCCGTTGACATGCCCGAATCTAAACGCTTCCGTGAAGCGGTCACCACTGGTCAGGTGGACGTGGTGCGGTCGCTGCTCGCGCGCGATCCGGCTCTGGTATACAGCCGTGATGAACGGGGGATTTCGGTAATCCGCCTCGCCTGTCACCGCCGGCAGGAGTCGGTTCTGGAACTGTTGATGGCTACCAAGCCGGCGCTGGATGTGTGGGAAGCTGCGGCTGCGAATCAGACGAAGACGCTCGAAACCTACTTTCGGACCGACAACACGTCCATACTGCAGCGCTCCGCGGATGCTTCAACCACACTGATGGAGGCCATACGCGGAGCCGCGGCGGAAGCGGGAGAATGGCTGGTCGGAAGAGGCGCGGATTACGGCGCCGCGACAGACGGAGTAACACCACTCCGCGTGGCCTGTGACGTCGAGAACGAAGAGACCGCCGAGCGCATCGCCTGCGCCATGCTGGGTAACGGCGCCGATCCCAACCTTGCGCAGCAGGACGCCCGCACGCCGTTGCATGCCGCAAGTGAAAGAGGATACGAGGAGGTGGTTCGCGCGCTATTGCGCAAGGGCGCCAACGTCGATGCGCTCGATGCGGAGAAGCGCACGCCGAAAGATCTGGCAAACCGGGCGGGGCGCGGGCGGATCGCCACGCTGCTGGGGGATCCCAAGGCGCGGCTTGCGGACCCGCGCCAGGCACGTTTCTCCTCCGGCGCCAATGAAAAGGCCCGGCTCTCGGAAGATAACTACGGACTTCCGGCCGCACTGGTGCGCGATTTCGTTGTATTCGCTCATTTCGCGGAGGATCGCGTGAAAAAGATGCAGACCCAATGCGGGGACCTTCTGAACGTGCGCGCACCCTGGGATGAGACGGCCATTGAAGCCGCGGCGCATATGGGTAATGAGCAACTGGCCGCATACCTGGCCGGCAAGGGCGCGCCGGTCTCGATTTGCACGGGCGCCATGCTTGGCCAGGCGCGGCTGGTGAAGTCGTTGCTCGATGAATCGCCAGAGAGGGTGAGAGAGCGAGGGGCACACGATTTCCCGCTGTTGATCTATCCCTCATTTGGCAAACCCTATCCGGAAGTAGTGGAAACGCTGCTCGCGGCGGGTATCGACGTGAACGCCAATGCGCGCGGACGGGGAGCGCTCTACTTTGCAGTGGCCCGCGGGCATGAGCAAATTGTGCAACTGCTGATCGATGCCGGAGCGGACGTTAACCTGCGGGCCAAGAGGAGCATGATTGGCCCACCAGCGACTCCGCTGCAGGTCGCCATGGCTGGGAAGAACCCCCGTATTGAACAGATGTTGCGAAAGGCTGGGGCGCGGGTTTAAGGCTATCGTTGTTATGCTTGTGCATTGGCATGAGCAAGGAATGGCTGTCACGGGCGCAGCGCTACTGCCTGGACGGGCACATCGGTCTGGCGATCCAACATTTGGAACAGGCGGTCGCGCAAGGGGAGGAATGCCCCGAGATCTGCAAGGAATTGGCGCGGCTTTCGCTCGCGATCAATGAAGTCCGCGCGTTTTCCAACTGGTGCCACGAGGCAATCCGGCTTTCTCCGGCAGATGCCGAGCCGCACCTGATGATCGGACGGTTCCTTTCAGCATCCGCGCGGTGGACGGAAGCCCTCGAGTCGCTGCGCGAAGCCTCGCGATTGGAATTCGCCGGCGCCGCCATGCGATCCGAAACAGAATCACTATTGAGGAACGCGGAGCGGGAATATGCGGCTTGGGCGCGCAATCGCGGCAACTCAAATCTGGGTTAGCTAAAATAAAGCGGTGGCGCCGGGGACCTTAGCGCTTCCATCAAAGGAAGTCATCGAGAAATATGAGCCGGTAATCGGCCTGGAAGTCCACGTCCAACTTGCAACGAAGACCAAGATTTTCTGCGGTTGCCCAACAAGCTTTGGCGCTCCTCCGAACACCAATGTCTGTCCGGTATGTCTGGGGTTGCCTGGAGCCTTACCCGTGCTCAGCAGGCAGGCCGTGGAGATGGCCATAGCGGCTGGCCTGGCTTTGAACTGCCGCATCGCCCCATTTTCCCGGCTGGCCCGAAAGAACTACTTCTATCCTGACCTTCCCAAGGGTTATCAGATTTCCCAATACGATCAGCCGGTTGCCCAGCAAGGCAGCGTGGAGATTCAGACGGAGGGGAAGTCAAAACGGATCGGCGTGACACGGGTCCACATAGAGGATGACGCCGGCAAAAGCCTGCATGAGGGCTTTCGAGATTCCGGCCGCTTCACCTACGTGGATCTGAACCGCTGCGGTACGCCACTGATTGAAATCGTTAGTGAGCCGGACATGCGCAGTTCCGAAGAGGCCTACGCGTACCTGACTGCTCTGAAGCAGGTTCTGCAGTTTGTCCAGGTCTCCACCTGTGACATGGAAAAGGGCCATCTGCGATGCGACGCAAACGTGTCGGTACGGCTGAGAGGCGCGGAAAAGTTCGGCACCAAGGCGGAAGTCAAGAACCTCAACTCGTTCCGTTTCCTGAGAATGGCGCTGGATTATGAGATCGGCCGCCAGATCGCGCTGCTGGAAAGCGGCGGCAGAGTGGTTCAGGAAACGCGCCTTTACAACGCCGATACAGGCGAAACCGTGGGCATGAGGAGCAAGGAGCACGCTCACGACTACCGTTATTTCCCCGAACCGGATCTGGCGCCCATTCGAGTGAGCGATCATTGGCGGAATGGAATCCGCGCCGCCATGCCGGAGTTGCCGTCGGATATGAAGAATCGCTTCATGGAGCAGTATGGAGTGCGCGAGTATGACGCACAGGTCCTGACGGCGACACGGGCCATGGCAGGCTTCTTTGAGGCCGCTGCCAAGGCGTCAAACGATCCCAAGGCCGTAGCAAACTGGGTGATGGGGGAGCTGATGGGCGCACTCAAAGCGGAAGGAAAGGAAATAGGGGATTCGCCCATTTCGCCGGACCGGCTAGGTGAGCTGGTGACATTGATCACCCAGGGTCAGTTGTCGGGCAAACTCGCCAAGGAGATCTTCCCCAAAATGCTGGCGTCCGGACTCTCTGCCCCTGAGATCATGGAGCGCGAAGGCTTGCAGCAAATCAGCGACACCGGCGCACTGGAGAAAGTTGTCACTGAAATAATCGCCGCGAATCCAAAGCAGGTGGAGCAATTCAAGAGCGGAAAAGCCAGCGTATTCGGTTTTCTGGTTGGCCAGGTGATGAAAGCGACCCGCGGCCAGGCAAATCCCGCGCTCGTCAACCGGATTCTGAAGGACCTGCTCGGCTAGCGCTAGCGTTCACCCAGGGCAGAAAAGATTTCCCGATAAAACTCCGGGTGCGATTGCCACGTCTGTGCGGTAATGATCCTACCGTCGCGCACGGCCTGGCGCGTATCGTAAGTTCCTCCCGCCATTTCCACTTCAAGACGAACGTGCTCGTAACAGGTGACGCGGCGGCCCTTCACGGCGCCAGCCGCTACCAGAACCTGAATGCCGTGACAAATGGCGCAGATCCACTTTCCCTGATCATTCATGCGTTGAAGCAGTTCGATCAGCTTCCGGTTATGCCGCAAATACTCCGGCGCACGGCCCCCCATTATCAGGATTGCTTCAAAATCGTGCATCACCAGGTTGAGGCGCTTCCTCGCCAGGGCGGCGATGGTCGGCCGCATGCCGGCCTCGAGAAAGCGGTGGTAGCCGTACAGAAGCTCGTAGCCTTCTCCGGCATCGCCGGTGACCAATAGGATTTTCTTGCTCATTTCAGCTTAAGAAT
>Ga0187893_10007466_pt1 | contig 17886 bp, 19 predicted proteins | sample MA1701074metaG_FD_139574 | JGI IMG/M metagenome (GOLD analysis project Ga0187893, IMG submission 139574) | White microbial mat communities from a basaltic lava cave in the Kipuka Kanohina Cave System on the Island of Hawaii, USA - MA170107-4 metaG ... | reverse complement strand
TGGGGGAATTCGGCTGCACGGGCAGCCTTCCGAGCGTGACAGCCGGCACGATGAACCGGGTGCCGCCCGGTAGGAGGTCAAGGTTGGGCTGTGGTGTCATACTCGTGAATAATGCGCGCTAGAGTCTTCAAAAAACCGATGTCTATTTTTTCGGGGTTCCGATAGAATCGCGCTTGCAATCGGCGCCCTTGGGTACGCCGGGAAGCGAAGGAGCCATGACTCGGCTCATTGCCGTCACGAATCAGAAGGGGGGGAGCGGGAAGACCACGAGCGCCGTGAACCTGGCGGCCGCCCTGGCGGAGAGCAAGCATCCGGTCCTTCTCGTGGATCTGGACGCTCAAGCCTCCGCCTCGACCTGGCTCGGAGTCAAGGATGGAGGCCGCGGACTCCTTGACCTCCTCACCGAGGGCGGAAAACTCATCGACTTGGTCCGCCAGACCAACGCGCCGGGGGTGGATCTGATTCCCTCCTCGTCCTGGTTGGTGGGAGTCGAGAAAGCCCTGGCCGGAGAAGTTGCGGCGGAGACGATCCTCCGCGGCCATCTGGCCGGTCTCCCGACTCAGTGGAAATACATCCTCCTGGACTGCCCACCGGCCCTCAGCCTGCTGACGGTCAATGCCCTGGCGGCGGCCAGAGAGGTCCTAGTGACAGTGGAAGCCCACGTGATGGCCCTTCAGGGTCTGGCGAGGCTTATTCAGACCGTTGGGGTGATTCGGGAGCGCCTGAACCCCGAACTGGAGATCACCGGCATCCTTCCCTGCCGGGTCGACGCGAGAACTCGCCACGCCCAGGATGTCGTGGAGGAGCTCCGCACCCGGTTCGGGAAGCTGGTCTTCAAAACCGGGATTCGCGAGAACGTCCGCCTGGCCGAATGTCCGTCCTTTGGACAGCCCATTACGCAGTACGCCCCCGATAGCCACGGAGCCGAAGACTATCGCGCCTTGGCCCGGGAGATCATCGCCCAGGAACGGCCTTAAGACTCGGAAGCGCTTGTTGCTTCAGTCAATCGGCCTCGATGAGGGGGCTAACGGGAAAGGAAGACGATGGCAAAAAAGAGGAGAAAGGCGACGGGGAAGCGGCGTACGATCGGAGAGAACCCGTTGGACTCGGTCGTCCCTCACCCATCGGTCGGGATAGCGGAACCCAGGAAGAAACCGATCAAAACGCAGACACTGCAACAGACGCCTGATCAATCCCCTGCCCCGGATTCTATCCTGCCACGAGTCGAGTGCATGGAACGGGAAAACCAGTGCATGAAGTGGCTCGTCGGGGCGGTCCTGGCGCCGCTGGCCCTCCTCGCCCTCCTACTCTGAGCGCTTGCCGAGTTCCCCGTTGATGAGGCGTGCAGGCTGCCGGGACGGCTTTTCCATGAGGGGCCGCAGACCGTTGAATGTTGCGACGATGGCCGAGCCGTTGCTGAGCAGGGTGGATCCGATTGGGCCGAGCAGACCCACACAGGCCAGGCCGAGCGCGATCGTGTTGGGAATGGAGATGATCTTCCAGTTTTGCTTGATCAGGCTTACCGCTTCCCGACCGATGTCGATGGCGACAGGAATCTTCCACAAGCCGCCGTGGAGCAGCACCACGTGCGCCGTCTCGCGTGCCACGTCCGTTCCCCCCTCGACCGCAATTCCGACGTCTGCGTGCGCGAGCGCAGGTGAGTCGTTGATCCCGTCTCCCACCAGAGCCACCTTCCGCCCCTGACGCTGAAGGCTCTTGACGAGGTCCGCCTTCTCGCCGGGAAAGGCCTCGGCAATCACCTGATCGATGCCCAGTTCGTCGGCAACCCGTTGGGCCACACTCTTGTGATCGCCGCTGAGGAGGATGATCTCGTTGATCCCGCGAGCCCTGAGGCTTCGGATGACCTCGGCCGCTTCGGGACGGACGGGATCGGCATAGGACAGTAGGCCGACGATGTCTCCTTCGACCGCCACGCAGAGCGGAGAGATCGCCTGCGCCTCGATTTCCCGCAGTGCCCGCTGGACTTTCTTGGAGAGAGCCAGTCCCTTCTTCGTCATGAACCGACTGCTGCCCACCAGCACCGCGGCTCCATTCACCGAGGACTCGACGCCAAGCCCCAGGCTGTACTCGGACGTCGTGCGCTCGGGGATCTCCAATCCTCGGGTCTGCGCAGCCCTGACGATGGCATCGGCAACCGGGTGTGTGAGCCGGTTCTCGGCCGCTGCGGCCAGCGCCAGAACCTGGTCTCGGGTCATCCGGCCGGTGGGGACCACGTCGCTGACATCGGGGTGGCCTGATGTCAGCGTACCGGTCTTGTCGAACACGATCGTGTCCACCTCGGCCAGGGTTTCCAGGTGACGCCCCCCTTTGATCAGGATGCCGTGCCGGATCGCCTTGGTCATGGAAGAGAGCACGGTCGTGGGCGCGGCGATCCGGATGCCGGTCCCGTAGTCCACGATCAAGACGGCCGCGGCTCCCGGCAGCCCGCCGCCGATCACTGCGGCGGCTCCGGCACCCATGAAGCTGTACGGCACCAGATCATTCGCCCATTTCACCGCATAATTCTGGATCTTCGTTTCTCGGGCTGGCGCCTCCTCGACCAGGTGGACGATCCGGGCCGCCTCGGTTTCGTCGCCGATCCGCTCGGCGCGGATGCGGATTTCGCCCTCCCGGAGGACCGTGGCCGCATACACCGCGTCCTCCCCGTTCTTCTCGACCGGCAACGATTCGCCGGTGAGAGTGGACTGATCCACCAATGCCTTGCCGGAGAGCACCGTCCCGTCCACCGGGATGCGCTCCCCGGGATAGACGATCACGGTCTCACCGACCCGGATGCCGGCCACCGGCACCCGGATTATCTCCCCGTCGCGGATCACCCAGGCCTCGTACCTCTGATAGGCCAGGACTTCTTCAATCGCCCGCTTGGACTGGTTCATGGTCGCGTCGCGAATATAGTCCGCGATGTTGATAAGCCAGACCATGAAGGTCGCCATGGGCAGGTTCCCCTGCACCGTCAGCAGGGCGGTCGCCGAGGCGTCGAGGACATCCACGTTAAGCTTCCCATCGTCGGTCAGCGATTTGGATGCCCGCTTCAGCATCGGCAGGGCGCTGAACAACAGCAGCGCCGGCAACAGCGGCGCGGCCACTGCTTCCGCGGTCAAGAAGAGCGCCAGCCCCGCGCTGGAGTACCAAAGTTCCGGGCCCGAGACTTCTTCCGGCATCTGAATGGGTCTGCTCGAGGCGCGACGGAGGGCGTCGGCTTCCACCTCTTCGTGGCGGAGCCTGGCCACCAGCTCACAGAGCTTCTCGGCGGACCAGGCACCGGCCTCATAAGTCACGGTCACGCTGCAGCAGGCCTGATTCACGCTCACCCCGGTCACCCCCGGCTGATCGCTCAGAAAGACCTCAAGCGGCTTGACCAGGCGAGGACGGATTGCCAGAGCCGGCACCCGCAGCCTCACGCGGCCGGGTATCGCATGGACGATGGTGGTCGCGGCGAGGTGGCTGTTGATCGGTTCGGGGAGCGTGTCGGTATCGGGGGATGATGACGGGGTACCGTTTGAAGGGTCGCCGTTCGTCAGGTGGCGGAGAGCATCGAGGTGGTCACGGTCCAGATCGCTCGGTGAGACCTCTAAAGTGTTCGCGACCGCAAGTTGAAATTCGAGGGAATCCGTCTTGCACTGGTCGAAATAAATCAGAAGGCTGCCCGTATCCTGACTCGCCCCGACCCAGTCAATGCCGGGAATTGCCCGAAGCCCTTCCTGAACCCCCTCGGCATAGTCGCAGTCCCACGTGAGACGGTCGAGCCGGAGCCGCAGTCTGCCTGGCACCGCATGGACGTAAGAGACACTTCTCGCAGTCATCTGCACGTTCCTCGTCTGACGCCAAGGTGGGAGTGGACTTGGGGATTTATGTGGAGGGAACCGTATTGGACCCAGCCCGGAAGTCTCAGCTCACCCACTGGTTTCCGGCGGCACTGCCTCGCGGATCGAAGAGGTAAGCGGGCTACTTCCCGTGCCCTTTTCCCTTCGTCCCATCGCCTGACCCCTTGCCTTCAAGCTCAGCCCTGGCCTCGGCAACCAAGTCGCTGAAATGCTCACTCGTCTCAGAAAGGGCGCCGGCGACCGAATCATAGACATAGATTCCACCTTTGATCACTTCCTTCACAAGTGGTCGGAAAGCCCTGCCGATTCCGTCGACCAGATCCGAGGCTGCCATCCCCACCACCACACCGACAATTACCCCGCCGACTGCAGCTTCCATGACGCCCTCCTCCGCGAAAACGAATTGATGAGTGAACCCTGGTAGCGTGAGGAAATCCAATTGAGTTACTGATGGATAGCACAGCGATTTCCCCGGTGTCAACTGAATCACTGACCAACCACTAGCCACTTCTGGTGCAATACTTGACGATCTGCTATAAGCCCTCCATTCAACCGCCGACTCCCAGCGTATTCACGGAGATCGCATGGGATTGAATCTGCTCCTCGTATTCGTCCCTGTGGCACTGATCCTGGAGCAGTTCCACGCCGACCCGATCCTGGTCTTTACAGCCTCGGCGCTTGCGATCGTACCACTTGCCGGCCTGATGGGCCGGGCGACGGAACAGCTCAGCGCCTATGTCGGCCCGACAATCGGGGGCCTGCTCAGTGCCTCCCTGGGAAACGCTCCCGAGTTGATCATCGCGATCTTTGCCCTCCGTGAGGGCTTGTACGATGTCGTCAGGGCCTCGATCACGGGATCAATTCTCGGGAACACCCTGTTCACGCTCGGGATGGCCATGTTCCTGGGAGGCCTGCGCCACCAACGCCAGCGCTTCAATCCGCACGCTGTCAGCATGAACTCTGGGCTACTCGTCCTGGCCGCCATCGCCTTGATCGTTCCCGCGTTGTTCAAACTCACCTCGGTCCGGCAGGAGCACGAGCTCAGCCTCGAAATTGCCGTGGTCCTCTTCGCTGTCTACGGAATGAGCCTGGTCTTCAGCCTCAAAACCCACCGCACGCTCTTCGTACAGCAGGACGGGCCCGAAGAGGCCGCCGAAGAGGGAAAGCCCCGCTGGTCGAGAAACCGCGCCCTCGGGATGCTGACGGCGGTCACCGTCGGGGTCGCGATCATGAGCGAGACACTCGTGGGGGCCATCGAGCCGGCCGCCTCCAGCCTCGGCTTGACTCCCATCTTCGCCGGCGTGATCCTTCTCGCCCTGGTCGGAAATGCGGCGGAGTTGGCGAATGCGATTCGTTTCGCCCGGCAGGACATGATGGACCTGACCCTCGGGATGGCAATCGGGGCCAGCCTGCAGGTTGCCCTGTTCGTCGCGCCGGTCCTGGTGTTCGTGAGTTACGCCTTCGGCCGTCCGCTCGATCTGCTGTTCACGCCGTTCGAGGTTGTGGCGGTGACCCTGGCCGTGTTCATCGTGACCCGGGTCACCGGAGACGGAGAATCGAACTGGATGGAAGGCGCGATGCTGATTGCCGTCTACCTCATCCTGGCCTATGCGTTTTACTTTCTCCCCGCATAAGGCGGTCGGGGCTCGCCGATGCTAACGAGTGAGCAGGCACTACGCAAGTTGTTGGATGGACACCAACGGTATCTGCGCAGTCAGCCGTTGCATTTGCATCAGGAGGCAGGGTGGCGCGCCTCCCTCGCCTTTAGCCAGCATCCGTTCGCGGTGATTCTTGGGTGCGGGGACTCACGCGTCCCGCCGGAGATCATCTTCGATCAGGGGCTCGGCGATCTGTTCGTGATCCGGACCGCGGGTCATGTGCTCGACGCCGCGGTGCTCGGGAGCGTCGAGTATGGGTTGGAGAAGTTGAACATTCCCCTGGTGATGGTGCTGGGCCACGAACGTTGTGGCGCGGTTCAGGCGGCGGTGAAGGCGATGGAAACGGGCGAGGTCGTTCCTGGACACTTGGGCAGGCTCGTTGCTGCCATCAAACCCGCCGTCGCGGAGGTTCAAGATCAACCGGGGGATATCGTGGACAATGCGGTGAGGTCAAACGTGGGCCTCGTCAGGAGACAACTCCAGGCCGCGGTGCCCGCGTTGGCCGCGCGCCTCGAGGCGGAGCTGGTGAAAATCGTCGGCGCGCGCCACGACCTGGACACCGGTGAGATAGAGCTACTCCCGTGAGAGGCGCCGCAGCTCCATGACTACTCCGGAACGGGCTTCTCTATTTCCTCCTCCGTGAGCATGCCTTTTTCGAACTTGATGGTCTTCTCGATCGCCTCGGTCAACGATTCCCCGTAAGCGAACATTCTGTAGGTGACGTAGGCAGTGAAGCCCGCTGTCACCAACTCGGCGACGCCGACCATCATTGCGGCACCGAGGCCCACGGCGCCACCGATCACCGCACCGTGAAAGGGGAGTTCGTGAAAAACGTTCCAGATCCCGCGGCCAAGGGTGCTGATGCCTCCCTCGACGGCGCGGAACGCCTCCTTGCCCCCGGCTGAAGCAGCGTCGGTCCAGGACGCCGTCTCCGCTTCCATCGCGCCTTTTGTGCTCTCCGGCATATCACCCTCCTCTAAAACCAATTATGCAGGGGACACTCTATCCGAAAAATAGCGGCCTGTAAATCCATGAGAGAACGGCGGTCAGGAGGCATCCAAGACCTCGCGCACCTTACTTGCCAGGATCTCCAATGAAAATGGTTTATGCAGAAACGCTGCCCCGTGGTCCAGGACCCCGTGATGGACAACCGCGTTCTCCGCATACCCCGACATGTACAGAACTTTCATGTCCGGCCGTCCAAGCGTAAGCTGTTTGGCGATCTGAGGTCCGCTCATCTGGGGCATGACGACATCCGTCGCCAGGAGATGGATCGGACCGGCGTGCTGCGCGGCGATCACCAGTGCCTCGACGCCATGCCGCGCTTCCAGCACGGTGTAACCGTGCTGCTCGAGGGTGACGCGCACCAGGGCGCGAACTTGCGGTTCGTCTTCGACCAGCAGGATGGTCTCCGTTCCTTGCGGCAGGGCGACCGGCTGGGGCATAGTTTCGGCGGCTTCGCTGGCCTCGTCCACCCGTGGGATATAAATCTTGAACGTTGCTCCGTGCCGAGGCTCGCTGTAGACGAAGATGTGCCCGCCATTCTGCTTGACGATACCATAGACCATGGAGAGCCCAAGTCCGGTTCCTTGGCCGACCCCTTTGGTGGTAAAGAACGGCTCAAAGATGTGCGCTTGGGTCTGGGCGTCCATCCCGCACCCGGTGTCGCTCACTGAGAGCATGACGTAGGGACCAGGAGGGATCGTCTGAGCGCGGTGGCTGGACTCTTCCACCGTGACATTCACGGTCTCGATGGTCAATCTCCCGCCTTGAGGCATAGCATCCCTGGCATTCACCGTCAGGTTCAGGAGCACCTGTTCGAGTTGGCCCGGATCGGCCTTTACGTTTCCCAGGTCCGGATTCAGCGCGATGGCCAGATCGATGTGTTCTCCCAGCATCCGCTGCAGCATCGCGCTCATGCTGCTCACGACGGTGTTCAGGTCCAAGACCCGCGGCCTCAACACTTGCCGCCGGCTGAAGGCCAACAGTTGGTGAGTCAGTTGGGCGGCCCGATCACCAGCCACCTTGATCTGCTCGATGTTCTCGCGCAGTGGGTCGCGGGGCTCAAGGCGGCTGAGGAGGAGTTGGGAATACCCGTTGATCACCAGCAGCAAGTTATTGAAGTCGTGGGCGATGCCGCCCGCAAGTTTTCCCACCGCGTCCATCTTCTGGGATTGACGAACCTGCTCTTCCAGAAGCTTGCGCTCGCTGATCTCGGTGAACGTGACCACCGCCCCCCGCAGGGCATCCTTTTCTCTGATCGGGTACGACGAATATTCGACCGGAATGGCCGTGCCGTCCCGCCGCCAGAACACCTCGTGATCCACCCGGCGTCCCTGGCCTGTCCGAAACGCATGGATGATCGGACAGGCGTCTGCGGGATACGGAGAGCCATCCGGATGGGAGTGATGCGTCAGAGTATGCATGTGCCGGCCGACCACCTCCTCAGGGCTATAGCCAAGCATCGCGGCGCCTGAGGCGTTCAGGAAGGTACAACATCCATCCAAATCCATGCCGAAGATCCCCTCATCCGTCGATTCCAACAGCAGGCGGTGCTCCTCCTCGGCCCGTTTGCGGGCGGTGATATCCTGAATCTGACCGATGAAGTACAACGGTTTTCCGTGGGGATCGCGGACCAGCGAGACGTTCAAGACAATCCATACGACGTGCCCGAGCTTGTGGAAGTATCGTTTCTCCATCTGGTACGTCCGGATCTCGCCTGCCAGCATTTGGCGCACATAGTTGAGATCGGCTTCGAGGTCATCGGGGTGGGTAATGGCCTGGAAGGTCGTCGCAAGCAATTCCTGTTCTGAATACCCGACGATGTCGCACAAGGCGCGATTGACCTGCAACCAACGGCCATCGGTGGCTACCAAGGCCATTCCGATGGCCGCATAGTCAAATGCGCCGCGGAGGAGTTCCTGGTTCTGTCGGATGGTCTCTTCCGCTCGCCGGTGCGCAGTGACGTCCATTGCGATGCACACGATCGCCACGGCATGGCCGGCGCGATCCCGAATGACCGAGGCCGAGAGATCCAGTACCACCACAGAGTCCGGCCGAGGGACATAGGTGAGCTCCGACTTCAGCGGAGACCCGGTTCGCAACAAGGTCTCGACCCGCTCCCTGGGCAGGAAGCCCGAGTTGATGCTCCAGATCGGGTACCCGACCAACTCCGTCTCCGGCCGCTGGAACAGATCGCACGCCGCCTGGTTCACGACTCGCACCACCCCCTCATGATCGAAGACCACCATGGCATCCGCCATGGTGGCGATGATTTCGTCCGCGGCGAAGGCAGGGGTGATTTCGACCAGTTGGTAACGCCAGATCGCGCGCTCCACGAAGACGAGCCATCCGAAGGCGGCCAGGTACCCGAACGGATAGATCGGCACGCCGAACTTGGGCAGAAAATCCACGGACGCGATGAAGGCGCCGACGAAAGCCAGCAGGAACCACTTCACCCGGTTCTTGCGCGTGCCCGGAGGGGCCTGGCGATATTCCCTCCGGAAGAGGCTCGCGCCGGCGATCATCATGAAGAAGAAGAACGGGAGAAAGACCACGCTGAACCAGCCATAGCGAGGGTAATATCCCCACCAGTACCGGTACAGCCCGGGGATGAGCGCATCCGTGCTCAGGGCGACGGCCGAACAGATCACCGACAGGATCCACCCCGCCCACACCAGGGACCGATACCGGCCGGAGAGCCCCAGTACGGCCACCGTAAAGTGATACACGGCGGAGCACGTGAAGGGTACGCCGAGATAGGCCGCCTTCGCCCACCACAGGGCCACGCGCTCGTCTGTTGCGCAGTACATCCAGGAGAAAGCGAAGAACCAGACACTGACGCTCAATGTCATCAAAGCGAATAAGCGACTGGCAACCGACGCCTGCTCGCGGATGAGGACCAGCAGCCCCAAGCAGAGAAGCGCCACGGTCGTGACGAGGGTGGGAGCCGCACTGGGATTGATGGCGTAATTGGCCGGATTGAACAGCAGAGTAGTCACGTGGCTCGCCCGCCCCCTGGATATCAGACTCGCGGAGGATGCCGCCTCGCCATCGACCGGAAAACCTGCGCTCTGTCGTCAGAAGGCGAGAGGCGGCCCCTGCACGTTAGCGGCGTATTGTAGCACCATCTTTCTCAAAGACAGTCTACCGACCACTGTTTGCGACGCAAGCAAAAATGGGTCGGTGCTTTATTGCGCGCGACCATCCAGTTGATGTATCTTGCGAATCGCTTGATTCAAGGGCGTAATCTACATTGGTGGAAGCCTGCGGCTAGAATCCGACGTGCCCTCGTTCCGGCCATTGCTCGCATCGGCTGCACTCGGCCTCTGCCTCATGAGCGCCTGTGCCCCCTCGCATCAGTATATTCAGGGCCGCGGCTTTTATTCCGAATCCTTCTCGGAAGGGGACATTGAGGCGGCCGCCAAAGAAGGCAAAGTCAGAACCGCCGGGAACTTTTCAGTCGACGCATCGGAATGCGGAATCTACACGCCCGGCCTGGCGGACAGCCTGGTCGTTGTGCCGACCCTCAAGGACCGGCTCCTCCACATGGGCGGCAACGCGGTGCAGCATGTCAAGGCGACCGAACGGGCGGATTTTATCCTGCTAAGCATCTTGAGCTCCTTCATGGCCTGCGGGGACTGGACGATCAGCGGCGAGGTGCTCTACGTCGATCGGCCGGTACCGGCAACCTCGCCGACACGCGACTGATGGTGGCGGCGAACCCATGCGACAGGCTTCGCGGCGACAGGCTCTCTGGCTGACGCTCATCGCGGCGGGTTTGGTGGGATGTGCCCATGAGGTGCGCCTCGTCAGCCTCAGCGACGGGATTCTCATCAAAGGCACCGCCAAGCTTTGGGACCAGTCGGTCATTCTGACGCTTCCATCCGGGGAAATCCTCGAGGGCGAATATTTTTCCCTGAGCAACAGGACGCTCGGTCCGGACTCCCTCTTTTACGGCGCGAATTTGGGCGCCATGTTCGGCGGGCACGTCAGTGGACGCTTTCACGGCTACGCCTACCTCACAGGAACCCAGGGGACAGTGGTGGAGATCATCTTTGCCAGCGACTGGACGTGGCGCGGCTTTGGCTTTGCAAGAACCAGTTCGGGCGAGGAATACCGAGTCAGCTTCTGACGAGACCGGCCTCGGACAGAAGGAGGACAAGCGATGCGAAGATCCGAAGAGAATCGAGCGATGCAGGCTGAGCTGCTGTATACCGCTTGCGCGGTTACATGTCTGGCCATGGCGGGTGTGACCATCTCAGGCACGGCCGTGGCAGCGGAGCAAGGCGGTCCGGCGAGTCCCCGATTCACCCTTGTGTTCGGCGGTTCAGCGGTCGAAGACAAGCAAACGGGGTTGGTGTGGGAGCAAGAGCCGGATCGGTTTCACGGAACCTGGACGGAAGCGGCCGCCCACTGCCGCGAAAAGGTGGTGGGCGGTCAGTCGGGGTGGCGCATCCCGGCGGTCAAGGAACTCTCCACCCTCATGGACTCCGCGCAACGGGATCCGGCTCTCCCGGCCGGCCACCCCTTCTCCAATGTAAAGTCCGCCATCTACTGGACCGGCACCCCTTCGGCCACTGATGACATGGTCGCCTGGCATGTCAGCTTCTTTACCGGTGAAGCGGTCACCGACCAGAAGTCCCAGACCCGCCGCGCCTGGTGCGTGCGCGAGGGGCCTGTGCCGAATCCGCGCTGAGGGACCGCTCACGGAAGGGCCCAGAGGGTCTTTCCGGTGTTGTCCGACAGCCGGATCACCTGCGGCTCATCGGGCGAGATATAGAGGATCTTGGCACCCTCTTTGCCGGTGAGGATCAGCCCTACCCCCCCATCGGCGCCCAATCCCAGGCCTCCACGAGTCTTGCCGGTCTTGTCCACCAGCAGAAATTCCTCAGAGTTGACGACCTTGCTCCGTTGCTGAGCCCAAACCGCGTCATCACTGAATAGCCGTCCCGACAGGAACCCGCCGACCACCCCGGCCAGCAGGGCCGTGATCATCAGGGACCAATACTGTCTTCTGCTCATCATCGTTGCCTCCTTCGTCGTTTGGCTCACCCTGTTCACAACAGGCCCTCTTGTCTGATGTCGGCCGGTTCGGGTATGTTCGATTGCCCCCCTGGAAACTACAAGACGATGGGAACCGCCGATCGAGACTGGCCCGGCTACACCCAATGGTTCTGCTGTCCCCGGTGCCAGCGCCTCTGGACGCATCAGGGGAAGGAGATGGTCGCACTGGACCACCAGTTTGCCCTGGGGCCGGCGAGGCCCAGCGAAGGGGTGCCACCTCACACCTGCACGGCTTGTGCAGGGGACGTGAGCGCGCCCTCGGTCGTGATTTAGCCCACAAATCCGCGTCTCTGGAACAGCCGTTGCCGCCTGGAAGAGCCGTGCAGCGCCCTGAACAGATGCCCCCGAAAAATCAGCATCGCCGCGGCAAGCGGCGGGGTCAAGAGGAGCACCAGAACCAAGCTGGCTTGCTGCGGGAGCCCGAGGTACCCCAACCAGGCCCCCAGGAGCGTGAAGGGCAGCACCAGCACTTGAAAGAAATCGAGGCCGGCCCCTCGACCAAGTCGGCCGGAGATTCCGAAGAAAAACGAGAGGCCCAGCGGAGCCACAACGACGGCCAGGGGCAGGAACCACTCGATCCAATTCTGGAGCACGAATGCGTAACTCTCACGGAGGACATCCAGCGGTGAATCATGCCGAACCTGGTAAATGACTTCCGGCGCGGGATTCAACAGGATGAAGAGGAGCAGGAAGATCGCCGCGGCCAGGAACGGCCCGTAAGGATTGGCCGCCAAGCCCCTTTCCACCAGCATCAGCGGGAGCCACAGCACGAACCCGACCCCGATCACATCCCAAAAATACTGCCCGAGCCCGTCCCAGATGTCACGAAAAGCCAGACGGCGCGAGCTGAGCACCGCCTCCTCGACGAGGCTCAGCGTTGCGCCGATCAACAGTGCATTCACGGCGCCCAATATGAAGCCCCCTACGATCCCCAACTGGCCCACCAGGGAGGTCGCCAGCACCATCAACCCCGCAAAGATCACCACCGCCACCGCGATGATCCAACTCCGGATGAAGGACCGGACAGTGGCCTGGAACGCGCCCTGATACAGGCGCAGCGTCTCACGGAGGATCTCACCCATATCGGCGGCTCCCCGGTCCCTGTGGGGGGTCGCGCTTCATCGGGATGCCTTCATCCAACGCGCTCCGGCCCTGGCCAGAACCGTCCTGGGAACCAAACGGGTCAGCCTTGTGACGGCCCGCTCCCGCCACCCGATCGTCACCACCACCCGGCCTCGTTCCAGCGCCCTGAGAGAGCGGCGCACCACTTCCTCCGGGCGTTGCGTCCCCAGCACATTTGTCGTGCGGTACCCCGCCGTCGCATGAAAGTCCGTCTCGGTACGTCCGGGGCAACAGGCCTGAATGCGGATTCCAAAGGGTCTCACTTCCTCGGCTACCGCCTCCGAAAAGGTGACCATGAACGCCTTGGTGGCCGCATATTCCGCCAGATAGGGAACCGCAAAAAACCCGGCCACGGAAGCCACGTTGATGATCGCCCCGCCGCGCCGCTCGATCATGACCGGCAGGAAGAGTCGCATGGCCTCCACGACCGTATTCACGTGCAGCCGCAGCATCTCCTGAATCCGCGGCATCGGCATCCCGGCAAAGTCTCCGTACATCCCGAAGCCGGCATTGTTCACGAGGAGGTCCACCACCGGGCGCCGCGCGCGCGCCGCCGCGTAGAGTCGTTGGGCCGCCTCTTCAATGCCAAGATCCTGAATCTCGATGTCGGCTTGCACCCCATATCGTCCGGTCAACTCGGACGCCAACTGCTCGAGACGGGCCCCATCCCTGGACACGAGCAGGAGATTCCAGCCGCGCGCAGCCAGAGCCCGTGCATACGCGGCCCCGATGCCCCGTGACGCTCCGGTCACCACTGCGAACGGATTGGTGGAGTGGTTTGTAGTTCCCATGTCGTCGCGCCGGTTCCGCGACAATAGTCTGGACCATCCCTGCGGGTCAAGCTTCCTCCCATGCCGAGCGCGGATTCTGCGGACTGATCCCGGCTTTTTGGCGGCATTTCCGAGCCGCGCGGTTGACTTGCGATCCGGCATGATTATCGCTGTCCTGTACCCGTTGACTGCGTCGTACCCGAGGAGAGCCCACCATGGATATGAACCGAATGACCGTGAAGCTTCAGGAGGCCCTGCAAGCGGCATCGTCGATTGCGATGCGCCGGAGCCACCAGGGCATTGACGTGGAACACCTGCTGGTGGCGCTCTTGGACCAGGGTGAAGGGATCACGGGACCGTTGCTCGAACAGGCCGGCGTAGCGCTGTCCGCGGTGCGGGCGGCCGCAGAGCAGGCCCTGGGAAAGCTCCCGCAAGTGCAGGGGCCCGGGGTCAGCCCGGGACAACTGCACGTCACCACACGCCTTGCCCAGGTTCTGGGGAAGGCAGAGCAGGAGATGCAGAGTCTCCGCGACGAATACCTCAGCGTAGAGCACGTGCTCCTCGCCATGACCGAGGAGGGCGGCGTCTTCAAGCGGCTCGGCCTCACCCGCGATCGCCTCCTGACCGCCTTGCAGCAAGTCCGCGGCACCCAGCGCGTCACAACACAGGACCCCGAGAGTACCTATCAAGCGCTCGAGAAGTACGGCCGGGATCTGACCAAGTTGGCAGGCCAGGGCAAGTTGGATCCGGTGATAGGCCGTGATGAGGAAATCCGGCGGGTGATCCAGGTGCTCTCCAGGCGGACCAAGAACAACCCGGTGCTCATCGGCGAGCCCGGGGTCGGAAAGACGGCCATCGTCGAAGGCCTCGCGCAGCGAATCGTCAAAGGCGACGTGCCCGAGGGACTGAAGCAAAAGCGCGTGGTGGTCCTGGACATGGGCGCCCTGGTCGCCGGCGCCAAGTTCCGGGGGGAATTCGAGGAACGCCTCAAGGCCGTCCTCAAGGAGGTCCAGACGGCGCAGGGCCAGATTCTCCTCTTCATTGATGAGCTCCATACCGTGGTGGGCGCCGGCGCGGCAGAGGGCGCCATGGACGCCGCCAATCTGCTCAAGCCCATGCTCGCCCGCGGGGAATTGCACCTGATCGGCGCGACCACGCTCGATGAATACCGCAAACGCATCGAGAAAGACGCGGCGCTGGAGCGGCGCTTCCAGCCGGTCCTTGTGGACCAGCCATCCGTCGAGGACACCATCTCCATCCTGCGAGGATTGAGAGAGCGGTACGAGGTCCATCACGGCGTCCGTATCAAAGACGCCGCCCTCGTCGCCGCCGCCAAGCTTTCCAACCGGTACATCGGTGATCGGTTTCTCCCGGACAAAGCCATCGACCTGATGGACGAGGCTGCCGCGCGGCTGCGGACCGAGATCGACAGCCTGCCGGTTGAGCTCGACGAGGTCTCCCGCAAGGTCATGCAACTGGAGATCGAGCGGGAGGCGCTCCGCAAGGAGACCGATCCCGGCAGCCGGGCACGCCTGGAGGCGCTGGAGAAGGAATTGGCGGAGAAAGTGCAGGAACGGGAAGCGCTCAAGGTTCGCTGGGAGACCGAGAAGGCCTCGGTGGGCCGGCTGCGCAAGCTACGCCAGCAGATCGAAAGTCTGAAGCAGGAGATGGAGCGGGCCGAGCGGGCCTACGACCTGAACCGCGTGGCGGAGTTACGCTATGGCGAACTCCCCCGCCTGGAGCGGGAGCTTGCCGCCGAGGAACAGCATCTCTCGAAGAAGCAGGGGGAGAGCCGACTCCTGAAGGAGGAAGTGGACGAGAAAGACATCGCGCTGGTGGTGAGCCGATGGACCGGCATTCCCGTAACCCGCCTGATGGAAGGCGAGATGGACAAGCTTCTCCGTCTGGGCGACCTCCTGCACCAGCGCGTGGTCGGCCAGGACGAAGCCGTCCGAGCGGTGGCGGACGCCGTGCTGCGTGCGCGATCCGGAATCAAGGACCCCAACCGGCCGATCGGATCCTTCCTGTTCCTCGGCCCGACGGGAGTCGGGAAGACCGAGTTGGCGCGCGCACTGGCCGCGACGCTTTTCGACGACGAAGCCAGCCTGATCCGTATCGACATGTCGGAATACATGGAGAAGCATACCGTCGCCCGTCTGATCGGCGCGCCGCCCGGATATGTCGGTTATGAGGAGGGCGGTCAGCTCACGGAAGCAGTCCGGCGTCGGCCGTTTGCGGTGATCCTGTTCGATGAAATCGAGAAGGCGCACAACGAAGTCTTCAACATCCTGTTGCAGGTGCTCGACGACGGGCGGCTGACCGACTCCCAGGGTCGCACCGTGGACTTCAAGAACACGGTGCTGATCATGACCTCGAACGTCGGAAGCCAGAACATTCTCGAGGCCCAGCAGCAGCGGATGCCGTACGAGGCCATGCAGAAGTTGGTTCTTGCGGAGTTGCGCAGACACTTCCGACCGGAGTTCCTCAATCGCGTGGACGAGACGGTGGTCTTCCATGCGCTGACCGAGCCCCAGTTGGCCAAGATCGTGGAGATCCAGCTCGGCCGATTGCGGGACCGCCTCGCCGAGCGGCGGATCCCGCTTGTGCTCACCCCGGAGGGGACCGCCGACCTGGCGAGGCGGGGCTACGATCCGGTGTACGGCGCGCGCCCGCTCAAGCGGCTTATCCAGCAGGAGGTCGAGACCCCGATCGCCCGCCTCCTGGTGAAAGGCGAGTTGCGCGACGGCGACACGGGCACTGTGGATCTAAAGAACGGGCAGATCGTCGTCATCCCCACCCTCAGCAAAACAGCGGAGGGATGACGGAGGGGTTGACTATGTGAAAGGGCGCGTTACCTGTGTCTTCAAGCTTGGGCGGGGCACGGCACATACAAGACCTCGTTATCGGGACAAACTGGAAACAAAAGGAGGAAGACATCATGACATTAACGACGTATACGCCACTGGACAGGCAGATTGACCGCTTCCTGAACGACGTCCTGGGAGGTGTCAACGGAGCGCCGACGGCGTGGGCGCCTCGAAGCAATGTCTATGAGGACGTCAATGGATTTTCGGTGCAGGCGGCGCTGCCGGGGATCGACGCCAAGGAAGTCAAGATCGTGGTCGAGGACGGCGTGCTGACCTTCTCGGGGGAACGGAAGGATGCCCCTGAAGAGAGCGGACGAACCTACTTCGTGCGCGAGATCGGCTCGGGGGCCTTCTCACGTAGCTTCCGGCTCCCGACGAATGTGGACGCGGAGAAAGTGGCCGCATCGTACAAGGACGGAGTACTGTCAATCGACCTGCCGAAGAAGGAAGAGGCGAAGCCGCGGCGCATCGTGATCGAGACGAAATAAGATCAAGGCGAAGAGGCCGCTTTTGTTTCAGCGAGGGCCGCCGGGTCATTGCCGGCGGCCCTTGGTTTTTGCCGGCCGGTCATCCGATCTCCACCGACTTTCCCTGCTGATCCACTTCCCCGCCGCTCTTTTGATGACGATTCAGGCTCCACTCCGTGGAGGACACCTGAAGAAGGTGCGCTCTCATCGTGAGAAATTCCCCCTGCTTGAAAACCACCCGATCGGGGTCCTTGAACTCCAGGTGGAAGAGGACCTTGCCGGATTCGGTGTTCTTGAGCTCCAGGCTGGTTGCGCTTCTGGTCAATTCATGCGCCCGCCGCTCGTTGATCGCCAGCGTGCTGTCCACAACCTTGACTCGGACACGGCCAACCTCGTCGAAGCCCGCAAAGCTGACCAGGAGCGGTCCCCCTGGTTTCTTGAAGCCAATCGTCATCTGCGGCACACCTTCGATCACAAGAGTCCCGTCGGTGTTCAGATAGACCGTCGATCCGATCTGCAAATTCATATTTGCCTCGGTAAAGAAGCGATCAGCCTTCAGCGGTCAGCTAAGAACAGTCTGATTGCTGATCACTGAACGCTGATAGCTCAAGACGCTTCACTTCCGTCAGGACTTTTTGATGCGATCCAGTAACAGCGCGATACATCCGCCCAGGAGCCCGCCGCCCACGATCAGCGTCGCCAACTCCGCCAACTTGATCTCCCAGAGCGACCCCTGCGCCTGAATGACTTCGCGGATGCCGCCTTGGAGCATGATGACGGAGAAGGTCATGGTAGCCCCCATTGCGAACCACCAGCCAAAGATCTTCAGCGCGTGCATGACCGTGTCCTGCTACAACTCGCCCCGGCGGTCCAGGCTCCGGTATTGAATCGCCTCCGCAAGGTGCGCAGAGTCGATCGCTTCCGCGCCGGCAAGATCGGCGATGGTGCGTGCCACCCGCTGGATCCGCCCATAGGCGCGCGCCGAGAGGCCCAACCGAGTCATCGCCTGTTCGATCAGGTCCCGCCCCGACGGGTCGATCGCGCAATACTTCTTGAGATGTCGCGGTTTCAACTGCGCGTTGTTGTAAATC
>Ga0187893_10007465_pt1 | contig 17887 bp, 21 predicted proteins | sample MA1701074metaG_FD_139574 | JGI IMG/M metagenome (GOLD analysis project Ga0187893, IMG submission 139574) | White microbial mat communities from a basaltic lava cave in the Kipuka Kanohina Cave System on the Island of Hawaii, USA - MA170107-4 metaG ... | reverse complement strand
TCCAATCACGGCGGGCGGCAGCTCGATGGCGCTGTATCCGCGGTGCACGCGCTGCCGGCAATCGCCGATGCGGTGGCGGACCGGCTTGAAGTAATACTCGACGGAGGTATTCGCCGCGGTGCCGACGTGGTGCGCGCACGGGCGCTTGGCGCCAAGGCCTGCATGATCGGCCGCGCTTGGCTCTACGGGCTGGCCTGCGCGGGCCAGGCGGGCGTCGAGCGGGCCCTGGAAATCCTGCGCGACGAAATCGACGTTACGCTCACGCTAGTTGGACACCCGACGTTTGGCGCGATAGACCGCAGCATCCTGGTCGAAAACCCCTGACGTTTCGCGCTGCCGGGACGTAATTTCTCATGGGACGGTCTCACCGATTTCTATCCGGAGGTTGCGGGACCCGACTAGGACCGGCCCACTGCTCCCGATCAGGTCACCCGAAGCAGGCATCGCGTCGCCGGACCGGGAAATACGCACCGTAACGATTACGCTCTTGAAGCCGGATATCTTGAGCGCAGGAGACATCGAAGCGCCGTCATCGAGGACAAACTCGTCGTGCAATTCGCGAACGTCTTTGCGCAGGACTGCGACCGGCATGCGTGGCCCGTTGTGCGCACGTGCGTAGATGAACAGGGTACCGGCGGCGCGCTTGCCAGTGCGGTTTCCCATAATTGCGCCGCCCGTCGATAATGCCCACGGTCGAAGGCGTCGGTCCCGGCGAGCGCCAATGCCTTCGGATTTGCAGCGTCGATCTTGAGCGCGCGACGTACCAGTTGCATCGGCCTGCCTCCGAGTCGGCCATTCTGGGTCATGGCAACCGCGTCGGCATAATCCGCCAGGAGAGCGGCGTCGTCGAGTTCCGATACGGCGCGTTCGAATGCAGTGACCGCTTCACCGTATCGGCCGATCACGACCAGCGATCGGGCAAGCATGGCCCATCCGTCAGGATTTTGCGGGTCTGCCGCGAGTTTGCGGGCCAGTCCGTCGACCATCACGGCGATCTGATCCGGCGTGGTGGCGTGCGCTCCGGCGCTCGCGGAAGTGACTCGCGAATCGGTGGAACGCAGCACCGGATCGATTACGCTGCTACTCGCTGTCGCCTTCCACGAGGCGTAGCGGCATGGGCGGGCTGTTGCGGTCCGAACCCGCATACAACGTCAGGTGTGGGAAAGGAATCTCGATCCCTTCTGCATCAAAGGCCTTTTTCAGGCGACGCAGGTATTCGCGTCGCACAGCCCATTGTTCCAGCGGGAGCACCTTGAAGCGGCAGCGTATCACCACCGCGGAGTCCGCCCATTGATCGACACCGGCAAGATCCAGGTCTTCCAGAATGCGCGGTCCAAACACCGGGTCCGCTCGCAAATCGGCCGCGACTTTCCGCATCACTTCGAACACCCGGTCGGTATTTTCCTTGTAGGCGACGCCGATGTCGACCAGCGCGAACGCAAATCCGCGGCTGCGGTTGGTCACCGTGGTGATCGCACCATTCGGGATGTAGTGCACCGCACCTTCGTAGTCTCGCAGCCTGACGTAGCGCAACGTGACTTCCTCCACTAGGCCGGCCTTATCGGCGACCGCCACCACGTCGCCCTGGCGGATCTGATTTTCGAGCAGGATGAACAGGCCGTTGAAATAGTCCCTGACGAGGCTCTGCGCGCCGAAGCCGATGGCAATGCCGGCGACGCCTGCGGTAGCCAGAATCGGCGCAATGGAAATGCCGAGTTCCGACAATACGAGCATCGTGGCAACGGCCCAGATCAGCACCGAGGCGATATAACCGAAGACCCGCGAGAGCGTTTCCACGCGCTTTAGTTCCTCGGGGTTGTCGCTCTGCTTGGCCATGTGGCTGCGAAACAGGCGCGTCATTCTGCGAGCGATACGCAAAACCACCCACGCGAGGAGCAGGATCAGAAATACGTGCCAGCCTGAAAGAATCAAATCAAGCCACCCGGGGAGATCCTTCCATCCCAGACTTTCCAGTATCATTTTCATTCGTCATTCTCCCTTGACGGATCAGTCGCGCCGCCTAGCGGCCGCCGGAGCGTTGCAATTAAAAGAACCAATACGAAAACCTTGCGATCGTGCCGGATGAATTTCCCGCTGACCACCGGGAAAGGTCGGGATCGTTGGCGGGCTCATGAGCTTAGCGACGGTCAGCCTGGATACTGCAAACTTTGCCGGTTCTTCCAATCCAGAGGGTCGGCAGCGAAGGGATCGATCGCAGCGTACGGGCAGTTTTCGACTCCGACGCCGAACCAGGACATCACTTCGTCGAGTCCGTCCTGGCCCATCGGGTAACTCGTCAGACGGATCGGAGATGAAACGTGGATGACCGTTGGGGCACGGTCCGAGATCATGATATTACTCAGCATATTATTGCACGAATGCAATCTCCTCGGCAAACTGCCGTCTCCTGACGCAACGGTCGCGCCATGAATGAATCCGTCACCGCCCGAGAGCAGAATCGCGGACGCTGCGTGGAAGCCACGACGACAATGCGGATAGCATTATCCGGCCATCAAGTTCTGGAGATGCTGCAAAAACTCAGAATGCTTTTCCGTCCGGCAAAGAGATACCGGCGCTGCTTCGAGAATCGCCGTAGCGGCGACGGCGCGCCGCTCGGGTCCCCGTTCGACCAAACCGCGATGCCCCCTCGCTCCGATATCCTGGTGCCGGGCTGCCTTGTCGCCAGAGAAGCCCCGTCGATTTTTGGGTATGCTTTATGCACGCTTTGATATGGACCAATCGCCCGCTATGGCTTCCACACTTTCGATCACCCAATACACCTCTCACGAAGCGCTTGGCATCGTCTCGGATGAGGAGTACCAACGCTTCAAGGACCAACTGCTGGAGGCATTCCAGGGAGAGTGGCCAGAGGCGATTATTGCGATAGAAGATGACGAGGAAGCCGGCGCCGAAGTCGATGGCGTCAGTGGCCAGGCCGCGCAGGATGTGCGCGACCGGATCGAGGATATCGTCAATGAAGTGATCGACGCCGGTGACTGGCGGGATGAGGAAGACGTCCCTTTCGTCGAGGACGAGGAACTCGACGACGAGGAAGAGGAAGAAGACAAGTTCTGAAAACCGTTCGCCTGCGCTGAAGAAATGGTGGGCCCGGCTGGATTTGAACCAGCGACCAAAGGATTATGAGTCCTCTGCTCTAACCAACTGAGCTACAGGCCCGCCCGAAAGAAAACAGATGGAAAAGACAAAAAAGGCCGGGCGCTGACCCCGGCCATGTCCGAACACGCATCGCGCCTTGTCGTCGCCGCTTCGCCGCGATAATTGAGCCTTCGGCTCAGTTATTGTCCAGGAAGCTGCGCAGCCGCTCGGAACGCGACGGATGGCGCAGCTTGCGCAACGCCTTTGCTTCGATCTGGCGTATGCGCTCGCGGGTGACGTCGAACTGCTTGCCGACCTCTTCGAGCGTGTGGTCCGTGTTCATCTCGATGCCGAAGCGCATGCGCAGTACCTTCGCTTCGCGCGGGGTTAGCGTGTCCAGCACTTCCTTGGTGGCATCGCGCAGGCTGGTGTAGACCGCGGCGTCAGAGGGCGCCATCGTGGCCTGGTCCTCGATGAAATCACCCAGATGCGAATCGTCGTCGTCGCCGATCGGGGTTTCCATCGAAATCGGTTCCTTGGAAATCTTGAGTATCTTGCGGATTTTTTCCTCGGGCATTTCCATCTTCACCGCAAGAGTCGCCGGATCCGGTTCCTGGCCGGTTTCCTGCAGAATCTGGCGCGAAATGCGGTTCATCTTGTTGATGGTCTCGATCATGTGCACCGGAATGCGGATGGTCCGCGCCTGGTCAGCGATTGAGCGCGTAATCGCCTGGCGGATCCACCAGGTCGCATAAGTCGAAAATTTGTAGCCGCGGCGGTATTCGAACTTGTCCACCGCCTTCATCAGGCCGATGTTGCCTTCCTGGATCAGGTCGAGGAACTGCAGTCCGCGGTTGGTATACTTCTTCGCGATTGAAATTACGAGACGCAGGTTGGCCTCGGTCATCTCGCGCTTGGCGCGGCGCGCCTTGGCCTCGCCGGTGGACATCTGCCGGTTGATTTCCTTCAGGTCCTTGACCGGGATGCCGACGCGTTTCTGCAGATCGATCAGCGCCTGCTGCTGCTCCAGGATCGCCGGCGCGAAGCGGGCAAGCACCTCGCTGTAGGGCTTGCGCCCGGTCACTTCGCGGCCGACCCAGTTGAGATCCTCCTCGTTGCCGGGGAAGGTCTTGATGAAATAGGAGCGCGGCATGACCGACTTCTCGACGCACAACTCCATGATCGAGCGCTCGTAAGAGCGCACTTCATCCACCAGCTTGCGCAGGCCGTCGCAAAGTGCCTCGACCTGCTTCGCGGAAAAGCGGATGAGCATAAGTTCCGCGGAGATCTCCTCCTGCGTCTTCAGATAAGGTCGGCTGCGCGATCCGTTCTTCGTCAGCGACTTCATCATCTTGTTGTAGAGCACCCGAATCTTGGCGAAGCGTTCGGCGGCGTCGGCTTTGAGCTTGAGCATGCTGGCGTTTTGCACCGCGGCGCCGTCTTCATCGTCTTCGGTCTCGGTCTCGAGATCCTCTTCGAGTTGCTCGTCGGTGACTTCCTCCGCCAACGCCTCCGCCGGTGCGTTCGGGTCGATCAGGCCATCCACCACTTCATCGATGCGCATTTCCTCGCGATCGATCTTGTCGGCCAGATTCAGAATTTCGGCGATGGTAGTCGGGCAGGCCGAAATCGCCTGAATCATGTGCTTCAGGCCGTCTTCGATGCGTTTCGCGATCTCGATTTCACCTTCGCGCGTCAGCAGTTCGACCGAACCCATCTCACGCATGTACATGCGCACGGGATCGGTGGTGCGCCCGAATTCGGAATCGACCGTTGAAAGCGCCTGTTCTGCCTCTTCGACAACATCTTCATCGGGAACCACTGCCGGCGTGGATTCGTTCATCAACAGCGTTTCGGCATCCGGCGCCTCGTCGTACACCTGGATGCCCATATCGTTGATCATGCTGATGATGTTCTCGATTTGCTCCGCGTCCAGCATGTCGTCCGGGAGATGGTCGTTGATCTCGGCGTAAGTGAGATACCCGCGCTCCTTGCCGAGGACGATCAGGTTTTTCAGGCGCATGCGCCTGGCTTCAGCATCGATGGGCTGCTGCGCCTGCACCTGCTCCTTGACCTGGTCTTTGCGTCTTTCCCTTGCCATATCCCTTAGTCCTTTAAAAACAACTTCTTAATAAACAGCGAGCAAAAAGAACCGCGCATTATACCGGACTCGCCCTGTGCCTTCATTCTGCAGCCGTACGCTGTTGCAAACGCCGGAACTGTTCCTCGTCCTCCGGCGTCCAGCGCTGGCGCTTGCTCTTCTCCAGCAGCAGCGTGATGCGCACATGGCGGAACCGTTCGGTGAGCCTTGCCCAGGCGCCGGTAAATTCCGCCTCCAATGCCTCGTCTTCCATCCGTTCCCAGCGCAGGCTACCGACCTCGATCTCGCGCGCCAGCGCTTCGAACTCGCCGTCGCGGAAATATTCGGCGGCACTGCGCAGGTCGGGGTCGATGCGGCAAAGTTCAAGCAATCGTTCGAGCAGCGCCAGCTCTGCCGGCGGCAGTTCGATCGAGGCAAGATCGGCATTGGCTTGAAGCTGGCTGGAATCGGCCAGCGCAGCAAGAGAAGGTCGGAAAACCAGCATTTCGGCAAGCAGCCGGGTAAGCGAAGGTTTTATCGAATCCCGCCGCTCCTGGGCCCGGCCTCGCGACACAACTTTGATCTCGAATCCGTGTTCGAGTTCGGACTGGGCGACACCGGCCAATTCCGCCACTTGCTTGCGCAACATGAGCGAAAGCATCGGTGCGGCCACCTGTTTGACCAGGGGCTTGGCGTCCTGCAGGAACTTTGCCCGGCCCTCCGCGGTACGCATGTCGACCTGAGAGGTCAAACGCTGCAAGAGGAATTCCGACAGCGGCTGCGCCTGCCGCAAGCGCGATTCGAACTCCTCCTTGCCGTGTCTGCGCACGAAGCTGTCCGGATCGTCTTCGGCAGGCAGAAACAGGAAGCGCACCTGCTTGCCGTCCTGCAACTGCGCCAGGCTGTTCTCCAGTGCCCGCCACCCTGCACGCTGCCCGGCTTCGTCGCCGTCGAAACAGTAAATCACGTCGTCACTCTGCCGTAGCAGTTTTTGGACTTGCCAGGGCGTCGTCGCCGTGCCGAGCGTGGCAACCGCATAGGCCACACCGTACTGGGCGAGCGCCACGACATCCATGTAACCCTCCACCACTATCACTTTTTCGGCATCACGAATCGCCGGCCTGGCCTGGAACAGGCCGTAGAGCTCCCGGCCTTTTTCGAACAGCGGTGTTTCCGGCGAGTTCAGATACTTGGGCTCGCCCTGATCGATGATGCGTCCGCCAAAGCCGATGATCACGCCGCGCTGATTGTGGATCGGAAACATTATTCGGTCGCGAAATCGATCGTAGCGCCGTCCCTGTTCGTTCACGATCACGAGTCCGGCCTCGCTCAGCGACTTCGACTGATAATCGGCGAACACCGACGCCAGGCTCTGCCAGCCGTCGGGAGCGTAACCGAGACCATAGCGGGCGGCGATTTCGCCGCTCAGCCCGCGGCCTTTCAGATACGCAACCGCGCGCTCCGAGGCCTTGAGCTGCGCCTTGTAGTACTGGGAGGCCTTGAGCGTGACCTCGGTAAGATCTCCGGCGACCTCGGCCTTTTCAACCTGGCGCGGGTCGCGGGCCTGCTCCGGAACATTCATGCCGGCGCGTCCCGCCAGTTCCTTGACCGCGTCGACGAAGCCCATGCCCTGGTATTCCATCAGAAAGCTGATCGCGGTACCGTGCGCGCCGCAGCCAAAGCAGTGATAAAACTGTTTGGTGGGGCTTACGGTGAACGACGGGGACTTTTCGTCATGGAAGGGGCAGCGGGCGGCATAGTTGGATCCGGCCCGCTTTAGCGGCACGTAGGACTCGATCAAGTCCACAACATCCACCCGGTTGAGGAGCTCCTGGATGAAGGACTGGGGAATCATTTCGTCGGGATCGTCTCGCGCTCTATCCCCTGACAATGGGCTCACGTCGCCGTCAGCGGAACTCCTCGGGGCATTCGAGGAATTATAGGTTACTTTTCGCGGATTTCAGGGAATGCAACGATTGGCCTGATCCGGCGATTTCTCGTTTACATTGAATCACTTTCCCTGTCACCGCCGTCTTTGCCGGGCGCACACCGCCGCCGATCCGGGAAACCCCCGACCTGCTGGCGGCCACCGAGCCCGCATCGCGCCCGCGCGACGTGTGCCCGCGCACCCATTACCTACCCCGTTACCCCGTCAATTTCGCCTTGACGAGTCCCGATACCTTGCCCATATCGGCGCGCCCGGCGAGTTGCGGTTTGAGCACCGCCATCACCTTTCCTATGTCCGCGATGCCCTTGGCGCCGCTTGACTGAATGGCGGCGGAAACCGCCGCCGCGATTTCGGCATCGGCAAGAGCCTTCGGCATGTACGCCTGCAATACCGACAGCTCGAATTGCTCGATTTCGACCAGGTCCTGCCGGCCACCTTTCTGGAACTGCTCGATCGAATCGCGCCGCTGCTTGATCATCTTCTCGATCACCGAAATCACATCGGCGTCGCTCATGTCCTTGCGCTCGTCCACTTCGCGCTGCTTGATCGAGGCGAGCAACAGTCGAACGGCGGACAGGCGCCGCGCATCCTTGGCGCGCATCGCGGATTTCATGTCCTCTGTGATCTGGGCCTTTAGAGACATGTGACGGGTAAAGAGCAGAATGTGTGAAGAGCAGAAGCGAGAAGGGTGAAGGTCTTACCCTTCACCCTTCACAAATTGCGCTTCCAAGAATTGCTCAATAGAGCTTGGGCGGCAGGAGCTGGTTGCGCAAACGCTTGTGATGGCGCTTGATGGCCGCGGCAAGCTTGCGTTTGCGCTCGGCAGTGGGCTTCTCGTAGAATTCGCGCGCCCGCAGTTCGGTCAGCAGGCCGGTCTTTTCCACCGTGCGCTTGAAGCGGCGCATCGCCACTTCGAACGGCTCGTTTTCCTTGACTCGAATCGTCGGCATAGAAAGTTGATGTAAGGCAGTCCTGAAAGTTGTCGGCCAAAACGAAGGGGCGCATTCTAGCAATAATCCCCTGATTTGCAAATACAACCAGGGGATTGGCGAATCGCGGGCGCGGCATGGCGAAGTGCCGGCATGTGCCTGTGGCGCCCGACCATTCCCCTTAAACTCAACACCTTATGCTGGTTCTCGGGATCGAAACATCTTGCGATGAGACCGGGGTTGCCCTTTACGACACCGGTGCCGGACTGCTTGGCCATACCCTTTACTCGCAGGTGGCGATGCACGCCGAGTACGGCGGGGTGGTGCCGGAATTAGCGTCCCGCGATCACGTGCGCAGGCTCTTGCCTTTGACGCGGAGCCTGTTGGAGAACTGCGCACGCCGTCTGACCGACATCGACGCCATCGCCTATACACAGGGACCAGGGCTGGCAGGCGCGCTACTCGTTGGTGCGGCGGTAGCAGCGAGCCTGGCCTATGCGCTCAAGGTGCCCGTGGCGGGCCTGCACCATCTCGAAGGTCACCTGCTCTCGCCGCTGCTCGCGAGCCCTGCCCCGCGTTTTCCTTTTGTCGCCCTGCTGGTTTCAGGTGGCCACACACAACTGATGCGGGTGGATGGCGTAGGCGACTACCAATTGCTCGGAGAGACAGTGGACGACGCGGCGGGAGAGGCCTTCGACAAGACCGCCAAGCTGCTGGGTCTACCGTACCCCGGTGGCCCGGCACTCGCACAACTGGCACAATCCGGCAATCCGAAACGCTTCAAGCTGCCGCGACCGATGCTCGCCAGCGGCGATCTGAATTTCAGTTTTTCCGGTTTGAAAACCGCAGTGCTCACGCTGGTTCGCGGCGCCGATCCGGACAACGATGCGAAGGCGGACATCGCCGCGTCGTTTCAGCAGGCAATTGTTGAAGTTCTGGTCGCCAAGTCGGTAAGCGCCGTCGCCGGGGAAGGACTGGATCAATTAGTGGTGGCCGGCGGTGTCGGCGCCAATACCGCTTTGCGCGAGGCACTGTCGAAGAAAGCTCAACGCTCGGGTTTCGCCGTGTTCTATCCGCCGCAGGATTTATGCACCGACAATGGGGCGATGATTGCGTTCGCCGGTGCGCTGCGTCTCAAGGGCGGCGCACCTGCCGGCACCGGATTCACGGTCAGGGCACGCTGGGAACTGGATGAACTCAGGACCGTCTCGATAGCCTGATCCTGCTTTCGTTGCCCGCGATCATTCTTTCGATGTTCCTGCGGTGACGCCATACCAGCAAGACCGCAATGGTCAGCACTGCCCACGTCATCGGACCCCAGCCGAGAAAATAGAAAGCCGCGAGAGGAGACACGGCAGCCGCGATGATTGCCGCCAGCGACGAATAGCGCGAGACTCCGGCGACCAGCACCCACACCAGCAATAACGTCAGTGCGATACGCCAGTCCATGGCCAGCAGAATGCCTCCCGCGGTAGCAACCCCTTTGCCGCCCCGGAAGCGGAAATAAAGCGGAAACAGGTGCCCGAGAAAAGCGGCGAGCGCCACCAGGGCGAATGTCGCTTCGCCGACACCGGCCTGTGGCGCGAACAGGCGTGCGAGCCAAAGCGCGGCGGCTCCCTTCGCCGCATCTCCGATCAAGGTCAGGACCGCTGCCGCCTTTTTCCCGGTTCGCAGCACGTTGGTCGCCCCCGGATTGCCCGAGCCGTAGCTGTGCGGATCGGGCAGTCCGAAGACCCTGCTCACCACCACCGCGAAAGAAACGGAGCCGATGAGGTAGGCAACCAGGGCGAACAACGCGGAAACCATGGGCTCCGGTTCTCCTTGAGTATCAGCCGCGAGGGTGATGCTTCGCGTGCAGCTGTTTTAGCCGTTCGCGCGCAACATGCGTGTAAATCTGTGTCGTGGAAATGTCGGCATGGCCGAGTAGCAACTGCACAACACGCAGGTCCGCTCCGTGGTTGAGAAGATGGGTTGCGAACGCATGGCGCAAAGTATGCGGCGAGATCTGCCTGCCCAAGCCTGCCTTGACGGCGTAGCGCCGGATCAGATGCCAGAAAGCCTGGCGCGTCATCGACTCTCCGCGCGACGTGACGAACAATGCGTCGGTGCGCCGGCCGTCGAGAATTTCCGGGCGCGCCTGCGCCACATAGCGGCGGATCCACGCCAGAGCCTCCTCGCCCAGAGGGACCAGCCGCTCTTTCGAACCCTTGCCGACAATGCGCACCACGCCCATGTCCTGGCTTACTTGTGCCACACCTACGGTCACCAGCTCCGAAACCCGCAATCCGCTCGCATAGAGCGTCTCTAGCATTGCTTTGTCGCGCAGGCCCAGCGGCGCCTGTACGTCCGGCGCAGCGAGCAGCCGTTCGATGTCTTCTTCGGTCAGACTCTTTGGCAGGCTGCGCGGAAGTTTCGGTGACTCCACCTGCAACGTCGGATCGATTGTGATTCTGCCCTCGCGCAGCAGGAACTGGTAAAGACGTTTGAGACTCGAGAGCAGCCGTGCCGCGGAACGCGGCTTGGCATGGCGCCGGAATTTGTGGGCGAGGTAGCCCAGCAGATCCCCCCGTTCGGCATTCAACAGGGTCTTGCCCCGTTCCGCCTTCAACCACGCAGCGAACAGCCGCAGGTCTCGGCGGTAGCTTTCCAGCGTGTTGCGCGAAAGCCCGTCCTCGAGCCAGAGCACGTCGCAGAATTCGTCCAGAAGATTGTCGTCCATGGCCATCAGTACGCGCCCGGATTCTCGTGATTCAACAGCCAGCGTTTGATCTCGATCGGCGAGCCGCGGCGGGTGTGCATGAATCCGCCTATGCCGTTACTGGCGATGACGCGGTGGCAGGGTATGAGGATCGGGATTCGGTTCGCTCCGCAGGCGCCGCCAACTGGCCGCGGTGTCGAACCAATGCGCTTGGCCAACTGCAGGTACGTCAATACCTGTCCAGGCGCAATGCCATGCACCGTCTGCCAGACTTTGCGCTGGTACTCGGTGCCGTCGTAATCGAACGGCAGGTCAAACTCGAAATGGGGATCCTTCAGGTACGCAGCCAACTGGCGGCAAACTTCCTTTGCGAACGGCGATTGCGGTTTCAGGGTCGCCGCGCCGCGCGGCAGGTAAGTGATATCGGTCAGGAGCTCACCAATCACTCGGATGCCGAGCACCGCGAACGGCGCCGGCATCTTCGCCTGATGAGATTCGAGCATCGGTTTCATCGGCTACGATGTTTCTTTATGGTCGCCACGGCGACATCGGTACCATCCCGTTGCCATTGGTGACCTTCCCCCTGAAGACCGGCAGTATGCCCGCAGCAACGAGCAGCAGGCATTGCCGGCGATTGGCTCGTACCAATAGCCTCATTCGCCCGTCGGCAGCCCGACAGCATGGGCGACCGCACGTCACCATCGACTAGCCACATTACCGCACGACCTCAGACAAAATGAATCGAATGCACAGAAGCAACGACGATCCGGGTTGGGCCTCCGCATTGTAACAACGATGCCGGCTGCAAGCCGCGGCACGACTTGGCTATACTCTGCGTTGCGCCCTGGAGCGCGACAACTCATCCCACGACCGGCCAACGTGACAACCATCGATCCATCCAAGGTCTCGACTTGCAGTCTGGAAAGCATGCAGATGAATGTGGGAGACCGGCTGCAACTGGAGTTGCTGACCGACAGTACGCGCAGTCACTACTACACGACGCTGATCGGTTACGTTTCCGGTCACAGCGTGCTGTTGCGCACACCGCAGCTTCAGAACCTGCCGATTCCGGTGCGAGAGGGCGAGCGGGTGCTGGTGCGAACTTTTGCCGGCCGCCACGCCTACACGTTCGAGTCGAGCGTCGAGCGCGTCTGTCGCGCGCCCTACCCCTACCTGCATCTTGCCTACCCCGCGCAGGTTCAGCAGACGCTCATTCGCGGAGCGCTGCGGGTGCGGGTAAACCTGACCGCCACGGCCATGAATTCCGCAAAGCAAGGCGAGGCAATGCCGGCAGCATTGACGATCGCCGACCTCAGCATCTCCGGAGCGCTGTTGGAGGCGGAAAAAAGCCTTGGCGAGGCCGGAGAGACATTGGATCTCGCGTTCAAGTTTCTGGTGCAGCCGAACAATTACGAAGTGAAGCTGGCAACGCCGGTGGAGATCCAGAGCGTGCGCAAGACCAGAAGGGAGCGCAGACTGGAGGAAGTGTTCACCCACGGCGTGCGCTTCGCAAAACTGCGCGCAACCGAAGGTCTTCTTCTGCAAAGTTACATTCAGCAGGTCTTGCTCGACGACCGCTCTCGCGTGGTGTGAGAATTACGCGACGGTGGTTACCATGCCGGGCAGCGGGAACGTGCTCACGAAAACGACAAAGGCGGCCAATGGCCGCCTTTGACTTTCGTACTCCCGGGAGCGCTTACTGCGGGTCGCCGGGACCGCCTTCGAGCTTCTCGCGAATGCGCGCGGACTTGCCGGAGCGCTCGCGCAGATAATAAAGTTTGGCGCGGCGCACGGCACCCCGCCGTTTCAACTCGACGCTGGCAATCAGAGGCGAGTAGGTCTGGAAAGTACGCTCCACGCCTTCACCCGAAGAAATCTTGCGCACGATGAACGAAGAATTCAGGCCTCGATTGCGTATGGCGACCACTATCCCCTCGTAGGCCTGCACGCGCTTGCGATCGCCTTCGACCACGTTCACGTTGACCACCACGGTATCTCCCGGTGCAAAGTCGGGGACGTTCTTGCCCAGCCGGGCGATTTCTTCCTGCTCGATTGTCTTGATGACGTTCATTTGATCAGCTCCTGCGTTTCGTTGCGTTCCGCCTTGTACTCCTCCAGCAGCGCTGCCTGTTCGGCGCTCAGCGGCACCTTCGCCAGCAATTCCGGCCTCCGTTCCCAGGTGCGCCCCAACGCCTGCTTCATGCGCCACCTGGCGATCTCCACGTGATGCCCCGACAACAGCACCGCGGGTACGGGCTCGCCGTGATACTGCTCCGGCCGGGTGTAATGCGGGAAATCGAGCAAGCCCTCTTCGAAGGAATCCTGCTGTGCCGATTCGGCATCATTCAGGACGCCCGGGATGCGCCGGATCAGTGCATCCATCAATACCATCGCCGGCAGTTCCCCGCCGGAAAGCACGTAATCCCCGATGGAGATCTGGTCCTGCACTTCAGTCTGCAGCAGCCGCTCGTCAACGCCTTCGTAACGTCCCGCCAGCAACACCAGGCCTTCCAGCTGCCCCAGCTCCTCCACAATTGCCTGCGTAAGCGGCCTGCCCTGCGGAGACAGATAAATGGTCCGCGTGCGCCTTACGCCACAACTTAACTGCCTTTGTCTTGCCGCCGCGATGGCTTTCGACAATGGCTGCGCCATCATCACCATGCCGGGCCCGCCACCGTAAGGGCGATCGTCGACACTGCGATACGCGTTGGTGCTGAAATCGCGCGGATTCCACAGCACCAGTTCATAGAACCCTTTATCGCGAGCCCGCTGGGTGATTCCGCTGCCGGTAATGGCATCGAACATTTCCGGAAACAGCGTTACGACATCAAGGTGAATCATTGCCGCACGATCAGTAGTCGAGTTCCCAGTCCACCGCCAGGCACCTGCCGGCAAGGTCCACATTGAGAATTACGCCGTGGACAAACGGGACCAGCACTTCCTTTTCACCTTCGAGCACCAGAACATCATTGGCGCCGGTTTCCAGCACTTTCGCGACGCGACCAAGATGCACGCCTCGCCGGTTCACCACGTCCATGCCGAGAAGGTCGCTCCAGTAGTACTCACCTTCCCGACTTTCCGGCAGCAGTTGGCGCGGTATCGCAACCTCGGCGCCTTTGAGCGACCCGGCAGCCTCGCGGTCGGTACAGCCTTCGAGCCTGGCGAGCACCAGCGCCCCATGCATCGCCGATTCGGCGACCTGGTGTTGCCGCCACTGGCCATCTCTGCCCAACCACCACTCGGAGTAGTCGAGCAGTCCGTCAATGTCCTGGGTGAACGGCAAGACCTTAATCCAGCCCTTGACTCCGTGCGGGGCGCTCACGCGCCCCATCACCACCATCGGCTCAGGCCTTGGCCGACTCACTGAACTGCTTCACCAAGCGCACAGCCGTATCCGACAGCTTGGCGCCTTTGCCCTGCCAGAACGCCACTCGATCGAGCGCGATGCGCAAGGACTCCTGGCCCTCGGGCGCTTTCGGGTTGTAGAAACCGACGCGCTCAATGAATCGGCCATCGCGCGCGAAACGCGAGTCCGCCACGACCATATTGAAGAACGGGCGTTTCCTGGCACCCCCGCGAGCAAGTCGAATCACTACCATGACATCCACCCTCAAAAGCGAAGCGCGCGATTTTACGCCGGTTATTCCTTGGTTTGCAAGGGAAGATTGGCCCACGAAGCGGCTTCGCAGGGTCTGGCAGGTCGGTATGCGGGGCGGCCCGGATCAGCCCGAGCCGCGGTATCCAGGCGCTATTTCTCGGCGACTCCGGCCTTTCCGGATTTGAATACCTGGTCGAGGAAACTCACGACGATCTTGACCAGGTCGTTCTCCTTGCCCTCGAAGAAATGCAGGGCGTCAGTCACGACGACCTGCTGCGAACCAGGAACCTTGTCGATCTGGCGCTTGCGTTCGTAGGCGCCGACCTGGGTGATCTCCCAGTCCTTGCTGCCAAATACATCAAGCACCGGAATCTTGATGCGGAACATCTCTTCCAGACCGTTGATGATGCCGATGAACACCCACGCCTTGACCGAAGTTTCGTCGGCCTTGATCAGATAATGGTTGGCCATCGTCGCGCCGAGGCTGTGCGAAACGATGGCGACGTTTCGAAAGCCCTTCTCGCGCAGAAACTTGGCCGCCAGCTCGTAGCGTTCCGCCCCGTCGGCGTAAGTGGGAATGTAATCGCCGACCTTTGCGCCGGGACCGAGCACCGGTAACTGGATCGAAAGCGTCGTGTAGCCGGCTTCGGCGAGCTTTACACGCAAGGTGCCGTAGAGCTCGAAGTCCGGGTTCCAGCCGCGGCCGTGGCCGACGATCACGGCACCGCGCGGCTTCTCGGCTTCCGTGTACAGCGTCAAAAACTCGTGCCCGTTCTTCTGCTTCAACCAGACCGGCTCGCCAATGAGCACCGCAGGCAGGATCTGGTCCGACCAGCGTTTCTCGCGCTCGTAGTCCATCGCCAGAACCGTGGAACAGACCGAGAGCAACATGACAACACCACCCAAACTTCGATTCATCGTGTGCGCATTTCTTTGACGGGAAGCGGCATTGTACCGGAGGGCATGTATCCGTTAAGACTGCCATCCGGCGCATCTGGTTCCGGCGCCGACCAAAGGAAATTCGAACGCAGCCCTGTCGCTAGCGCATTCCAGGCAATCCGCCCTTCATGCCCCGCATCATTTTCTGCAGTCCGCCCTTGCCCATCATTTTCATCATTTTCTGTATTTGCTCGAACTGGCCGAGCAGGCGGTTGACTTCCTGAACGGACACCCCGGCGCCAGCGGCGATGCGCCGCTTGCGCGACGCCTTGATGATCTCCGGCCTGGCACGTTCCTGCGGCGTCATCGATTCTATGATGCCAACGGTACGGCCGATTACCCGCTCATCTTTCGGTGCGCCCTGTGCGGCTTGTGCGAGTTGCGCAGGCAACTTGTCGATCAGCGCCGACAGGCCGCCCATTTTCTTCATTTGCTGCATCTGGTTCTTGAAGTCCTCGAGATCGAAACCCTTGCCCGATTTCACTTTCCTGGCAAGTTTCTCGGCGTCCTCGAGATCGACGTTCTTGCGCGCCTCCTCCACGAGCGCCAGAACGTCACCCATGCCGAGGATGCGCGCCGCCATGCGTTCGGGAAAAAACGGTTCCAGACCGCCGGGCTTTTCCGACACGCCAACGAACTTGATCGGTCTTCCGGTGACATGCCGGACTGAAAGCGCCGCACCGCCGCGCGCGTCGCCGTCCAGCTTCGTGAGAACCACCCCGGTGAGCGGCAACGCTTCGGCAAAAGTCCTGGCCACATTCACCGCATCCTGGCCCTGCATCGAATCCACGACGAACAGCGTTTCCACAGGATTGAGTACGTCGTGAAGACGGCGAATCTCCTGCATCATTGCCTCATCGATCGCCAGGCGGCCCGCCGTATCGACTATCACGACGTCGTGATAATGCTTGCGTGCGTAGTCGTGCGCTGCGGCGGCGATCGCCTCGGGTGCCTGTCCGGCGCGGGACGCAAACATTTCGATGCCGAGACCGCGCGCCAGGATCGCAAGCTGCTCGATCGCTGCTGGCCGATAAACGTCACAACTTGCCAGCAGTACCTTCTTCTTCTGCTCACCTAGCAGCTTCGCCAGTTTACCGGCGGTCGTCGTCTTGCCCGATCCTTGCAAACCTGCCAACAGAATCACCGCAGGTGGAACAACTGCGAGGTTGAGTGCATCGTTGCGGCTTCCCATCAATTCGGTCAGTTCGCGCTGTACTACGCCCACAAACGCCTGTCCTGGCGTGAGACTACCGATCACCTCTTCGCCCACCGCCTTTACCTTGATCCGCGCAATGAATTCCCGGACCACTGGGAGCGCCACGTCAGCCTCCAGCAGCGCGACGCGCACTTCGCGCAGCGCCCCCTCGATATTGGATTCGGTCAGGCGCGCCTGACCGCGTAACGTTCTGACGATGCCGGCAAGCCGGCTGGTGAGGCTGTCGAGCATCCGCAATGTTCCTGGAATGTGGTGCAGATGGGGATAATGTAGACTGCGCAAGCCAAGTCCACATATCTGCTAGATGGGCAACATTCTACTTCATCTTCTGGTGAGTCTCGGCTACGCCGCGCTGGCCTTCTTTCTCTGGCGCGATGCTCTGCAGCCATCGCTGCCGCAAGGCAGTCAATCGATGTCGCGCTGGGCGCATGCGGCGCTGATTCTGCCCTTGTCATTGCACGCATGGCTGCTGGTGCGCGCCACGTTTGCGCCGGATGGCCTTTATCTCGGTGTCGGCAACGCGGTCTCGGTGATCATGTGGCTGACGGTGCTCATCTACTGGATCGGCAGTTTCTTCTACCGCCTTGAAGGCCTGCAGGTACTGGTCGTGCCTGCCGCCGCAGCACTGTCCCTGCTGCCACTCGCGTTGCCGCCGGCGCATCCGCTTGCCAACACCCAATACGCCGTGTTCAAGGCGCACCTTGTCATTGCGCTGTTCGCATACAGCTTCTTCACAATTGCCTCGCTGCACGTTTTGATGATGGCAATGATGGAGCGCCGTCTGCACCGCGGAAACCTGCCGCAATTTCTGCAAGGGCTCCCGCCGCTGCTGACAATGGAGCAGCTGCTATTCCGCATAATTTCCGCCGGCTTCGTGTTGCTCACGCTCACGCTCGGCAGCGGCATCCTGTTTTCGGAAGCCCTGTTCGGCAAGCCGGCGCTCTTCACTCACAAGACGGTGTTCGGCATTCTGTCCTGGGTAATTTTCGCGGCGCTTCTTGCCGGGCGTGCGCTCTACGGCTGGCGCGGACGCGTGGCGATGCGCTGGACGCTCGCCGGATTCATGACGCTTGTGCTTGCCTACATCGGCAGCAAATTCGTGCTCGAGGTGTTGTTGCAGCGCTGAACGGCAATCGCGCTGTAACCAAGGGTAATCGGCACTGAAACCGTCTTGACACCGCATATTCTGCTGCCGATACTGATTTTGATTTCTCGATATGGTGGTGACCGCACTTGGATGAAATTCCGCTCCATACACTGGTGATTGCATTTGTAGTCCTGCTCTTCGTTTCCGCTTTCTTCTCGATCTCCGAAACCAGCATGATGGCGCTCAACCGCTACCGGTTGAGGCATCTCTCAAAGACCGGCCACCGTGGCGCTCGC
>Ga0187893_10007464_pt1 | contig 17887 bp, 18 predicted proteins | sample MA1701074metaG_FD_139574 | JGI IMG/M metagenome (GOLD analysis project Ga0187893, IMG submission 139574) | White microbial mat communities from a basaltic lava cave in the Kipuka Kanohina Cave System on the Island of Hawaii, USA - MA170107-4 metaG ... | reverse complement strand
CGCAGGTCGATCAACTCATTCAGGCCATGGCGGCGTTCACGCAACAGTCCGGGCTCACGTGGGATCAGGCGATCGAGCAGCGGCCTCAGGAGGTGCAGGCTGTGTTAGCTGCGAGCTGGCAGTGATCATAGGTCAGCGTATCCTCAGATGGCTCATGTCAGCAAGCCGGCTTGATTGCCGCGATGGTGACGGTGCTGGAAGTCAGCGGCCGCCGCCTCTAAGGGCTTGCACTCCTTCTCCATTCCCGCTAGAAGATTCCCCTATGGTTCCAACCGTTGAATGGAAAAATGGCAGTGTCCGTTTGCTCGATCAGACACGGCTTCCGGAGCATGTGGAGTTTCTCGACTGCCGTGACTACCGGACAGTGGCGGATGCCATCCGCACATTGAAGGTCCGTGGAGCGCCCGCCATCGGTGTGACGGCCGCCTTGGGCGTTGCCCTCGGTGCTCAAGCAATCGAGGCGACGGACTATCCTACCTTCGCGCAGGAGGTCCACAGGATTTGCGATGATCTAGCCTCGACGAGGCCGACTGCGGTCAATCTCTTTTGGGCCATTGAACGGATGAGACGGAAGCTTGAGTCGCTACAAGCTCATCCCATCGCATCCGTAAAGCACGCACTGATTGGTGAAGCTCAAGCTATACTTGAAGAAGATATCGAGCTCTGCAAGGCCATGGGTAGGCACGGAGCCGAACTTATTCTAGATGGGCAGACGATTCTCACCCACTGCAATGCTGGTTCGCTTGCGACGGCCGGCTATGGAACAGCCTTAGGGGTGATCCGTGCTGCATGGGAACAAGGCAAGAAAATCAAAGTGATTGCCGATGAAACTCGTCCTGTACTTCAAGGTTCGAGGCTGACAGCTTGGGAGCTAATGCAGGATCAGATACCGGTTACATTGATTACCGACAATATGGCCGGCACACTCATGAGGCAAGGGAGAATCCATCTCTGTGTGGTCGGAGCCGATAGAATTGCGGCGAATGGCGATGTGGCCAATAAGATCGGTACCTATTCAGTCGCGGTGTTGGCCAAAGCTCACAATATTCCCTTCTATGTCGCGGCTCCGTATTCGACCATCGATCTGAAGACGAAATCCGGTGAGCAGATTCCGATCGAGCAGCGAAATCCATCCGAAGTGACGATGATTCATGGCAGCCATCCGGTTGCACCCAAAGATGTCGCTGTCTACAACCCTGCCTTCGATGTTACACCAGCCGACCTCATTACCGCTATCATCACCGAGCGAGGCGTCTTCAAACCTCGTGAGATCGCGTCACAGTTTCAATCCACGTAGCCTGCGCCCCTCGTCCATACGAGTCTTGCTGACTTCGTCTGGGTATCAATGCGTTGCTCTTGGATGATCGCCGAGGCGAGCATTGATCGCATACTTCATGACTTCAGACGTGAACGATATCGCGGTGGGAAATGGCGTTCCGAGCCGTTATGGCTATGTATTTACAATGTCTACACAATCATGTATGGTTGTTCTATACACAGCGGAGGGCGAAGCGATGGCCACTATGGCAAAAGCGACAGGGCGAGTGGAAACAATCAACCTGCGCGCCAGTCAAAAGCAGAAGGCGATGATCGACCGAGCGGCGGAAGTGCTTGGCCGGAGCCGGTCGGAATTCATGCTTGAAGCAGCGTGCCGTGAAGCCGAAACGGTCCTTCTCGATTGCCGATATTTCGGACTCTCCCAGGAGGCATTCAAGCGTTTTACGGCCATGCTCGATAAGCCCCCTGCAAGTAATCCTAAACTGCAGCGCCTCCTTCAAACCAGAGCGCCGTGGGGGGAATGAGCGGCCTCATTCCGGACATCTTCTCACCCGAAAAACTTACTGCAAAGCATGATGTTTCCGATTTCGATTCAGGAGAACCGCTCCTAGACAATTGGCTTCGCAGGCGTGCTCTCGCGAATGAAGATCAGGGCTCGTCACGCACGTATGTGGCCTGCGCGCAAAAGAGGGTCGTTGGCTATTATACCCTTGCCGTTGGGGCTGTCGCGCATACTGGCGCGCCGGGACGCGTGAAGCGCAATATGCCTGATCCGGTTCCCGTCATGGTACTGGGCCGTCTGGCTGTAGATAAGGGCTTCCAAGGTCATGGGATTGGCAGCGGGCTGCTGCGCGATGCAGTTCTACGTACCATTCAGGCAGCGGAGATCGCCGGTATCCGCGCCATTCTAGTCCATGCGATTTCTGAAACCGCAAAACGTTTCTATCAGGGATATGGTTTCATCGCCTCGCCGATCGATCCGATGACGGTCATGATAACGGTTGCGGAAGCGAGGAAGATGTTAGGCGATAGGGATGCCAGATAAACCTCAGGTTTCAACCACTGCCATCGTTATTTTCCTACTCCAGTGGCGGTAACTGCTTCAGAACGTGAAGGGGAGAGGTCTTCGTCAAGAATGTGAACCGTTCTGCTCTGTTCTAAAGTGAGACAATCCGATCTCCTCAGCATTCGCAGGCTGAATCTTTTGGATTCAGCTAGACCACAATTGGGTTCAGTCCCTCACCCTTTTCCGCAGGCCACCTCCCACAAGCCTTGGTTGACGCTTTCCGGCTGGACGGCGGTCCAGTGTCCTTCACCGGATAAACCGCTCCCTCCAACCGGGTGAGCTGTTCCCATGTGGCCGTAAAAGTCTGTGGCGGCCAGGGTCCGAACTTGCCTCTCGGCGCAATCAAACTGTTTGGTGAACTTGGTGGAATAAAATCGGGTCGGGGATCTATTCCCCTGCATCCAGGTCCAGTCGATCAACGCCACGAGAGTCACTAGGTGGCCTTCTTTACGGACACTGTCGGGATCTACGTAAACGGTTTGTAGTCCTGGTGATTGGTACTGCCGATCGATTGCCACCCACCCGGCCTCTACGGGTTGATGCACCAGGGCCAGCATCACGATAGCAAGCCAGAAACCTGGCCGGGACATAGGCACGATCACGTCCTCGCCGACCAAGGTGCCGACGGATTTCTACTCAACACTTATTGATCCGCGGTCGCGGTTGCACCTTTGATCGAATCTGGTCCAAGCGATCAGTGATGAAGCTGAACCGTTTCTTCGGTGGATAGGGAAACCGGTAAGCGATAGGCTCCTCCTGAGGCGGCAAGTGATCCATATCCCTGTACACATTGACGGGAGCAGAATCCGCCGCCAGATGAAACATGGAGCGATAGCCTAACCCGCAGCCGGTGATGTTGAGTAGTTCGCCAAACCCGTTCTGGGATGCCCGCTGGACAGCTCTCTGTCCGATGGAACGAAATGAGTAGAACTGGCCCTTGGCCCACTTGTGCCCCCAGTACAGTTGCTCGACAGTCATTTTGGCCGGTTTGTACACGACGTGCTCGCCGGTATAGGCAGTCCAGTTCTCAGTGAGTATGCGGCCGGCAGCCTTGAGTTCGGCAAACTGCTTGGTGCCGGGATAGGGAGTCATGATGCGCCAGAGCGCCCCTGCCAACCCCATCTTGGTCGCCCATTCCGCAGTGCGCTCGAAGTCATAGACATCTTCATGGTCCAAGCCGCAGATAAAACCTGCATGGATATCGATTCCCTGATCATGGATGCGACGGATCATTTCCTCGTACAGTTTGGCCGAATTTTGTTTGTCGACGGATTTGAGCGAATCTTGGTTGATGGATTCGATTCCCATGAACATCGCCGAGCAACCGGACTCTTTCAATGTCTTGAGCAACTCGGGATGATGAGCGACATAGGTCGCGCTCATTTGGCTCATCCACTTCTTTCCGAGCGGCTTCATGGCCTGGCAGAGCTCTCGTGTATAGGCCGGATCGGACAGCAAGTCGTCGTCCCAAAACATCACCATCGGCCCATTCATCTTCTCGACGAGCTTCACAACATCGGCCGGTGGTTTTTTCCGGAACCCATACTGACCGCCGCCTAAAGCCAAATGAATAGAGCAGAATGTGCAGCGGTAATTACACCCTCTGGTCGCCGTCAGCGCATCCCGGAACATATAGCCCGGCGGCAAAAGATCCCAGCGGGGCGGCTTGTCATCCCATTTTTCTACCATGTACGGCATGCGGTACTGCGGTTGCATCTTGCCTTTCTTAAAGTCTTCGATCAGCCTCGGCACAGTCAGCTCTCCTTCCCCGATCACGACTGAGTCGGCGTGCTGAAGCGCTTCATCAGGCATCGTCGATGGATGGATACCGCCGAGCACCACCTTGGCACCGCGTTCACGGAAGAGTCGGGCGACCTCATAAGCCCGAATGGCCACGACAGTGGTGACGGTGATAAAGACCAAATCATAATCGCGGGTAAAGTCGAGGGGACCGACGATCTCGTCTTGGATCTCCATGTCCCATTCGTCTTCTGGGATTAACGCGGCGAGGGTAGGGAGATTTAGATTGGGTGTACGGAACAACTTCCAGACCGAGTCCCATTTCTGATCTTCGGGATGCGGAATAATGAGACCGATCTTGTAGTGCCCCATAGTTTCATCCTCCAGAAGTTGTGACTAAGGTTTGTTAAGGTTTGCCTCCTGCATGCGTCCTTGTACCAAGTCAATTCATAAAATAGGACTCGGGAAATTCCTAGCTTCCAACAGCATTGACGAAATTTTTCACGGCTGGGACGGTCAATCGCATAAGAAATAGAGACTCTGAGTTTGCCCGAGATTAGCCTGTCGGAGATGGGAGATCAACAGCTTTGAACGTGACCATGGAAAGGTTCTTGATTGACTTGACCCATTTCCTGTAACGTACAGAGTCTTGCCATCCCTCTCCTGTGCTTTTCTTGGCGGACCGTCCAGACACATTGATTGCCGCAGCACTTCAATCACGCACGCATCGGCTTCCGTATTTCACACGGTCGTTGTCGATCACACCTAGCTGACTGCTCCAGCTTGACATCGTATTTGGGAAGGTTCAAAGAATAGTGCCGTTCGCCTTGTATTTTCACGGTCGGAGCAGGTGATCATGCCGTCTTCCGCCGCCACGTTGAATTTTGTCACGCTTGAAAAGCTGGTTGCGTATGGAGAAGCCTTGATGCGTTTGCCGCGCATCGGCAATCCTACGCTTCCAACTCCGGTCCCAGCGAGTTCGGATCGAATCGAGCGGGCCGAAGCGGCTCTGTCGGACATCCTGTCGTTGGTCCAGCGTGGCCACAAGGGATTTGCCGATGCAACTGAATATCGGGCGGCTCGACAAACGGTGATCGATCAGAGTTGTGGCGGCGACGCATTGGTCTTTTTTGCCGCGTGGAACAAGCTGCTGGCGGCGGGAGAGCTCGCACCGCTCCTTCGTGCCGCGATCGGACACAGTCAAAAGCCCACGGTCCGCCGGCCGGTGGCGATCGTGCCCCGTACACAACTGACGCCGCAGCTGGCGGAGGGACGGATCGTCCTTGATCTCGGCGATGATCGTTTTTGGCTGCTGCCGAGAGATCTGGGGCAGCGGACCCTGCTCTTCACCATGCGGCACGGTGTATCCCAGGTAGAGAGCAAGACGCACCGTGTCGGATGTCGGCTCGCCAATCGTCTGGATCCGGAACGGGGGATTGTCAAGGCGGACGCAGTCGGGATGGCCTTGGCGAAGATTATCGGAGTAGTGGGCAAACAGCTCGACTATCTGCAAGTCCACAATTATCTGGACCCGCGGACCTTCATTCACCTGGTCAGCCGAAGCCCGAACACAACCCAACTGTATCATCGAGTGGTGGCAGCCCTCGCGCCTGGGAGTTCTGAGGCGTCTGCGCCGCAACAAGCGGATGCCCTCGAATCGCAGGACTTCGGATGGGCGACAGGTATCGAGAAGTCGGTGGAAACGGAGGCAGCGGCACAGGCGTTCGGTGTCGATGGGGCGACGGCTAAGAAGCTGATCAAACATCCGCTCTACTGTTATCCGGGCGGCAATTCCTTCTTCGACACGTATGTGAATGTCGTAGACGGAGTGCATCGGCTCGCGTCTGCGCATCACGGCTCCGTTGCCTGTCTCTATACCCACAGTTCGACGTTGCGGGCGTTAGTGATCTTTCTCGACCCCCGACCGTTCAGTGAAGCCTTCGCCGAGTTCGGGGAATACAAGGAGGGGCAGGATAATGTCGTGCTGCTGACCTATGAGCACGGACAGTTATCGGGCTACTCGACGGCGGTTGGGTTGTCGCAACGTGAGCGGACGGAACGGGATGCTTGGTTGACAGTTGAGCGGGAACGACGGGATCGGGTGACACTCAAGCCAAGGCAGATCAAGAGGTTGGTGGCGCTTGTTTCGGGCGGAGACTTTGCAGGCGGAGGGGCGGCATTGAAAGAGTTGCGAGTGACCGGCAACCGGTTCGGCCTGGAGGTCTATTTTGTACGGCACGGGTTTCTGGGGTTGGCCAACAACTGGATTGAAAAGGTCTCGGAACAGGACACGCGCATGATGGGCAGCCGTCCCAGCAGCCCGATCGGCAGCAGCCGGTTCGAGGATTTCAAGGATCAACAGGTACAGCAAGCAGCCGTCCGCAATCTGGAGCCATATCTGCGCGAGGGCGCCTTGGTGGTGCTGGGAGGCGATGGAAGCTTACGCGGCGCGCGTGCGATGTATGAAATGTTCGGCGTCCAAGTGGCAGGGATCCCAGGTACGATCGACAACAACATTCGCGGGACCGTCTCGTTGGGGTTTCACTCGGCCCTTCGACTGGCGGATCAGTCCATCGAATCGCTCAAGGCCACGAGCTCCGCGATGGGCAGCATCTTTTTTGTCGAATTGATGGGTGCCGGGTCCGGTCACCTTGCGTTGGCATGTGCCTATCAGGCGAGAGCGGAAGGGGTATTGGTCAACGAACATCCGGACCCTGATACCTACATCAATGACGTGATCCTTGGAACCCTGAAGCGATCGTTGGGTGTACCCAACAAGAGCCATTTGTTCATTGTCGCCGAGCGGACCCCCCATCAACATCACCCTGATGGAGGGATCCACGGATTGCCCGACTATGTGGCCCGTGAAATTTCGAAATGGCCGCAGGTCTGTCCGCAGCCGGGCCACTATCCGCTCACTCCCGCCACCAAAGCAACAATTCTGGGACATACGCTCCGTGGGGCCCCTCCGACACCGGAGGACAAAGCCATCGCACAACAGTTGGCGTACGAAACCGTGAGACGTTTAGTGGAACAGCCGGACGAAATCGTCGGCTGCATGGTCGCCTATCGCGAGCCGGGCTCGATCGAAACCATTCCATTACACGCGCTGACTTCCAAACCCTTCGATTGGGAAATCTTTTCGCGCATGCATGGACAGGAGACTCGAATGATTGACGGTTGAGATCGTCGCGACAACACTACCTTACCTCATGCAGCTTGATGAGATTGGTCCCACCAACTTGCCCTACGCGGGTTCCTGACAGGATCACGATCTTTTCCCCGGTCTTGACCAGCCCTTCGGATTTCGCCCGCCGTTCCGCTTCTTCCACTCGCGCATCAGTCTGCTCAATTTGTGGCATCGTGTAGGGGCGTACACCCCAATAGAGCGCCATCTGTTGTCGGACCGGTTCAAACGGCGTGAACGCGATGATGAGGGAGGGCGGTCGTTGTTTCGAAATCAATCGGGCGGTGGCTCCCCCTTCGCTGAAGGCCACGATCGCGCGTGCGGCGACCGCTTTGGCCGCGGAAGAAGCAGCGATACAGATCGCTTCCGGGAAAGACAGGTTTTCCAAGTCGGTTTGGCGTTTAAGGATCAGGTTGGGTTCGGCTTCCTGTTCTGCTGCTCGGATAATGCGGTCCATGACCTGGACCGTTTCGATCGGATGAGCACCGATGGCTGTTTCAGCCGAGAGCATGAGCGCGTCACTGCTGTCGAACACAGCGTTTGCAACATCTGAGGCTTCCGCGCGGGTCGGACGCATGGCGTTCGTCATAGACTCCAGCATCTGAGTGGCGGTGATGACCACGCGACGTCGGCGATTGGCTTCTGCGATGATCCGCTTCTGGAGAACCGGCACAGCTTCAGGACCCATCTCCACGCCTAAATCTCCACGCGCAATCATGACACCGTCTGCTCGTTCCAAGATATCGTCCAGTGAAGCAACGGCTTCGGGTCTCTCGATTTTAGCGATGATCCGAATGTCACTTCCGCACTCCTTCAAGAGAGTCCGAGCCTCGTCGATATCCTGTGGGCCACGCACAAAGGAGAGCGCCAGATAGTCGACGCTTTGCTCCACGCCAAATCGAATGTCTTTCCGATCCTTCTCAGTCAGAGTAGGGGCGCTGACGGCGGTACCCGGCAAATTAATGCCTTTGTATGAAGTAATCTTGCCGCCGGTTATGACGGTACACTCCACAACATCATCCACAATGCGATCGGCGAGCAGTTCAATCAGTCCATCATTAATCAAGACTCGACCGCCCACGCGAAGATCGCGCGCGAGCATCGGATACGTCACTGGAATTTCGGCAACAGAAGAGGAGCCAAAGTTCTGCGCATGGCCTTGCTCATCGGACCGAACCGCTATACAGAGGCGCACCGTCTGGCCGGAAGTGACCTCGATCCCATTCTTCGAAACGAGTCCCACACGGATCCGGGGGCCTTGCAAATCCTGGATAATCGCCACAGCAGTACCATGGCGGGTCGCTGCCTGACGAATCGCCATGATCGCAGCGGCATGCGAGGCGTGGGTTCCATGGGAAAAGTTCAATCGCGCGGCATTCATCCCGTTCTCGATCAGTCGATCTAGAATCGCCGGCGACTCGCTGGCCGGGCCGATGGTGCAGACGATCTTGGCTTTTCGCATGGTCACTCCAATCTCACCTCCGTTGGATCCCCACCAAGAACGAGAGAGGATACCACAGATTCATTCATCGGAGGTCTGGTTCGCGAAGGTCGGTTACAAGGACGTCCTCTCTCATTGACCACTCTGCGGTCCGATGTTGCTCAACACGAGCACGACACCGTTGGGTAGGGCGAGCGGGAAGGAGATCGCTGTGGCAATCCCGTATTTTCCTTTTCTTTTTGCCCTCAGGCCGTACAATGACGTCATCACAAGAGTCTGCATCCCGAGAGACTCCAAGGGCCCCTCTTCCCACTAACGAAACGGCAGACACCATGGCGACCCTCATCTCAGTGGCATCCGGCAAAGGCGGCGTGGGCAAGAGTATCGTTTCAACCAACCTTGCCTTGGCGTTGGCCAAGACCGGACGCAACGTTCTACTGGCAGACCTCGACGTGGGTGGGGCCGATGCCCACATCATGTTCGGGGAGTTGAATCCACCGGTGACGCTGACGGATTTTCTGAACAAGCGGGTTGCCCGGCTGGAGGAGGTTGCGATCCCCGTTACGTTCCACCCGAACCTCCGCTTGATTGCCGGTACCGGCGACACCTTGGCAACGGCCAATATGGTCTATGCCCGTAAAAAGCGATTGATGAAGCACTTCCAAGATCTCGAGGCTGAGGTGGTCGTCATCGACATCGGGGCTGGCACGAACTACCATTCCCTGGATTTCTTCCTGATGGCGGACATCCATTTAGCTGTGGCCACTCCAGAACCGACCTCGGTACTGGACCTCTACCGATTCATCAAATTAGCTGCGATCCGCCGCGTGTTGGCCTGTTTTCTCGCGCGCAGCTCTATGGCTGAGGCGCTCTCAAATCGGGACTTCACCAGTGTGGAGGAGGTCATGGAGGTTGCGGGCGCTGCCGACAGCGAAGGGCGCGACGCGGCCACCTCGGCATTACAATCGTTCCGTCCCAGCCTTATCATCAATCGCGTCACCGGCCGTTCTCAAGTCAACGTCCTCTACCTTCGCAAGATTCTGCATGAATATGTGGGCGGTGACCTGACGCTGCTCGGTGAAATCCCCGATGACCCGGCCGTGAGCCAGGCCGTTCGAAAGTTTTTGCCCGTCCTCGAGGCCGCTCCTGAGTCCTCGGCCGCGAAAGGTCTGATGGCTGTCTCTGCAGCAGTCGAGCGACTGGTCGTGGCATGTACCGGAAGTGGAGACACGCAGAAGACACAAGCAAGTGAAAACGGGACGAATTCACCCACGACGGATGTGACTTTGTCTTTCCACTCCTCCAACCCATCGATGCCCGAGGCCCCATCATCTACGTATGAATTGAGGCCGCCTGACTGTGCAGATCCTGTCAAGAACCCCAGCGGGTTAGTCGCCTAAGGCCATATCGTCACCATCGATTCTTGTCGAGCCCGCCACGACATACTCGCGCCGAATAGCCGGTTGTCAAAGTACCTGCCACCTGAATTCTTGCATTTCATTGACTGCAACAAGTGCTTTGCTAATCTGCCTGAGACAAAGCAGTTGAAGAACACGTCCGAACTCGGTCTCTGCGCTAGACATCTACCATGCAACGACGAAGTGGATTCGCGAATGGCATTGGGGCCCTCTGCTTCTCCGTGATGTGGTTTTCGGTCACGCCCGTTACCTGGGCCCAGATTCCGAATGAAACCTATGATTTCAGTATCACCAGTCGAGTTCGGACGTGGACACTATGAGCAGGCTGCAGATTTCTTCGAGCAAGCCCGTCGGGCCATGCCGAACGATGCAGAGGCAGCTGAGTATCTTGGACAGACATGGTTACGCCTGAAGAAGTACCGTGAAGCCGAGGCGTTGTTCCAGAATTTAACGATCGGCGAGACCGTTCGAGCTCAATCCTGGCTGGGACTTGCCATCGCGCAGAGCCAACTTGGGAAATATCGCGAGGCACTGGAATCACTGGAACACGCTCAAAAGCTCGATCCTCAAAATCCGCTCGTCTACTTTTATCAAGGCGTCGTTTCCCACGAACTGAAATCATTCAACCAGTCGTCCGCCCTCTTCTCGAGGGCCATGGCGCTCAGCCCGGATCTGACACCGACAGTCCGCTATTACACAGGAATGTCGTACTATGAACGGGGTCTGCTTGATCAGGCTCAGAAAGAATTGGAAGCGGCCATTGCGGCGGGGGGGCCTGAGTCCGAACTGGCCCGTACCGCCCGCGCGATCCTGCAGCAACGGGCTGCAGTCCCCAAGGGAGCCAAACAGTGGGATCTGAGTCTCAGCGCCAGCGGCCAGTACGATACGAACGTGGTGCTGCTTCCCCTCGGCGTCCAACCGCCCGGCGGTACGACCGGAATTTCCCAGAGAGACGACTTCCGCACGACCATCTATGCGCGCGGTGAGTATCGGCCGATTCAGACATCCCTTTGGACAGCCGGCGTTGCGTTCGGCCTGGATCCGTTTCTCTTCACCCATGCGATACCACCCATCATCACTTGTCGTGGATGATGGTGTCGGACGATGCCATTAAGGCAGCGCACGTCGCTTCGCTCAAAGATGAGCAGCAAGAGCAGGCGAGAAAGAAAGAGAACGAGGCTGCGCGGAAACGGGCCGAGGAACTCGACGCACTGACGAAGAAAAAGGACGAAGCGGAGAAAAAGAAGTTCATAAAAGGGTCAGGATGAGCTGGAGAAAGAACTCGGTTTTAAGCCGAATCAAGTCGAGGAGTGCAGCAAGAACACGAGTCTGTCCTCTCCAGCGTTGAAACAAACAAGTAGGGCAGGGGTAGTTTCTCGCCTGCAGTCGATGACTCGACGCTCAACCACCCCATCCTGAAGAAAGCGCTTTCAGGATCCGACCACTCCGTTATAATTCTTGGCCGCAGGTCTCACTCCGGCGCCGCACCCACTTTCGTTGCCGCATTCACCGGCGGCTCGATCTTGATATTCGGCCCTTCCACCTTTGGGAGCAGTCCTGCCCCCGGCTTTTCCAGCAGACGCTCGTCATTCTGGTTAAACAAGAGGCTCTGTTTTGAGTGACTATCATCTATGATCGCCGCGTTGGAGAGTGCCTCTTCCCTCTTGGTATTGACTTGGCCAGGGTCATTCGCCAACGATTGCCCCATCACGGGATCAACGGCTTTGCCCATAGGGTAGCCGGGATGTTTCGGTAACATTGCCGGGTTGGCGAGAATCGTCGATTGTGTGGTCAACAAACCGATGCAGAGGGTCAAAAGGATAAGCGAGGTCTTCATGATCCAACCTCCTTGGCGTTGAAGAGAGAAACTTTATGCGTGAAGGGTATGACTACAGAATCTGGCGAACGAGAGACACTTGGATAGGTAAGAAAAGAAGCGGCTACCCCGGTTCCATGGCTGCCACCATTGATCTGGCTTAGCTTGGCTCCCGCTTGACACCGGAGTCAAGAGGGTGAGTACGAGTGCTTCAAGGAAGCTTCAGCGCAATCGCAAAGGTGCTCGAATAGCCGCCGTCTGTGATCGACGGTTCCAGTATCAATTGTTCGCCACCCTGCCGAAAAATGAAATCATGCCGATTTCTTACCCTGCGTGGGCCATTTGAAGAGTAGGGGGAATTCGCATAGGCACGATCGGTGAACTCATCAGGGAAATACACTTGCGAAGTAAACTCAAAGGCCTTTGGAGTCACCGACGCCGCACGAATCTTGAAATGAATGTGCACGGTTCGAATCGGATACCACCCTGGATAGATGGTTAGGAAGCGCGCATCTCCCTGCGCGTCGGTCATTTGGTGTCCGCGCAAGAACTTCTGGCCAAGCGTGTTGAAGCTTGGATCTCGTACGTCGGAGTAGATTCCCTGGGCATCACAGTGCCAGATATCTACCTGAGCGTCGGGCAACGGCTGACAGGCTCCTGCATTGAAGCGCATGACCTGAAAGGTCAAAGCCAACGGTGTCCCAGGCTTCACCTGTCCGCTGGCCGGATCAGTGCGGATGTCGGACCGGTGCAACCGTTCGTCCACAAAATACGGGCCTTCGGTTTGTTCGGGTCGGACAATGCAAAGGGATCGAGGTGTACCGGAATCGGCCGGTGCCTTTGGGGGTCGACTACCCACCAGGAAGCCGGCGCCGGCCGCACCTATCAACACAAGTGCTTCACGGCGAGAAAGAACGTGCTCAACATGCTTATCTTTCTCTTTCATTCGGTCAGGCCTTCGTCGCCATATCACAGCATCTTAAGCCGTCGATTCCTACCTGCCTCTAAGTCGCGGGTGAACGCTTCGCGGAGGAGGCGGTGGGGAGGAATGAGATGGTCCGCGTGGGGCAAAAAAGCGAGGGCCCCCATAGAATCCACGCCCTCCCCAATAGCCACCAAAGCCACCAAATGGACCCCAATAACCACCATAAGGACCGAACCCACTATAGGGAGCAAACCCACTCCAACCATAGGGCGGATAGTAGGGGTCATAATAGGGTCTGCCCCTCGGGCTTTGCGCGGCGATACTATTCCAATCGATAATGTGTTTAACCTCAAGAAGTGGATAGGTGTAGTCGCTCTCATCCAGCTGTCGTGTGGTTTCACCTTTGACGGTGCCAATCACAGTGATAGGTGTTCCTTCCGGGAGGCTGGCGGGATCCAGAAATGCTCCTTGAATCGCCAAGAATCTTCCTTCGGATCGAAGTCCATCTTCTGTCTGTGGCCCTTCCTTCGCTGTCGGCAGCTGCAAGACTTCGAGTTCGGTTCCCGCCTGCGTCCGTTTGGCTCGAATGACTTTCCCGCCGATCATGACCGTTCGACCGACATATTCACCTGGACTTGTCTTCAGCTCCGCAAAACTGACGCTGACATCGATCTCCTTTTCCAGGTCGAGAGGAACCCCGAGTAGCTCCGTATCGCGTTGTACCTGATGGATCGATTCTGCGCAGGCGGATAACATGAGTAATCCACTAATCAGGAGAGCGCACCCAGGGATGCGAGACATGAGTTCTCCTCTGCTAGAAGTGATACGAGAGCCCGCCCAGGATATGCTGTGCTCTGTAATTGCCGCTGAAGCCGCCTAAGTCACCGAATGCCTGATCGAACGCAAACGTCGCACCGGTGTACTTATATTCTCCAAACACGGCGATCTTGGGTGTGACGAATGCGCGCAAACCAGCCAACACATTCCACGCCGCAGCCACATCACTGTCGCCTCGTACGGTAGCGGTATCCCCGATGTGGGCAATCCCTGCTCCTACGCCGGCACCGACATAGGGTTGGAAGGTGCGCCACGGATAACGGGCGATAAAGTTTACACCGACAGTGGTGACTCGAAAATGGATGCCCGGATCAGCAGGAAGAGTCGCGGTGGCCGGCAAGCTCTTAATATGCGGAGTGGTAGTGAAGACTTCTCCCTCGATTCCGTACCAACTGTGTCCGGGGAAGTATCCGACCTTGCCACCATAAGTGATCGAGTTTTGAAGGTCAAAGTCGGGATCGGGGGCGGGATTGAGATTGGGAACACCAGCCTGAGACCCTGTACCCGCAATACTGTTGATACGGTCCGCAAAGTTTACGCCCCCATATCCAGCGACATACATTTCTGCAGATGCTTGAGGCGGGCTATTGAGCGGAACAAGCGAAATCCCTGTAAGGAACAAGCCAGCAATCGACCAATTGAGTTTTGGCATGCGCATGACTCCTTTAACCAGCAAATTATCATACCAAAAGTTTGAGGGTTTTATACCCCCTCACAATGAATGCGATCCTCAGCTTTCTCCATGCACGACGAGCATTCTAGTTTTTCAACTCGGGCCAGAATGTATCCAAAGTGTCCATTGGATTGTCGTTTGTGTCTGTGGTACATCCTCATCCCAGAGATGACCGGATTCACATATCTGCGGGTATTTGACTGCCTATACACAGAAGGAGTTCGTCATGGGATTAATGGATCAATTGGGGCAAGCAGCAAGTGGAATGGTGGGCGGGCAAGGCGGCCAGAATCCTCTCCTTCAGGCTTTGACCAGCCTACTTAGTCAACATGGCGGCATCGGTGGGCTAGCCGGCCTCGTCCAAGCATTTCAAAAAAATGGTCTCGGGGAGATCGTGAATTCGTGGGTGAGCACCGGGCAAAATCTTCCCGTGACGCCCAATCAGGTTGAACAAGGACTTGGAAGCGACATCCTCAAACAAGTGGCCGCCAAGGCAGGGCTCTCGTCTGGTGCGGCCAGTTCACAGCTTGCCGGCCTCCTGCCGGATCTAGTCGACAAGCTGACACCCAACGGCAAGATCGAAGCTGGTGGCCTCGATCAGCTCCTCAAATTCGTTCAAGGGAAGATGTCTGTCTGAAGGAGCACTCTGCGTCGCCCTCTCCAGAATTCCTTATGCTGACCCGAGCGTACACGTGGCTCACTGTCTTGTTTCTGATCCTTCCAGTCAATGGGGCAGGTCTCGCAGTTGCCGCGATATCGGACGAGGGACAACAAGCCAGTGCGCCTGCTGAAACCATTAGGTGGAATGACGGATCACCGATGATCCGTATTCCTGCCGGACCATTTCTTATGGGAAGCAACGATGGACTGCCGAATGAAAAACCGGAACACCACGTGACACTCGGCGCCTATTACATCGATCAATTTGAAATCACAGCCGGCCGCTATCAGAAGTTCGTTGAATCGGCTAGCCGCAACTTGCCTCCAATGTGGGATGATGGGGCCACTCAGAGCCTCAAGGACCTTCCCGCCGTTGGGATGTCGTGGACTGACGCAGCGAGATACTGCAAGTGGGCGGGGAGACGTCTACCCACGGAAGCAGAATGGGAAAAGGCTGCTCGGGGGACTGATGGCCGACGCTACCCTTGGGGCCACATGCAGCCATTTGTTGACATCGCGAACTACAATCGAGGCGTATGGGTGAGTGACGTTGTGACACTGGTTCCGGTCGGAAGTGGGCTTGAGGGGATGAGCGTACGATTTGGACTGAAGAGCGGCGGCAGGAGTCCATATGGGCTCTCCCACATGGCTGGGAATGCGGCTGAATGGGTGGGTGATTGGTATGATCGTGAATACTATCCCCTGAGTCCAGAAAGCAATCCGACCGGCCCCCCAACCGGAGAAAAGCGCGTGTTGCGAGGTGGCTCCTGGGCCGACTTGCCGATCGCGCTCCGTGTGACTGCTCGGTTTTCGGCTGAGCCGGATTTTGAGGATCGCACGATCGGGTTTCGATGCGCAGCGGATACCGGGAACTAATCTCTTCTCCTTTCTTGCCCGTACTTCTTGCTCATCAATTGGCAGGGTGATCTTTGAGCACTGAACGGGATCCCGCTAAGCCTTCAGTACCAGTCCGAAACACTGCGCCACGCTCTCGCGAACAAGTCGTGGTTCTAACGGCTATCGTTCTGGTTCTACTATCGGTGCTGTGGGCGCTTCGTGATCCTCCTGTCTCTCACCGACAGCCGGACCAATCCATGGATTCTGCACTCAAACCAGAAGCCATTCCACTAGTCACGGGAGACGAGCCTCTTATCGATATGTTCACGCGGCCCGGTTGCCCGGTGTGCCACATCATTCCTGGGATTCCCGGAGCCAATGGCCAAGTGGGACCGCCGTTGTTTCTGGGCACAACCGGCAAGCAACGGATCAACGACGCCGAATATCATGGGGACGCCAAGACGGTGCACGAGTATATCGTTGAGTCCGTGCTCGACCCCCAGCGATTTGTGGTGCGCGGCTATCCCGAACATACGATGCCGACCTGGTACGGATCCAGGCTCAGTGCCCTAGCCCTGGAGAAGATGGCGTCGCATCTTGAAGGTCAGACTGAAGGGAGTTCGAACCCGTGAAGGTGAGCGGTGGGGCTACCGTTTGCGAATCGGAGTTACGTTTCCGGAAGCGCCTCCCTGAATCTTAAAGGCATCCGTCGCGTGGCTATCCATCTGTTTATCCAGCAAGGCATTCACCGCGTCGTCGTCTTTCAGCCCTTCGAGCTTGATTTTCAAGCGAAGGTTGTTCGCACTATCGGCATTGATCAAGGCCTGTTCGAGGCTGATCTTATTGGCCTTGTACAGCTGAAACAGTACGTGATCGAACGTCTGACAGCCTTCGTCGATGCCTTGCTCCATGGCTTCTTTTAACGTATCGACCTCGGCTTTCTTGATCAGGTCTTTGATGCGCGGCGTGTCGAGCATGATTTCCAATGCCGGGGCTCGTTTGCCGTCGACCGATGGAATCAATCGTTGTGAGATGATCGCGCGCAAATTCAGGGACAGTTGCAGATAGATCTGGGCGTGACGTTCGACAGGGAAGAAATTCATGATGCGTTCGATCGCCTGGTTGGCATTGTTCGAGTGCAGGGTTCCGATGCACAGATGCCCGGTTTCCGCGAACGTAATCGCGGCTTCCATCGTTTCCGTATCCCGAACCTCGCCGATGAGGATCACGTCGGGAGCCTGGCGCAGGGTGTTCTTCAAGGCGTTCTGAAAGTTCAGGGTGTCGAACCCGACTTCGCGTTGGGTGATGATCGACTTTTTGTGCTGGTGCACGAACTCGATGGGATCCTCAACCGTGATGATATGACCGGGGTGAATCGAGTTCCGGTGGTCGATCATGGCCGCCAGCGAGGTCGATTTCCCTGAACCGGTGGCGCCGACGACGAGCACGAGGCCGCGCTTCGTCATGGCGATATCTTTGATGATCGGAGGAAGCTGCAACTGCTCCACGGTCTGGATTTCGGCTTTGATGAGGCGGAAGACGAGCCCGACGTTGCCCTTTTGCCTGAAGATGTTGACGCGAAAACGGCCTAAATCCTTGTAGTAAAGCGCCAGATTCATCTCCATCTTTTCTTCGAATTCGCTCCGTTGCTGCCCTCGCATCAGGGCCAACGCCAAGGCTTCGAGTTGCTCGTTGTTGAAAGGCGGCGCATCGGTTTGCTGGGTGGCACCATGAATCCGGTAGATCGGCGGGGCGTCGACGGTCAAATACAAGTCCGACGCTTCGCGGTCCACCATCACTTTTAAGAGGCTTCGAACTTCCATGGTGAGATGTCGCCCTTGTTCCGGCTTCTACGCTGCTCCGGCAACCGACGGACCGAAAAGATTGGGGTTCATGCTGCGCGATTGGGCTTCGGCCTTGTGCACGACGCCGCGCGTCGCGAGATCGACCAACGCCATGTCCATCGTTTGCATGCCGTCTTTTTGGCTTGCCTGCATGATCCCGGGGAT
>Ga0187893_10007463_pt1 | contig 17891 bp, 11 predicted proteins | sample MA1701074metaG_FD_139574 | JGI IMG/M metagenome (GOLD analysis project Ga0187893, IMG submission 139574) | White microbial mat communities from a basaltic lava cave in the Kipuka Kanohina Cave System on the Island of Hawaii, USA - MA170107-4 metaG ... | reverse complement strand
GTTAGGATCATTCTGTCCGACCGCCGCCTGTTCTTGCCTTGCCGCCAGCAGGGTGACTCTGCGGTTGACCCCGGGGCTTGACCGTCCGCTCCTTCCCTGAAGCGGATCAAAGCTCCATTTGGACTGGCCCGTTCTACCAGAACTCAATTTTTTCTCGCAATTGCGACAAATCCCCGCCTCTATTTCGCAGGTAGGGGTGGAACGGGTGCTGGAACGCCCCTGAGAGAACGCACCGGTTGCTAATGGATGACAAACTGCGAAGCAAGATTCATTCGGAATGATGGGAAGGAGGAATCAAATGCGGCCAACATGTGGGTTTTGGTTGCTTTTCATCAATGCTGGCGTGTGGGCTGCTCCGGTAACGCCGGAGGAACTGGCGTCCAGCCTGGGCTATTATGCGGACCATTTGAAGACGCTGCGCACCACCAACATCCGCGCCTACAACGAGAGTAGCTACCCGGAAGCGGAATGTTTCCGGCTGGTGGCTGGGGCCCGCAAAGAAGGAATGGCGGGAACCACGGCACTGAAGTCCGGAGGCTTCGAGGTGGTCCCCGGAGCACGCCCAGTCGAGGGCCCATATCGAACGCTTTACATCATCACTCTCGACGATGCCGAGACGAAGTTATGCGCCGCGTACCGTCACAGCGCCTTGATTTCCAAGTCACACGAGGTATTCTTCCGTTCGGCGTCCGTGCGGGACACGTATGCCCGGCACAATTTGAGCGCCGGCAGCCAGGGTAGTTACGTAAATGAAACGGTCGCCGAGTGCCAGAAAACGTGGCAGGCCTTGTCGGCTCAGGGAGTGCCGGCAGATACACCCGTTCCTTTGGGCAACGAGAGGCTGACCTTCGCGGAACTCAAGACGAAGATTTGCGATGCCTCCGCCGGGAACGCGGTTCGATCCGCACAGACGGCCGCGGACACAGCCGCCGCGGTTCGAAAGAAGTATCAGGCCGCCGGAGCGTCCGGCAAGCGTCTGGACCTGCTGGCGGAATACGACGGGCTCAATTGGCGCCTGCCAGGCGGAGGCACGACTTCCGATCCGCATACGTTGGCTACGGCACCGGTATTGTACCAGTGGCTGGAGGGCGCCGACCCCAACGACTCAAGGTATGTGATCCACACCATCCGGCGCTATCAGTTCTCGGGCAATTCCGCCGCCGGCGTTAGCGAAAAGATTTTTCGAACGGTGAGGGGCGCCTCTCCGGGCACAGCGGTCTTCCAATAGCCCCGTCTTCGAAAGGGTCGATTTTATGAAACAACCCATTCTGTTGTCCGCGCTCCTGCTGGTTGGCTGCGCTGAGGGGCCCCCGACACGTGGCGTGCCCACTACGTTCGCCGCCGTTTGCGACAAGGCGAACGAAGGCAAACGCATGGCGTTGGAAGGCTATGTTGATTTCCCTGAGCATTTCAAGGGGAAGGACCTGACGATCATGATGCGTTTGCGTCCCGAATTCGACTCCCGTGACCGCGTCGTCGGCGTCTCGGCCAGGCTGGGCAAAGGTCCAAATCATATCGAGAAGCCGCCGGTATCCTACACGGTGAGAGACATCAGACTAAACACGACCGATGGCAAGGTTTTGGGCTATCGAGACAAGGTCATGGTGTCGGGAACCATGTACTATCCCCTGGTGGCTCAAGAATTCAAATGCGGCTTAACCAACACACTCATCGAAAGCCCTGGGCAGTGAGTCCCCGTGATGCGACATAGAAGTACTGCGGTAACCGAGTGGTCCGGACCACTACTAGCTGTTCCATGCAAACCGTTGCTACGCCGCGCTCCCGCAACGATAAGACCTGTACTGACTTCCTTCATTCGCATTCCCCGGTCGTCTAACGGCGGGACAGCGGCCTTTGGTGAATGGTGGTTCGCCTACTTTATCGTCCTTGCCTTCCCAACCGGTCGTATAGGCTGCGGCAGAACTCGCCGCGCGTCGTGGTCTCCCGCGGCATTTCGCCGCGCAGCCCCAGACCCTGGGCGAGTTTCCACCAACCCGCCGCGGTTTTCGGGTCAATGGAGTCGCGCGACCTGGCGTAGTAGTCCGGAAAGAAGCCCTTGGTCCCGAAATACTGGAGTGCGGCGTAGGCCGGATCGCGGCGATCGATGTCCTTGAAATAGGTCAGAACCTGACCCTGGGCAACGAGAATCCGTTGCAGCTTCTCCGTGTCCACCTGGCGTGGTTGCAGGCCGGCGGTGATGGCCAGGTGAGAGGCTACGCCGGCCGCTTGGCCGATGGCCATCCACGTTGGTTCGAGGCGGATGCTTGAGAACGCCACGTGGGTTGTGGACGCCGCTACCGGCACGAGCAACCCGTCCACTTCCTCCGGCACGATGATCCGGTAAGGGATTTGGTAAGGCCGCGTCACGTTATGAAGCATGAGGAGGTATCCCTCGAGGATCGTGTCGTCCGCCGGCTGCCTGCTACGCACTGGCATGCTGTCGATCGGGAACTCGCCCGCCGCGATCGCATCGTGGTGGATGGGCGGCCGCCCCCCTTCCGCCCCAAGCGTCACATCCTTTTCGCTCAGCGTGTACAGCCCTACAATACGCCTCGCCTCGCGCACATAGAGCTGCCAGGGGAAATGCCCGTTATCCGCGAATTCATCTTTGGCCAAGTGATAGCGGTTTGCCAGCTTGCGGTGCTCGTCGGGGATCGCCGGATCGTTCTGAACGAAGTAAAGCAGGCCCAGCGTGATGTTGCGCAGGCGCGCGGTGATCGCCTCCCTCTTGTCCCAGCCGGCTTCAGGATACTCATAGTTCTCCTCGACGAACGGGTACGCCAGCGCCCGCGGATACATGTTGACGTCGGTCTTGCGGTTCGGAATCGGCGCAATGGTAAAAACCCGCAGGACGGTCCCGCTCTCGGGACGGTTCGGGTCCGGCCCTCCCAGACGCCCCGCCTTTACGTCTTCCAAGTGGGGCAGATAGCGGGCACGGTCGTACTCCGGAGGTGGCTCACGCAGGACGTGGCTGTTCGCCGGATCGGTGCTCAGACACAGCCGGAAGGTGTAGGTCTGCAGACGCCGGTCGCTTTCGCCCGTCGTGCCGGCTAGAAAGGTTCGGGTCCGCGGGTCCTGGTAAACGACGCCCGCGTGCAACTCGTTGAACTCGGCGCGGCTCTCGCGTCCCAGACGGTAGCGCGCCCCGGCATAGGCCGCCAGGTCGCCCTCGTATGTCGCGTCGACAAAGATCTTCCCGCGAAACTCCTCCACCGCTCCGGCGCCGCGATTCACTGCGCGGATACCCGCCACGCGTTTTCCCGAGCGAATAACCTCCTCCAGGCGGTAGCGCTTGAAGACGCGAATCTTGGGATGGGTTGCAACCAGCTCTTCAAAGAGTTTTTCCGCAACGGAGGGCTCGTAGTAGTAGCCGTCGCGGGAAAGCCTGGAGTTCTCAGAGTTTGCCCCGTACTTATCGACATAATATTTGTAGGCTCGCTCGATGAACTCGCGGAACAAGCCCCCGATTGCGTCATGGGTTTCAATATCGCTCTTTCCGAGACCGCTGGTGGACATCCCTCCGATATGCGGGTGGTATTCGAGCAACGCGACAGAGTGGCCGAGTCTGGCCGCCGACACCGCAGTCGCGATGCCGCCCGGCGTGCCGCCGTAAACGACGACGTCAAAGGTTTGCGCGGCCGGCAGCGCGGCGGCAGTCAGAAGGACTGCCACGAAGATTTTCATCAGGCCTGCCGGCCGCCGGCTGAGGAAATAGCCTCGGAAGTTGTGCTTCAACGCATCTGGAATCGTTGTTTCTGGCATTGGGTTTAGTAGCCGGCCCTTTCCAGCAGCGCGAATGCGGCGCGGCAAAACTCACCGCGCCGGATGGGGCTGGATGAAGCCTCGCTTGTTTCCGCCCATCCGGATTCCGCCATGCCGTTGGCATCCAACACCGCTTCCGGCGCAGCGCATTCCGCAGGGTTTCTCCAGACGCCGAGAAGCTGCCCGGCCCGGCAAAGCCACGACTTGAACTCGCTTCGCGACAGCGGAAGCGCCGCTTCGAAACGCGAACTGCCCGCCGGGCGGGGAATGATGCCTGCAAGCGACATCGCCAATATTTCCTCGCTGTACTGCGACCCAGCGGGAAGATCAAGCCACCAGCCTGTTCCGCCACTTCTGACGGCTATGTCCCAGCCAGTGGTCCTGAGCACAAGGTTGAGCCAGTTGGCCGCCAAGCCGCGCGTGACAGGGTCCGCCGGCCGGGCGTAGTAATCACGGAAGAATCCTTTGGCGCCCAGGAATTGCATCGCGCGGTAAGCCGGATGCTTCTTGTCGATGTCCCGGAAGAATGTGAGTACCTGATCCTGACCGAGAAGCACTCGCTGAATTCGCTCGGCGCGCAAGTCGCGGATCCGTTCGCCCCGCTGAATCGCCAGGTGGGCGGCTATGCCCGCCGCTTGCCCGAGTGCCATCCAGGTCGGCTCCAGCCGTATGCTCGAGAATCCCACGTGCGTCGCCGATACGGCGACCGGAACCAGCAGCGCGTCCACATCCTTGGGAACCATGATGCGCATGGGGATTTGATACGGACGGGTGAACTGTACCAGCCTGTTGATGTAGCCTTCCAGAATGATCTTCCTGTCGTCGGCCCGCTTGTGCGCGGGCATGGCGTCGATCGGATACTCCCCGGCGGAAATACTGTCGAAGAAAATCGGAGTTCGATCAAGCCCGGGCGCCAGTGTCAGATCGCTTTCCCGAAGCGTATACTCACCGAGGACCCGGCGGCCCTCCCGAACATAGAGCTGCCAGGGGAAGTTGCCGTTGTCGCGGAATTCGTCTTTCGCCAGATAGAAGCGGCGAACGTAAGCTCGCTGTTCTTCCGGCAAAGCCGGATCGTTCTGCATGAAATAGAACAGGCCCAGCGTGACGTTGCGGATGTGCGCTGCGATTTGTTCGCGCTTGTCCCAGTCTGCCTCCGGATAGTCGAAATTCAGCTCCACAAAGGGGTAGGCGAGTGCGACAGGACGCATGTTGATGTCGAATTTTCGATTCGGCAACAGGGCAAACGTAACAGCCCTCGCCATGGCGCTCTCCTCACCCCTTGGGGTAAGGCGGCCGGCTTTGATGTCTTCCAGATAAGGCAGGTAGAGCTTCCGCTCATAACCCGGCGGCGCTGTTATGGGAACGCCATTGGCTGGATCGTCGGTAAGACAGGGGCGGTACGTATACGCCTGAATCGCGCGATCGCCTGCTCCGGTTGTCCCCGCAAGAAAGGTATCGGCCGTATGGTCCAGAAAGACCACTCCGGCGTGCAGTTCATTGAACTCAGCGCGAGCTTCGCGGCCGACCCGGTAGCTTGCGCCTGCAAACGCCGCGAGGTCGCCCTCGTATGTGCCGTCAATGAAAACAGACCCGCGCAACTCCACATCACTCGCCGTTTGCCGGTTGCTAATGCCAATCGCCGTAACCTTGGATCCGCTCCGAACCACTTCAGTGAGCCGATGGTTACGATAGACCTTAATGCGGGACTCGGCAACAACCATCTCCTCGAAGATCCGCTCGGCCACGGAAGGCTCATAGGTGTAGCCATTCTGGGAGACCTTCACATTCTCGTGCCCCTGCCCGTAGGTGTTCACGTAGTGCCGGTACACACGCTCGACGAACTCGTTGAAGACGCCCCCGATCGCTTCGCGGGTGTCAATGTCGGATTTGCCGAGCCCGCTCGCCGACATGCCGCCGAGATGTTTGTGATACTCGACCAGAGCGACAGCGCGTCCAGCACGGGCTGCCGTCAAAGCAGCCGCGATCCCGCCGGGCGTGCCGCCGTAAACGACCACGTCGAAGCGCTCCGCACCAGGCGCCGGCTGGCTCCACGCCAGCATCGCTGCCAGAGCAGACGCGAGGAAAGCTGGGACAGGGCCAGTCATTGGCGGCCCGGGGAGATCCGGCCTACGCGTTCGACGAAGCGATTGATAGCTCCGGCCACCTCGTCCGGCCTTTCGAGCGGCAGGTAATGCGATGCCCCGGCTACCCAATAGAGCTCAATATTTGGCCGGTCCGGGATCTGCATCTGCTCCATTGAGGGGCGGGATCTGCCTCGGTCACCCCATATTTCGAGGACGGGCACTGGCGTCCGGCGCAGGATTTCCAGTCCGCTCCACTGTCTCCAGATTGCCGCGAACTCCGTGCGCTGCTCCTGCGTCCAGCGAGTCATCACTGGCTCGCGAAGCTTTGCGATTCGTTCTCTATGAGTGGCCGACAAAGTCGAATCGTTCTGACCTCCGAACGCTTCCTTCGCCACCAGGTGATGCGTCCAGCCCTCGATCGGGATGGCTCCCAGAACGGACACGGGACGCCTGCCCGCGATCTCGACGGCAATCATACCGCCTATACTATGGCCTCCCACGTAAAACCGCCGGACGCCGGCATGATCCACTGCCGCGAGAACGTCTCCGGCAAATCGTTCGATTGTGCCGTGACTGGGAGGCGGCCAGCTTTCACCGTGGCCGCGCAGTTCCACGATGAGGATGGAAAGGTCCGCCGACAGCCCATCGACTACACCGGTGAAATCCTCGGCGCCCACGAAGCTCCCGGGGATCAGGACGAGAACCGGCCCCGGTCCCGGGCGTTTTAGATACGAAAGCTCAGCTCCTTCAACAGCCACCCGGTTGCGGGAAAAGCCGGGCAAAGCGCCGGCGCACACCATGTTGCCGCCGGCCAGGCCAAATAACAGCATCGCGCAGAAAAGGGAGGTTGGCGTTTTTCGTAACACAGTTCTCACCCCCCTAATCCTATATCAGAACAGGAACTTCAGCGCGAACTGAATGTCACGCGGGTTGTTTCGCTGCACCGAAATCACGCCGAAATCGGGGTTCCCGAAATTTGCCGAACGGCCGTTGCTTCCGTGAGACGCGAACTGGGGCGTGTTGAAGACATTGAAAAACTCGGCCCGGAACTGGAGGCGCATTTGTTCGCTGACAGCGAAGTTCTTGAATACGGCGACATCGAAGTTCCGTGCGCCGTGAGTCCGAACGTCGGGAAGTGTGCGCGGTGCGCTACCGTATTCGAAGGGTCCGGGAGCCCGGAAGACCGTGGTGTCGAAGTACCGGTTGAGCCGCTGCGAGGCCGGTCCGGACCTCTTCGCACTCTGACCGGTATTATGAGGCCTGGTGGCGCCCGAAGTTGTCGCGATAGCGTTGCCGAGCACGATCGGCTGACCAGTTTGGAAAGTCGTTATCCCGTTCAACTGCCAGCCGCCCAACATCAGGTCAACTGCGCGGGGCGCGGCGGACCAGTAATGCTTCCCCTTGCCGAAAGGCAGCTCCCAAATGTAGCTGATCGCAAGGCGTTGCGAGATGTCCTGGGGGGCCACGGAGCGATCAAGGCGCCTGTTGTAGGGGTTTTGGAAGCCTGGTGACGTCTCCAGAAAGTTCGTCAGGATTCCGCCCGTGTCTGTAAGAAGCTTGCTGTTTGTGTAGGCCAGCAGAAGGCTGAATCCCCTGCTGAACCGCTTGTTTGCTTTGAGCTGAAAAGAGTGATACGTCGAGGAGCCGACGTCGGCCGTGCTCTGAGCGACGTTGAGGAATTGCGGATGTGGGCGCAGCAACTGCAAGCGAGTCGTGTTCGCGGAGCTCAACTGTCCACGCTCCACATAGGGCCGGAACGGATTGGGGACCGTGCTCAGCAAGGCGGAACCCTGGCTGAGCAGGCTGTCATGAAGCGTGTTCAGCGCCAAAGGCATCGGCAGCTTCGACCCGCGATTACCCACGTAGGCCGCATCGATTACGAAATCCGTTGCCGCCTCGTACTGAATATTGAGGCTAAACTCCTGGTTGTAGCCAACCGCTTGCGAGCGAACGAGCGTGTTGAAGTTCTCCCCCAAAGCAGTTAACAGGCCGCCGGAGGCGCCAACCGGCTGGGTAATGCCGTTGGGGAAAGGATCCCGTAACGTGCCAACCGGCGTAACGCCGTCCACAGAGCTGAAGAACGGCGTAATTGCGGAGAATCCCTGAATGCTATTGGCGTTGAACCGGCTGGAGATCGGCACGTACGTAATGCCATAACCGCCGCGCAACACCAAGCGGGGTTTGAGATTCCAGGCGAATCCGAAGCGGGGCCCGAAATTGTTCCAGTCGGTATCCTGCTGTGCCCTCGGATTGCCATCTACGCCGGGGAACCGGATCCCCCCACTCAGCTCCGAAAGCCGGGTAGGGCCGGCCAGCGGGGACGCGGCCGCAGGATCGAAAAAGCTGAGCCGGTTAAAACGCTCACTGCGCGGTATGTCAGCATCCCACCGCAGGCCAACGTTGACGGTCAACCTTCGCGAAACACGAATATCATCCTGCAAATAAAAAGCAATGTAGCGCTGCGCCGTTGACCAGGGCTCAACGGCGGTGAGCTCTCCCGTCGCCGGATAACCGAGCAGGAAGCTGCTATAAGAGGTCCCACCGGTTCCGCGCTGTGCGTCCGGGCCGCGGGTAAAAGCCGTGTTGAAGGTGAACACTCCTGCCCCGGATGCGTTGCTTGACGCATTCGCCCGGTACAAGCGGCCATCAAAACCGAACTTCAGGAAGTGACGGCCCGCCGCCTTGCTGAGGTTGGCTGCCACGGCATGGGCGTCCGGCAGGTTCCGAAAAGCTGCCGTGGCGCCCAGGCGCAGGATGCCGGCAAGGTCCATGCGCGGCAGCACCGGAACCGTCCGCACATTCGAATAAGCCGCAGGCCAACCGAACTGGGTCAGGTCCAGCCCGAAACTGTTGACTTTCCGGAAGTCCGTCTGCCGGGTGAATCCATAACGCAGGGTCAGTACGGTTGTCGGGCTTGCCGTCAACGTGTCTTCGAGGACGACATTCCGATTATTGGTGAACTGTTGCCAGGTGTCGGGTGAGCCCACGTTCTGAAACCAGTCGGGCAAGGATCCGTCCGTGTTCGAAATCGAGAGGCGGCCAAAAATCTGATGCCGTTGACTGAATTGATGATCAACCCGGAGGTTGAACTGGTTCTGATTGTCACCCGCGCTGGCGTTGCTCAAGAAATTGTTCAAGCCGGCAGTGTTTGGCAGCGGCCATAGGTCACTCACTCGCAGCGATACCGGGTCGAAACGCGAAGCCGGAATTCGATTGTTGGGGAACGCGTCGCGGATGAATACACCGGCCTGGACCCGCGTCGAGACGGGGTCGAAGACGGGCACGGCAAAGATCCCCTGCCTTTCGTTGGCCGTCGGAACGTTGCCACTGAGGAACGAGCCCTTCCGGTTGCGGATTCCCTCGTAGTTAAAGAAGAAGAAGGTTTTGTTTCGGATAAGCGGTCCGCCGGTGCTGGCGCCGAACTGGTTGTAAACAAAGTGGGCCTTTGGTATGCCGGCGCGGTTGTTGAAGAAGTTATTGGCGTCCAGCTTGCGGTTCCGGAGGAACTCGTAAGCGCTGCCGTGAAACGCGTTGGTTCCCCGCTTGCTCGCAAATGTCACCAGACCTCCGCTGGTTCGCCCCATCTGCGCGTCGTACAGGCTGGTGCGGACGCGGAACTCTTCGGTGGTATCGATCGACGGAATCAGCGCGATCTGATTCTGGCAGCAAACGGCCAAAGGAACGCCGTCCATCAGCACGTCGTTATGGGCGCCCATTCCGCCGTTAATCAAGAAGTTCGCGGTCGCGGCGTTCACCAAAGCCTGGCGGCCGTCGGGGATACCCATGCCGAAACCAACGGCAGGAGTTACTCCAGTTGTGAGAGCGGCGAGACCAACGATGTTGCGTCCATTGAGAGGCAATTCCAGAATTTTTCGGTTCTCGATTACGTGGCCAAGTGAAGCATCCTCTACGTCCAATAACCCTGCTTGAGCCCTTACCGCTACACTCTCAGTGACAGCGCCAACATGGAGGACGACGTTGATTCTTGCCCGTTGCCCTACTTGAAGAGTGATTCCATCCCGCACGGTGCGCTGGAATCCGCTCTTTTCAACCCGCACCGAATAGTTGCCCGGGGGTAGCTGGGTCACTATGTAATTGCCCAGCCCGTCGCTCTGGAATCGTCGCTCCAGGCCCGTGTCCGAGTTGACAACGGCAATGGCCGCGCCGCCGATTGCCGCGCCCGAGTCATCGAGTACAGACCCGGTGATCTCTCCAGTTGGGGACTGGGCCGGGGCCAGCGAAATGCAACCGGCCAGTAGAAGTGCAACCAAGCAAAGCTGCCCGGCAATGATCGAAGTCGGAGCCATGGCTCTGTGCGGCATGACCACCTCCTTCCGTCGCACGCTGAGCGGCGACGGCGCTGAATCGACTATACAGACGGTCCACACCTCTGTCAAGGTTACGAACTGTGCATGCGTGGTCGGATGGATAGCCCTACCCTGTCGCGCACAACGTGACTTCAATCTCACAACGAAACGACTATGATATAGTGCCTATGGAGGGCTTGCGGGTGAAGTTTGTTCTGTTTCTAGCAACGGCCGCGCCGTTGCTGGCGGCGAACAGTAAAGCGCTTGAGTTCTTCGAAATGCACGTGCGACCCGTGCTGGCCAAGCACTGCCACGCCTGCCATACCGATTCACGGATCGCTGCCTTGCGTGTTGACTCGCGCGATCGCCTAGTCCAGGGCGGACGCAGCGGTCCGGCGATCGTTCCGGGCGACCCAGACAACAGCTTACTGATTCAAGCTGTGTCGAGGACGCACCCGAAGTTGAAAATGCCCCCTGCGGGCCGCCTCAGCCAAGAGGAGATCGATAACCTCAAGGCCTGGATAAAAGAGGGCGCCATATGGCCTGAATCGCCGGCATCACAACCGGCCTCATCCCCAGCCGGGTATCGCATCAAACCAGAACAGCGGGCCTTCTGGTCGTTTCAGCCGGTTCGCCAGCCTCAGGTTCCTGAACCACCGGGCGCGCGAACACCGGGGGCAGTTTCTCCCATTGACCGGTTCCTCCTGAGCCGGCTGGAGAAGGAAGGACTGCGGCCCTCCGCCAAGGCGACCAAATCTGTTCTGATCCGGCGCGCGAGCTTCGATCTGACTGGCCTGCCACCAACGCCGGCTGAAATAGACGGGTTCGCGCGCGATACGTCACCGGAGGCATTTGCGAGAGTTGTGGACCGGTTACTCGTTTCAAAGCGATATGGCGAACGATGGGGGCGCTACTGGCTGGACCTGGCCCGCTATTCGGACGGTCAGTTAGGCGCTGCAAGGGATGAACCGTTTACAGGTGCGCACCGCTATCGCGATTGGGTTATCGAAGCCTTTAATAACGATTTGCCCTACGATCGGTTCATCAAGGCACAACTGGCGGCGGACTTGCTACCCGGTGAGCAACGGGAGAATATGTTGCCCGCGCTAGGATTTCATGGCCTGATGCCGGGCGGAGACGATCGCGTGGACGTAACCACGCGTGTTTTTCTTGGACTCACCGTAGGCTGCGCCCAATGCCACGATCACAAATTCGATCCGATTCCCGCCCAGGACTACTATTCTCTTCAAGGCGTTTTCCGAAGCACGGAGAAGTACGAGATCCCGCTTGTGCCCGAATCGGTGGTCCAGGAATATAAGGCGGCCAAGAAGCGGGCCGACGATCTCAATCTTGAGATCAACGAGTTTATGGGACGCCAGTCAACCTTGCTTTCCGAGATCCTGGCGGAAAAAACCATGCGCTACCTGGTGGCGGCGTTTCCACTGGTCACGCAGCAGGCTCAGGACGTTGCGGCGGCAGCCGAAGCCTCCGCTCTCGATCAGGAGATTCTCGCTCGCTGGGTGCAGTATCTGGCTTCAGACATCGATCATCCGTATTTGAAGCCGTACCTCGATCTTGTGGCGCGCGGCAAGGCCGGGGATCCGCCCGCACCCGCCGAGATCGAAAAGTGCGCCGCCGGGATCCAGGCATTCGTTACGCGTATGTTCACCGACAAGCATTGGATGGACGACCGCAACTATGTCGCACTGGGCGGTACGGAAGGCTCCCGCGTCGAAGCAAAGCGCCAGTACACCAACCTCGAATCCCTCGACATTCAGCGTTACTACTTTTGGCGCGACCTTGCCTCGGAGCCTTACAAGAAGGACTTCGTCAACGTGCAGGGCGGCGTTTATTACTTCGGCGCGAAAAACATCGAACGCTGGCTTTCGCCAGTCGTCGCCGAACATCTGGCGGGGATGCGTGCGCGCCATGATGCGCTCAAGAAAGCGATCCCAAAGCAATACGATTTGCTCCACGGGTTTCGTGATAAGCAGAAACCCTCCAACATCAAGGTGCAGCTTCGCGGGAATCCGGAGACTTTGGGGGAAGAGGCGCCTCGACGCTTCCTCCAGATTCTCTCCGCCGGGGAGCCCGCTCTTTTCCATCGGGGAAGCGGACGACTGGAGCTGGCTGAGGCGATCGCAAGCAAAGAGAACCCTCTGACGGCGCGCGTTATGGTGAACCGTTTGTGGCAGCACCACTTCGGCCATGGCCTGGTCCGCACGCCGGGAAATTTTGGCCAGTTGGGCGAGCGTCCGTCTCATCCCGAGCTACTCGACTACCTTGCCTCCAGGTTCATGGAGAACAATTGGTCGGTAAAAGCGATGCACCGGGAGATCATGCTTTCGGAGGCGTACCAGAGGTCTTCAGACGATTCGCCGAAGGAAATGGCGGCTGATCCGGAGAATCGCCTGTTATGGCGCGCCAACATGAGGACGCGTTTGGATGTCGAATCGCTGCGGGACGCGATGCTCTCGGTTGCCGGGAACCTCGATCTCCGAATGGGTGGGCCATCGGAGGAAATCACGGAAAAGAACACGCGGCGCACCGTCTACGGAACGGTGGGCCGCACAAAACTGAACCCGACGCTGACTCTGTTCGATTTCCCCAATCCGAATTCGATGGCGGATGATCGAATGGCGACCGTCGGACCGATGCAGCGGCTCTACTTTATGAACAGCCCCTTTGCCGTTCAACAAGCCAGGCTGCTTGGCGAGCGATTGGAACGGGATGGAGGCCGGGACGATGCATCGCGCATAAACTTCGCTTACCGGCTGCTCTACGCGCGCGCGGCGCAGGCAAGCGAAATCCGGGATGGCCTTGCCTTTCTGGCGGAATCAGGCCAAGCCTGGGCACAATATGCTCAGGTGTTGCTGGCGGCTAGCGAATTCAGTTCGTTACGATAGGAGCTCACATGCAGAATCGCCGTGAACTGCTACAGACACTCGGGGCAGGCTTCGGAATGATGGGATTCGCGGCACAATCCATGGCCGCGGCCAAATCCCCCCACTTCGCGCCTAAGGCGAAGCGCGTCATTTACCTCTTTCTCAACGGCGGCATTTCGCACGTCGATAGCTTCGATCCGAAACCGATGCTGGCCCGCCATCACGGACAGCCATTGCCCGGTCCGAAGTTTCAAACCGACCGCGCATCGGGCAACCTGATGAAATCGCCGTTCGAGTTCACCAGGCGGGCCCGGAGCGGGCTCGAAGTCAGCGAGATCTTCCCGAAGTTCGGCGATATGATCGATGACTTTTGCGTGATACGGTCGATGTATTCCGACAACGGAAATCACGGACCCTCGCTGTTGCTGATGAACACCGGTCACCAGCTTGCGGGCCGGCCTTCGATAGGATCCTGGATCACCTATGGACTCGGCGCCGAAAATCAAAATCTCCCCGGCTTTGTGGCTATGTGCGCCGGGCACCCCGTTCTGGGCGCTCAGCTATGGGATTCGGGATTTCTGCCCTCCGTTCACCAGGGCTCCTATATTCCGCTAACTGAGAGGACGCCGGACAAGCTTGTTCAGAACATCAGCAACCAGTCGCTGACCGCGGCTCAGCAGGAACGCCAGTTACGGCTTCTCGATAAGTTGAACAAGTCGTTTTTGAAAGAAACCGGAAACAACGCCCAGATGGAGGCGGCCATTGAGTCCATGGAAGTCGCCTACCGGATGCAGACCGAGGCGCCGCGGGTGTTCGACCTCTCGAAGGAAAATGAGGCGACGCGCGAACGCTTCGGCGATCATGAGTTTGGCCGCGGCTGTCTGCTGGCCTTGCGCCTGGCCGAAAGCGGCGTGCGTGTGAGCCAGGTGTATTTCGGCAACTTTCAGCCATGGGACAGCCACGACGATATTCTGGTTCATCGTAAGCTTGCGGCGGTGGCGGACAAGGCAATGTCCGCGCTGGTGACGGGCCTGAAGGAGCGCGGGTTATGGAATGACACCGTCGTGCTTGTTGGCAGCGAGTTCGGACGAACACCGATGATCCAGAACAGCGGACTCGAAAAAGTGGGTAACGGCCGCGATCATAACGTTCATGGCTACACAGTGCTGCTCGGCGGGGGAGGCGTGAAGGGCGGCATCGCGTATGGCGCCACCGACGACTTCGGCTACAGGGCCGTCGAGAAAAAGACACATCCGCACGACCTGCACGCCACCATCCTTCACTTACTGGGCCTTGACCACACCCGCCTCACCTATCGCTACTCGGGCCGCGACTTCCGGTTGACCGACGTCGCCGGTAACGTGCTGCACGAGATTCTTGCCTGAGACCCGATGACCCTGTCGCGCCGCGGGTTGCTGGGGGCGCCTGCCTTTCTTCAACGGGAAGCATTTTCGATCGGGGTTTTTGAAGCGGATGTTACGCCACCGATCGGGTCGCCTGTGTTTACGGGATATGCCCGCAAGGTAGTGGACCCTTTAGTCGCGCGGGGAATTGTACTGCGCGGTTCCCAAAAGCCCGTGGTGGTAGTATCGGTGGACTGGTGTGAAATTCGAAACGATTCATACGATCTCTGGCGAGGTGAGCTGGCAAAGGCCGCGGGAACAGATCGGGAGAGAGTGCTGGTCAGTTGTGTCCACCAACACGATGCACCCTATACCGACAGTCATGCGCAACTGCTTCTGGAGAAGCATGGCTGCCCGGACAAACTGTGCGATCCCGAGTTTGAGCGGCGAATGATCGCCCGGGTGTGCGGGACGCTCGCGGGCGCCAAGCCGGGACGAGTCACGCACTATGGAACCGGAGAGGCGCGGGTGCGCGAAGTGGCTTCAAACCGCCGGTACGTATTGCCCGGCGGACGCGTATCGTTTGGGCGAACAAGCGCGACACGCGATCCCGCGATCAGTGCAATGCCGGAAGGACTGATCGACCCATGGCTTAAAACGCTCTCCTTCTGGGACGGTTCCACTCCGCTGGCTGCATTAAGCTGTTACTCCACTCATCCAATGAGTTACTACGGGCAGGCTGATGTTAGCTGGGACTTTGTGGGAATGGCGAGATCGAGAATCAGAGGTCAGGGTCTTTCGATCTATTGCTCGGGTGCAAGCGGCGACACCATGGCAGGCAAGTATAACGATGGCAATCCGGCGAATCGGCCTGTGCTGGCGGAAAGGATCAGTCAGGCAATGAATGAGGCCTGGCAAGCAACCAGGCGGCATCCAATGAGAAAAGCTGCGTTCCGATGCGCGAAGCTGCGGTTCGAGCCTCGCCGGACTCGGGGTTTTCTACCGGAAGAAATGCAGCAAGCCGTCGCGGATCAAACGGCGTCCCGGCGCAAACGGTTCAATGCGGCGTTGGGGAAGAGCTGGCTTCGGCGGCTGGAACAGGCACGCCCGATCGATATGCCCTGTTTGGATTTGGAAGGTGCGTGCGTGCTGCTTTTGCCGGCCGAGGCGTTTGTGCAGTATCAGCTTTGGGCACAGGAGATGAGGAAGGGCGGCTTCGTCCTGACGCTTGGGTACGGCGAGTGCGCGCCAGGCTACATTCCAACGAACCGCGAGGTGAACGAAGGTTATGACGACGACTACTGCTGGGTGGATATGGCGTCGGCAGAGGAGCGGATGCGGTCGGCCATGAATGAGGCGCTAAATGGGTAGTGGCCCTGATTCCTTCGGCTGTTGCGCGAATGGCCGCTTCAGTGTGCCTTGGTAAATCGCGGTTCGTGTCCGAGGTCCAGTTAATATCTGGGTCTTTCGCTCCTGTGGGAGAACGCCCACGCGACACTCCGAATGTCCCATGCTGCAAGTCTTAAGGCAAGATCAACATCATGGATCGAGTGTGGGAGGGTAAGTATGGCGGGTACTGGCATCCTAAACGCGGCGCGTGCGATATGCCCGATGGCTATGCGAGCTTTATGCACCCAAGATGCGGATCAACCGGTCCCGAGTCTCTTTCAGCTTCGACGCACTGACTTGCCCGGCGCGGTAAACAATAATGTTCGAGTCGGCGGTGAACAACCTGTTGGGACGGATGCGGCTGCTTTGGTTGGAGACCCCCGGTCACGAAGTCAGCGGCCTCGAGTCGTACGGAGTAGCGGTCCTCTCGCGCCTGACTGGGCAAAGAATCAGATCATCGCCCTGCAAGGCAGTGAGGACCAATGCCGGCCGGCGTCTGGTCTGGCTGAGATCCGAGAAGGGGAAGTTGAGGACGACAACGTCGCCGCTTACAAACTGGCCCAGGCGGCATCCTCCTCAGGGGAGAGCCAGTCCTTCGCCAATGAAGACTCCGCAGCCAACGGCGGAACGGAAGAGCCGGCATGCTCTTCCGACAGCGTGTGCAGGAAGGCCAGCAGACGGTTGAGATCCTGCTCTGAGAGGCGGTCAAGTTTCTGGGCGATGAGTTCGCGCTTGCTCATGTCCTGGTCCACCTCCTATCTTACGGTATCTGGGTCCCGGCAGATCCAAGTTTGCCGGAAGTTCGAAAGTTGAGCACGATGCCATTCGAAACGATTCATACGATCTCCGGCAGGAGATGAGGAAAAGCGGCTTCGTCCTGACACTGGGTTACGGCGCGTGCGCCAGGCTACATCCCAACCAACCGCGAGGTGAACGAAGGTTATGACGACGACTACTGCTGGGTGGATATGGAGTCGGCGGAGGAGCGGATGCGGTCGGCCATGAATGAGGCATTAAATGGGCAGTGGCCCCGATTCCTTCGGCTGTTGCGCGAATGGCCGCTACAGTGTGCCTTGGTAAATCGTGGTTCGAATCCGTGCCGGGGAGCCAATTCGAGACGGTGGTCGCGCCCGGCTCGCGCGGCAAACACAGAAAGGTGATCGGCCAACCTCTACCAGATCACGCGGACCGGATAGGCTCGAAGGCGCGGTCTGGCGTGACGATCACAAGTCCTCTGGAGCTTCTCAGCGGCAAGAGCGTCCGATTCCGTCAGTGAAAGACTTTCGATTCCTGAGTCTTCACGAACTGTGGGAATCAGGTCGAGGGGTGCGACGGCAGGGAGATCCTTCCTTGTGCGTACTTGCGGGCGATCTCCCAAACGGACACCGCGCTGAGGTAAACCTCGTTCGCAGTGTCTAGAATCTGGGCGCGGGCAGCCGGAGAAAGGTCAGGCGAATCCGCCTGGAACCAGAGGAAAGTGCACGTATCGAGAAGTAGTCTCACGCCTGACGCTGCCGGAGGGCGCAGCTCGGCCACTGGCTGATCGTGACGGCCCGGCCGCGGCGGACAAACGGTCGACCAGCCACCAATCGGTGCACCAGGGTTTCTGTCGGGCGAGTTTTTCTTCTCTGGCATCGCTCGTCGGCTGCGGCATGTCTTGCTTGCCGGCCGCGCTATGCTGAAATCTTGGTCCAGCTATGGCACGAAAACTGGTCTACTTCGTTGCATGCACCGTTGACGGGTTCATTGCCCGCGAGAACGGCTCATTTGACTGGGCACTCTTTCAGGGCGAACACTTTGCTGATCTGATGGAAAGGTTCCCCGAGACGTTTTCGGCGCCTTTGCGCCGAACCCTTGGAGTGCCAGAGAAGCCACGACGCTTTGATACAGTGCTGATGGGACGGAGCACCTACGAGGTTGGCTTGAATGAGGGGATAACCAGCCCTTACGAACCCTTGCGGCAGTTTGTCGTTTCGCGCTCGATGACTGAGATCCCCAATTCTAGTGTAGTGTCCAACAAATAGCTGGACATTTGGAGCAGCTTCAGGCATAATCAGACATGCCGCGGTCGTCGTCCCCATTCCGACTCTCTGAGGATCAACACCAGCAAGTGGAGCGATG
>Ga0187893_10007462_pt1 | contig 17891 bp, 17 predicted proteins | sample MA1701074metaG_FD_139574 | JGI IMG/M metagenome (GOLD analysis project Ga0187893, IMG submission 139574) | White microbial mat communities from a basaltic lava cave in the Kipuka Kanohina Cave System on the Island of Hawaii, USA - MA170107-4 metaG ... | reverse complement strand
GCCGCGTGGGTGTCACAGCCGCATTAAAATTAAAAAGAATCTGACGGCGCGGCGAAGCCGACACCGCGCTGCGAAAGCGGCAAAGACGCAAAAAAACAAAATGTGTCCAGACTTCAGATTCAGCATATTTGTATGAAAGTTTGTTGCCTTGCGGAAGTCCAAAATTCTTTTTGAATTTCCACTTTGTAACTGCTCCGATTGCATAACTCTTTAATATAGGATGACCGCTTACAGCACAGGCATTTATCAGTTTTCCATTTTTACCAATCAGAATTTTTACCTCTACTTTTCCTTCCATGCAGTGACGCGGATTCTGTGGTTGCTTTGGTTTTACAAGATTAATAACTGCCCTTGTTATTTCTAAACCCGTAAGTCGTTTGTAATCAGAAAAATCCCAGCTATTCTGGTTTTCCTGAGCGAAGCAATGTTGTTTATTTTCAGATTTTGCAAACTCATTGGAAACGTGAAAAAGCAAAACTAATGGCGGAACAATTATTCTACAAAGCATAACGCCTCATTTATTTGAAGAGTGTGCATAAATTAAAATCAACTTTAACCGTAGAGAAAGCAGAGATTATTGAACTTATCCCTGTGTTTCTCTGTGTCTTAATCTTTGCGTCCTCTGCGGTTAAAAAAATTGTTGAATACAAAAGACTTTTATTCGCACAAGCTTCATTTATTTCACCAAACTGTTTTTACAAAAGTCGAATTTTGAATTTTCGTATCATTCGTAATCAACTCAAGATTCAAATGCCTTGCAGTTGCGGCAATCAAGCGGTCATGTAGTTCGGGTATGTCGTTTATTGTTTCTGCCGCTTCGATGATTGCATGAGTCATTGCGCATTCGTGAAAGTTTGTGAAGTTTTGCAGGTGTAATTTCACATCTTGCACCGTCAGGCTTATTCGCTTTTTCTCCGACAAATACAAAATTTCAGCTACAACCATTGAGGGAACATGAACAACTGTTTGCCCGTTTTCGGCAGCATCAAAATTTGTTGGGCGTCAGAACCAAGCCGCCGTTTTTCAAGATATAAAACAAGTCCGACTGTGTCTGTGACATATTCACTTGCGAGGATAGAGATTGTCATAGTCCGAAAATTCTTCTTCTAAATGTTTTGTTTCGTTTTCACTAAGATTTGATAAATCCTCATCAAGCAAAATACGATACTGTTCTTCTTCAAAACTTGTAGGGTCAACAATGCGGCGGCGCAAAAAATATACGAAATCTGCGACCTCGCGTTGCATTTCGGGAGGCAAGCCTTTGATGCCTGAGATGATAAGTTGTTCGTAATTCTGCGTATCCATACTTGCATTCTAAGCGCTTAAACCAACACTTATCAAACCATTTCGAGACACAGTGTCAAAAGTCAGTTTCATTTATTGCTTGCTTTCCGTTATACGAAAGGTGATTGCAACGCTTGTCTGAGCATATTTCTTGCTCTTGTAACTTTTGGCTGAGAAGCCGAAATGTTTTTTGAACTTCCATTGTTTTACGGCGTCAATTGCCGACGGCACGAGAAGCGGGTCGCCGTCTTCGACGCACGTTTGGACGACGTTTCCTTTTCTGTCAACCAATACGGTTAATACTACTTTCCCTTCTACTTTCGCGTCACGAGCCTCTTGTGAATAGATTGGGTCAACTTTTTTAACGACAGCGTTTGCGGGCAGGTTCCATACACGCAAAGGCTTGCGCCCTGAAAAATCACACTTTGGTTCAAATGTTGTTACAGTCGGTTTCGGCGGCATCGAAGTTTCTTGAGAATAAGCAAGAACAGTTGCGCCGAAAAACAATGCTGTCAATAAAACCATTCGGAAAATCATAACCCCTTAATCCTTTCTAACCGATGTACTTGTTCTTAATCCGAATATCTCTGTCCGCAAACGGTCCGGTCTCGAATTCATGGATAATGACCACGACACAATCGCGCGAAAACATCTTTGACACTTCGCGGAAATCTTGGTTGACGCGACAGAGTTCTTCAAAGAACAGATTACACAAATTTTCGTTGTCGGGAAGTTCGCTACCGTACTCTTTCACAGTCTCAAGATGAATCTTCAAAATACGATTCATCTTTTCGTCTTCGTCCACCACGAGTTGGAAAGAGTTTAGCTTTTTAACAAGGGTCGGATGCGTGTTGATTATCTCTTCGATGTCCGCAGGAAAGACTTTTGCTCCGTAAAAAGGAACGCTCAAATCGCCGCGCCCGTGAACGAAGAGAATCGGAAAACAGCTCTGTCTTGTCGCAAGGTCTTTGATGTTTATGCCGCGCCCGGAAAGCTTTGTCGCCAAATCTTTGTGCGTGTATGTGCCGCCTAAATCTTTTAAGTTGTAACGAATCTTAGGTGCGGCACTGGCTTGTCTTCCGATTGTGAAAAGCAGTTCGCCGTCTTCGGTGGTTTCAATGATGTAATCAACCGCATTGTATTGAAAAATCATCGGTGGTGTTTCACGTCCGAAAAGCGTTTCCGATAATTTTCTATCTTCCAAACAGCGACGGCGAAGTGCGACTGTGAGTTCGGTTTCTACTCCTATGTTTATCTCCAAATCCGACGCGCCGTAAGAAGAAATGACCGTTTGAAAATAGTTGTAAAAGTAGGTGCGAAGTGCTTCGCTCATGCCTTCGCCGCCTACGATTAAATCCGTCTTGTACTCGTTCAAATCAAGTGTGGTGTTATCAACCCAAGCCTTGATAAAAGGCGGATAACCGAAAATCAAATAACGATAGTTCGCGCCGAAAAGTGTGAGCGTGTTTTCCAGTTTCTTTGCATCGGGTCCGATTGATTTCAAGATGCCAACATCAACAAGCGACATGGAAACATTCATTCCCGTAGCCCATGGTCCAAGTGCGAAGCAGTTTAAGAGAATGCAATCGTCGTCGTTGTAGATGATTTGATAGTTGAGTTGCAAGATTCGTTTAACGTCATTTCGTTCAGTCGCACTGCGAACCCAGTTGTTAGGCACGCCCGACGAACCCGAAGATTCATCAATCACAGTTCCGGGCGCAGGAATTTTTCCACCATAACAACGCGCCTCGATGCCGTATTTCTTGACGTAATTTTCTTTTGTCATCACAGGAACGCTCTCAAGCGTCCACCTTCGATGAGGCTCTTTGTAATCGTGCGCTTTTAAGAATTCCCGATAAGCGGGACAGGTGCGTTTCGCCTTTTGATAAACCGCAAACGCACGCATCCGCCCAATCGAAGCAAGAAATGGCTGTAACGGGGCGGCAAACAAAATCAAATAAGCGCGACCATCAAGACTGATGAATTTTCGCAGTATCCAAAGGATATAAAGAACGACGTAATTGAAAAGACGGTTAATCAATCTTCATCCTCTGTTGTTATGATATTTGTAGAACTTTAATCTCTTGAATCTTCTTTGCCTTCGTAGTTGAGTATTTTGAAGATTAAACGTCCGCCTCTTGTCAGGTACAAACCAACAACGGCAGGAACAATTATTCCTAATGCCATAGGAATACGTAATTCGTTGAGTTGTAAGCCAAATGTTCCCAAACCTGATGAGCCGGGAGTTTTACCGGACAATGTTGCCGAAATACCCCAGCCATAGAAAACCAATAAATAAGTAATAGTCGAAAAGAACGCTTGCCCGATAAGGTAAACGCCTGTAAGTCGAATAAGTAGCCAAATCACCTCACGTTTAGACATAAGCTCTTCTCCGTCGCTGAGATTTAACTGAAGTCTGTGCAAATAAAAGTCATTTGTTTTGAACAACATTTATATTAACCGCAAAGGGCGCAGAGATTAAGACGGTGGAGAAACACCGCAGATTTGATTTTTACTCCGGCGTCCTGCGGTGTAATCTTTTCCTCTGCATTCTCTGCGGTTAAAGTTCTTTTGATTTATGCACATGCTTCATTTAAGTGTTATTCGGAAAACAAAGGCATTTTACTTCATCATGCGTTTGATACAAGAATCTCTTCCAACGGCAATCTTAAACTCTTTGGTGGTTCGGGCGAATAGCCGATTTTGAAAATCAGCCAAATATCTTTAACGCCCGTTTCTTCTTTCATCCAAACGGCGGCTTTTTTGTTTGTGACCATGTTGCCGTAAGGGTGTATGTATAAATCGTGTCGCGCGGTTTCTAGCCAGAAGCGCATCAGGAATCTTCCCGTTTGGATTGCGTCTGAGGGCTTCCAAAACCCGCCCGAAAGCATTCCTATCGTAGGCACAATTCCGAGTTGCGAACGATAAACCCGCGCAAATATCCGACTCAACACAGGCGTCAACATCACCCGAGGCATTCGCGCCGCCATCCAATAATTAAAACGTCCCGTGTTCATGCAACGGTAAGAAAGTCCGTCCCGCGTGGCATCCTCTTGTTTATCCGTAAAGCGAAACCATTCGGTAATCTCATCGTGATAATCGGGCGAGTTCATATCTTCAAAAAGTGCTTGAGTGTTCTTTTCAAGAATGCGTTCGATTTGCGCGGCGTCCGTTGTTTGTTCGTAACATTGCCCCCATGCGGTTGCCAAGTTTTTCAAATCGTGAACCACCTCGTTTGGCAAAGGTGCGGGCAGGAGCGAAACTCTGGACGTGCGGCGTTTGAAGAACAGTCTTTCGTCGTAAGGCTCGGGCGTTACAGCTTTTTCAACAAGGCGCAAACGCGCAAATGGCAAGAGCGAATGTTCTTTCACTTCTAAAATATGCGGCATATACCAATCGGGTTCGTGAACGAGTTCGTACTCAAGGCTGTAACTTTTTCGAGAAGCTAAAATTATCAAAGCCTCTATAAACATGCCCATCGTGAGGATGATAAAGCTTCCCGTAACATCTTCTTTCGGCAAGGTACGGCGGGTATCTATAAAAAGCGCGGCTTCACGTTCAGACAAAATTTTCACACGCCAAGGCTGTACATTGTGCGGCGAAGGCGCGTGAATGGCTGTTTCCAAAAAGTTTATCCAAGGCTCCATTACGAGCAAAATATCATGTTTTCAATTTCTTCGTTGACTTGTTTTCGACTTAGGAGTAAAAGCCAAACTAAAATAGTTTATGAGTTCCGAAGTTTAAGAAGCTGTTTGAAAACTCGAAATAAAGGATGATTTGACTATCAGTCAGTCAGTTTGGGTAAATTGTTTTGTGAAAAAATATCCAACTGATTTAACTGATAGCCAATGGAATCATATCAAAGATTTCTTTCCTGCGCCCGCACGGGACGGGCAGACCGCGTGAGGTTGATTTTCGCCAAGTTGTTAATGGAGTTTTGTATCTATTGTTTACAGGCTGTCAGTGGCGTTTTCTACCGAATGATTATCCGAAATGGAGAACTGTTTACGGCTATTTTTCGATGTGGCAGAAGCAAGGGACTTGGTTGAGGATTCATGAAACCTTGCGCTCTGATTTACGAAGAAAGAGTGGCAAGCATAAGCATCCAACGGCTGGTTCTGCTGATTCGCAATCTGTGAAAACAAGTACTGTTGCCTCTTCGAGAGGTTTTGATGGCGGTAAGAAAATCAACGGCAAGCGACACATTCTGGTTGATACGCTTGGTTTAATCGCCTTAGTTGTGTGTAACAACGGCTTGTGCGCAAGATCGTGACGGATTGAAAAAGTTGTTACGACAAAAAGGTGTTCATCGCAAGCGATTACGGAAAGTTTGGGTTGATGGCGGCTATCGCGGAGCAGTGTTGGAGTGGGTCAAAGAGAGATTTCGTTATTGTTTGGAAGTCGTATTGCGCTGCGATGATGTGAAAGGCTTTGTAGTCTTGCCTAAACGTTGGGTAGTTGAGAGAACTTTTGCATGGCTTTCAAATCATCGGCGATTATCGAAAGATTATGAGCGATTCACAAAGACGAGTGAAACAATGATTCAGATAGCAATGATTCGATTAATGATTCGCAGACTTAAACCTTTATGAGTTTTCAAACAGCTTCTAAGAGTTTAAGAGTTTGCACAACAGCGACTTTTAACCTCTTCAACTCTTAAACTCTTAAACTTGAAAATAAAAAAGGAGTTTAAGAACGATGGCTATCAGACTTGGAGATACAGCACCCGATTTTACGGCGGAGACAACGGAAGGAACGATTAACTTCCACGAATGGCTTGGCGACGGATGGGGAGTTCTGTTTTCGCATCCGAAAGACTATACGCCCGTTTGCACGACCGAATTGGGTATGACTGCCAAATTAAAACCCGAATTCGAGAAACGAAACGTGAAAGTTATAGGCTTGAGTGTTGACCCGCTCAATTCACACGAAGGATGGGCTAAGGACATTGAAGAAACGCAAGGCGTGGCTTTGAACTTTCCTGTCATCGCAGACGGTGACAGAAAAGTTTCAGACCTTTACGACATGATTCATCCGAACGCAAGCGATACATTTACTGTCCGCTCACTTTTCGTTATTGGTCCTGATAAAAAAGTGAAGTTGATGATTACATACCCCGCGAGCACGGGTCGCAACTTTGACGAAATTCTTCGCGTAATTGATTCGCTTCAATTGACGGCGAATTACAGCGTCGCAACTCCCGTTAATTGGAAAGACGGTGACGATTGTATTATCGTTCCTGCGCTTTCGGATGAAGACGCAAAAGCGAAATTCCCTGCCGGATGGACGACTTTGAAGCCATACTTGCGCGTCACTCCGCAACCGAACAAAGTTGAGAAAGAAAAATCAACAGGTGCTTAATTGAAGCAAAAGTTTTGAGCGCGACCTTTAATTTGCTTATTAACAAATTAAAGGTCGCGCTCAAAACTTGTCATTATTTACTACTCCGCTTCGTACTTCTCCCTATCTTTTTCAAAAAGCGGTTTCTCAGTTTTGCGTTCGTGTGATAAATTTACGGCTCAATCGAAATACAACGCCAATTCAAATTATCGGTACGAAATTGACATCTCCAAAACTTAAACCAGTGTTCTTGTTTTGTTGTGTCATCTGTGTTGGTTTTTAACTTAGAGTCATTCGCTTATCGCATTTGAAACATTTCTTGTACTTAGGAGGCTAAAAATGTTCCCTAAATTTGACAGTGATTTATGGCAAAGCGCGCGAAGAAGCGTCTTCGTTTTTACGCTTTTCGCCTTTGCTGTTGTGATTCTTGTGTACGGCGTTCCGCCGCAATCAGCACAAGAAGATGGAAATTCAAAAATTGAACCCGTAGAAGTTTCTTTGAACGGTTCTTTTGAAAACTACTACACACCTGACAACGTGACGGCGGCAGTTCGAGACAAAAAAAGCACGCTCGTCAGTGTTAACATCCGAAATGAATCTGACCGCCAAGCGGCAGGCAAACTCGGAACGGTCGTAAACGATTACGGCACTTTTGTTGTCGTTGCCGCAAATGGTAGAAATCTGTCCGAATCAAATCTGGATGTTGTTAAGCTTGAAACGACAATCAATTTACCGAGCGGAAGTTTTGAACCCGTTTTGAATCCGCCCGATTCAACCGTCACGGCTGAAAGCAATCTTTCGGGCAAAGATTATTACGTGCTTCAACTAGCCGGTCCGACGAACGACGAATGGCTTGACAGCCTTCGAGCAAACGGCATTGAGATTTTGCAGTACGTTCCGCATCAAGCCTTCTTTGTATATGGCGATGCCGAAGCGATTCGCAAAGCCGCGAACAACTCCCGCGTGAGATGGATTGGACATTTCACTGCGGCGGAAAAGATTTCGCCCGTAACACTGGCACAACTTAATAACGCAAAGAATGGCTCAAAACTCGACAGCAGATTCTCGCCGTTAGAGATGACAGGCGATGATAAGTCCATCTTTGACGTTGCGATTTTCGCACGGGCAAACATGGCTGAATCAGCAAGCACGATTGCAAGCTATTTTGGCGGCAATGTGAAACACCAAATCAACCTGCCGAACAACTACTTTAATATCATTCGCGTTGAGTTGAATTTGGCTTCGGTTGATGAAGCGGCAAAACTTCCGGGCGTTATCAGAATTGACCCGTATTTCAGACCAAGAGCCGAAGACGAACGTGCCGCTCAAATCATCTCAGGCAACTACACAAACGCAACGACAATCAACGCGCCGGGATATAATCCCTTAACACAATTTGGCGTGAATGGATTGAATGTAACTGTTGCAATTGTTGATGACGGTGTGGCAATTCCGGGTAATGGCGGTTTTTATGTGACAGCAAACAACACTGTCAACGGTCCGCTCCGCGGTGCGGCGGCGGGCGCAAACGGTCACGGACACTTGCAGGCGAGCATCATCGCGGGCGACACACCGTTTTCGCCGACATTAGACCCGACCGGATATAATTACGGAAGTGGTATTGCGCCTAAAGCGCACACCATTAACATTCCACTTCTACGAACCGGCTACACCGGAGTAGATGCAGACCTTGCAAACGACACGGTTACAACAGCTGGACCAAACGGCGTTATGGGTTCAATGAGCAACAACAGTTGGGGTGCCGGAACAAACGGGAACTCCTACGATGCGCTTGCGGCAAGTTATGACGGTTTCGTAAGAGATGCTTCGACTGCCGGAAGCATTGACCCGCTGTTGATCTTATTCTCCGCCGGTAACTCGGGCGCAAGCGGTTTGACCAGACCAAAAGTTGCCAAGAATGTTATTTCAACAGCAAGTTCTGAAAATTTAAGAACAGAACTTGATGCCACGGCAAACAACATGGAAGACATAAGCAGTTTTTCGAGTCGTGGTCCTGCGGCTGATACCCGTGTCAAGCCTGACATTACGGCACCCGGACAAGCTATTACAGGCGGACAAGCCGGACCGGATACCCTGTTTGGCAACATTGGAACAGACCATCGTTGGAGCAGTGGCACATCGCACGCAGTCCCACAAATAACGGGCGCGGCGGCGTTGTTTACACAATTCTGGAAAAACGGACACAGTAACCAAAATCCGAGTCCTGCTCTGGTAAAAGCCGCACTCATAAATGCAACTGTTGACATGACAGGAACGAGCGCAACTGCCGGAGTTCCGAATGGGGCAGAAGGCTGGGGGCGTATCTTTATGAAGAATATGCTCAACAGCGGCACGCCTACTTTCTATTTGAATCAAGAAGACCCGATTTCCGAAACAGGTGAGAGCCGTAGCGGCACTTTCAAAGTTGCGGACGCATCTAAGCCGGTTCGCTTCACTTTTGTTTGGACAGACCCGCCGGGAACAGGTAATCCTGCGTTGGTAAACGACCTTGACTTTGAAGTAACCGTAGGCGGAAACACATACAAAGGAAATGTGTTCACAAACGGTGTTTCGACACCGGGCGGAAGCGCCGACAACAGAAACAATGTAGAGAATGTTTTCCTGCCCGCCGGCATACCTGCGAATTCGGTGGTAACTGTCAGAGTCAAAGGTACAGCCATTAACGGCGACGGAATTTTGGGCAACGCCGATACAACTGACCAGCATTTTGCAGTGGTCGGATATAACGTTACCGAAGTTCCTATTGCAAGACCGTTCGACTATGACGATGACGGTAGAAGCGATGTAGCTTTGTGGCGTCCGACAACGGGTGTCTGGTATATCATCCGAAGCAATGACAATTCACTTGCAACGCCGCAATTCGGGTCAACCGGAGACAGGATTGTTCCTGGTGATTACGACAGCGACGGTAAAGTTGATGTTGCAGTGTGGCGTCCGACAACGGGTGTCTGGTATGTCCTGCGTTCATCAAACAACGCCGTTAATGCTTATTCATTTGGCTTGAACGGTGATGTTCCTGATGCCGCAGACTTTGATGGTGACGGCACAACGGATATTGGTGTATTCCGCCCGTCAAACGGGAACTGGTACTACCTGCGTAGCAGTTCAAACTTTACCTCGTTTACCCAAATTCCGTTCGGATCAAATGGCGACGTCCCGACAGCGGGTGATTACGATGGCGACGGCAAAGCCGATTTGGCTGTCTTCCGACCGTCACAAGGCAACTGGTATATCTTGCGCAGCACTGACAGCAACGCAATTGTTGTCAACTTCGGTCTCGCTAGCGATAAACCTGTTGTCGGTGATTACGACGGCGACGGCAAGGCTGACATAGCTGTTTGGAGACCATCAACGGGCGTGTGGTATGCGCTAAAGAGCGGTACGAGTAATACCTCGTACACAATCACTTCATTCGGCGCGAACGGTGATATTCCTGTCGCGGGCGATTACGACGGCGACGGCAGATTCGACCAAGCTGTCTTCCGTCCGACACAGGGCATCTGGTATTTGAACAGAAGCACTTCAGGTTCTGCAGGTCTTCAGTTCGGTACAATCGGAGACATGCCGGCCGAAGCCGCATATGTTCCGCTTCCATAACCAATAAATCAAAAGGCAAAAGGCAAAAGGCAAACATGAAATGTCTTTTACTTTTGCCTTTTGCCTTTTAACTTTTGATTTCTAAACTACTGTTCCGTTTGTAATGACCCCGTTTTTGGGAACGATGATGATTTTGTCTTTTATGTAGTAGCTTCCGTCGGGTGCTTCAAAATTATCAACGCCTGCTTCATTCAGTAGCTTCACCCCCGAACCGATGCGCGCGTTTTTGTCTATGATTGCGCGTTTAATTACTGTATCGCGCCCGATGCCAAGCGGCGGATAACCCGCTTTCACATCTTCGCGCATCTCTTCAATCGCCTGATAAAAATCCGAACCCATAATGATTGAAGATTCGATGTGCGCTCCCATTTCGATTCGGCTTCTCAGACCTACTATTGAACGATAAACTTTCGCACCTTGGAGGATACAGCCTTCGCTGATTAACGAATCCGAAATGTCGCAGTTGTGCATTTTCGATGGCGGGAGATAACGCGAGCGCGTATAAATCGGCGCTTCGGCATTGAAGAAGTTAAACTTTGGAATCTGCGCCGCCATGTCCAGATTAGCATTAAAGAAAGCCTGAATCGTCCCGATGTCTTCCCAGTAACTGTCAAACATAAAAGCCTGCACATTGTAAGAATTTATCGCGGCGGGAATAACTTCGCGTCCGAAATCAATCCAAGTCTCATTTTCGGTTAAGAGTTTTCTGAGAAGCGGATATTTGAAAACGTAAATGCCCATCGAAGCCAAGAAAGGTCTTTCGGCTCCCTGCTCTGTGCTTAGCCCCAACTTTGTAGTATCAACGCGCATTGATTCAAGCGCGTCACCTTTCGGCTTCTCTTTGAACTCGATAATGCGCCCGCTCTCGTCTGTCTTCAAAAGCCCGAACTCTTCTGCTTCTTTTCGCTGACATGGAATTACAGAGATAGTCAAATCAGCGTTTGTCTCATCATGCTTTTTCAAAAAATCACGATAGTCCATTCGATAAAGATGATCGCCCGACAAAATCAAAAGCGTATCCAACCCCCAGTCTTCTATGTGCGGCAAGACTTGGCGAACTGCATCTGCTGTCCCCTGAAACCACTGCGGACTTTCAGGGGTTTGTTCCGCCGCCAAAATTTCTACGAAACCGTCCGAAAATTGCGAGAAACGATATGTCCGGGCTATGTGGCGATTGAGTGAAGCCGAGTTGTACTGTGTCAAAACAAAAATCTGTATTACATCTGAATTGATACAGTTTGAAATTGGCACATCAACCAGACGATACTTTCCGCCCAAAGGAACGGCAGGTTTTGAACGACTTCGCGTCAAGGGAAAAAGCCGTGAACCCGCACCGCCGCCTAAAATGACCGCCAACATATTTCGCCTCGCCATTGTGATATGACCTCAACAAAAAAAGAATGATTGAACGTGAAGTGAGAATAGACGCAAATACGATTTTGTTTCAAGAGTTATTTTCAGGGGTAGTAAAAGTCTTTCAGGATAAAACTATTTTGAAGTTTGAATTAAGGATGCCGACTCTAGCCATCATTTTTGAATAACCACATTGAAGTAATAATCCTGCGCGATTTCAATTCCGTCTGCGGCACGTCCCTGTAATGTTAATTTATAGTTTCCTGAGGGAAGTTGTTTAGCTGATATGCTGAGTGTAACCTGTTGTTTTTGCGGTTTGCCGTAGGGCTTCAGATTATCTTTAGTCAATATCTGTTTCACGCCCTCGTCAATTCGTTGCAAGGTGGCGCGGTAACGCATTATTTGTTCGCGTGATTCAATTCGGGCGGTCAGAGAAACCGTTCTAGTTTCGGGCTTGAGGTGCAAAATGTCCGGTGTTCCTCCTGAACGCAAAGCCGGTGTGAGAAACAAAGCTATGATTGAAGAGATTGTAGAAGGTTCTTTATCTTGCGGCTTATCTTTTCCTGCTTCCGATTGTTTCTTTTTAGCTTCTTCCAGTTCTTCTTCCAATTGTTGGATGCGAGTTTGTTGTGCATCATTTTTTTGTTGTGAGGTTTGAGCCTGTTGTTCAAGAATTTCTTTTTCTCTTTCCGCTTGCGAGCGTTGCGCCAGCAATTGTTCGTTCACTCTGTTTACATCTTTTTGTTTCGCATAAAAGTAAATCATAAAAGCAACGGCAATAAGTAAAGCACCCCCTAAGGCGTATTGAGAAACAAGATATTTACCCGATAAGAAAGCCTGTAACGATTGCCACCACGAAACAGATTCAACATCTGGTTTCTTTTCTTCTGCGATTGATGTTTGCACGTTTGCCGTATTGAGCAAAGCCTGAGCTGTTGCCAGTTTGTATTCTCCGTCGGGCAGACTGCGAACGTAACCTGCAAATTGTTTTTTTTCCGCAGGTGACAATTCGTCGCGCGCGCATTGGTCGAAGAGTTCATTTTCGATTTCGAGAAGCTCATCAAACAGCTCTTCATTAGTGAAATACTCTTCGGCTAACTCGTCACGTTCTTGTTCGTTTAGCTGTCCTAACAAGTAACGCCTTAAATGTAATTGCTTTGTTTCGCTCATCTCTTTTCTCCCCGGCAGCACTATGTTCATATAATTTTTCACGCTTTACGTCTATTTCATTTTCTTCTCTCATGGCTACACCTGACGAGCAAATTCATATTTGAAACAAACGAGCGCGCGACATAAATTCGCTCACTATCTATTTATGAGAGTTTTTGAGTTTTGTTCCGTCAGGGCCTAAACATTTTTTCATGCACACCTCCAACTTCTCGCGGAGTCTGAAAGCGCGTTTTTTTAGAATAGGTCTTGAAAGACCCAAAATAACAGCCAATTTTTCTCTGGCATCTTTTGGCATTACGCCGGGCGGCGTGATGTAATAGCCATCAAACAAAACGCGGTCTGAGTCACTGAATTCCGAACGACATTCCCGGTAGCAGAATAAAATTTTCTCCTCGTCCCACTTTTCAATGAGTTTATTCAGAGGGTCGTCCGTGTCGCTCACGTCGGATGTTTCATCTTCAAGCGGTTCGGTTTTTTGTCTTCTCCAAAACTCCATCTTGACATAACGGGCTACTGTGAAAGTGTATTTTTCTATGCCTTCTGTTTCGACTTCATTCGTAATTTCGACACCTTCATCCAGCTTTTTGATTACTCTGAAGATGGTTTCATCGGCACATTCTTCGTTGTCTTGAAAAGTTGAATGGAGTTCACGGCTGAAATAGAGGATTAGCTTTTTTCTCATGCGAAGCAGTTTTTCTTCCGCGATGAGTGGGTCATCATCGAAAAGAGAAAGCAGTTTGTTGTCGCCTGATGAGTTGTCTTTAGCCATTTTCTTCTCCGAAAAAGTTTTCAACGCCATTCGCCCTGCATGATGAAAGCAGCCCAATAAAACGGTTCGATTCGTTGTCGCAACATCCCCTTTTGTGCGTTTGCAGAAAATGCAAAACAAACTCCAACAACAAATAAGCAAAGACAGAAAAAGACGGAAAGAACTGTGCTTTGATTCATGGCGTTACCTCGCAAGAATAGCGGACATGGCAGAAGCCCGAATGTGAGTAACGGGCGTTTGAATTGCGAATGAAAAACGCCCTCCCACAAGGTCAGGCTAAGTCATCAGTTTGATATTGCTACATCTCTCGATAAATTTAGTGAGGCGAAGTTTAACACAAAACCAAAGCTCGTCTAAAAATTTTTCTTCAAACAAGAGGAACACTTTTCAAATCCGGTCATAAACAAAAAAGAGCAAAACAATCTTTCAAAACAAATTGTAGTTTCTATTAACCGAAAAGGAGGTAACGGACATGGCAACCTGTTCAATATGTGGACGATATGCCGAATTCGCAGAAGAATTCTGTGAAGGTTGTAAAGAGGGAACAACTCCCGGAGCATCGCAGGTAGCAGCAAGCAACGGTGTTCGCAATATGCTTTTTGGATTGCTTTGGTTTACCGGTGGGGCGTTGGTCACAGGAGTAACCTTTGCGAATGCCTCAAGTAAAAGCGACGGAGGAACATTCATCGTCGCTTGGGGAGCGATTGTAACGGGATTGATTCAATTCGTAGTCGGATTTTTTCAGTGGTTGCTACATAGAAAGCGTGAGGATTGAAAATACATTTTGTTGACCGCGACCGTGGCAAAGGCATGGTGCTGAAAGTATCACGATAAATCGTTTTTTTTGAGAGAGAAGATGTAACTACTTAGCCGCTCTCGCCGCGTTAGCGGCTAGGTTGTTAAGAAAGGATTGTTGTTATGGCGCGACGACGCAACGGGGATAACAAAGACCATTTTGATTTGCTTCCGTTCATAGCAATCTTGATGTGCGTGTTGGGAAGCCTGCTTTTGGTGACTATTAGCATTGCGGCTTTGAGCATTGGTCCGGGTGTGGGGGAAGGCTGGGTGCCCACGCGCGACCCGAATAAACAAACCAAAACCCCTGTGCTTATTGAATGGGATGGAAAGATTGCAACAATTCATCAGGAGGGGAAAAAGATTCAAGCACAATGGGTTGAATCTAACACCGATAAAACTTTGTTGAATTTCATTGACGAACTAGCCGCAAAGAGTGGCACGCATTACGCGCTTTTCGCTGTGCGCCCGTCGGGATTTCATAATTTTCAAATGTTTGCGGATTTGTTCAGAACCCGACAGATAGATGTCGGTTATGAGCCTATCAAGCAAGAGAAGCCTGTGAGACTTCTCAAAGAAAGGAAACAGCCATGAGTAGAAGAAAAAAAAGACACACGGGGTTTCACGAACCATCGCTTGTGCCGCTTGCGGATATGCTTACCAACACGGTTGGAATAATGGTCTTTATTCTAATTTTTACGGTGTTGACGGCGGGCGGTGTTGTCATTGTCAAACGGTTGCCGATGGAAAGTTCGACACAAGCGCAACCGTTACAATTTCTCTGTGCGAATGGTCGCATAATCCCGTTGGATGTCGGGGATGCTTCTAATAAGTTCCTAGACCCTTTAGGCAAACCGCGCTCTTACTATGAAATTGATAGTTGGGAACAGAAATTCGATTCTCAACGAATAGAAACAGAAAATTTCATAATCACCGGCGAAGTAGAATTTTATAAGTTTGATTCCTACTTCTATAAATCCGCAAGCGTGCTTTACGCATATATTGAATTTGAGCCAAAGCAAGGCAAAGGTGAGACAATCGAAGACCTTAAAAAACCTGATTCGGCTTTTCGGAAATATCTCGAATCTCATGATTCACAAAAGAACTTCGCACATTTTCTTGTACGCCCTGATAGCCTTGATTTGTATCTCGCCGCAAGGTCATTGGCAATAGAAAAACTTGGCTATCAAACGGGTTGGACCACGAACGCGCAAGATACACCTGTTCGTTTTTCTCTCGCGGGTGGCGGACGCGAGTCAAAAACACAACCTTGACAACAAGTAAAAAGTAAAAGGTCGAAGGTCAAAAGGTCTTAGGTTAATAATCAAAGACCAAATCGGCAATCGGCAATCGGCAATCGGCAATTTTCTAGGGAGGAAACAGTTATGAACAATTGCAGTTTATGTAATTTCGTATTGAACGATGGTGATACAGCGATAATTTATTCTTCGTCGCAGGTGAAAGCGGCTGTCAACGAGGGACTGCCCCTGCCAAAAAGAATAGAGGCGCTAAGCGTAGTGCAAGGTATTACTAAGGAGGAGGCACGTTCGCGTTGGGCGCAGGCAATTATGAACAATGTTGGCGATTGGTCAGTTTGCTCTGTTTGTGCCGTACAACTCAATTCACATCTGAGCCGTGTTTTTGCGCCTGCTATTTCGTTGCAAAAACCGGAAGGTGAAAGTTTGATTCAAGAGAAGGTCATAACATTCAACACTGAACCGTCAACCGAAGCGCAACCGCCGGCAAAGCCAAAAGTAGAATCGCTTAAACTAAATCCTGATTATCCTTCGGGCGTTTCAGGAAGTTTGCTGTTACCGGAAGCGAAGCTGAAAATTCGCGCCGCAATCATAGGCATAAGCACAGGTGTCGTCACCTCATTGCTTATTGCTTTGATTACCAAAAAGGACTCCATGCTCGGTCATGTATTCAGCCTTCGCAGAGTGGAAACTCTTATTCCTGTTGCGATTTCCTGTATGTTCTTTTGGGCTATTGCCGTGTGCTGGTTGCGGTGGCGCAGACTGAAAGGACTAGAGCGCGTTTCAAGCAAAGGTTTGTTGCTTCACGCTACACGGATTTTGTCTTCATCAGGTGTCGAAGAACTTTCCAAAGAGGTCGAAGGCGCAGAATGTCAAAAAAGCCCTTTACTGCGACGACTGCAAGCTGTCGTCAAGCAGTGGTCTATAAAGCCAAACCTTCAAGACGCGGACTTGGTTTTGCAACAACACATTGCCAATGACGAAGAAAGCGTTCGTGTTGGTTACAATCTCGTCCGCACATTTATTTGGGCGTTGCCGGTTTTGGGATTGATAGGAACGGTCATAGGCATCTCGCTTGCCGTCGGCGGCTTCGCACATTTTTTAGCAACGGACATTGAAGACGTTGCCGTCATCAAGAAAAATCTGGTTGGCGTTACGGGCGGATTGTCTTACGCATTTCTGATAACGCTTCATGGTTTGCTTACTGCATTGATTACAATGCTTGCCGCGTCTGCCTTGCAACTGCGCGAAGAACGGCTTTATTCGTCCATCGAGCAAGACATGGCTGACACATTCCTTCCTTTACTTCAAAAAGAATCTCCTGAGCCAAGCGTCATCGTTGAAACAACAACACGAACAGATACACGTAGCGAAGAAGAGATTGAAACGTGGCGCAGGACTTTGGAACAAGCCGCAGAAGGTGTACTTGGGATTATCTCAAAAGGCTACGAACAGATGATTAAAAATATCGAACGGCGGGAGGAATACAATCGCGCGCAATCATCGCTGTTAGCCGATTCATTGAAAAAAGAAACAGAAATAAGTGCGACGAAATTCGGTGAAGCCTTGGGCAAAATAGGAAACGATATGAGCAAGACCGGCGACGAATTTTTCAATCGCCTCTCGATGGTGCGCGGGGTAATGGACCAGCAAGTCATAAAATGGCGAGAGATGCTGGATGCACAAACGCAAGTCTCTTCGCAACAACACGGCGAAATGCTTGCGGCAATCTCAAAGCAATCGCAGTCTCTCAAATCTGTCTCTGATACGCTGACGGGTTTGACAGATACCACGAAACAGGCTTTGCAACATCAAGCCGCATTACAAAACGCAGTCAATCGGTTTAATGATTCAAACATCCAAAGCCACTTCGCACACTTAGCCGAAGCAGTGACCGAACAAGCAAAAGCAGTACAAACAATTGAACAAGTTTTGAGTAATGTATCTTCAGGCACGAAAGAAGTTCTTAATTCACAAGTAACATTGCAAATGGCAATGAACCAACTGCACGAAACAGGACTCGAACGCACGCTGACTGCGCTCAGAGACTCGCTTACGTCTCTTGGTCCTGTGCTTTCGAGTTTCCGCGAACCGTTTGTTTTGCAGGCAGTCCCGATAGCCAAAGGCCTGGACGGAAATGCTTAAATTACTGTTTCGTAGTTCCGTCAAAAGGGAGACTACATCTGAAGTCTGGACACATTTTGTTTTTTTGCGTCTTTGCCGCTTTCGCAGCGCGGTGTCGGCTTCGCCGCGCCGTCAGATTCTTTTAATTTTAATGCGGCTGTGACACCCACGCGGCAAAGACG
>Ga0187893_10007461_pt1 | contig 17891 bp, 15 predicted proteins | sample MA1701074metaG_FD_139574 | JGI IMG/M metagenome (GOLD analysis project Ga0187893, IMG submission 139574) | White microbial mat communities from a basaltic lava cave in the Kipuka Kanohina Cave System on the Island of Hawaii, USA - MA170107-4 metaG ... | reverse complement strand
CGCCGCCTCCGCCGACGGCCGTGCCCGACGGCGACCGGCGCCCGGTCACCGTGCTCTTCGCGGACCTGGCCGGGTTCACCGCGCTCAGCGAAGGACTCGACCCCGAGGAAGTTCGCGCGATCCAGGCGGACCTCTTCCGCGAGATGTCCGCGTCGATCGAGCGCTACGAGGGCTTCGTCGAGAAGTTCGTGGGCGATGCGGTCATGGCGATCTTCGGCGCCCCGCGCGCGCACGAGGACGATCCCGAGCGCGGCCTGCGCGCGGCCCTCCTTATGCGCGACCGGATGGGCGCGCTCAATCGCCGCTGGGAGCGGCGGGTGGGGCGGCCGCTCGCGCTGCACATCGGGGTCAACACAGGCCCGGTGGTGGCGGGCCGGATCGGCTCGACTACCGACGCCGCCTACGCGGTGACCGGCGACACCGTGAACACCGCCTCTCGCCTGCAGAGCGCGGCGCCGCCGGGCGAGATCCTGATCGGCGACGCGACGTACCAGCTCACCCATCACGCCTTCGCGTTCGCGCCGCGCGAGGAGGTCCCGCTCAAGGGCAAGAGCGAGCCAGTGGGGGTCCATCGCCTGCTGGGCCCGCTCGCGGCCCCGCACTCGGCCCGCGGCCTCGAGAACCTCGGGCTGGCGGCACCCCTCGTGGGCCGCGGGCCCGAGCTTCGCCGGATGGAAACGGCCTTCGACGACATGCGGGCGGGGCGCGCCCAGGTGCTGAGCCTCATCGGCGAGCCCGGGGCCGGGAAGTCGCGGCTGCAGCGGGAGTTCTTCGCGCGGCTCGAGGCGGGCGGGCGCCTCGAGGGCACTACGATCCGGCGCGCGGCGTGCTCGGCGCTGGGCGAGCAGACTTATGGGGCGGTGGCCGCGCTCCTGCGCGACGCCTACGGGGTGGAGCACGGCGCTTCCGTCGACGTCGCGCGGAGCAGGCTCGCAGCGGGCCTGGAGACGCTCGGGGTCGGTGCCGAGGATCGCGCGGCGATGGTGGCGGCGCTCGCCCAGGTGCTCGGGCTCGAGCGCGACGACGTGCGCATGCGCCATCTGGAACCGGAGCAGCTCAAGCGTCAGATTTTCATGGCCACCCGCGCCCTGGTGGAGCGGCGGCTCGCCGCCGGCCCGCTCGTCCTGGTCGTCGAGGACCTGCACTGGGCCGACGCCGCCTCCATCGAGCTGCTGGGCGCGGTCGCGGACCGGCTCGCCGATCGCCCGCTCCTGCTCCTCCTGATGTATCGGCCGACGCTCGAGCCGGACGCACTGGGGACGAGCCGGGCCCCGCACATCGCGATCGAGGTCACGCCGCTGTCGCGGGCCGGCAGCGAGGACCTCCTGGCCGCATGGTTTGGTGACTCGACCCATCTCTTCCCGGAGCGCTTGCGGGCCCAGATCCTGGAGCGGGCCGGCGGCAACCCCCTGTACCTCGAGGAGGTGGTGCGCGCCCTGATCGTGGCGGGGGTGCTGGCCCGCGCTGGCGCGGTGTGGCGCTGCACCCCGGAAGCCTCGACTGCGGAGGTGCCCTCCACCCTCCATGGGCTGTTGCTCGCGCGTCTGGACCAGCTCGACGTCGTGGAGCGCCGGGTCATCCAGGAAGCGGCGGTGATCGGGCCCCGCTTCGAGGTTCGTCTTCTGAAGGCGATCTCGGCCGAGCCCGGCGCGGTGGACGCGGCGCTCGACGCACTCGCCGGCGCCGAGCTGGTGGCGCCGGGGCCAGATCACCGGTTCCGCCACGGGCTCCTCCAGGAGATCGTGTACCAGAACATCCTCGTGGCTCGTCGCACCGAGTTGCACACGCGCGTGGGCACGGCCCTCGAGACCGAGGGCGTGGGCGGCCCCGAGAGCCTCGAGCGGTTGGAGACCCTCGGCTATCACTGGGCCCTCGGCGCCGACAAGCGCCGGGGCGCGCGGTACTTGATGGCGGCCGGCGACTGGGCGCGCGGCATGTACGCCAACGCGGACGCGATCCAGCACTATCAGCGGGCCCTCGACGCGCTCGAGCACTGCGACGCGCCGGCCGCGGCCACGCAGATCGAGATGGAGCGGCTCGTGGCCCGGGAGCGGATGGCCGACCTGCTCGCCCCGACCGGACGGCGGTCGGCCGCCCTCGGCCAGTACGAGATCGCCGAGGCCGGATACCGCGCGGCGGGGGACGCGGCGGCTCAAGCACGGATCGTTCGCAAGATGGGGGGCCTTCACTGGGACGCCGGCGCCCGTTCGCGGGCGCTGCAGTGCTTCGAGGCCGGGCTCGCCCTGCTCGGCGACGATCGTGAGCACATCGAGCAGGCGCACCTCTACCAGGAGATGGGCCGGCTGGCCTTCCGCAGCGGCGACAGCCAGCGAGCCGTCGAGTGGGCAGAGCAGGCGCGGCTCCACGCCGAGCGGCTCGCCGCCGACCCCGCGATCGACGCTGACGGGCGCGCGGAAGCGGCGACCGCCGCCGCGCAGAGCCACAACACGCTCGGCGTCGCCTTGGCCCGCCAGGGCCGGCTCGAAGAGGCGGTCGGGCACCTCGAGCGCAGCGTGGCCCTCGCCCGGGACAACGGGCTGCTGCAGGCCGCCTGTCGCGGGCTCGCGAACTTGAGCGTGCTCTACAGCACGCTCGATCCGGCCCGGGCGATCGAGACCTGTGCGGCCGGCCTTGAGACGGCCAAGAAGATCGGCGATCTCGGCTTCCAGTCGCGCCTCTACGCGAACCTCGCGGTCGCCTACTGTGCGCTCACCAACCGCTGCGACGAGCAGGGCATCGGCGCGGCGCACGCCGCCATTGATCTCGACCGGCGCCTCGGGCAGCTCGATCACCTGGCGGTGCCGCTCATCGTGCTCGGGCAGATCTACCAGTGTCACGGTGAGCCGACCCGCGCGATCGCGTACTACCAGGAAGCCCTGGCCCTCGCCGAGGCGGCCGACGAGCCGCAGCTCTTGTTCCCCTGCTATGATGGCCTCGCCACTGTCCATCTGGATCTGGGCGAGGAGGGCCGGGCGGAGGAGTTCATGCAGAAGGCCCAGGCGGTGTGCGAACGCGCTGGGCTCGAGCCCGACGCGCTGGTGGTGCTGCCGTTCCTCGATTGACTCGATCATAAGGAGACTCTCGTCATGGCGTCCACTCCCGTGCGCCCCGGTGATCCCGCTCCCCACTTCGCGTTGCCCGCGGTCAATCGAGAGGGTCAGATCTCCCTCGACGACTATCGCGGCCGCAGTCCGGTCCTGGTCGCCCTGTTCCGCGGCCTGCACTGCCCCTTCTGCCGGCGCCAGCTCGTGCAGCTGGGCACCACGCAGGACAAGCTCAAGGCGGTGGGCGTGGAGACGATGGCGGTGGTCAACACCCCGCTGGAGCGCGCGCGGCTCTATTTCAAGTACCGGCCCGCGCGCGTGCTGCTCGCCGCGGACCCGGAGGCGGCGACCCACCGGGCGTTCGGGGTGCCCGCAGGCGTGGTCGTCGCGGACGAATCGGCGACCTCGTGGCCTCAGAGCGTCACGGTGGGCCAGCTGCTGGCGGTGCAGATAAATCACGGGGAGCTGCCCACGCCCATGAACCCCTTCGCGGCGATGGAGGTACTGAACAAGAAGGACGGGTTCGAGCTGACCGAGGCCGACCAGCAGATCGCGGCCGCGCACGGCACCCAGATGGGCGGCCACTTCCTCCTCGACCGGGAAGGAATCGTCCGGTGGGGGCAGATCGAGGCGGGGGAACGGATCGGCGACCTCTCCAAGTTCCCGAGCGACGAGGAGATCCTGCGCGCGGCCCGCGGCCTCTAGCGCCGCGCGGCATTCTCAAACGCTGTCGAGGCCGTTGGACCCGCATCGGCAGATATGATGGGCGATCGCGATGGGCAGAGGGAGCGATACGCTTGCCGGGTGGGCGCGCGATCAGACGCCCAGCAGATCCACGGGATAGGCCTGGAACTGCCGATCGGCGGTCATGAGATGGAGTCCCTCCACCTGGGCCTGCGCAACAAGAATGCGATCGAAGGGATCGCGATGGTGGGCGGGCAGCAGGGCAAGTTGGAGCGCGTGCTCGTGGGTGATCGACAGCAGAGTGGCCGGTGTCTCGCGAAGGCGGCCGCGTAGATAGGCGACAGGCTCGACGGGCAGTCGGAGCCTGCCCGTCGCCTGCTTGATGACGACTTCCCAGACGGTGGCCGCCGAGAGATAGAACTGGTGAGCCGGAGATCGCAGGCGCGCCCGGCCCGCCGCGCTCAGCCTTCCGGGCTCGGCCAGGACCCAGAGCCACACCTGGGTGTCAAGAAGGATCCTCACCCCTACCTTCGAAACGGGTCAGGATCTCCTCAGGGAGAGGCCCGTCGAAATCCCTGGCAAACCAGAGCCGCCCCTTGTCGATGCCCAAGACCTGGCCCATGTGTTTGGCCTTCTGGACTGGGACCAGTCGGGCGATCGGCTTTCCCCCCTTGGCGATGATCACCTCGTCCCCCCTGGCGACCTTGGCCAGCAGGCGAGAGAGGTGGGTCTTGGCCTCGTGCACGTTCACCGTCGTCATGAGAGCCCAAAGTAGACTAAGTTAGTGGACTAAGCAAGTCTCTGTCAGTCTGCAGTACTTCTGCCGGACGCTTTCGAGGAAGCGCGCGCGGGTGTAGACCCTCGTCGAGGTGCATGAAGCCCCGAAGCCGTTTTCTAGAGGGCGCCGCCCCGGATCCGCTCGAGGAGGTACTCCGCGGCCCGGCTCCCCGACACCGCCGCACCCTCGATGAAGCCCTGGAAGTTATAGAAGCTGTCGGTGTGCTCGCCCGCGAAGGCCAGGTTCCCGGCCGGCTCGCCGAGCCAGCCCTCCTCGGTCGTGAAGTAGCCCGGCTGGTTGCAGGTGTAAACGTAGCGGCTCGTCTCGAGACCCTGGCCGATGGAGGCGGCGTGTGTGTCTCGGGGATCGTGCACGACCAGGTCGTCCGTCTGCTTCCGCTGACATGGGAATCGCTGGGTGAGCAGACGGTGAAGAACATCGTCCGTCCGGTTCGCATCTACCGTGCCCGGCTGGCGCCGACCGGTCCTGCTTCACCGCTGGAGCGCTCTTCCCGGCCCGCCGACCATCGCTGGAGGACATTCACGTTCAATACGAACCCCTCGAGGAGTTCGAGAGTGAGCGGCGCCGGGTGTTCGCGTCCTCAGTACGCATTCTTACTTTGTGGCGCCCCATTCTTACCTGGCTCCGCCCCATCCCCGCTTCGCCACGCCACCCCAATGGCGGTACTACAGCGGGACGGCCCTTCTGATGGCCCTGCCGACCCTTCCCCCGGCGCTTACCCCCCTGACCCCGAAGAAGATCGGCCGCGATGTGGGCGGTCCAGCCGACCGCCATTACTTCGGCAGCGCGCTCTTCATCGACCCCAGGGGCTCGGTCATGGCCCGGGCGGGCGACAAGGACGATGAGGTCCTCTACGCCGAAATCGACCCGAAGGTCTGCGACGACGTTCGTGAGCTCTGGGGTTTCTTCAAGTTCCGGCGGCCGGACGCCTACGGAGAGGTCCTGAAGGATCCCGTCTGAGTGGACGACCCGCCTCAGCGCGGCGACGTCACCGTCAGGTCCACCAGGCCCGCCGCCGCTGTCATCCGCCGGTCGTACGTCACGACAGCCGCGAGCTCGTCGCCGAAGAGGAGCGCAGCCGCCAGGTGAATGGCGTCGAGGCTGCGTAGTACGCGCGGCTCGAGGCCTGCCGCCATCTCGAGCAGCTCATCGTCGATCGGTACCAGGTAGAGCCGCTGCATGAGCCGTCGGGCTCGGGTCAGCGCGGTCGCACCCTGAGGGCGGACGGCGCGCAGGACTTCCACCTTGGCCAGAGCGCACGTGGCCCGTTCCGGCTCGCCGCCAAGGTAGCGACGAAGAGCGGCCGACTCCGGCTCGGTGATGATGAGCTTCACGAGCGCCGACGAGTCGAGGTAGATCACCGGTCTACCGCTCGCGCGACCGCGCGCGCGCGAGAACGGCCGTCGGACGAGGCCCGCCCACTACCGGTGCCAGCGGGAGGCCGAGGTCGAGCAGATTACCCGTGGGCGGGATCACCCGACCGCGGCGTACGAGGCGCTCAAGGTGACCGGCGCCGCGTAGGGGGACGAGCAGCGCCACTGGACGACCGCGCGCCGTGATCTCCAGTGTCCGCCCCGCCTCGACGTGCCGGAGAAGCTCGCTCGCTCGTTGGCGCAGCTCGCGCACGCCCACAGATCTCATGGTGCTACATTGTAGCACCGAGGTCAGGCATCGCTGTCGCGCCCGTCTGGCCGTTCCCCGAGTACAATGTCGGACGCCATGCTCGCTGATTTGTTCGTCAAGGGAGCCCGCATCGTGAAGCCCGGCGGCCTCGTCGAGGGCGGGCTGGTCATCCGCGGGGGGACCATCGGGGCCGTGGTGGGCCCGCGGGAGACCGTCGACGCCCGGCAGACCATCGACGCGGACGGCCGGTACGTCCTGCCCGGCCTGCTCGACACGCACCTCCATCTCGGAACGGCCGCCCAGTCCTTTGCCGACGACTGCACGAGCGAGAGCCGCCACGCCGTCAGCGGGGGCGTGACCACCCTGCTGCCGTTCGTGATCACGCGCGGCGCCTACGCCGACGTCATGCCCCAGATGCTGCGGGACGTCGATGCCCGGAGCCTCGTCGACATGGTCTTTCACGCCATCATCATCAATGAAGGGCAGATCGCGGAGATCCCGCGCTTGGCCGACGAGTTCGGGGTGGGCTCCTTCAAGACCTTCATGGCCTACAAGGGTCGCGAGATCTCCCCGAGCGGCATCCAGGGCATGGGCGACGACCAGATCTTCTCGGTTTTCCAGCAGGTGGCGAGGGTTCCCGGCGGCATCGCCATCGTCCACTGCGAGAACATGGAAATCATCGAGCTACACCAGAAGCCCCTCATCGCCGCCAACCGCCAGGACACGGCGGCGTGGTCGGACGGTCGCCCGGTCTTCGGCGAACTGGAGGCGATTCGCCGCATGGTGGCCTTCGCCGAGGCGGCCGGCGTGCAGTTGCTCATCCCCCACTTGGGCATCGGGCTCGGCTCCGAGTTTCTTCGGCAGAAGCAGTGGGGGCGCGGCCGGGTGGCCACCGAGACCTGCCCTCACTACCTGCTCTTCGACAAGGACACCGATCGTGGAGTGGCCGGCAAGGTGAACCCGCCGCTGCGGAGCGCTGACCATGTCGACGCGCTCTGGGAGCGACTCCTCGACGGCACGGTCGATGTCCTCGGCTCCGATCATTGCCCGTTCACCCGTGCCGTCAAGGGCAACGACCTCTGGTCGGCCCGGGCTGGTATCACCGGTGGCAGCGCCATGATCCTGCCCGTACTGCTCACGGAGGGCCTTCGGCGCGGGCGGCTGACTCTCGCGCGGGTGGTCGAGCTGACGTCGTCCAATGCCGCTCGCCTGTTCGGGCTCTATCCACAGAAGGGCACGCTCGAGCCCGGCTCTGACGCCGATATGGTGATCGTCGATCTCGAGCGGGATGTGCAGGTCCAGCTCGGCACGCTCAACTCGGTCGTCGACTTCAGCCCCTATGTCGGTTGGACGGCTCGGGGGTGGGCGGACACGACGATCGCAGGTGGCCAGGTCGTGTACGAGAAGGGCGAGGTCGTCGCCGAGCGCCCGCGTGGACGCTACCTGCGCCGGGGATAGTCTCGACTCGCGATGAACAACAGACGCGAGAAGCGACCGGGCTCCCTCAGCTTCGGCCTCATGTTCCGTCCGGGCCACTTCCCGCTCCCGCACATGCTGGCGTGCCTGAAGGTGGCCGAAGACGTGGGGTTCGACCACGTCTGGTTCGGCGACTCGCACCTGATCTGGCACGAGGTGGGACCGTATCTCACCGCGGCCGCCCTCTCGACCACGCGCATGCGGGTGGGGCCGCTCGTCGCCAACCCGGTGACCCGCCATCCCACCGTGGTGGCCAGCGCGCTCGCCACCCTCGCCCAGCTCTTCGAGGGGCGCGCAGTGCTCGGCATCGGTCGTGGCGACAGTGCCGTGCGCACGCTCGGCCTGCCGCCGATGAAGGTCGCCGAGTTTCGCGATGCCCTCCGCCTGATACGCACCCTCTGCCGCGGCGAGGAGGCGGTGGTGAACGGCACTCCCGTCCGCCTGGCGTGGCTCACGCGGTCCGTGCCCGTGCTGCTGGCTGCTTACGGACCGCGCGTCCTCGAGCTGGCGGGAGCGGAAGCCGATGGGCTGATCCTGCAGCTGGCTTCACCCGGCGTGGTCGAGTGGGCGGTGGGGCACGCGCGCCGCGGGGCGAGCGCTGCCGGCCGCAACCTGGACGGCTTCGAGGTGGTGGCGGCCGCTCCCACCTACGTCACCGGCGATCGAGAGCGGGCGCTGTCGCGCGTGCGCGGCTTCCCGGCCACCGTGTCCAACCACGTCAAGGATCTCCTGCGCCACTATCAGCCCGGCGAGCTACCGGCGGAGCTGGTGGAAGGCATGGAACGCGTGGCCGGCTACGACTACCTTCGCCACGGGCAGCCCGATGCCCCGCACACGCAGGCGGTCACCGACGACATGGCCGAGCGTCTGACCCTGATCGGCACCGCCGGGCAGGTGCGTGAGAAGATCCAGCGTCTGGCCGCCGCCGGTGTCACCCACGTATGTCTCTATCTTGGAATCGTCGAAGGAGAGTTTCATTTCTCGACCTTGGAGACGTACGGGCGGGAGATCATCCCCCACGTCCGCTGAGGGAGAACGGGAGGTCTCGCCATGACACCCTGCGTTCGCACCATCGTTGCCACGGTTCTCGCCGCCCTGCCCCTCCTCCTCCCCGGCCTGACGTCGGCTCAGGGGGAGAACGTCCTCAATGTCGGCAAGTACGGGCAGCTCGGCTCCTACGACCCGCACGCGGGCGCCCTCGACACGCTGTGGTGGACCGGCAACAACTTCTACGAGTCCCTGCTCGACGTGAACGACGACCTCTCCTCTCTGCGCCCGGTCCTGGCCACCTCGTGGTCCGCCGCCAAAGACGGCAAGACTTACACCTTCAAGCTGCGCGACGGCGTCAAGTTCAGCGACGGCACGCCGTTCGACGCGGCGGCGGTCAAGCTCTCCGTGGAGCGCGCCCAGGCCCTCAAGAAGGGCGCCTATCTCTGGATCAAGCCGGTGGTCAAGGTGGAGACGCCTTCGCCGAGCACCGTCGTGTTTCATCTCGACCAGCCCAACAACATGTTCCTGCCCGGCCTGCGCTTCTTGCTCATCGTCAGCCCCAAGGCCCTCAAGGATCAGGACAAGGGCGACCAGGCCCAGGGCTGGCTGCGTGATCACACGGCGGGGACGGGGCCCTACGTGCTGGAGAAGTGGGAGCCGAACATCATCCACGTGGGCAAGAAGAACCCGCTCTACTGGCGCGGCTGGCCGGCGGGTAAGTTCACGACCATCAATCTGCGCCACGTCTACGAGCCCGAAACCCAGCGCCTCATGATCGAGAAGGGGGAGCTCGACTTCTCCGAGAACGTCACCAAGGACGCCCTGCCCGCCCTCAAGCGCAACCCGAACCTCACCGTGTACGAGAAGCTCGGCACCAGCCTCATGGTGACCTACCTCAACACGAACGTGGCTCCCACCAAGGACCTCCGCGTGCGAAAAGCGCTGCACCACCTGTGGAACCAGGAGGCTTTCAACGCCATCACCGGCCACGCGGCCAACCCGGGGCCACTCTTCGCGCCCATCCTCGGCAAGGACTGGAAGCTAGAGAACCCGTACCCCTACAACCCCGGGCGCGCCAAGAACCTTCTGACCGAGGCGGGCTACCCCAACGGCGGCTTCACCCTGCGCTTTCAGTCCCAGAAGGGCGACGTGGACAAGCGTGCCATGTTCGAGCTGCTCCAGGCGGAGCTGATCAAGCAGAACATCACGCTCGAGTTCTACGACGATACGTGGCCAGCCCTCGTCAAGAAGGCCACCGACTGGGGAAGCACCCGCGATCCGAACACGGCCATTCACATGTTCGGCTACTTCCGGCCGATGTTCGTGCCCACCGCCCTCGATTTCCTGTTCAACATGTACCATTCCGAAGCCAATCCGATGAAAGGCGGGCGGAACTTCACGTACTACGCCAGCTCTGAGTACGACAAGCTCATCAACGAGGCCATGACCACCACCGACCGCAACCGGGAGCTGCAGCTCGAGCGGCAGGCGGCCGAGCTGGTGTGGCGCGATGCCGCCCTGATCGTCAACGGCCGTATCGTGGACAAGTTCGTCGCCCGCAAGGACGTCAAGGGTTTCGTCTACCTCGGCGACCGCGTGTCCTTCCGGTACTACGACATGCACCGCGAGCGCTGAGTGATCCTCCGCGTTCGCTGACTCGTACCTCGGGACTCTTGGACAGGCTGTCGCCCGGCGCCGTATTCCTTCGCGGCGGCCCGTTCGTCCTGAGCGCGGCGGCCATCGTTCTGGTCGTCCTGGCGATGACCGTCGCCCCCAGGCTCTTCACGGGGCGCGACCCGAACGCCATCGTGTTTCTGGAGCGCCTGCAGCCGCCGAGCCTGGCCCACCCGCTAGGGACGGACGAGAACGGCCGCGATCTGTGGGCCCGCGTGGTGTACGGGGCGCGTCCGACCCTGGTGGCCGCCGTCGCGCTGATCCTGCTCGCGCTCTCGGTGGGTTCGCTGGCCGGGCTCGTCATTGGCTATGCCGGTCGTCGCACCGACGAGGCGCTCATGCGGGTCACCGAGTTCTTCCTGGCCTTGCCCCAGATCGTATGGGCCCTCGCCATCACCTCGGTCATGGGGCGCGGCCTCGTGAACTGCGTGCTCGCGCTGAGCCTCACCTGGTGGGCGCAGTACGCGCGCCTCATGCGCGCCCAGGTGCTCGTCTACCGGCAGCGCGAGTTCGTTCTTGCCTCCCAGGCCCTCGGCCAGCGCGCCGGGTGGATCCTCCTGCGCCATCTCTTGCCGAACTGCTTCGCGCCCGTCCTCGTCAAGGCCACCATCGACGTGAGCCTGGCCATTCTCTTGCTCGCCGCGCTGTCTTTCCTGGGGGTGGGAGCCCAGCCCCCCTTGCCGGAGTGGGGCGCCATGGTGACCATCGGACGGAAATACCTGCTCGATTACCCGTGGTACGCCACGTTTCCGGGGCTCGCCATCTTCCTGGTGGTGCTTGCCTTCAACGTCCTCGGCGAGCGGGTGCGCGACGTGCTCGATCCGGCGAGCCGGTTACGATGAGACTGCTCCTCGGGCGACTGCCGCTGCTGGCGGTCCTGTTGATCGCCATCTCCGTGGCCGTCTTCACCCTCACCCAGTACCTGCCGGGTGACCCCGCCTTCATCGCCGCCGGCGGCGGTGACGCCACGCCTGAGATGATCGCCCATGCCCGAGACCGCCTGGGGCTCGACCGACCCATGGTCATTCGCTATGTCCTTTACATGCGCAGCGCCCTCGCGGGCGACTTCAGTCGGTCCATGGTCAACAACAAGCCCGTCAGCGAGGATCTCCGGAAGTTCTGGCCGGCGTCGGCGGAGCTGGCCCTGGCCGCCATCGCCATCAGCGCGATGGTCGGGGTTCCCCTCGGGGTGCTCTCGGCCATCCGGGCCGGCCGCTGGCTCGACCGGCTGATCACCCCGGCCTCGGTGTTCCTCGGCTCCATGCCCATCTTCTGGCTCGGCCTCATGACCGTGCTCGTCTTCTACCGGCAACTCGATCTCTTGCCGGCCGGCGGGCGTCTCGCCGTGGGCGTGGTCCCACCGCCCACCATCACCGGTCTCTACCTCGTCGATGCGCTCCTCGTCGGGCAGCTCGCGGTCTTCCGCGATGCGCTGCGCCATCTCATCCTGCCCGCCTCGATCCTGTCGGTCATCTCGCTGGCCATGATCACGCGGATCACCCGCGCCGCCATGCTCGACATCCTTCACGAGGACTACCTGCGCACGGCCCGCGCCAAGGGCCTGCCGGAGCGGCGCGTGGTTCTCAAGCACGCCCTGCGCAACGCCTCGGTGCCGATCGTGACCGTGATTGGTCTTCAGCTCGGACAGCTCATCGGCGGGGTGGTCATCACGGAGACGATCTTCTCCTGGCCCGGTCTCGGGCTCTACGCCGTCACCGCCGTCGACAACCAGGACTATCCAGCGATCATGGCCTTCACTCTGCTGACCACGATCGTCTACGTGATCATCAACCTGGCGGTGGATCTGCTCTACCCGCTGCTCAATCCCCAGACCAGGAGCTGAACGCCGCGCTTCATCGAAAGGCAGGCATGACCTTGGTCGCCCAGTCGCGCATGAAGCCAACCTTGTTGTCGAAGTGGACGCTCATCCAGAACTGCCGGGCGCCGGCCTCCGCCGCGCGTTCGAGCTTCTCGATGCAGTCGGCCGGCGTGCCCACCGCCGCAAAGCGGTCGGCCAGGTAGTCCACCAGGCCCAGCTCCCGGATCAGCCGGCAGTTGGCGCTGCCCGGCATGACGTGATCGGCGAACGTGTACCGCTCCCCCAGCTCCCGGACTCGCGGCAGCAGCTCGGGTGGGATGTGCTTGCCCTCGGTCGTGAAGCGGGTCAGATGGTTGCCGGCGGCCGCCAGGGACATGGTGATCTCCTCGACGGCCTCGCGATAGCTGCCCGCCACGTTCACGTCGGGCCACCACCACATATCGATGGCGTCTGGATCACGCCCGGTGGCGCGGGCGCCGGCGCGGACCTGATCGATCGAGTCACGGACGATCTCGGGCAAGAGCCCGGTGCGAATCACGACGCCGTCGGCGATCTGCCCGGCCAGGCGCAAGGTCTTGGGGCCGGAGGCTGCCAGGTAGATGGGGATCGTCGCGCGCGTCCAGGTCAAGCGGGCGGACTTGCCGTGATAGACGGCCATTCCCGTCGTCAGAAGCTCGCGAATGGTGAGCGCGTACTCACGGAGCTCGGCGAGCGGGGCCGCCTTGAGCCCGATGTTGTAGGCGGCGCTGTCGCCGCTGCCGATGCCGATCAGGGTCCGCCCCGGCGCCAGCTCCTCCAAGGTGCCGGCCGCCGCCGCCGCCACCGCGGGATGCCGGGTGAGGGGCGTGATGACCCGCGACCCGAAGCGGATCCGTTCGGTGTGGGTCGCACACAGGGCGAGGGTGACGTAGACATCTCGGCAAATCGACTGGGAGTCGGAGATACCCAGGATCTCGTAGCCGAGACGCTCCACTTCCTGAGCCCAGCCGACCACCTCGGCAGGCGGGGCGCTGGGCATGAAGTTGATTCCGAACTTTACCTGCATGGTTCTCCCTTCTCGCGTCCGCGCGGCAGGTGACGGCCCCACCCCGGGGCACCAACCGTGATTCGGTCCTCCATCATGACGCGGCCCCGCACGATGGTCGTCCGGGCCAGCCCCTTGAAGCGCCATCCTCGGTAGACACTGACCTCGCAGACGCAGTGATAGAACCGGTCATCAACGGTGGCGGTCAGGTCGGGATCGACGATGACGATGTCGGCGTCGGCGCCCGGGATCAGGGCACCCTTGCGTGGGTAGAGCCCGAAGACCTTGGCAGTGTTCGTGGCGCCGACGCGCACGAGATCCTCGATCGAGATCCGGCCCCCGTCGACGCCCACCGTCATCAGCATCGGGAGAAAGTGCTCCATCCCTCCGCGGTTGCCCGACCGTGCCGCCCAGATGTTGTCGTGCTTACCCCCGCCCTTCTCCTTGGTCGCCCGCGTCCGGCCGCCGGTCCCGTGATCGGAGCCAAGGCACGTGATCCCTCCGTCGTGAAACGCCCGCCACAACCGTTCGAGATCCAGCGGGCCCCGCAACGGGGGATTCACCTTGCCCCAGCACCCGATCTCTGTCTCCATGGCCCCGGTGTGGGTGAGGTGGTGCGGTGTCGCCTCCGCCCAGATCGGCCAGCCCGCACGACGGGCGGCGGCGACCATGTCGGCGCCCTCGGCCGTGGACAGGTGGGCGACGTAGAGGGGAGCCCGAGCCTGCTTGGCGAGCTCGATGGCCATGGCGATTCGGCTTGCCTCGGCCACGTTGGGCCGCGCCTCGCTCCAGGCGCCGAGGTCCCGTCGCCCCGCCCTCTGCAACTCTTCCTCGAGCACCACGATGAGGTCGATGTCCTCGGCGTGGACGATCACGACCCCAGGGTGCTCAGCATCGGCGCAGAACCGCAGTGAGCGGAAGAGCATGCCCGAGTCAGACGGGCCGCCGAGCCACGAGAGCCCCTCGCCCGGCCGCGCCTTGTATGCGTTGAAGAAGTGCTTGAAGGAGGTGACCCCGAGCGCGTGAACCTGGGGCTGTTCCGTGAAGTGCGACTCGGCGCTGATGATGGCGTGCATGAAGTAGTCGATGTGCGACCATCGGTTGCCCGCGCGGATGGTGGCGAGCACGTTCGGCACGAGGGGCTCGTTGCGCTGCCCCACGAAGTGGCCGAAGGTGGTCACCCCACCGTAGAGGGCCCCCTCCGTTTCGACCGGCATGTTGGCCTCGAGGCCGGCGGCGATGGAGGGGTCCTCCTCGCTGGCCATGTGCACGTGTGCGTCGATCAGCCCCGGCAGGACATACTGCTCGCGGGCATCGATCGTCCGGCGCGCCGACGGCAACGTCCCGTCGGCGTCGACGGCCACGATGGTCTCGCCGGCCACGGCTACCCCACCGTGGACGATGCCCGCCGGCGTCACCACGCGGCCGTTCCGGATGACCAGGTCGATCATGCCGCGACGCAGACGCTCATAGGCGGGACCCCACTACGAATGCCGGGTATCCGAATAACAGAATCGTCCGCCAGCGTAATGTTGGCCAGGGCGGTGAACAAGGAGCCCAGCTGACCGTGTGGAATTCTCTCGGCCTGCCGATTGCGCATGAGGGCGTCAGGCCTCCAGCTGCAAGAGGGAGACGCATGCATGGGTCGTCGGATCTGGGGTTATCACGGGTCACGGCGCCCTCGTGGTCAGCGTTCCTGCAACGGCCCCGCTGGGCCCCTGGCTCCCCGAAACCCAGTATCAGACCGCCCGCCATAACCGATCGCAGGAATCGGTATGTTGCCACCGCCTATTCCTGGCCCTCCCGTCAGAGCGCGCGCGACGTCGGGCGCCTCCCGGGGATTACGGCCTCAAATAATAGTACTCGGGGTCAGGCTCCCTTCTTGGCGATGGGATATCGCGTTCCTCTTGACAGGCTCTCCGGTTTCGTGTCCTCATCGCCGATAATAGAATGGCGTACTCAGGCTGCTTGATAGAGGTGTGTAGATGACGCTAGCTGGCCCCCACCGAGGCGATCAGCACCGCGGACGTGTCCCCCGGACTTCCAAGACTCGCCTCATGGCGCTTGTGGCTCTTGGCCTCAGCTCGGTTCTGCAGGTGTTTTCGACCGGCTACGCCAACGCCGAGTCCTGTGCGAAAGACGTCCCGATCCCCGCTCAAGGGGCGAGCACCAGGGTGGTGCAACTGGTGAACTGTTCCAACCAGACGTTGCTGGGCACTGCCAACGCGGCCCACCGGGCGAACTTTTCACCGGTGCCGGTTCTTCCCCGAGAAGGAACGTGGGTCATGGAACCCGTCGGGACCGGCAGGAACTTTCTGACCATCGACATACCGCTAGAGTGGCTCTCCACCGGCCCCGAGAAGAGTATTGGGCCGATCTTCTGGGGGCGAACCGGTTGCCGGTATGACGTCGTCGCCGGCATCGCTCAGTGCGAGAGCGGGGGGTCTGGCGGCAGGTTCGATGTCAGCAAGGCCCTGCTTGGACCACCCGCCGGCGCCACCATTACCGAGTGGAACATGGCTCAGGTGATGAACAAGCTCGGAGGGGGCACCTTCCTGCAGGACAATTTCGATATTAGCGCGGTGAACGGGGTCAACCTGACCGTGGACATCGAGGCCGTGAACGATAGTCCTAACGACCCTGGAGGTGGCGCACGGCTGTTTTGGTTGCGTCAGAACTCTCCCATGTCGGTCCATGGAGCGGATTTGCGAAGTGACTGTCTCCCGGCATTCACGCTCAAACGCTCAGACATGACGGGGGTCTCCAAGCCTCCATGGAACCAGATTCTCTTTGGGTCCGTGATCCTGGGGGACGACGGGCAGCCGCTCGGTGGTGACGGCGTGGTGACGTGCTTCAACAATTGTGGGAAGTACAAGTTTCCGGCCGAGGAAAAGGAAGGGTGCGACCTGTCCAATCCCAGATGCCTCGGTTGGCAGGTCTTCTGTGCCGGTAATGGGTCCCGATACGATAAGCCGGGCCCTGACACCTGTCTCGCAGACATAAACTGCGCGACGCGGCCAAACGGGGGCGGCGTGCACGCTTCCTGCTGGGACCAACGCCTGACCGGTCCGCGCCCGTCCAACTCGATTGACCACACGTGTCAGCTTCGAGGATTCCTCTCTGGCTCCAACAGGACAACGTGCGTCGGCAACGACTGCACCTCGCCCTGTCCCCCCAATGTGTGCCCCTTTCAGTATGGTGATGTCAATACCGTCACCCTCATGAAGGATTTTACCTTTCAGCCTCCATTAGGGGCCTGCTCCGATGTCTTCCCCAATGACACAGATTCTCACTGTACGGGTGAAGATAGAATCCACAAGGTCCTGACCCGCGCGTATACCTGGCCCAACGATCCTCAGGTCTACGCGAGCGACGCGCCAACGTACCGTATCGTCTTTTCCCCCGGCGGTACCTCCGCTCCCATTACCCCCTCCGTGGGGGCGATTCCCTTCTGCAGTAGCTTGCCGCCAGTGACCTACAAGCCGGCCGCCCAGCGGGTGTTCTGCAGCACGGAGGTTGGCCGCGGGGCGACCTTCGCCATTGCCCACCCATCTCCCACCGCATGGGGCTGTAACCTCCTCGATGGGGCCGGAGACGAGGGGGTCATCTGTCGGTGGAAGGCGGGCCAGCCCGCCAAACTGGGAGACTTCGACGGTGATCACAAGGCAGACGTCTTTTGGCGGGACCTGAACGGCGCCACCTACCTGTGGTTCATGGACGGCACGGTCATCCACAGCGAGGCCTCCACCAACCAACAAGTCGACAACAGCTGGGAAGTCAGCGGGATCGGTGACTTCAACGGCGACGGAAAGGCGGACATCTTCTGGCGGCACACGAACGCCGCCCGAGATAATTTCGATACCTCCGCCGTCTGGCTCATGAACGGAGCCAACAGGATCGGGGACGGATTGCTGAAGAGCCCCGACGCCGGTTGGGTGGTCGCGGGGACGGGCGACGTCAACGCGGACACCAGGGCCGACATCGTCTGGCGGCATGCTTCGGGGACTGTCTATATCTGGCTCATGGCCGCGGGAGGCACCACCATAAGCAGCGAAGGTTCCCCCGGTACCGCTACCCCTGACTGGGTCTTGGAAGGCCTCGGTGACTTCAACGGCGACGGCAAGACCGACATCCTCTGGCGGCACAGCACCTTGGGCACGGTACTGATCTGGTTCCTGGACGGCACCACGAAAACCGGTGAAGGCTTGCTGGGTAACATCGCCGCCGACTGGGCGATCCAGGGGGTGGGCGACGTCAACCATGACGGCAGAGCCGACATCGTCTGGCGCCACGCCTCGGGGCTTGTCTTCATCTGGCTCCTGGACGGTGCCACGAGAATCGGCGAAGGTTCCCCCGGTAGCGCTCCTCCGGAGTGGGGGATCCAGGGGGTGGGTGACGTCAACAACGATGGCAAGGCCGACCTCGTCTGGCGTCACTTCACTAAGGGACGTGCCACGGGGCCCGTCGAGGTCTGGCTTCTGGACGGGGTGAGCCGGATCGTAGCAGGCTCGCCAGGCAGCGTGGACTTGAACTGGGCGATCCAGGTGCTCGGTCCGTAGCCGTGAGCACCTGAACGGAGGCCGCAGTCAGCGCAGCCCCTGACCTCCCAGGCCCGCGAGAGGAGTTCGTCTCCGACCGACCGACATCGAGGTTCTGGCGGACGCAGACGCTCTTGGGCCGTGAGCCTTGGAGGAGGGCGCGCGTTCCGGCGGGAACGTCTCAGCGCCTGGCCTGCGCCGCCGGCCAACGGCCTTGTCT
>Ga0187893_10007460_pt1 | contig 17901 bp, 12 predicted proteins | sample MA1701074metaG_FD_139574 | JGI IMG/M metagenome (GOLD analysis project Ga0187893, IMG submission 139574) | White microbial mat communities from a basaltic lava cave in the Kipuka Kanohina Cave System on the Island of Hawaii, USA - MA170107-4 metaG ... | reverse complement strand
TGCACCACCAGGTGGTCGAGATCCACGAGAAGTCGCTCGGCGCCGAGCACGCGACGACCGCGACCAGCATCGCCAACCTCGGCAACGTGCTCTACCTGCAGGGCCGGCACGCAGAGGCAGAGAAGCTCTATCGCCGCGCGCTCGCGATCCGCGAGAAGGTGCTCGGCGGCGAGCACCCGGACGTCGCCACCAGCCTCAACAACCTCGCCAACGCGCTGCAGGAGCTGGGCAAGGACCAGCAGCTCGGCGTCTCCGAGGCGCGCGCGCGCGCGCAGGCGGGCGTCGGCCTGGGCGCGGCTGCGAGCGAGGTCGAGGCGATGCGCCGCCGCGCGCTCGAGATCCAGGAGCGGACCCTCGGGCGCGACAACCCGGTGACCGCGACCACGATCAACAACCTGGGCGTGCTGCTGTCGCTGCGCGGCGACTACGTGCAGGCCGAGCAGATGCACCGCGCGGCGCTCGGCACCATGCAGAAGGCGCTCGGCGAGCAGCACCCCGAGACCGCCGGGACGCTCACCGCGCTGTCCTTCGCGCTCGACCGCCAGGGCAAGATCGTGGAGGCCGAGGAGTCGTACAAGCGCGCGGTGGAGATCTCGCGCCGCTCCGGCAACCCGAGGAACCTCCTGATCAACGCCGGGCGCCTGGGCGCGATGCTGGCGGCGCGCGGCCGCTACCGCGAGGCGCTGCCCTACTACAAGGAGGCGGTCGAGACGCTCGACTTCCTGTACTCGCAGACCCGCGGCTACTCGGAGGAGACGCGCGCCGCGTTCCTGTCGCAGTTCTCCGCCATCTACCGCGAGACCATCAACGTGCTGCTGCGCCTGCACCGCGCCAGCCCCGCGGGCGGCTTCGACCGCGAGGCGCTGGCGATCGCCTCGCGCAACCAGAGCCGCATCTTCACCGAGATGATGCGCCAGGCGGACGTGGCGCGCTTCTCCGGCGACCCGGCGTTCATCGCCTTGCGCGAGCGGCGCGATGCGCTGCAGGAGCGGGTTGCGCAGCTGCGCCAGGCGCGTGCCACCGTCCCCGTGACCCTCGCCGCGGCGGCCGAGCGCGTGGCCGAGATCGAGGCGCAGCTCGCTGCCGCGGCGCGCGACCTGGCCGCGGTCGAGGACGCGCTGCGGCGCGATTTTCCGCGCTTCATGGAGCTCGCCAATCCGCGCCCGGTGACGGTCGAGGACCTGCAGCAGCGCCTGCTGCGGCCGGGGGAGGCGCTGCTGTCCTACGTGCTGCTGCCGCGCGAGGCCGCGGTCTTCGCCGTCAGCCGCGAGCGCTTCGAGATGGTCGTCGCGCCGGTACCGCGCGCCGAGATCGCGGAGCGCGTGCACCGCATCCGGCGCGCGATCGAGAAGGTGGCGCTCGGCGAGTCGGTGCTCTTCCTGCGCGAGATCGACCCCGATACGCTGCACGCGCTCTACCGCGATCTGGTGGCGCCGGTGGCGGCGTCGCTCGCCGGGCGCGACAAGGTGTTCGTCGTCGCCGACGGCCCGCTGCAGACCGTGCCGTTCGAGTTCATGCTGACGCGCTACACGGGCGAGCAGCGCGCCGCGTTCGACGAGGCGCGCCGCCTGAGCGACGGCAGCGCCGCTCGCCCCTACCTCGGCGAGTACGCCCCGCTCGAGTACCTGGGCAGGCAGGCCCGCTTCGCCTACCTGCCGAGCCTGGCGGCGCTCACCTCGCAGCGCCTCTACCCGAAGGGCGCCCGGGCGGCGCGCTACGACCTGGTCGCGTTCGCCGATCCGCTGTTCGCGCCCGAAGGCGGGCGCAGCATGCCCGGCGCCACGCTGGCCGCGCTCGGCCAACTCAATGTCGCGTTCGGCAGGGGCGCGGGCGGCGTGCCGCTGATCCCGCGGCTCGCCGAGACCGCGGACGAGGCGAAGGAGATCGCCGGCGTGCTCGGCGGCGCGAGCCGGCTCTTCATCGGCGAGCAGGCCCAGGAGCGCGTGGCCAAGGCGGGCGATCTGCGCGAGGCGCGCTTCGTGCTCTTCGCCACGCACGGCTTCCTCGGCGGCGAGTTCCTCGCCAGCGACCTGCCGGCCGAGGAGCGCGCCGCGCCGCGCGCCGCCGGCCGGCCGCAGGCGCAGCCGGCGCTCGCGCTGACGCTGGTCGGCGACCTGAAGGGCGAGGACGGCCTGCTCACCATGAGGGAGGTGATCGAGGACCTCGAGCTCAACGCCGAGCTGGTCGCGCTCTCGGCCTGCAACACCGCGGGCGAGTCGGCGCAGGCGAACAACGGCGAGGGCTTCGCCGGCCTCACGCGCGCCTTCATGTACGCCGGCGCCAAGGGCCTGCTGGTGTCGCACTGGAGCGTGGACAGCCAGTCCGCCAAGGCGCTCATGACCTCGACCTTCCGCAACATCCGCAAGGGCATGCCGGCCCACGCCGCGGTGAGCGAAGCGCAGCGCGAGCTGGTCGGGGTGCGCTACGCGAGCGGCCAGTACCATTTCGCGCGCGCCCACCCGTTCTTCTGGGCGCCGTTCGTCTTCGTCGGCGATTGAGCGCGTGCCGGGCGGGAAGCCGCTGAGGTTCCTCGCCGTGGTCGCGGCTGCGACCGCGTTCGCGGCGGCGGTCGCGCGCACCGACTGGGGGCGCTCGATCGAGAACATCTACTACGACTACTGGCACGTGTTCGCGGGCGCGCGCTACGCGCCCAGGCACGCGGCCTTCGTCGAGATGGACGACAAGACGCTGACCGAGCTCTGGGACGATCCGCTCGCCTTCTGGGCGCCGCACTTCGGCAAGGCGATGGACACGCTCACCCGCGCCGGCGTCAAGGCGATCGGCCTGGACTTCATCTTCCAGGTGAGCGCCGAGAGCTGGCTGAAGAAGCTCGACCTCCCGGACAGCGACATCTCGCGCAACTACGACACGCCGCTGCGCGCGGCGCTATCCTCCGGCAACAAGATCCTGATCACGCACCTGGTCACGGTGGAGAACGACGAGCTCAGGCTCCTCACGCCGCCGCCGGACCAGCTGCTGCTGCTGCCCGGCGGGCTGAACGACCTGGGGATCGCCAACCTCTACCCGGACGACGACAAGCACGTGCGCCGCTTCTTCCCGGTGCTGCTGCCCGACCCCGCGCTGCCGGGAATCGGCTTCGCGATGCAGATCGCGCTGCGCGGCGCGGGCCTCGACCCGAGCCAGGACGGATGGGTGATCGGCGGCGTGAAGCTCGAGCGCAAGCGCGAATCGCATCTCATCGGCTACAGCGGGCCGCCGGGAACGATCCCGACCGTGTCGATGAGCGCGCTGCTCAAGCCCGACGCGCTCGAGAACCCCGCGGTGCAGGCGCTCAAGGACAAGGTGGTGATCATCGCCGCCAACAACGTCGGCACCTCGGACCGGCATTTCACGCCCTACTCGCGCGGCGCGCACGCCGACCAGATGGCGGGCGGCGAGATCCACGCCAATATCATCGAGACGATCCTCACCGGCCGCTACCCGCGGCCCCTGCCGCTCGCCCCCGGGCTGGCGTACGTCGCGCTGCTGCTCGGGGTCGCGGCGCACTGCTTCCTCAGGCTGAGGGTAGGCTGGAGCGTCGCGCTCGGCGTCGCGCTCGGAATCGCGCTGGCGCTGCCGGCGTTCCTCGCGCTCGGCCACGACTGGGTGCTGCCGGTCGCGGAGCCGCAGTTCGGGCTGGTGGCGGCGTTCCTCCTGTCGCTCGGCCTGCGGCTCACCGGCGAGGAGCGCGAGCGCTCCCGCATCCGGCAGATCTTCGGCCGCTACGTCTCGGACGAAGTGGTGACCAAGCTGCTCGCCGAGGGGCGCCGGCCGGACCTGGGCGGCGAGGCGCTCAGCGTGACGGTGCTGTTCTCCGACATCCGCGGCTTCACCACGATCTCGGAGAAGCTCACCGCGCACGAGGTGGTCGAGATGATCAACGCCTACTTCACCCGCGTCTGCGAGCCGATCCTGGCCCAGGGCGGCACCGTCGACAAGTACATCGGCGACGCGGTGATGGCGGTGTTCGGCTCGCCGGTGCAGTACCCGGACCACGCGCGGCGCGCGATCCGCGCCGCGCTCGGCATGGCGGCGGAGGCGCAGGGCTTCAAGGCCTGGATGCGCGGGCGCTTCCCCGACCGGGGGCTGGCCGAGTTCGGCATCGGGGTCGGCGTGCACACCGGCGAAGCGGTGATCGGCGACATCGGCACCCCCAAGCGCAAGGAATTCACGGCGATCGGCGACACCGTCAACGCCGCCTCCCGGCTCGAGGGCGTGACAAAAGACCTCGCCTGCGTGATCGCCGCGAGCGAGACTACGGTCATGGCAGCGGGGCCGGGGGTCAGGACCGGCAAGGTCGAGGAGATCCGGGTCAAGGGCAAGACCGCCGCGATCCGGGTGCACGAGATCCTGGGACTGGAGGATTGAGATGCAGACGCGAAACGGCATGCGGGCGCGGCTCGCGATCGTGCTGATGGCGCTCGGCGGCGCGGCGTATGCGCAGGGCGCGGACGTCGGGCTGGTGAACCTGGTCGCGGGCGAGGTCTCGTTCGCCCCGCTCGCGGGCGCCCCGGGAAAGGTGCAGGCCTTCATGAAGGTGCGCGACGGCGACCGGATCAACGTCGCCGCCGGCGCGCAGGTGCGGGTGGTCTACTTCGAGGGGGCGCGGCAGGAGCGCTGGCAGGGGCCGGCGAGCTTCCGCGCCGGGAGGACCGCGGGCGAGCCGATCTCCGGCACCCCGGCCGAGGTGGCGAAGCTCCCGGCAGGCGTGCCGCAGCGCATCGCACGCGTGCCCGAGCTGATGCAGAACGCGAAGCTCGGCGGCATCCAGGTGCGCGGCGGCCAGGCGCGCCCGCAGCCGGCCGGCCCCGATCAGCAGGAAGCGCTGCGGGAGGCGCATGCGACCTACCGCCAGATGCGCACGGAGATGCCGGGCGACGATATCACGCCGGAGCTCTACCTCTACGCGGCGCTGCACGACTACCTGCTGTACGAGGAGATGAAGGCGGTGGTGGCCGAGATGCTGCGGCGCCAGCCGGGCAGCGAGGACGTCAAGGCCCTCGAGGCCTGGGTGCGCAGCCGCGCGCCGTAGGCGCCGATTTCACGATTTTTTGCGACTGCGCCGGGCGCGGCGCCTCGCGCGGGTGAAGAATTTCCTGTCCGGCGGAGTACACTGCGACTAGTCTCAGGGCAGCCAACAGGGGGCATGCATGGGCAACGGTTTTTCGAGGATCGCGAGGGGCATTGCCGCGGCGGTGCTCATCGGGCCGGCGGGCGCGTTCGCGGCGAACGACGTCGGGCTGATCAACCACCTGTCCGGCGACGTCGGCTATACCAGCGGCTCGACCAACGCCCGCGCCCAGGCCTTCATGAAAGTGCGCGAAGGCGACCGCTTCAGCGTCCCCGCGGGCGCCCAGGTCCGGCTGGTCTACTTCCAGGGCGGCCGCCAGGAAACCTACCAGGGCCCGGCGACGTTCACCGCCGGCACGCAGGCGAGCAGCGTGCACAGCGGCGCGCAGCCCCAGGTGACGACGCTGCCCGCCGGCGTGCCGCAGAAGATCTCGCAGACGCCCGAGCTGGTGCAGATCGCGAAGCTCGGCCGCTCCGGAGGCGTCGCGGTGCGCGGCGCGGGCCGCGAGCAGCGCCTCACGCCGCAGCAGCAGGCGGAAGTGCGCCAGGCGAAGGACACCTACCAGCAGTTGCGCGCCGCCGCGGCGCAGGACGACATCACGCCCGAGCTCTACCTCTACTCCGTGCTGCAGGATCACCTCCTGTACCAGGACATGAAGCCGGTGGTCGAGGAGATGGCCCGGCGCCAGCCGGCTAACCCGGACGTGGCGGAGCTGCGCGCCTACGTCAAGGCGAAGACCGAGGGCCAGTAGCCGCGGCCCGGCCGCACTTTCGAAAGGCCCGCTCGCGCGGGCCTTTTTGTTTCTAGAATCCGCGCATGGAGAAGTTCGGCCACCAGGGGAGGCTCGAGGACGAGCGCATGCTGAAGGGCGCCGGGCGCTACGTCTCCGACTGGAACTTCCCGGGACAGGCCTACGGGCACTTCCTGCGCTCGGACCGGCCGCACGCGGAGATCGTCTCGATCGACGACTCGGCCGCGCTCGCCATGCCCGGCGTGGTCGCCGTGCTCACCGGCGCCGACGTCGCCGCCGCGGGCCAGAAGCCGATGCCCGCGGCGGCGCCGATGAAGGGCCGCGGCGGCGCCGAGCAGCTGGTGCCGCCGCGCTATGCGCTCAGCGCCGAGCGCGTGCGCTACGTGGGCGAGCCGGTCGCGCTGGTGGTGGCCGAGTCGGCCGCGCAGGCGCAGGACGCCGCCGAGTCGGTCGCGCTCGAGTACCGCGAGCTGCCCGCGGTGGTGAGCGCCGAGCAGGCGCTCGCGCCCGGCGCGCCGCAGTTGCACGCCTCGGTGCCCGGCAACCTGGTGCTCGACTTCGTCGGCGGCGACGAGGCCGCGACCGACGCCGCCTTTGCGCGCGCGGCGAAAGTGGTCAAGCTCGTCGCGTATCACTGCCGCGTCGTGGGCAATCCGATGGAGCCGCGCGCGGCCACCGGCTCGTACGACCCCGCCGCGGACCTTTACCGCCTCTACGCCACGACGCAGGGCGCCGGACCGATGCAGCTGCAGGTGGCGGCAATGCTCGGCATCGCTCCCGAGAAGGTGCGCATCGTCGCCGAGGAGGTCGGCGGCGGCTTCGGCGTGCGGTTCAACGCCTACCCCGAGTACGGCGCGCTGCTGCTCGCGGCGAAGAAGCTTGGCAGGCCGGTCAAGTGGGTCAGCACCCGATCGGAGGTGTTCCTCGCCGACGAGCAGGCGCGCGACGTCGTGCACCGCGGCGAGATGGCGCTCGACGCGAGCGGCCGCATCCTCGGCATGCGCTTCGAGTACCTCTCCAACGTCGGCGCCTACCTCGCCTTCACTGGCTCGTTCATCAACACCGTCAACCTGGTCAACGTGGCGAGCGGCGTGTACGATGTTCCCGCGGTGCACGTGCAGGCCAAGCTCGTGCTGACCAACACGGTGCCCACCGCCGCGTATCGCGGCGCCGGACGACCCGTCGCATCCTTTGCCATGGAGCGGCTGGTGGACCAGGCCGCCTGCGAGCTCGGCATGGACCCCGCCGAGTTCCGGCGCCGCAACCTGGTGCCGAGATCCAAGTTCCCGTACCGTATCGTCACGGGCTTCGAGTACGACTGCGGAGATTTCGAGGGCGTGCTCGACAAGGCGCTCGCCGCGGCCGACTGGCAGGGGTTCGAGAAGCGGCGCGCCGCAGCGGCGCGCCGCGGCAGGCTGCGCGGCCGCGGCATCGCGACCTACATCGAGGCCTCCGCCGCGGGCGGCTTCGCGCCCTACGACCAGGCGCACATCACCTGGGAGAAGGACGGCAGCGTGACGCTACGCACCGCCTCGCACAATCACGGCCAGGGGCACGAGACGACGCTCGCGCAGGTGGTCGCCGGAGTGCTCGGCATCCCGCTCGAGAGCCTGCGGCTGCGTACCTCGGAAGCCGACCTGCCGATGACCAGCAACCCGACCGGGGGCTCGCGCACGCTGCTCGGCATCGGCAGCGCGATGTACTGCGCCGCGCAGGAAATCGTGCAGAACGGCCGCGCGCTCGCCGCCGAGGCGCTCGAGACCGCCGCCGCCGACATCGAGTTCCGGGAAGGGAGCTATTGCATCAAGGGCACCGACCGCTCGATCTCGATCGTCGACCTCGCGCGCCGGAACCCGGGCAAGCTCGACCTCGACTACAAGGACCGAGCCAAGGTGCCCTCGACCTTTCCCAACGGCTGCCACGTGTGCGAAGTCGAGGTCGAGCCCGAAACCGGAGAGACCGAGATCGCCTCCTATGTCGCCTGCGACGACGCCGGCAACATCATCAACCCCCAGATCGTCGAGGGCCAGATGCAGGGCGGCATCACCCAGGGCGCGGGCCATATCCTGGGCGAGCAGGCGGTCTACGATCCGGAGACCGGACAGCTGCTGACCGGCAGCTTCATGGACTACCCGATGGCGCGCGCGGTGCTCGTCAACAACCTGCGCGTGATCGACCACCCGGTGCCGACCGCGACCAATCCGCTCGGCGCGAAGGGCGTGGGCGAGGCGGGCGTCACGGGGTCGATGCCGTGCCTGATGAACGCGGTGCTGGACGCGCTTCGCCAGGGCGGCGTTACCCATTTCGACATGCCGGCGACGCCGCTCCGCGTCTGGACGGCGCTGCGCGAGGCCAAGGCCGGAAACCCGCGCGCCCTCGCGGTGGGGGAGCTGGGCGCGTAGCGCGCGGGAAGGAGCCGCTTGAAGGACATCGTCGAGGCCTGCCTGGCGGCTGCGCGGGCGGGAAAGCGGCGCCTCGTCCTCCCCGAAGGGCATGACGAGCGGATCTTGGCAGCGGCGCTCAAGCTGCGCGAGCTGGGCGCCGGACGCCCGGTGCTGCTCGGCCGCCCCTCCGAGCTTGAGCGCGCGGCGCGGGCCGGGCTGGAGATACTCGATCCCGAGGCGAGCGCGCGGCTGGACGACTACGCGAGGCTCTACCTCGAGCAGCGTCCGGAGGCCGGCGAGAAGGTCGCGCGGCGCCTGGCGGCGAAGCCCCTGTTCCACGCCGGCCTGATGGTGAGGGCGGGCGATGCCGACGCGCTGCTCGCCGGCGCGGTGAGCACGAGCGGGCGGGTGATCGAAGCGGGGCGCATGACCGTCGGCCTCGCCCCGGGGGTCCAGACGCCATCCAGCTTCTTCCTGATGGTGTTTCCCGATCGCTGCCTGGTCTATGCCGACTGCGCGGTGAACGCCGACCCCACCCCCGAGCAGCTCGTCGACATCGCCATTGCCTCGGCGGCGAGCTGCCGCCGGCTGCTCGAGGAAGAGCCGCGCGTCGCGCTGCTCTCGTTTTCCACCAAGGGAAGCGCGCGCCACCCGAAGGTGGAAAAGGTGTTGCGGGCTCTCGAGATCGCGCGGGCGCGAGCGCCCGGCCTCGCCATCGACGGGGAGCTGCAGGCCGACACGGCCCTCAGCGCGGAAGTCGCGGCCCGCAAGATCCGTGGCGGGAGCGAAGTCGCGGGCCGGGCCAACGTGCTGGTGTTCCCGGACCTCGATTCCGGCAACATCGCCTACAAGCTCACCCAGCACCTCGCCGGCGCCCGCGCCATCGGCCCGATCCTGCAGGGGTTCGCGCGCCCCTTGAGCGACCTGTCGCGGGGCGCAAGCGCCGACGAGATCGTCGCGACCGCCGCCATCCTGCTCGCGCTCGCCTAGCGCGATCCGATCGGGACGTAGGGCCGCGGCTCCGGGCCGTTATACAGGGTGAGCGGCCGGATGAGGATGTTGTTCTCCATCTGCTCGAGCACCTGCACGGTCCAGCCGGGGACGCGGCCGACCGCGAAGATCGGGACGAACAGATCCTCCTTGATGCCGTTCAGGTAGTAGACGACGCCGGCGTAGAAGTCCACGTTCACGTTGACGCCGTGCCGCGCGTAGGGCTGCATCGCCTTCACCAGCGCCTCCAGGATCTGGAACCACTTCGGCTGGCCCATCTCGCGCGAGAGCTTCTCCACCCCGTCGCGCATGTGCCGCGCCCGGGGATCCTCGGCGCGGTAGACGCGGTGGCCGAAGCCCATCACGGGCTCCCGCGCGGCACGCTTGCGCTTCACATACTCGGCGGCGCCGGCGGCATCGCCGATCTCCAGCGCCATCTTCATCACGTTCTCGGCCGCGCCGCCGTGCGCCGGCCCGGAAAGCGCCGCGACCGCCGCGCTCACCGCCGCGTGCAGGTCGGCCTCCGTGCCGGCCACCACGCGCGCGGCGAAGGAAGAGGCGTTCGAGCCGTGCTCGGCGTGCAGGATCAGGTCGGTATCCATGAGCTTCGCCGCATCCGCGCTCGGCCTTGCGCCCTTCAGCATGTGGAGGAAGTTGGCGGCATGCGGGAGCGACGGATCGGGCGCCACCGGCGCACGGCCGTTGCGGATGTGCTCGTGCGCCGCGACGATCATCGGCACCTGGGAGGTGAGCCGCACGCCTTTGCGCAGGGTCGCCTGCGGCGACTTATCGGCGGTCTCGGGATCGAACGCGGCGAGCGCGGACACCGCGGTGCGCAGCACGTCCATCGGGTGCGCGCCCTTTACCGCGCGGATGATCTCGTAGATCGGCGCGGGCAGGGCGCGGGCGGCCCTTAGCTCGGCGTCGAACGCATCCCGCTCGGCCTTCGTCGGCAGCTCGCCCCTGAGCAGCAGGTAGCAGGTCTCCTCGAAAGTCGAGTTCTGCGCCAGCTCGTGGATCGAGTAGCCCCGGTAGCGCAGCTCGCCCGCGCGCCCGTCGATGAAGCACGCGCGCGAGCGGTCGAAGTACACGCCCTTCAGCCCGCGGTGGATCTCGATCTTCTCCTGCGGCTCGTTCATGTCTTGAACTTCTCCCGCGGGAAATACTTGGCCAGACGCGCGTCTGCCGTGCGGGCATGCGCTTCCATCCCTTCCAGCCGCGAGATGCGCGCCGCGACCTGGGCAACGTCGCGGTTCGCATCGCGCGTCATGCGCTGCCAGGTCACCGTCTTGATGAACTTGTGCACCGAGAGGCCGCCAGAATAGCGCGCCGCTCCCTTGGTGGGGAGGATGTGGTTCGGTCCCGAGGCCTTGTCGCCGTAGGCCACGGTGGTCTCCTCGCCGAGGAAGAGCGACCCGTAGCAGGTGAGGTGGGCAAGCCACCAGTCGAGGTCCCGGGCGTGCACCTCGAGGTGCTCCGCGGCGTAGCGGTCGGAGACCCGGGCCGCTTCCTCGCGCGAATCGCACACCACCACCTCGCCGTAGTCGCGCCAGGCAGCGCCCGCCGCCTCGCGCGCTGTTTCGGGGAGCTTTTCGATCAAGGGGGGCACCAGGCGCATCACCTCCTCACCGACTGCTCTCGAGGTCGTGATCAGCCAGGCGGGCGATTCGTGACCGTGCTCGGCCTGGCCGACGAGGTCGGTGGCGACGAGCTGCGGGTCGGCCGAGTCGTCGGCGATGATCGCGATCTCGGTCGGGCCGGCGAGCACGTCGATTCCGACCTTGCCGAAGAGCACGCGCTTTGCCTCGGCGACGAACTTGTTGCCGGGCCCCACGACGATGTCGGCGGGCTTGGCGGTGAAGAGGCCGTAGGCCAGGGCGGCGATCGCCTGCACGCCGCCCAGCGTGAGGATCGCGTCCGCGCCCGCCACCTTCATCGCGTAAAGCACCTGCGGGTGGATCCCCTCTCCCCGGAACGGCGTGGAGCAGGCGATCACCGTGGGCACGCCGGCGGCCTTCGCGGTGGCGATGCTCATGTAGGCCGAGGCGATATGCGCATAGCGCCCGGTCGGCACGTAGCACCCGGCGACATTGACGGGGATGAGGCGCTGGCCGGCGAGGAGGCCGGGGCGAAGCTCGGTGGCGAACTCGCGCAGCGCGTCGCGCTGGGCCTCGGCGAAGCGGCGCACCTGCGCCGTGGCGAACTCGATGTCGCGCTTCACCGGGGCGGGGATGTCACGCGTGCGGCGCTCGAGCTCCTCGGGCGCGACCACGATCTCGCCGGTCCAGCCGTCGAGCTTCGCCGCATACTGGCGCACCGCTGCCTCGCCGCCCTTCTCGATTTCGGCGAGCATCTCGTCCACCACCTTGCGCGCGGCGCCGCTCTCGGTCTCGGGGGTCTTGCCGGCTTTCTTCAGGTGCTGCATGGCTACTTCGTGTAGAGGACGCCGGGCAGCCAGAGCGCAAGCTGCGGGAAGGCCATGACGAGCGCGAGCCCCCCGAGCTGCAGGAACATGAACTGGACCATGCCCCTGTAGATGTCGGAGAGCTCCCACTGCGGCGCGACGCCTTTCAGGAAGTACGCCGAGAGCGCCACCGGGGGCGAGAGCCACGCCGTCTGCAGGTTCACCGCCACCAGGATGCCGAACCAGGTGACGTTGAAGCCCAGCTCCTTCACCATCGGCAGCATGATGGGCAGGAAGATCAGCACGATCGGCACCCACTCGAGCGGCCAGGCGAGCAGGAAGATGATCGCCATGAGGAGCACGAGGACCAGCATCGGCGACAGGTCGAGTCCGAGCAGCGCCTGCGTCATCATCATCGGCGTACCCAGGCGCGAGAAGACCGCGCCGAAGAAGTTCGACGCGGCGACCAGGAAGAGGATCAGGCAGGACACCTCGAGCGTCTTCAGCACCGAGTCATAGAGCAGCTTCCGGGTGAGCTTGCGGTAGACGATCGTGAGCAGGAGCGAGCCGCTCGCGCCGATGGCCGCGCCCTCGGTCGGCGTGGCAAAGCCGAACAGGATCGAGCCCAGCGAGGCAAGCACCAGCACCGCGGGCGGCACCAGCCCCTGCAGGAACTCCCTTAGGATCTCGATCCTCGAACCGGCGTGCTCCGACTCGGGCAGCGCCGGACCGAGCGCCGGGTTGAGGTAGCAGCGCACGATGGCGTAGGCCGTGTAGATCACCGCCATCGCGAGGCCGGGAAAGATCGCGGCGGCGAAGAGATCGGTGACCGGCACGCCGATCACCGGCCCCATCACGACCAGCATCACGGAGGGCGGGATCAGGATGCCGAGCGTGCCGCCGGCGGTGATGATGCCCGCCGAAAGGCGCACGTCGTAGCCGGAGCGGTCCATCGCCTTGGCCGCCATGATGCCGAGCAGCGTCACCGCGGCGCCGACGATGCCGGTGGCGGCGGCGAAGATCGTGGCGCAGAACATCACCGCGATGAACAGCGAACCGTGCACCCGCGCGAGCGCGAGCTGCACCGAGCGGAACAGGCGCTCGAGCAGCCCGGCCTGCTCGAGCAGCAGCCCCATGAAGACGAACAGCGGCACCGAGGCGAGCGTCTGCTCGCGCATCACCTGGAAGAACTGGAACACCATCAGGTGAAACACCGTGTCGCCGAACCCCCAGTAGCCGAACACGATGCCGAGGATGATCAGCGTGAAGGCGATCGGGAAGCCGACGAAGATCCCCGTCAGCAGGGCGACGATCATCCAGATGCCGATTGCCTCAGGAGTCATGGCTGACCAGTTCCTCGAGCGTGCGATGCACCACCAGCCAGCGCCCGGTGCGCAGCGCGTAGATGCTCTTGAGGAACTCCGAGATCCCCTGCAGCAGGAGCAGCCCCGCCGCCACCGGGATCACCGCCTTGAGCGGATAGATCACCGGCATCCACGAGCTGCCGACGGTGCGCTCGTTGCGTAGCCACGAGTTCCACGCGAACTCCGCCCCGAGCCACATGAAGATGGCGATGCCGGGAAAGAACAGCAGCAAGTAGCACAGCGCGTCCACGGTCGCCTGGGTCTTTACCGACCAGCGCTGGTACAGGAAGTCGGTGCGAATGTGCGCGCCGCGGTAGAGCGTGTACGCCGCCCCGAGCATGAACAGCGCTGCGTAGACCATGTAGCTCGTGTCGTAGGCCCACTGCGTCGGCGTCGCGACGTGGCGGATCACGACCTCGTAGGTCATCACGCCGACCAGCGGCAGGATCAGCCAGGCTGTGATCTTGCCCGACCAGGCGCTGACGGAGTCGATGAACCGGATGGTGCGCTCGAGTCTTGTCATCGCTTCACCAAAAAAAGAGGCGGCCTGGGCCGCCTCGTTCCCTCGCCGGACGAAGCTATTTCGCGCCCTTGAGGTACGCCTCAGAGACCGAAGTGTTCAGCTTCTGGATGCTGTGCCAGTAGGGCACGACGTCTTTCGCGAACGCGGCCTGCGAGTCGAGCACCTTCTTGAAGAACGCATTCTTCGCGGCATTCTCCTCCATCACTTTCTTCGCTGCCGCCATGAACGCCGGGAAGTACTCCGGCGGCGTGTCGTGCACTTGCACCCCGTGCTTGCTCTTGAGCTCGATCAGGGCGAGGGCGTTGGCGCGGATGCGGTAGGCGACCGACTCGGCGAGCGAAGCGAGCGCCGCGCCCTCGAAGATCGCCTGCACGTCCTTCGGCAGCTTGTTCCAGAACGCCTTGTTGATGTAGACGTCGGCGTTTACCGTGTTCTGGTGCAGCCCCTGCAGGTAGTAGTGCTTGAACGCGCGGTGGAATCCATACGCGAGGTCGGTCACCGGGCAGCACCACTCGGCGGCGTCGAGCACGCCGCGCTCGGCCGCGGGGATGATCTCGGCGCCGGGCAACGCGATCGCGGTCACCCCCATTTCCTTGTAGATCGCGCCGGGGATCCCCGGCGGCGTGCGGAAGCGTTTCTTGCGCAGGTCGTCGAGGCTGCGGATCGGCTCCTTGAACCAGCCGAGGGCTTCCGGACCGACCGGCTGGACCATGAAGCCGACCACGTTCATCTTAAGGTGCTGGTCCCAGAGCTCGCGGTAGAGCTCCTTGCCGCCGCCCTCGAGGAACCACGACACCCACGCCATCTGGTCCATGCCCAGGCCCGAGCCGCCCGAGGGCGAGCCGAACAGCATCGCCGCCGGGTGCTTGCCCGACCAGTAGTGCGTCCACGCGAACCCGGACTCGACCAGGCCCTTGTCCACCGCATCGAGGATCTCGAATGCGCCGACCACCGCGCCGTCGGGCAGCACCTCGATCTTGAGCCGCCCGCCCGTCATCGCGTCCACGCGCTGGGAGAACTTCTGCATCATCTTGAACTCGTCCGCCGCAGCCGGCACCGCCATCTGCAGCCGCATCTTGAAGCTCTGCTGCGCCGAAGCCGTCCCCGGCAGCAACACGGCGGCAAGCGCGACTGCCGCTGCCGCCCTTATCCACGAACGAAGCTGAACCATGCGGTCCTCCCCTTGGTTGGCCATCCGGAATGAAATCGCTTTCAAAGGCTATTTGAGACCGGAATCCGCAGTCAAGTTGCGGCGCAACAGAAAATCGCTGCAAGCGTTTTCATCGCTGATGCTAGAGTGCGGCCCGATGAGGCGCAGACCGAATCCGAAGCTGAGCGACGTGGCGCGCGCGGCCGGAGTTTCGCTCTCCACAGCCTCGCGCGCCCTCTCCGAGCCCGCGCTGGTGCGCCTCGGGACGCGCGAGCGGGTGCGCGAAGCTGCGGCGATGCTCGGCTACGTGCCGCACGGCGCGGCCCGGGCGCTCGCCACGCGGCGTTCGCGCACGATCGGCGCGGTGTTCCCACCGGTGGACAACCCGATCTTCGCGGCGGCCACCCAGGCGCTGGCGCACGAGCTCGCCGCCTCGGGCTACACGCTGCTCCTTGCCACCCACGAATACGATCCGTCGGCCGAGCTCGAGGTCACGCGCACGCTGCTCGAGCGCGGGGTCGACGGGCTGGTGCTGGTGGGCCTGGACCACGACCCGGAACTCTACCGGCTGGTGAGCCGGGCCGGCGTGCCCTACGACCTTGCCTGGTCGCTCGACCGGGCGGGCTTCCACCCCTGCGTGGGCGTGGCGCACCGGCTTGCCTCGGTGCGCGTCACGCAGCATCTGCTCGAGCTGGGCCACCGCGAGTTCGCCGTGATTGCAGGCCGCACTGCGTTCAACGATCGCACCCGCGAGCGGCTTGCCGGAGTGCACGAGGCGCTCGCGGCGCGCGGCATCGAGCTGCGGCCGGAGCGCGTCGCCGAATCGGAATTCCTGCTTCCGCGCGCGCGCGCGGCCTGCCGCACCCTCCTTTCGCGCGCGCCCGGATTCACCGCGCTCGTGTGCGGCAACGACGTGCTCGCGATCGGCGCGCTCGCCGAGTGCGCGAGCCGGGGCGTCGCCGTTCCCGCCGCGCTCTCGATCGTCGGCTTCGACGACATCGACATGGCTTCGGGCGTCACGCCCGCGCTCACCACCGTGCGCGTGCCGGCCGCCAACATCGGGCGGCGCGCGGCGACGCGCATGCTTGCGCGGCTCGCCGGGGAGGACGTGACGCGCACCGAGGAGCTGCCCGCCGACCTGATCGTGCGCGCGAGCACCGGCCCGGTCCCGGCATGAGCGACGCCGATTTCGTGATCGTCGGCGCGGGCTCGGCCGGCTGCGTGCTCGCCAACCGGCTTTCCGCGGGCGGAAGCCACCGCGTCGTGCTGCTCGAGTCCGGGCCGCGCGACCGCTCGATCTGGATCCACCTCCCGATCGGCTACGGCAAGACCATGTTCCACCCGGTCTACAACTGGGGCTTCCACACGGACCCGGACCCGAACATGAACGGGCGGTGCATCTACTGGCCGCGCGGCCGCGGGCTGGGCGGCTCCTCCTCGATCAACGGACTGATCTACGTGCGCGGCCAGCCGGAAGACTTCGAGCGCTGGGAGGCGCTCGGAGCGCACGGCTGGGGATGGCGCGGCGTGCGGCCCTATTTCGAGAAGAGCCTCATGTCCTGCTCGCCCATCGGCGCGAAGCACGAGCTGATGGAGGCGATCATCCGCGCCGCGAACGAGCTCGGCATCCCGTCGAGCGAGGACTTCAACGGCGAGCGGCAGGAAGGCGTGGGTTACTACCTGCTGTTCACCAGGAACGGCTTTCGCTCCTCGAGCGCCACCGCGTACCTGCGTCCGGCCGAGGGCCGGCCCAACCTGAGGGTGGAGACGGACGCGCATGCCACGAAGTTGCTCTTCGAAGGATCCCGAGCGATCGGCGTCGAGTACCGCAAGGGCGGACGGCAAGTTCAGGCCAGGGCGGCTCGCGAGGTGATTCTCTCGGCCGGGGCGCTCCAATCGCCCCAGCTGCTGCAACTGTCGGGCGTCGGGCCGGGGGCGCTGCTCCAGTCGCTCGGCATCCCGGTCCTCAAGGACCTCCCCGGCGTGGGCGAGAACCTCCAGGACCACCTGCAGCTGCGCGTGATGTACCGCTGCACCCGGGCGATCACCACCAACGACGACCTGGCGAGCCTGTGGCGCAGCGCGAAGATCGGCCTGCAGTGGCTCCTGCGGCGCACCGGCCCCCTCGCCATCGGCATCAATCAAGGGGGGCTGTTCACGCGCGTGCTGCCGGAATCGAAGACGCCGGATGTGCAGTTTCATTTCGCCACGCTCTCCGCCGATCTGGCGGGCGCGAGGCCGCATCCCTGGCCGGGGTTCACGATGTCGGTGTGCCAGCTGCGGCCCGAATCGCGCGGCATCGTGCGGATCCGCTCGACCGATCCGCTCGAGCCGCCCTCGATGAAGGCGAATTACCTCGCGACAGAGCTCGACCGCCGCTGCGCCGTGGCGGGAGTTCGACTGGCGCGCCGCCTCGCGAGCACGAACTCCCTCAAGCCCTACGTCGCCGAGGAATACCGCCCCGGCGCTCCCGCGACCACGGACGGGGATCTGCTCGAGTTCGCGCGCAACTACGGCGCGACCATCTTCCATCCCGTGGGCACCTGCCGGATGGGCAGCGACCCGATGGCGGTGGTGGACGAGCGCCTGCGGGTGCACGGCGTCGCCGGCTTGCGGGTCGTGGACTGCTCGGTCATGCCGACGCTCACCTCCGGCAACACGCACGCGCCGGCGGTGATGATCGCCGAGAAGGCCTCCGACCTGGTGCTGGCGGAGGCCGCCTAGGCGGCGCGCAGGCCGAGGATCTGCCGCGCTTCGGCGGGCTTCGCCGGGCGCCGCCCGAAGCGCTCGCAGGCATCGACCACCTTCTTCACCAGCTCGGCGTTGCTCGCCGCCAGGCGGTCGGGCTCGATGCGCAGGTTGTCCTCCAGACCGGTGCGGCAGTGCCCGCCGGCTTCCAGGCACCACCGGTTCACTTCCCACTGGTGGCGGCCGACGCCGGCGGCGACCCAGGTCGCGCGCGGCAGGATCTCGGCCAGTTCGTTTCTCAGGAAGTCGAAGATCGAGCGCCGCGCCGGCATCGCGTTGGGGATGCCCATCACGAACTGCACGTGCGGCGGGTCCTTGAGCAATCCCTTCTTCACCAGGCTCGCCGCGTTGTAGAGCATGGCGAGATCGAACACCTCGACCTCGGGCTTGACCTCGTATTCCAGCATCGCCTTAGCCATGCCCTCGACGCAGTCGGGCGGGTTCTCGTAGATCGCGGTCGGGCAGTTGACCGACCCGGGCGCCGGCGAAGCCATGTCCGGCCGCAGGTACAGCCTC
>Ga0187893_10007459_pt1 | contig 17903 bp, 15 predicted proteins | sample MA1701074metaG_FD_139574 | JGI IMG/M metagenome (GOLD analysis project Ga0187893, IMG submission 139574) | White microbial mat communities from a basaltic lava cave in the Kipuka Kanohina Cave System on the Island of Hawaii, USA - MA170107-4 metaG ... | reverse complement strand
GGTTTCGGATGGTCGGAGGCGCTGGGGCTGGCCCTGATTCTCAGCGCGCTGGCCGTGGCGTGGGTCGCGCGGCGAAGCGCGCCCGTCGTTTCGTTCGGATTGATCTGGATGGCGGTTGCGCTCTTTCCCGTGAGCAACGTGATCATTCCGACCGGAATCGTCCTTGCCGAGCGCACTCTGTTCCTGCCGAGCGTGGGCTTCGTGATCACCGTGGGCGGCGTGCTCTCCATCCTGGCCTCGAAGCCCCTGTTCACGCATGCGCTCCGCCTTGCCTCGGCCGGGGTCGTCCTGGTGATCGTCGCAACGCTGGCGGTTCGCAGTGCGGACCGGCATCGCGACTGGCGCAATGACGCGGTTTTTCGGGTGCGAAGTGCCGAGGACGCTCCCCGAAGCTGGCGAACGCAGTTGTCGTACGCATCGCACCTGTTCGACCTGGGAAGCCGCGGTCCGGCCCTGGAGCGCTACCAACGTGCTCTCGACCTTGCCCCGACCAGCGAACGCTGGCGAGTCCGCAACGATCTTGCCGAGCACCACTTCGCGGTGGAGGAAACGGCTGCCGCGGTCGAGCAGCTTCGGGCCAGTCTTGCGGAGGACCCCGGGCAGGAATCCACCCGGCACTATCTCGTGTTGGGGCTGCTCGCGCTGGGCAGGTACCAGGAGGCCGGCGCGGAGGCCGACTCAGCCAGGGTCCGAGGGGGATCGCCGGCGGTATTCGATGAGCTTCGGGTACTCGCCGACAGCGCCAGCCGGCTGGGGGTGCCACCCGGAGGGATCAAGATCCGGGTTAGGCCGGCGGCGGGGGGGGGGGGACGCTGACGGGCACCTCCGCGTAGTGGCACGCCGCGTGGGACGCCCCGACCGGCCGGAGGAGAGGCAGCTCCGTGGTACAGCGGACGTCTTTCTTCGGATGAAAGCAGCGCGAGAAAAACGGGCAGCCTGGTGGGGGGGCGGTGGGGCGGGGAGGATCTCCCGACAGCACGATCCGAGCGGTGCGGCGGTCGGGATCGGGCACCGGAACCGCCGAAAGCAGCGCCCTGGTGTACGGGTGGTGCGGAGTCCCGATGATCGCGTCGGTCGGCCCAATCTCCACGATTCGGCCGAAGTACATCACCGCGATCCGGTGGGCCAACTGGCGCACCACCGCGAGATCGTGGGCGATGAACAGATAGGTCAGGGCGCGGGTCTGCTGGAGCTTGGTGAGCAGGTTGAGCACCTGGGCCTGCACCGAAACATCGAGCGCCGACACCGGCTCGTCGCACACCAGGAATCCGGGATCCACCGCGAGGGCTCGGGCAATGCCGACCCGCTGCCGCTGGCCCCCGCTCAGTTGGTGGGGGTAGGTGCGCACCAGCTCGGGATCCAGCCCGACCTCCTCGAACAATCGCGCGACGGTCGTGACCCGCTCCGGTCCGGTGCCCAGCCGGTGAATCTCGAGCCCTTCCCGTACGATTTCCCCCACGCGCATCCGGGGATTGAGCGAGCCATAGGGATCCTGAAAAACCATCTGCATCCGCCGCCTGAGGGATCGGAGACCCCGGCGGTCCAGGGCGCGCAGGTCGACACCCGCGAACCGGATCCCCCCGGCGTCGGCTTCGAGTAACCGCACCACCAGCCGGCCGAGGGTGGACTTCCCCGAGCCCGATTCGCCCACCACACCCAGTGTTTCACCGGGTGCCAGGGCAAAACTGACTCCATTGACCGCATGTACTGTCCCCCGAGCCCGGCGCCAACCCCGTCCGGGGAATTGCTTGACCAGGTCGGTCACCTCGAGCAGCGGAGCCGGGCTCATGTCTTGGACTTTGCTGCGAGCCAGCATCGGCTCAGGTGATCATCGCCGAGTGCCACGGCCGGGGGTTCTTCATTGGCGCAACGGGGCAGCGCTTCTCCGCACCGGGGGCTGAACCGGCAGCCGGTCCACCACTCTCCCGGAGAGGGCACCATTCCGGGAATCGGCACGAGGCCCTCTCCGAGCCGGTCCAGCCGGGGAATCGCACGCAGCAGGGCGCGAGTATAGGGATGGGCCGGTTCGCGAAACAAGGCGCGGGTGTCACGCTGCTCGACGATCTGGCCGGCGTACATCACCGCGACCCGGTCCGCCCGGCCCGCGACGACGCCCAGGTCGTGGGTGATCAGAAGCACGGCCATCCCCCGGTCGGCCCGCAGCCGGTCGAGGGTTTCGAGAATCTGGGCTTGGACGGTGACGTCGAGTGCGCTGGTGGGTTCGTCGGCGATCAGCAGATCGGGCTCGCCGGCGAGACCGAGGGCGATGAGCGCCCGCTGGCGCATCCCGCCCGACAGCTCGTGGGGGTACGCTTGATACCCTGCGGCGGGGTCGGGCAATCCGACCTCGCCGAGGAGCGCCTCGCCTCGGCGGTGGGCCTCGGAGCGGGTTAGGGATCGATGGGCCGTGAGAGCTTCGCGGAGCTGGGTCCCGATGGTCAGGACGGGGGTCAGGCTGGCGAGGGGATCCTGGAACACCATGCCGATGCGGCGGCCCCGGATCTGGCGCAGGGCTTCGCCCCGGAGCGCCGTGAGCTCCACGCCCTCGAGCCGGATGCTGGAGCCGGGATCGAGGCGACCGGGGTGGGGAACCAACCCCAGCAACGAAAGCCCCGTGAGACTCTTGCCGCTGCCCGATTCCCCGACCAGGGCGAGCACTTCGCCCCGATTGAGGTGCAGATCCACCCCCCGCACCGGCGTCGAGTCGGTGCGGCCTTTCCCCCCCGCCGGAAACCGAATCGTGAGGCCGCGAATCTCGAGCAGACGGGCTTGCTTCTCCACGGTCACGCGCTCCTCGGGTCGAGCGCCGCTTGCAGCGCGTCTCCCATCAGGTTCACGGCGAGCACCGTAGCGACGATAGCGGCCCCGGGAAAGATCGCGGTCCAGGGCGCCGTCACGATCAGGGGCCGGGCGTCGAGCACCATGCCGCCCCACGAAGGGACCGGGGGCTGAATGCCGAGCCCCAGGAACGACAGGCCCGCCTCGAGCAGGATAACGTCGCCGACTCCCAGGGTCGCGGCCACCAGCAGCGGCCCGGCCGCGTTGGGAAGCAGGTGGCGGGTAATGGTGCGGGCCGGACCCGCACCCAGCCCTTGCGCCGCCAGGACGAAGCCGTGATGCCGGAGACGCAGCACCTCTCCGCGAACCAGCCGGCTGGTGGCGAACCACCCGGTCGCGCCGAGGACGACGATGAGCGCCGCCAACGGAATCCGTTCCCAGACGACCAGGAGGAGGAGGATGACGAACAGCCTGGGAATGGCCAGGGCGGCGTCCACGACCCGCATGAGGATGGCATCGACCCATCCGCCGGCATAACCCGCGACGAGCCCGACCAGACAGCCCAGCGTCAGCGAGAGCGTCATCGCCAGGGTGGCGACCGCGAGCGAGATCCGCCCGCCGGTCGCGATTCTCGAGAGGATATCGCGGTTGAGCTGGTCGGTGCCGAAGGGATGCCCCGCCGACGGAGGGGTAGCGCCCGCGACGACATCCGGCATGTCGGCGGGATGGGGCAGGACCAGAGGACCCAGCAGAGCCCCAACCGCGAGGACGGCGAGCAGGAGCCCGCCGGTTCGGCCCGACGGGTGGCGCAACGCCCGACGAATCAGATCGAGCAATGAGCCGATCATCCCGACTCCCGCGCGAGGCGGACCCGGGGGTCCACCAGCGCATAACCGAGGTCCGCCAGCAGGCCCGAGACAACGACCGCCGCCGTCACCAGCATGGCGGTGCCCAGCAGAACGGGGTAGTCGCGGGCTGCGATCGCCTGGTAGGCGAGCGAGCCGAGTCCGGGCCAGTTGAACACCGCTTCCACAAAAACCGATCCGGAAACCAGAATGGGCAGCCAGAGGCCCAACAAGGTGATCAGCGGCACCAGTGCGGCACGCCACGCATGACCCCAGAGCACGCGCCGCTCCGACAGGCCGCGCGCCCGTGCCGCAGCCACGAACTCGAGCCGCGCCGTGGCCAACAGGGCGGCGCGCTGATGCCGCATCGGCAACGCCATACTGGTGATCGACAGCGTCAGGGCCGGTAGCACGAGGTGCCGCGCGAGGTCGAGCAGCCGGGTCAGCAGTCCGGCATCCTGTGACAGCAGCGGGTCGGTCATCTGCGCTGCCGGCAGGAGCTGCCACCGGATGCTGACGAAAGTGACCAGCAGGAGACCCAGCCAGAAACTCGGCGTGGCGTACGCGGTCAGCGCCAGCCGGCTGAGCCACCGGTCGAACCGGGAGCCACGGCGCACGGCCTGGCGGACGCCGAGCCAGGCACCCAGGGTGAAGTTGAGCACCAACGCCGTTCCACCCAGCAGCAGGGTCGCCGGGAGGCGGGCGGCGATCAGTCCGGTCACCCGCTCGGGGTAATGCTCGATGGAAACGCCCAGGTCACCGCGGGTTAGGCCGGCAAGAAAGGCACCGAGTTGGGAGGTGATCGGCTGGTCGAGGCCGAACCGGGCCCGCAACTGGGCAATTTCCTGCTCCGAGGCGGCCCGCTCCTCGGTGAGCCGCCCCAGCGGATCCCCGGGAGCGAGCCGCATCAGGAAAAACAGCAGGAGGATCGCCACCGCGAACGTGGCGGCCGATTGCAGAAGCCTCCGAACCAGCCAGCCGGTCAACGGTCCCGGGCAATCCGGCGGGCCGGGTCTACCGACCAGCGCCAGAGGTCCCCGTACGGCGATTCCGGCCGGATCGTGACTCCGCGAAAACGGCGATGCACCGCAACGACAAAGTTCGGCGAAGCGATGAACACGGCGGGGACGCTCCGTTGCAGCGCCTGGTACGCGGTGCGCCATTCGCGCTCACCGCTCCCTCGGGCAAGGATGGCCTGCTCCAGGAGTCGGTCGAGCGACGGATCGCAGAACCGGGCATGGTTCGAGCCTGCCTGTCCCGCGCAGGTCCAGCTCTGGAGAATCCCGGACGGGCTCGGATCCATGACGGCCGAGGAGAAGTCCAGATCGAACTCTCCCCGCTGCCGCCGCTGAGCCCAGACCGGACCGTCCAGTCGGACGATCTCGATGCGCACGCCGACACGCCGGAGCTGTTCCTGCACCTGAGTGGCCATGCTGACGCGGGTCGCGCTGGTGGACGGAACATTCAGGCGCAGGCTCAGCGACGCCGTATCGCGCTCCAGCATGCCGTCGCCATCCCCGTCGCGGAATCCGCGTTGCCGGAGCAGCTCGGCTGCACCACGGGGATTGAACGGCGGATCGTTCGGCACCAGACGAGAGGTCCAGTGGGCCTGGGGAACCGGAGCGCCGGCCAGCGCCGCGTAGGCTCCGTACGTGCTGCGCGCCAGGGTGGTCCGGTCCACCGCCATTGCAATGGCCCTCCGAACCTCCGGGTCCGACAGCACGGGGTGCGGACGGCTCCGGTCACTGTGGGCTCGCTGATTGAACAGCAGGTACGAGACGCTGAAGGAGGGCACCGACAGCAACCGGATGGCGGGATTGGCGGCCAATCGCGGCGGTCCGGTAATCGGAGGCACCGCCTCGTACACGTCGGCGCTTCCATCCAGCAGGAGGTTCAGTGCCGCCTCGACATCGCGGACCACCAGGAAGACCACACGGTCGATTCTGGGTTCGCCGAGGAAGAAGCCCGGATTCCCGGCGAGCTCCAGGCGTTGTCCCGCATCGCGGCGCACCCACCGGTAGGGTCCGTTGCCAACCGGCTCACGAGCGAACTGGGAGTTGGCGAAGCGCGCCGAGGGGATGGTGTCCATCAGATGGGCCGGCAGCATCTGGACGTGGGAGGTCGCGTCGTAGAACTGCTCGGCATAGGCGCGAGTGAACCGGATGACCACCCGTTCGGGTCCCTCGGCGGTGACCGACGCCACCGACCGAAGCAGCAAGGCTCGCTGCGGATCGACCGTCGAGTCCCGCATACGCCCGAAGCTGAACAGCACGTCCCGGCTGGTCACCGGCGCGCCGTCATGCCAGCGGGCCCGGGGATCGAGCTCGAACACGAGCGTGAGAGAGTCCCGCCGGCTCCAGCTACGGGCGAGCTCCGGCTCGAAGCTCCGTTCGTTCGTCGTGCTGAGCGTCCGGCCCAGGTGCGCCAGGCGGAGGAACAGGAGATCAGCGACCGCCGCGTTCGCGCTGCTCCCGCCGAGGAGGAGTGGGATAGGGGTGGCAGGCTCCTGTCCGAGCAGGATTACTGCGGAGCCGTGGTCGGCCGGCCGCTGGGCGGCGGCAGGTGAGGCCGCGGCCACGAACGCGGCCAGGAAGAATCGGGGAGTGATCAGGGGCACTCCCTCAAGATAAATCGCGCTACCGCTCCCAGGTCCAGTCCGGCGAGCGAAACCGGGGTGCGTGACGCGCGGCGATCTCCTGGACCGCCGGCTCCACCTGTCCCTCCCGCAGGACGGGGCCGAAGGAGGCCCGAGCCGCCTCCCGGATTGCCAGGGCGACCTCGTCAAACGCAACTGACCGTCCGAGCACTCGTTCGAGTGGGGCGCCGGAAGCAGGCTCGGCATCCTCCCGCCCAATGCCGTCCAGTTCTTCCACCATGCTCTGGTCGTCTTGAAGAAGGACGGAACCATGCTGGAGCAAAGCGTTGCCCTGTTTGACCTGGGCACTGCCCACGGTCTTTCGGCCTCCGATCAGAATCTCTCCTCCGGCTCGAGCCGAAAAACACGGTCCGGGGGTTCGAAGGTCCTGGGGATTGTCCGAACGGGGTGCGAGCTCCGGGTTCGCTCCAAGCGTCCGCAAGGCCCTCGCGAGCATGTGATGAATCTGGTAGTACGCAACGCGGAGGCCTCCCAGCTCTCCCTTCGCCCCTACCGTGAAGGCGCGAAGGGGAGCCGCGACCGAATAGGTGAGCTCCCGCGCGTGCCACACCGCCCGCCCGCCGGTGGGACGCCGGACACAGTCGATGCCGAGAGCCCGGATGCGGGCCCGGTCGAATCGGCCGGTGGATTCATGACGTCCGAAGGAGAGGCAGAACGGATCCCACTGGTACAGCCGGACAAAAGCGGCTCCGGTCCTGTCGGCCAGCTCGAGGAGGGCGGCGTCCACCGCCATGTTGTGCCAGCCGGGATGTGATGGATCAACGAGGAAGGTCCAGGAACCCGGTGCAGCCTCACTGATCGTGGTCACGTCCACTGTACTCCTCAATCGGCGGACAGACGCACACCAGGTTCCGGTCTCCGAAGGCTTGGTCAATACGGCTGACGGTTGGCCACACCTTGTGGGCCCTGGTGTCAGGGGTGGGGAAGCCCGCGCGCTCCCGTGAATACGGCCGGTCCCACGAGTCGGAAGCCACGAGCCCGAGCGTGTGGGGCGCGCGCCGCAGCAGATTGTCCTCCCGGGAAGCTGCGCCGGACTCGATGTCCCGGATCTCCTCGCGGATCGCGATCATCGCGGCGCAGAACCGATCGAGTTCTTCCCTGGATTCGCTTTCGGTCGGTTCCACCATCAGCGTACCGGCCACCGGGAAGGAGACCGTGGGCGGATGGAAACCGTAGTCAATGAGCCGTTTGGCGACGTCTTCGACCTCGATGCCGGCGGAGGCCTTGAAAGGCCGGCAGTCCAGGATGCACTCGTGGGCGATCAGACCCGCGTGACCTGAATACAACGTCCGATAGTGGCCCGCGAGACGCCGGGCCACATAGTTGGCGTTGAGGATGGCGTACCGGGTGGCTTCGGTGAGGCCGTCCGGGCCCATCATCGCGATGTAGGCCCAGGAGATCGGGAGGATGGACGGACTTCCATATGGGGCCGCCGAAACGGCGCCGCTTGCCGTTGGCGGGTTGGTCGTCAGAGGATGGCCAGGCAAATACGGGGCGAGATGTGGGGCAACGCCGATCGGTCCCATCCCGGGGCCGCCCCCTCCGTGAGGGATACAGAACGTCTTGTGCAGGTTGAGATGACAGACGTCCGCGCCCATGTCTCCCGGCCGGGTCAGGCCGACCTGAGCGTTCATGTTTGCGCCATCCATGTAGACCTGCCCGCCATGCTGGTGCACGACGGAACAGACTTCCTTGATCCCGTCTTCGAACACCCCGTGGGTCGAGGGGTAGGTGACCATCAGCGCGGCCAAGTCGTCCCGGTGAGCTTCCGCCTGCGCCTTCAAGTCGGCGATGTCGATGTTGCCCTGCGGGTCGGTCTTCACCACGACCACCTTCATGCCCGCCATGACGGCGCTGGCCGGATTGGTTCCGTGCGCCGACTGCGGGATGAGACACACGTTGCGGTGGGACTGCCGCTGCGCGGCCTGGTAGGCTCGAATCACCAGAAGGCCGGCATACTCACCCTGGGATCCGGCGTTGGGTTGGAGCGAGACCTTGCTGAAGCCGGTGATTTCGGCGAGCCAGGCCTCGAGATCGCGGAAGAGCTGAGCATATCCGCCGGCCTGATCGGCCGGGGCAAACGGGTGCAGCGCGCCGAACCCCGGCCAGGTGACCGGTACCATCTCCGTGGTCGCGTTGAGCTTCATGGTGCAGGAGCCCAGCGGGATCATCGCCGTGTTTAAGGCCAGGTCGCGTCCCTCGAGGCGGCGGAGGTAGCGCAGCATCTCGGTTTCAGAACGGTAGCGATGGAAGACCGGGTGGGAGAGAAAGACTGAGGTACGCCGGAGGGGGATCGGAATGCCGGTTGGTTCTCCGTCCGTTCCGCTTTCCAGTGCGCTCCCGAACACTTCGATGAGATCATCAACGTCCGCATCCGTCACGGTTTCGTCGAGGGCAACCCCGATCCGCGTCGCCGACACGGCGCGCAGGTTGATCAGCTTCGCGCGGGCAGCCGCATGAATGCGCTTGGCCGTCGCCTCGTCGACATCGTAGGTCAGAGTGTCGAACCACGACTCGTTCAGCCGCCTGAATCCCTTTCGGGCCAGCACACCAGCCAGGCGGTTGGTGTGACCATGAACCCGCGTGGCAATCTTCCGGAGACCCTCGGGCCCGTGATAGACGGCGTACATGCCTGCCATGACCGCGAGCAGCACCTGAGCGGTGCACACGTTGCTGGTTGCGCGCTCGCGCCGGATGTGCTGTTCTCGGGTCTGGAGCGCCATGCGCAGGGCGGGCTTGCCATCGCGGTCTTTCGACACGCCGATGATCCTGCCCGGCATGAGTCGCTTATAGTCCTCGCGCGCCGCGAGGAAGGCGGCGTGCGGACCGCCATACCCGGGTGGGACCCCGAACCGCTGTGAATTCCCCACCGCGACATCCGCGCCCCACTCGCCCGGAGGAACCAGCAGGGTGAGAGCGAGCAAGTCGGTGGCGACCGTCACCAGCGCGTTCGCGTCGTGGGCGCGCGACACAATGGTCTGGTAGTCCGGCAGCGCCCCCAGGGTGTTGGGGTATTGCAGGAGACATCCGGCGGTGCCCGGCTGGAACCGGAACTGATCGGCCGGGCCGACCTGGATCCGGATTCCCCTGGCCTCGGCCCGGGTGCGAACCACAGCGATGGTTTGCGGGTGACACCACTCGTCCACGAGGTAGACCGGATCATCGTGATGGGGGGCTGCCCCGAACGTGAGCGCCATGGCCTCTGCGGCTGCAGTCGCCTCATCGAGGAGCGAAGCATTCGCGATCGGGAGCCCGGTGAGATCCGAGACGGTGGTCTGAAAGTTCAGCAGGGCCTCGAGCCGGCCCTGGGCAATTTCCGGTTGGTAGGGCGTGTACGCGGTGTACCACCCGGGATTCTCGAGGACGTTCCGCTGAATGACGCCGGGGACGTGGCAGGCGTGATAGCCAAGGCCGAGATACGATCGGAAGATCCGGTTGTCATTGGCGAGGGTCCGGAGCGCGGCAAGGGTTTCTTCCTCGGTCCGGGCGGGCGGCAGGCGAAGGGATTCTCGCAGGCGGATGGTCTCCGGCACGATGGCATCAATGAGCGCCTCGAGGCTGGGGTAGCCGAGGACCTCGAGCATCGCGGCTACATCGTGATCACGCGGACCCAGGTGTCGTGCTACGAACGGCCCGAAACGGCCGGCAGGAACCGATGCACTCATGTGGGGCGGGGGTTCAGGAACCGATATGCGACCGGTAAGCCGCGGGGTTCAGCAGCCCTTCAAGTTCCCCGGTGTTGGCCACCTTGAGTTTGATCATCCAGCCGTCCTCATAAGGAGACCGGTTGATAACAGCGGCATCCTGCTCGAGCGCCGGGTTCACCGCGACGACCTCGCCCGCGACGGGGCAGAACAGATCGGAAACCGCTTTGACGGCTTCGATCGTCCCGAACACCTGATGCGCCTCAAACGTTTGGCCCGGCCTGGGGAGTTTCACGAAAACGATATCGCCGAGCTCACCCTGGGCGTAGTCGGTGATGCCGACGATGACGACGGAAGGATCGCCGCTGTCCTTGACGTACTCGTGGTCGGCCGTGTAGCGGAGATTCTCCGGCACGTGCGCCAACGGTTTTCCTCTGGGGAAAGGCCGGGTGGAGGATACCCCAGCACCTACCTGCGGTCAAGCGCGTGAGCGCGCCATGGAGTTGAGCTTGCGCCACACGAGCCAGGTGCGGTCCCGGAGCGTTTCGCGGGAGCGGTCGTTGTCGATCACGAAGTCCGATTGTTCGCGCTTGGGTCCTGTGGGGTGCTGCAATCCGAGCAGGGAACGCGCTTCGTCCAGCGGGACCCCTCGCTCTCGCGTCAATCGGTCGAGCCGGAGCGCCTCCGGCGCATCGACCAGCACGACGGCGTCGAACCCGGCGGGGTCCATGACCTCGAAGAGGAGCGGAATATCGCTGACGACGATACCGCAGCTCCCGTTGCGGCAGCTGTCCAGCAGGTGGGTTCGCTGCTCCAGGACGGCGGGGTGCACGATCGCTTCGAGCGCCCTTCGCTCCTCGGGACTCGCGAGGATCCTGGCCCGGAGCGCTCGACGGTCGAGCGTCCCACCAGGAGTCAGCACACCGTGGCCAAAGCGGTGAACGATGGCATCGAACACCGGCGTCCCGGGTTGCTGCAGTTCCCGGACGATGGAATCCGCGTCGATTACCGTCGCTCCCCAGTCGTTGAGAAGGGCGGTCACCGCCGATTTGCCGGCTGCGATGTTCCCGGTCAGGGCGACGTGAAACATGGGAAGGTGAACCGGTGACGCTGCTCGCTCACAGCAGCGCGGTCTGGTCCTCGTTTTCGCGGGGGACGCGGTGACAGTGACGGCACCGCGCCTCGTAGGCTTCGCTGCCGCCGACCAGAATGGTCGGGGAATCATATCGCGCCGGTTTGCCGTCTACGAGGCGCTGGTTCCGGCACGCCAGATCGCCGCAGACCACACAGATGGCCGAAAGCTTGGCCACGTCTTCGGCGATCGCCATGAGGTGCCCCATCATCCCGAAGGGCTCACCGCGGAAGTCCGTGTCGGTTCCCGCGACGATGACCCGCACCCCGCGGTCCGCCAGGGCAGTGACCACCTGCACGATGTCCCCATCGAGGAACTGCGCTTCGTCGATCGCCACCAGCTCCGTGTCCGGGCGAACCTGCCGGATGATCTCGGCCGAATGGTCCACCGGACTCGCTTCGAATTCGATGCCGCTGTGGCTGCTGACCCGGTAGAGGCCCCCGTACCGCTCGTCGAGGTGGGATTTGAAGACTTGAACCTTCCGGCGGGCTATGAGCGCTCGCCGCACTCGCCGCAGGAGCTCCTCGCTCTTGCCGCTGAACATGACGCCGGTGATGACTTCGATCGTGCCCTGGCGCGCCAAGTTGTACATCAGAAGTCCCTCATGAAGCTCCGACGATAGCGATCCGGGGGAGCGAGGTCAAGCGAGTGAGGCGCGCTCTTGCGCATTCGCATCACCGCCACATATTCCGCGCCGCCACCTCAGCCGATCTGCCCGCCGAAGGAGGATGTCGATGACCAAGCGGGAGCTGATAGCCGAAGTCGGAAAACGCCTTGGACTCTCCCGGAGCAAAGCCGTCGCCGTGGTCGATACCCTGTTCGGGACGAGCGGCATTCTTTCGAGCGAGCTCCGGAAGGGCGGCCGGGTGTTGATCAGTGGATTTGGTCACTTCGAGCTGCGACGAAGGGCGGCGCGCGACGGCCGGGATCCCCGGACCGGGAGGCGGATTGCGATTGGCGCCTCGACCGGCTTGGTCTTTCGGCCCGGAAAACCACTGCGGGATCTCCTCAACAAGAAGCGGTAGCCTAGCGCACTCCCCGCTCCCTCCCGGGTCTCCTCCCTCCGCCTCCACCCCCCCGCCGCTCTTCGGCGTTTTGATCCAGGCGAGCCACCAGGCGTTTGCGCCGCACCGTTTTCCCGGTCAGACAGTCGGCCACCACCACCGGATCCGCACGTTCGGTCAGTTCGAGGAGGGAGAACGTCTCCCTGATGTCGATGCGGCCGATCGCGTCCTTCGCAACGCCGCAGTCGCGGGTCAGAATGGCCACCAGATCATGCGGGGTCAGCGCATCTCGCCGGCCGGCCCCAACCCACAGGGTGTGTCGCACCGGAGAGGCGACCGCCGGGAGTGGCGACCTTTCTTTTTGCCGGGATTGCATCCAGAGCTCGAACACCGCCGCGGCGACCGCGGGTGCTTCGATACTCTCGAACAACGGGGCCAGCGCGAGGATGTTCCCGGCACCCGGTCCGCGGTCGAGGACCTGGAGAATCTCCCGCCTGGCCGCAGCGTGTTCGTCCTGCACGCGGTCAAGGAGTCCCGGAACGAGGACCGGTCGTCGCCGCGGGGCGATCCGTGCGACGTACTCATCGGTCCCGGGGGGGACCAGGAGGACTACCTCCCCCGAGGCCGTGAGCTCGCGGAGGAGCGCCGGGCTGGGAAGGTCGAAGCCGATCACCAGGGAAACCGGCGAAGGGATCTCGCTCGTGACCTGCGCCGCGCACCCGATCGCCCGGAGCCCCTCGACAACACGCTCATGATCCCCCGGATCGGGTGACCACACCGCTACGGAATCGGGGTCGAGTGCTTCCACGACGTGGGCAAGGGCCGCCACTCTGCGGTCCCAGGACGCCGGAACCGTTCTCACGGTCATTTGGGAAGTGTCGGCTGCTCCGATGAGGTCGGAGACCGCGGCCCGCCAGACGTAACGCTCCGCCACCTCCGCTGTTCCCGCGGGGCTGCCGGTGACGAGAACCCGCTGACACGCCTTGGGTATGTCCTGAAAGAGAGCCGCCAGGGCCTCTTCTCTCCCCAGTCCCCACATCTCTGGCCACACCACGAGAATGCCAGAGAGCTGATCCAGCTTGAGGGCCGATCGTCGCACCAGCTCGAGGACGATGTGGGGGGAGGTGAGCGCGAGATCCACGGCGCGCTCCTGGAGGAGCCGGGCCAGTCGGGCGGGGGATTCCGCACCCATCACCCGGATAGCCTGGTCGCCCCGCACCCGCTCCGCCACACGAGACCATTCCGCGATGGCCACGGCCGGCACAACGGCGAGGAAAAGGCCTCCCTCCGCCCCGTGGGCCGCCACCGTCGTGAGCCTCTCGCAGATACCGGCCAGGACAAACCTCGTCCCGGCAGGAGTCGGGGGCGCCATCACAACGAGATTGTGGCCGCGGGCCACGGTTGCCTGCGCGTTCGGATCGGACACGGGTTCCTCGATTGTCAAACAGCCCGCACTTCGATTCGGAAAGCTAGCGACGTGATTATTCTTCTCGCCATGACGCGCGTCATCCGCCTGCCGGATCCGCTGTCGCAGAACCTGGCTCACCTTCGCGCCTCCGAAACGATCGCCACCAGCGCCGAAGCAAAGCGTCGCAAGGCGGCGGGAGAGGATGTGCTGGACCTCGCGGTGGGTGAACCGGACTTCGATACGCCGGCGCCGGCCGCCCAGGCGGGCATCCTGGCCATTCAGCACGGCCATACCCGCTACCCGCCCAATGCCGGCCTCGCCGAGCTGCGGCAAGCTATCGCCAGGAACCTTTCGCACCTTTCCGAAACCGGTCGAACCCTTTCACCCGATTCCGTGGTGGTGAGCACGGGGTCCAAGCAGGCGTTGTTCAACGCATGCTTCAGTCTGTTCGGCCCCAAAGATCGCGTGTTGATTCCCTCACCCTGTTGGGTGTCGTATCCGCAGATCGTTCACCTGGCCCGCGCCGAACCGGTGTTCATCCCTGGCGCGGCGGATTGGGGGCTCAAGGTGAGCGCCGAGGACCTGGAGCGCCACACCGACAAGCTGGTGCGGGGCCTCATTCTGTGCTCCCCGTGCAACCCGACCGGTGCGGTCTACACCCAGAGCGAGCTCAAGGCCATCGCCGCCTGGGCGCGCAAGCATGAGGTTTGGGTCATCGCGGACGAGATCTATCGCCGGATCTTTTATGGGGCCGGTCCTGCCCCTTCTTTCCTCGACCTCCTGGATGAGGATCTCGAGCGGACGGTCATCATCACCGGAGCGAGCAAGGCGTACGCGATGACCGGCTGGCGAATCGGCGCCGCCATCGGCCCCACCCATCTGGTCAAGGCCATGGCCAACCTCCAGTCCCACGTCACCAGCGGGGCGAGTCATCCGGCCCAGTGGGCTGCCGTCACCGCGTTCAATGATCCCGAAGTGGAGGTGCAGGTGGGTCGCATGGTGGAGGCCTTCGCCCGTCGCCGGGATCGGGTCGTCCATCGGTTTCGTGAGGAGGTCCCGGGCATCGAATTCGTCGAACCGCACGGCGCCTTCTATTTCTATTTCCGCGTTGATGGCATCGGTCCCCGGCCGGGGTTGACCGGCTCGACGTTCTGTGAGGAGCTGATGCGGCGTGAAGCGGTGGCACTGGTACCCGGGGCCGCATTCGGAGATGATCAGTGGGTGCGGCTGAGCTACGCGGTCTCCGAGCGCGAGCTCGATGAGGCCCTCGATCGGATCCTGCGCTTTGTCCAGAGCTACGACGCTTGAGCCCGCCGCCCCGGGGGCTCCCGCGCTCCCGCGGCTGTCGGAGCTTCGGCGGCGGCTAGCCGGAGTTGCGGGTCTCGTTCCGGCCACCAGTGAGCCGATCGCGAGTCGGGGCCGTCCCGAAGAAGCTCGCATCATCCCCGCGCGTGTCCTCGAGACTCCGCTGGTCGCCCGAAGCGTCGGTCCCCCGGAGCCGCTGCCCGGGCCGGTCGCCTTCCTCGACGGCATCCAGCGCTGTGAAGTACTCGCCTATGCCGGTGCCATGCCGCTCCTCGGAGCCGACGTTGCGGCTGCGGTTCGCGAGCGAGTCGGCCGCGACCTGCGCACCGTTCACTCGGAACGTCGCCGGCTGCTGATCGGTCGTCCCGAAGCCCTCGCACTCGCGGACCGGGCCGCGACAGGAGTCCCCACGATCGCGCTTTCCACCGAGGAACCTCCTCATCCCCTTCGAGATCTCGACCTGGCCCACTCCGCGGCGGAGCGGGCCCGCGAGGAGGTCGAACGATCCGTTGGCGATAGGTATCGGCGCCAGGCGGACCACTGGCTGGTTGTCGACGGCTCCCTGGCGGAAAGTCCCGGCTGGGCTCGCGATCCCAGGATGATCGGTGTCGTCAAAAGCCACGCGTCGCTTCCTGTTGGAGGAGAGGACCTGCGAACCTACCTGGAGCTGCCCGCCGGGCATCGCTCAAGCGTTTTCCAGCCTGCCTCCCGCCGTCACGCCCCGGTCTATGCCTGGGGGCTACGTCTCTGGGATTGGGCCGGCAAGGACCTGCTCTTCGGCCTGGTGCGGGTTGAAGCAGCGCCGGTGCCCGACACCGTTGCATCGGCAGACCGGATTTCTCGCTGGCTGCTCGCCGAGCGTTCACCTCTCTCCGCCGATGGCAGGTGGGACCGATTGCTCTACGGGATCCACGGAGTCGAAGCGTACTTGCGAGCGCGGCAATGAACGATCGGCCCGCCGCCCATCGTGCTCCGCCCTCGAGCCCCACCGTCGGGCGAGTGGTGGCCACCGAGCTCAAGCCGAGTACGCCTCACCACTTCTTCTTCTGGACCTCGCGTGATTCACCGATCGGCATCGGCGCCATTGTGCGAGTGGACGCCGAGGAGCGAACCGTCTTCGGAGTGGTGACCGATGGGTTTGCCTATTCCGATCTCCAAACCCCGATTCATGCAGTGATTGGGGCCGACGGCGATCCGGCTGGCCCGGACGAGCCGAGTCGCCGGACCGAGATCCGGTTGTATGCGGCCGCGGTCCTTCGGCATGACCCGGAGGAGCCCGTGCAGCCGGTCCCCCTCGGCGCCGTCCGGCTCGCGGACGACGCGGACGTTGTCACCGCGCTCAGAATGGACGGGTACGCCGTCGGGGAGAAACGAAGCGGCATTCCGGTTGGGGTGTATGCCGCGGGCGGGTGCGAGGCGCCCGTGTTTCTCGATGCGGATTTCCTCCTCGGTCCGGAGGCCGCCCACCTCAACATCACCGGCGTGTCGGGCCTGGCCACCAAGACCAGCGCGGTCGAGTTCCTGCTGGCCAGTCTGTTCCAGACGTTCCCGGCCCATAAAGGGAGCATCGCCGCGTTGTGCTTCAACGTGAAGGGCCCGGATCTCTGTTTTCTCGATCAGCCCTCCGACCTGAGCGACGAGGACCGCCGGCTGTATGCCCGGCTCGGTCTTGCGCCCGTGGCATTCGAGCAGGTGAAATACTTCGCCCCGTTCAAAGCGGACGGGGTCAACCTCAACACCCTTCGCACCCACGAGGCGCTCGCGGCGAACACCGAACCGCTCCTGTGGGGGCTTCGCGAAGTGCTCGATTACGCGGAGGTGGTCCTCAACCGCGACGACGTCGATGCCAAAGCCGATGCCTTCATCAGCTTTCTCGCCGAACGGGTCGTCGGGAAGGAATTCGAGGACGCGACGCTGCCCCGACGATTCCGGGTCCGGAGTTTCGCCGACCTCGAGGAATTCTTCCGGGCCATCCTCACCGTGCTGGAGGAAGCCCGGGGAGGGGGCGAGGTCTGGCGAACCCATCACATCGCCACGATCCGGAAGATTCGCAATCGCCTGGGCAACATCAGCACCCGGGCCAAGGGGCTCGTGACCGATGATGGGGAGGTCAACGATCTGCCCTGGGGCGATTTCAAGGATCGGGGGCTCTATGTCGTTGACGTGGCGGGACTCGACCCGCTGGCGCAGGACCTCGTCTTCGCGCGCATCGTGTCCCGGCTTCGGGAGCATCTGGAACGGCGAGACCTCGGCGTGGATCACGTCGTGGTGTTCGTCGACGAATTGAACAAATACGCGCCGGGCGACGGTCCGGACACCTACGTTCGCAAGATGCTCCTCGATATCTCCGAGCGAGGCCGCTACCTGGGCATGGTCCTCTTCTCTGCCCAGCAATTTCGCTCCCAGGTCCACCGGCGCGTGGTGGGCAACAGCGGAACGATGATCCTGGGGCGGATGGATGGAGACGAGGTTGCACTTCCCGGTTATGCGACGATAAGTCCGGCGACCCGGGCCCGCCTCGCGGCCCTGCCCAAGGGAGAGTTGCTGGTACGCCACCCCCATTTCACCCAGCCGGTGTTCGTCCGGTTCCCCCGACCGCCGGTGTTGTCCGGGAGAGAAGGTATCGAGATGTTTCCGCCTCGCCCGGAGGTGTCCTTCGAAGAGGCGGTCGTGCGGCGAGTCCGCGCCCTCGACCCGTCGCTCTCATCCGGGCGCATCCTCGAGGCGATAGCCGGCCGCCGGGAGGAGGACGTGCGCCGAGCCCTGCATGCGACTATCCGGGCTCGGCCCGAGCAGCCGCTTCCGTTCCTGGTGCGCTGCCTCGGGAAGGACGTTCCGATCGAGACGGTGCGGAGCCGGGACGTGGTGCTACCCGTTCGAACCAGTGGAGAGTACTACTGAAACTCGCCCACCTCGCCGACCTGCATCTGGGATTCCGGCAGTACTACCGGCAGACGCCGGATGGTGTCAACCAGCGCGAGGCCGACGTCGCGCGTGCGTTCCGAACCGCGGTGGACGGCGTGCTCGAAGCCCGTCCGGACGCGGTCCTCATTGCCGGCGACCTCTTTCATGGCGTTCGCCCGTCGAACCGTTCGATCGTCTTCGCCTACCGGGAGCTGCAACGGCTCCGG
>Ga0187893_10007458_pt1 | contig 17904 bp, 14 predicted proteins | sample MA1701074metaG_FD_139574 | JGI IMG/M metagenome (GOLD analysis project Ga0187893, IMG submission 139574) | White microbial mat communities from a basaltic lava cave in the Kipuka Kanohina Cave System on the Island of Hawaii, USA - MA170107-4 metaG ... | reverse complement strand
GCACGAGACCTAACTACCAACCAGGAGGTGGTCATCAAGCTGCTGAATTCCCGGCAGGAGTCAGAGATTCTCGGTCGTCTCGATCACCCGGGTGTTGTCAGACTCATCGATAGCGGGACGCTAGGAAATGGGCGCCCTTACCTGGTGCAGGAATTCGTCGACGGCCCTTCCCTTCGGCGTCTCCTCACCAGCGAACAAATTGAGATGGAGCGCGCTCTTCGACTTATTGAGCAGCTCGGCGCCTCGGTGGCGCATGTCCATTCCGCTGGAGTGGTCCATTGTGACCTCAAGCCTGAGAATATTGTGGTTCGCGGCGCGAAAACGGCACTCGAGCAGGTGATTCTGGTTGACTTCGGGATCGCCGATTTTCGATCTGGCCGTCACACTAGACCGCACTCGGTGATCCGGGGTTCACTTGCCTACATGGCTCCGGAGCAACTGATCGGCCGCGCCTCTCATTCCTCGGATATCTATGCGTTCGCGGCGGTCGCATTCGAGCTCCTCACGGGACGCCGCTTGTCTGACCTGAGCATGAGTTGGCCGGAGGATACCGCAGTTTCCATAGGTGGCTGGCTCTCCAATGAGGCACCCTGGATTCCACCGATCGTTGGCTCATCATTCGCGGCCGCCTTCCAACTCGATCCTGCCCAACGGCCCCAGAATGCCGACGCTTGGGCTCGGGAGATTGCAAGCCTACTGCGAAGTGGATAATTAAATGATTTTAACCATCCGTCCTCGGCAGACTTGGCGCATTTACTTGATACAGCAGTGTAAAAGGGAGCGGACTGCCTAGAGGCATTCGATGGTGGAAATGCGCAAACGCGGATTGACAACGCCGGACGAGTTAGTAAGCGAAGCCTACGGGCAACTCCATGGCATCGCGCAAGCCTTACTCCGTCACGAGCGAAGCGACCATACTCTGCAGCCGGCCGGCCTCGTCAATGAAGCCTGGATCAGAAGCTTGCGCAAGATGGAAGCCGCTTTTCCGGACAGAGAAACCTTTCTAAGAATCGCCTCCCGAGTCATGCGCCGGGTGCTGAAGGATCATGCCCGCCGGTCAAAGGCGCTCAAACGCAGGCCAACCATGATGGAATCTGGGCCAAGCATTGGAGCCTCGCGCGAAGACATCATGACGCTGGAAGAGTCGATGCGTGAACTGGAACGCAACGACCCAATCGCGGCTGAGATCGTGCGGCTGCGCCTGGCTGAGAACTTGAGCGTGGAGGAAGTGGCCGGGAGGCTTTCCGTCTCCAGGTGGAGGGTTAAGGAGGACTACGCTTTCGCGATTGGCTGGCTACGGCGCCGAAATGGCGCGGAAACTTTCGAGGCGGATGATTCAGCGGGCATGTATCTAACTGAAGGGAAGGAGAAGCAGTACTCATGAGCGGGCGAGTTGCAGCGGGATTGTTGCTGATGGTTGTGGGCGCCGCAACGGCGCTGTACGGATACAACCAGACTCAGAGTCTGAGCTATCGGGTAGGCCAATCAATCGGACTGACGGATCACTCAGCCGTCATTTCCATCCTGGCTGGAGCCGCGGTGGGATTGATCGGGTTGATTCTGGCAGTATCCGGAGGCGCCAACCCGCCCGCCCGATCCCGCTAGCGGCGCTTAGTGCACTTGATGGCCTTGAGCAGCTTCAACCTGAATTCGCGCTTACCCGGTGTCGAGCGAATGGGAATGCAATGCAAATAGGCAGAACAAAGACAATGTCACGGGCACGGGACTTGATGAAGATTATCGCTTGGTCATTCGTGATCCTTCTGACAGGCGAGGGATCGCCCCTGTTTGCTCAAACGAAAGTGGTTTCCGCGAATTCTCTACCGGTAAGGGTAGAAATCTCCCGGGAAAGTGCCGCGCCGCCGAGTGCCAAGGGCGGTTCCTCTGGATTCTCAATCTATCTTCTGCCGCCGCTTCCACCAAAAGACAGAACGGCTCTCGCAATTCCGCAGAGCGACCCGAGGAAAGGTCCCCCGGCTGGCATCAGCCGTGGTCTTTCGGCATCTGCTTTGCAGAACGGAGTATGGAGAACCAACTCCGCCAGTGAACGATACTGGCAGTTCTCTATTCAAGCCTCTGAGGCCGCTGGAGTTCGCCTGCATTTCCAGAACTTCGATGTTGGCAGCGGAATGGTTTGGGTTCATGACGGAGACCCTCGGCAGGGCCAGGTTCTTGGCCCTTATACAGGCCGTGGGGCCTTTGGCGATGGCGAGTTCTGGACGGAGATTCTCTTTAGTGACACGGCGTGGATAGAATATCTTGCCGGCCCGGCATTGCCTGGCGACGGGATTCCATTTGCCGTTGATCGGGTCTTCCAACTGGGAAAGGAGTTCGCGGAAAGGTCCGCGCTCAACACTTCCTGCTATCGCGACGTGCAATGTAACATCACGGATGCCCGGATCCGGGAGCTTGCGCATGCGGCGGCACTCATCATCACTCCTTCGGGCACTTGCACCGGGGCTTTGGTTAACGATACGGGCAGCACAAGGACACCGCATTTCCTGACGGCCGGTCACTGCATCGAGAGTGCACAAGAGGCTCGCGACAGTGTCTTCGTGTTTTCGTTCCGAACCGAGTTCTGCGGCGGATCGACCGAACTCGATTGGCGGCGGTATTCCCAGGTCTCTGGATCTGAACTGTTAAGCCGGCAGGACGACGACCGGTTTGACACGCTCGACTACGCGTTCCTGCGTTTGTCCCGGTTACCGCTGGGGGAATGGTGGATGATGGGCTGGACCACGACAAGCCCATCCACTTCGGATCTGCTGCTGTCAGTGACTCATCCTAAGGGTCTCCCACAGCGATTCTCCAGCTTGACACTGAACCGCTTTGACAACGACCTCGTAATGCGGCTCAATCCTGTGGAGGGGGCGCTGGACAAGGGATCGTCCGGCGGAGCCATCGCCAGCGAAACGGGCCGGTTAGTCGGTGTCAGCGCCTTTGGTCCCACTACCGCGGAAGGTCAAACGAATTGCGATCTAGCGGCCTCCATTCGCCAGGCCGGAGTCATCAGGTTCTCAGCCATCTTCCCAAGGGTCTCCGCTTGGCTGAATCCCGCAGACAGCAGACCTGCCACGATGACAAGTCCTTCAACCGGCGCCACTTTGCCGGGCAGCACAGTGACGTTCCAGTGGACCCGGGTAGCGGCAAGCGAGTATGTTCTCTATGTAGGAGATCAGGGTGCTGGCTCCAGAAACCTGCTGGATCGGAACGTCGGCGATGTACAGAGCCATGCGGTTTCAGCGCTGCCGACCGATGGACGACGGATCAATGTCCGCCTCTGGTCAAACTTGTCCGATGGGTGGTATTCGCAGGACTACGTTTACACGGCCGCGACCGCCGCCGCGGCGCCGGCTGTAATGACCAGTCCGGCGCCGGGCAGCACACTGGCCGGCGGCACGGTTACTTTCCATTGGAATAGGACGGCGGCGAGCGAATACTTCCTCCACATCGGCGACCAGGGCGTGGGATCGAGAAACCTGTACGAGCGGAACGTCGGCGACGTGCTGAACTTTTCTGTCTCCAATCTTCCCACTGATGGCCGCCGCCTCAATGTTCGTTTGTGGTCTCACTTGTCCGCAGGCTGGTATCCACAGGACTATGTCTACACGGCCGCGACAGCGGCCGCGGAACCTGCGGTGATGACCAGTCCGCAACCAGGCACCACGCTGGCGGGCAGCTCGGTCACCTTCCAATGGACCAGGGTGGCGGCCACGGAGTACTTTCTCCGCATCGGCGATCAGGGCACCGGTTCACGAAACTTTCTCGATCGCAATGTGGGCAACGTTCAGAGTTTCCTGGTCTCCGGCCTCCCGACCGATGGCCGCAGGCTCAATGTCCAGTTGTGGTCCTACCTATCCGGCGCCTGGTATTCACGGGACTATGTCTACACGGCCGCTACAATCAACCTGGCTCCGGCCGTAATGACCAGCCCTCAACCAGGCAGCACGCTAGCGGGCAGCTCGGTCACTTTCCAATGGACCCGGGTGGCGGCCACCGAGTACTTCCTCCGCATCGGCGACCAGGGCGCAGGCTCGCGAAACCTTCTCGATCACAATGTGGGCAACGTTCAGAGTTTCCTTGTCTCCGGCCTCCCGGCCGATGGCCGCAGGCTTAACGTCCAACTGTGGTCCTATCTGTCCGGGGCCCGGTATTCGCAGGATTACGTCTACACCGCTGCCACCTCAGGCCCGAGGAGAATAAGCATCTCGATAGGCCAGACCGTGAGGGGTCATCTATTGCCGGAAACATCGTTCCGTTCTGTCGGCTGCTCTGAGTGCTACGCCGATCTCTATGATCTGGTCAGTAACGGCCAAGCGCTGGTAATCACCATGAGCTCCGATTCCTTCGACGCATACATCAGAGTACTGGATTCGGCAGGACGCGAATTTGCCTACGACGACGACAGCGGCGGCAATCTCAACTCCCGTCTTGTCACTTTTCTCCCCAGCGGGACTTATACCATTGAGGCCACTTCCTTTGGAGGGCGCCAAACCGGCAGCTATACGTTATCAGTGTTTCGGCAATGATCAGTCAGCGAAAGCGAGGTATCCAATGTCACCAAAGATGTTGTTTTTTGTCATTTCCGCAGCCGCGCTGGCACAGAACTTCGGTGTGCCGGTTGTCCTGGAGATGAAGCAGGCGGGGCTCTCCGAAGAGATCATCCTGGCTCGAGTCCGGCAAGAAGGAACACCCATCAAGCTAACCACCAGCGAAATGGTACAGCTCAAAAAGGCAGGCCTTTCCGACGCTGTAATTGCAGCGTTGATGAACCCGGCGGCCGCGCCGGCAAGCCCCGCGGTGGTCATCCCTGGAATGGTCCCCAAAGCGACCGAGAACACGGATAACGTCGGGGACTCAAACAACCCCGACAATCCTCACGCCTCGGGCATCTATCTGTATACCACCAACCGCGACGGGAAACCCCAGATGATTCTCCTTGAGCGGGCCGCCTACCAGGGAACCAAGACTGGGGTGCTGGGCTATGCGCTGACTTCCGGGATCAAGAAAGCCAAGACCAGGGCCGTTATCCCAGGTCCGCGAGCCAGCATTCGCACCTCCGACCCGCGGCCGGTTTTCTACTTCTACTTCGAAGAGAAAGCCGGAGGGTTGGGGCGGTCCGGCTTCGGGGCTAGCATGTCCAATCCGAACCAGTTCGCGATGCTGCGGCTGGAGACAAAGAAATCCAACCGGGAAACCGTGATCGGTTCGTTTGGAATCGGGGGGGGATCAACTGGAACGGATGAGAAGAAGATGATCCCCTTCAAGTCTGAGCGCCTCAAGGAAGGGACATACAAAGTCGTTCCGACGGCCGCAATTGAGCCCGGCGAGTACTGTTTTCTGGCGTCGGTCTTTGGCGCCGGGGCCGCGGGAGCGGTTGACATCTTTGACTTCGCGGTGTCAACGCAGTAGCGGCATTGGAGTTTCGTTGACCAGTTTACAAAAGGGAAAGGATCGATGACGATGCCATTTTTTTTCTATCCGGTGCTGAACGCACTCAATGACGGGAAGCTGATTCGAAGTTTAGTTGGCGTGGCCCTTAGAATCCTGGCCGCTCTATGGATTCTGGCCGGGATTTACCTCTTGATCGAGATGCTCAAGATCGCTTTCCGGCTAGAGAACGAGGGCACCATTGGAGGACTACTTTTTGCGGTCATCTTCGTTGGTACCGTGCTGTCGGTGGCGCAGATTTTTTGGTATCGGGCAGGATCAGTTGACGATCTTCGCGATTCACCATTCACGGTGATTCCCATCGTCTCCATTCTGCTCCGGACTCTGGGAGAATCTTATGCGACTCTCGGCGCAGCCATTGGCGTAGGTGGATGCCTGTTCATCTGGTTTGCCAAAAACAATCCCATGTGGCTCCTTGGCGGACTGGGCGGCCTCCTGCCCAGGAGTTCTCCGGAGATGACATTCCTCGGGGGACTTAGCTTTCTGGTTTATGCGGGATTGACATCCTTCATGGCCTTGATCCTCTTTTACTTTCTCGCCGAATCGAGCCTCGTCCTGGTGGAAATCGCGCAGCAGACGCGCCGCATTGGCGCGGAGGCTTCCGCTGGAGGTCCGCAAACCAGGCTGGACAGATCGATGGCAACGAACGTAAGCGCAAGTCCAATAACAGAGGTCACCACATGATATTTGATCTGCTTTCGGTTCTCACAGCGTCCATCCCGATTTACATTGCAAGGAACTCGGGTGGATTTCGGTTGACTCTGTTGATTGGTTTCCTGCTGGCACTGCTGTGCTGGTACGTTTGCAGCGTTTACGCCCGGCTATGGAACACACGGTTTCATATCAGCTTCGTTCACCACGCCTTATGCGGACTTGCAGGCGCCTGCACGCTCTTCTTTACCGTTCTCCTCGCCAGCCTCGTTCACACCAAAGAAGCAGCACTCGCATCCATCGATCTTTGGAAGTTTCAGCTCAACAACGACGGAGGATGGGCCAATCAGACTTTCGCGCGAGCTTATTCGGAAGTAAAGCGCCTGGGCATCGAAGACTTTTCCAAGGTGCCTCCGCCGGGCTCGGCGTCCAGCTTCATCCCGACCAATCATGACAAGTCCCGTCATAAGGCCGCCTTCACCTACGCCAGCGAGGCCTGCAGGCACTTCGATGTCAAGCGGCCTTTCTTGAGCAAGGTTGTCTGGAGCAGTCCTGGCGTCCCATCGGAAACGGTGTTTCAGGATGTACACCGGTGGCACCAGAGCAACCCGAACTACCCGCCTTCGCGGGCCATCGATATCGCCGCAAATGAAATCCGGCAAGGTCTTGAACCCCAAGTCCCGCGAGTCGTCTATCTGTCCCGCATGGCCGTGGCTTTTCTTTTCGTATTAGTGCAGGCTGTTCCGTTCGGCCTGATCGGCTGGGCGGCTTATGCGGATATCAAGTTCAGGGTCTGAGAAGAGGATGGGAACCATGCAACAGTTCAGGCATCAAAGTTACCCCGTGCGAGGGTCGATTCCAGACCACGCCGCCGGGACGAGGAGGCAGCCGTGGCTAATCATTTGATCATCGGCCTGGGAGGAACCGGAGGCCGGATCATACGTTCATTTCGAAAGCTGATTTATCAGAAGTGCCGGGCGGAGGATCCGCAGGGTGTGAGCCTGCGGTACTTGTACGTGGACGCAAGCGACGAAATGATGGGCCACAATGACCCGACCTGGAAGATCCTCGGCACAAGCGTGCAACTGAAACGCACAAGCCAGCTTCTTATCCACGGATTGAATTTGGGACAAGTCCTGGATAGTGTCTCGAGTTTTCCCGGGATCGCCCCTTGGTTGGGCAACCGGGAGAAGTTCCGGAGTATTGGCATAAACGCCGAATCGGCTAATCTGGGCGCCGATCAGAAGCGTCGATTAGGAAGATTTCTGTTCGCCTGCAAGATCAAGAGCTTTCGCGAGCAGGTTCAGGAACTCACCCGGGACATGCAGACCGGAGCAATGACGGAGACAACCTTCCATGTCTGCGCCGGCCTGGCCGGCGGTACGGGAAGCGGTACGGTCGTGGATGCGGTAGCCCAGTTGCGGGCCATGTACCCCGACATCAAGCGCTTCCGTATCGTCGTTTACGGTTTGCTGCCGGAGAAGGATCCGCCCGCCAACAAGGCGAGGCAAAACTACCACGCAAATGGTTATGCGGCGCTGCTTGAGCTGAACGCTCTGGCTGTTGGAGCCTACTGCCCGTTCGACGTAGCGGCCGCATCCTCCCCAGAGCGGCTGACTCTCGATGAGCCCTTTAATGCCTGCTACCTGTTCACCGACGAGAATGAAGCCGGCAACCGAGTGGATATCGACAATGAGCTTCCCAATATTGTCGCCTCCTTCCTGTACCAGAAAACGGTCGCCGCGAGGGAGTTCAGTTGGGACAGCCTGCGGCGGCAGGAACACTACGAGAACATGTCCTCAGGCCGGTCTCACGAGGTATCTCCAAGTGCCAGAAACCCTGAACGGTGCCGCCTGTTCTTTGCATTTGGAGTGAAGCAGATCGCCTATCCGGAGGAGGAGATTCGAGAGTATCTGACTTACGAGTTCGCCCGCCAGGCAACTCTGCAGCTTCGTTACAACCACTGGAGCGATTCCGCGGGATTTCTGGAAGAGTCCGTGAACCAGAGCTTCAGCGAGTTCGTCAAGCAGAAGGAAACCTTGGAAGGCTGGCGCATCACCGACGACCACTTCTGCCTCTCGATTGGAATTCTGCCCGACGAGATGGCGAACAAGCGCTGGAAGCCGATCAACACGTTTTGGAACGACCTCCTGCCTAATTTCAAAAGCCACATTCGTGAGAGTTTTCGGGAGAAAAAAGTCTGGCTCGACGAGCTCTCCAAGCTCTGCGAAACGGCGTTCGGACAAAACTATCGCGACCTTGGAGTCAGGAAGTTCTACGAGACCAAAGGCGGGGACATCAGAGACCACGTCAGGGAAATTCGCAGGCGAATCGAAGCCGACTTGTTCGCGGACTGGAAGCACGGCGCCCGATCCATGCTGGACATCACCCGCCTGCTGTCTGCCCTGATCACCACGCTGGATGAGCGGCTCGGAACCGTGGACGACAGGGTTGCGCGTGCGAGGGAGAACGAGCAACAGGCCGAAAGCAGGGTCGCGTTCAATCGGAAGGAGTGGTCAAAGATCGGCTGGGGCAGCGAACTGATGGGGAAACGTGACCGCATGTTTGATGCGCAGGGGGAGTGTCTGTCCGAGCTGTATATCCACCGGACTCGAATCCATGGCTGGCAGTTCGCCAAGAGGCTGCTGGAGGCGCTGAAGGCGGAGATGACAACGCTGGAGGCGGAAGTAACGATGTCGGCAAGCATGGTTGCGGACGTTACCGGCGACTTTCGGAAAGCGATCGATGCAAGGTGCTCGGACCAGGGAAGCACGGATCTCAGCCGGCAAGTGGTTCGTTTCTACGATCCTTCGATCGTAAGAGACTTCTCAAAACGGCTGGTCAAGGATAAGAGCACCCAGGCAAAACAATGCGCCAGAGTGCGTGAGGCGCTGGGCGAGCTGATGGGCGAGGATCAGCGGTTTACCGTTTTCAACCAGAAGATCACTCGCGACAAGTTCACCGACGTCCTGGAATCCACCTGCGAGGAGTCGGCGGTGGCCGCGCATAACGACTTGATTGCGATCGATCCGGCCGTTGGTCGGGTATTGAAGGTGAACATTGTCGAGCGGCTGCACCGGCAGTTCGCTAACGATCGCGAGGCCTTGAGGGACTTTGTAAACGATGTTGTGGGCAGAGCGAGGACATTTCTACCGCTGGAAGCGTCCGAAGTAGGAAAGACCGGCCCAGGCATACCCCCAGACCTGCCGAATTCGAGCTTCACGATCATTCTGCCCGAGACTCAGGAGTTGAAGCAGTTTACGAGCGTGCTGGTGGATGAATTCCGTAACGCCAAGCCCGGGCCGAAGGAAGTCATCCTCCATCACAACAATTCCAATGAGATCACGCTCGTGGAGATCTCCAACCTGCTGCCGGCCCGCTTTGTGCGGGACGCCGAGTTCCTCCGGCGGCGCTATGAAGCCCGGGTGCGCGGCACGGATGGCGATCAAGCGCGGTTTGAATTGCATGGGGAAGGTGACGGGATGCAGTTCCCAAGCCTGTTCGTACGGTCAGTGGGGCCCAAGGACGTATTGCCCTATCTGCTGCTCGCAAGGGCGATGAACGTCATTCAGCAGCTTGAGAATCCTGAAACCGGTGTCCAGGAGTTCTGGGTGGTGCTCAAGGATCCAAAAGGGAATGAGAAAGTCGAGCCATTGGCCCCGACCCTCGATGATGCGCTGGAAAAAGCGGACGCCGCCGTACTCGACTGGCTCGAGTCCATTGTGGGCACTCTACTGGCCGGGGACTATTTGCATAAGGCGAAGAGGGAAACCCTTGTAGCGGCCATCCAGGTTGAGGTGGATACGGTGAAGGCTCGGGTGAAGAGCCCGCTGGACAAGACGTACCGCTTCTATGTGGATGCCGCCGAGAGGGCCGAGACCCTGCTCGTGCACAGGTGACAGAGGAAACATGCCGACTCGATACGGAAAGTGCATCAACTTTGGAAACTGCGAAAAGGCGGATTCGCGCGAAGCCATTGAAGTCCCCGAGGGCGCGGAGTTCGTTTGCCCGCAGGATGGCAAACCCTTGCAACCCGTGGAAGCAAAGAATGGTGGCCGTGGCCCAAGACTAGCCGTGGCCGCTTTGGCGGGATTTCTGGCCGTAGGTGGCATCGCGCACTTTGCTTTCTTTCGAGGCGAAGCGGGTGGCCAGGTGGAGATCGCGGCTCAAAAGGACGCCAAAGATTCGCCTCCTGCACCAGAGAGCTCCGCGGCTTTGTGTGATCTCAAGGCGATGGAGGAGGCGCACCGAAAAGGCGATTGCGCCATTGTCGTCAAAATGGGCGAAGTTTGCGCAGCCAAGGCGCCAAACGACGCAATCCTTCTGAACAATCTGGCCACGGGCCTGCTGAAGTGTGGAGAAGCGCAAAGAGCCGGGCTGCTGCTGGGAAAGGCCATCGAACTGAAGCCAGAGGACCCGTATCTTAGGTACAACCAGGCGTGCGTTGAGGTCCGGTTGGGCAACAAGGAGACAGCAGTCAGTCAGCTCCGCAAGGCGTGTCAATTCGGCTTGGCGCCGGCAACGTTCCGCCAGGATCCTGACCTTGCTTCTCTGATTGGCTTCAAGTCATTTGAGGAATTGATGAGAAAGAAATGCGAGTGAAATAGGAGATCTCTAATGATGCGATTCACAATTGCAGTCCTGCTTGCGTCCGTCTCGTTATGGGGGCAGCCACGGCCGTGCAGCGCGCGGGCAATCTTCATCGGTGATAAAGGCGCCATACCTCCTGGGTGCGCCCCCGCGGAGGCAGTGCCGCAGAATCCTCAGAAGACCGAGACGTCCGGAAAGCGCCCACCCGTCAAGAATACCGATTCACAAGGACCCGTTACCAAGCCATCCCAGCCGGCGCCTGTTCCGGTCTCCTATCCCGGTTCCGAAATGAGCGCGATGATGTACTGGATCGAACTGGTGCAGCCCAATGGGGAGACGCAACGGGTCACCACGGATCGAGTCTTCCTCAGTGGAGAGAGAATCCGCCTCCACTTCCAGAGCAGCATTGCCGGCCGCCTGACGATCGCCATGGTGCGCCCGGACGGATCATCTCGTGTTCTGTTCCCCGATTCACGAATCAATGCCGGCGACAACTTGATCCAGGCCAAGGTCGATACGCCTATTCCGCCCTCCGGCTACTTCCGCTTCGATACCGAGACAGGCACAGACCGGCTGATGGTGTTCCTGCATCCGGGGATTACTTCGGGCTCTGACAGGCCGATGACGGCGGGCTCCATCCTGGATCGGGATCAGACTACGGAACTCGCGCGCAATATCAGCAGCAAACGAGGCCTTATCCTGGAAACCGTCGACCAGCCCGGTCACAGCGCACAGTACGTCGCGGCGGCCGGAGTGGTCGCATTGGAGATTCGCCTGAAACATCAGTAGATCCTGCTGAGGCTATAAGGTAATGTTCTCCAAATCCCTGCTCGTGGTCGTTGCCGCTGCTCTCATGATGGAGGCGCAAGCCCCAAACTCACCGGAGCGGCGCGTTGCCCTCGTGATTGGCAACTCTGCCTATTCCGTAAAGGGCCGTCCGCTCAAGAACCCCGTCAACGACGCTCGGGCGATGGCTCAAGTGCTTGAGGATCTCGGCTTCGAGGTGATCTCGAAGCTGAATGCGAAACAGGTGGAAATGGATCGGGCCATCGAAGGTTTCGCCAAGCGCCTGGGACCAGGTTCGGTGGGAGTATTTTTTTACGCGGGACACGGCGTGCAGATCGAAGGCCTGAATTACCTGTTGCCCATCGACTACGATGAGCGCGGGCTCGACAAATCCAATGTGAAAAGGGCCTCCATTGAAGTCAGTGACTACGTCCTGAGGCCGATGGAACAATCCCGGGCCAGGCTCAGCCTTGTCATCATTGACGCTTGCCGCGACAACCCCTTTCTGGCTACCCAAGGGCGGTCCGCTTCACGGGGACTGGCATTCATGGAGCCCGCGCGCGGATCGGCTATTCTGTTTGCGGCCAAGGCGGGCCAGCAGGCCGATGACAATCAAAGGGAAGAAAACGGGATCTTTACCAAGCACCTTGTCGAGGCACTTGGCGAAACTGGTTTGAGCCTCGTCGATGTTGCCGAAGTGGTAAAGGAGCGAGTCTTTGAGGCGACTCAGCACCAGCAGCAACCGTCGTTCTACAACGAGACCATCGGTTCATTCATATTTCGGCCCGGAGATCGACGAGTTGATTTGAACATCCCACGGAGCGCGGACTCGCCTCAAATCAGTCAATTGACGGCCGACCGTGTTGAGGTTGAGCCGAATCAATCGGTGACGCTATCGGTTTCCGCCTCGGATCCCAACGCCGATCCACTTCAATACGCTTGGGCGGCAACGGCCGGGCGAATTGAGGGACGAGGTGCGACGGCTGTATTTTCCCCTGGACCTGCATTCGCTCTCCAGGGAGCATCAGCGGTAACGGTAACCGTGACCGCGCGGAACAGCCGGGGCCTGGAGGCGCGCAGGGACCTGATAGTCCGCTTGAAGCCGCCGGCACCCGCCGCGCCTGGCGCCGTGCTGGTACGGGCCATCCCGGTTGGTCCCAACACGGAGGTTTGGCTTGACGCCGGTGCGCCCGGCGGCCGTTCTGGAGCCGGGGTCATTGAGGCGGAACTTGAATCGGTGAGTGGAGTCTGGCAGGTGATTCGTGTTCAAGGGACCTTTCCGGGCGTGCAAATTGACGTGCTCGGTGAGTGCGAAAACTGCAATCTAGTAGGCATCGTGGAGAGCCCCAGTGCGAGTAACGGCTTTCTTCGCGCCCGGCTCAGAATACGAGCAATCAATCCGAAGCAAGCGATGAAGGTGCGGCTGCGGTATCAGCCGCCGGTGAATCCAAGAAAGAGATGAGGTGAGTGATGAGCGTTCGTACATTTTATTTCGCAAGTTGGATTTTGATGCTGATCGCCGGCATAGCCGCCGCTCAGGATAATCTTCTGGTCTTGCTGGCTCCGGCGTCCGGGGGCGCCGATTCCTGCGCTTCCGACCGCGATCCGCGCGTTGTGACCATCAAAGACTACAAGATCGCCGGCAAGGGGGAGGTTCGCCTTGCTGGAGATCAGTTTGCCGGAGCTTCCTCCGTTTCCAGAGATCAGTTTAATCGCATGCGCAAGGCACGCATCCGCGAGCTTACGGAAATTGAAGTTGACAATGGAACCATCTACGTTACCGCTGGTGATGGTCAAAAGATAATCTCGATCCCCGATGTGGAACCAGGACGCGGGCAGTCCATTTCCATGGGTCAATACGCCTCCATGACCCTGGAAGGGGAAAGCCAGTCGGGACGAACGAAACAGAAGCAAGTCATCCCGGTCAACTCGATTTGGCGGATGTTCATTCTCACCCCGTCCCTAACCACCGAAGAAGCTCTCTTCCGGCACGCCCAGCAGGAAGCCAGCGTCGGCCAATGGACTTTCTATCTCGGCAAGGTTACCAGCCACAGGATGAATGAAGCCGGCGAGGGACTCGCCAAAGCTACAACCACTTGCATTGAACGCGCGATGGACCGTTTCAGGGCCGGCAAGTTCAGCTCTATCACCGAAGCCACAGAGATGGCGCAGAAGTTGGTCGCCATGACCGGAGGCACGGGACCGGCGGCGGAGCGTCTCGCCGCCATCCGGAAAGAGGAACAGGATGTCAGGGACAGAATCCGCGATGGGATGCAACTTCGGAGGGAGAACAAGTGGGACGACGCCTTGCTCGCTTGGGAGCCTCTCTCCAAGTATTTGAAGGATCCGGGTCTGACAGATTTTGCACAGGCTCACGCGGAAAGCCTCATGAAAAGCCATGACGCCCATGTGGATGCCGGTGACGCGGCGCTGAAGTCGGGAGAGTCGGGGCGAGGTCTGCTTTACGAGCCTGACAGGGAGATGCCCCTTCGAAACGCGTTGAAGGAGTATGATATCGCCCTGACGCGCCGGCCGGATTCCCCTGTCGCCCGCAACCGCCGCAGGGACGTGCTCATCAATCTCGCGTTGATCGACGCCAGGCGCTCGCGCAACAACAAGAAGCCCGAGGATGCGCACAGCCTTTTAGTCAAGGCGCGCGAGGACCACGGGGACGATCCTCGGATCGCCGAGGAACTGCGGGAAGCAAACTGCGAGTTCGGAACCCAGTTGTTCGAGCAGGCGCGCGCCATGGTGACGATAGCCCAGGCAGCGCCGGCGAAACCCTCGGCTCCAAAACCGGTTGCCGCCCCGAAGGGCCCCGCGTCCAAGAAGGGGGCGCCCTCAAAGGAACCAGGGATAGAAGCGGCGCCCGCGCCTTCGACCACCTACAAGGTCCGCGGAATTCAAACCACGGCTGAGAAGCAGCCTTTCGTCCATGCGCGTGAAAAACTCACCAAGGGCATGGAACTGTGCCCGAGTGAGGATAAAGTCGAGCTTCTTGCCGGGGTCAACAAGGCGCTCGCCGATTATCACGTCGCCCAGGCGAAAAAGGCGACGCTCCGGAAGCTCACCGCGACAGCCCTTCTCCATTTGAAGGCGGCTCAGGCCTATCAGCCAGAAAGGTCGGACCTGGAGGGCCTTCTCGCCGAAGCCCGGGAACCGGTGCAACTGCGCTCCCAGATACAGACTGGAGTGGTGATCACAAGCCTCAGCCGCGAATGCGCGGACATCGCCAGGCAGATGGCCGGAGCTGTCGAATCGGCCCTTGTTGGAGGCGGAACCGCAAACATCCAGTTGTTGGCGCACGACCAGGCCCAGGGCATGCTCCAGAAAATGAGGAGCGGGGCAGCCGGAGCCTCCACAACAAACAATGCGATTGTGTCGGGCCAAATCGCAACCTGTACGGTCAACGCTACAAACCAACGGCGCCCGGTGATGTCGAAGCTGCAGTTTGAAAACAGCAGTTACGAGCCGGCGCAGGAAGCAAAGAGGCAGGCCGAACACCAATACGATGAGTGCAAGAGAGCGAATGGGGAACAGGCGTGTCAGCAGGTAAGGAACTACCGCGATGAGGTGAGAAGGCGGTCCGACGCTGTGCCGCGTTTCCTGTTAAGAGACTATTCCTATGAGGAGCAAACGTTCACGGCCGCTGGTCAAATGCGCCTCACTCTCCAGATCGATGACAGCATCCTGCGCGGCACGCGAACCGTTGGGGAAGCTTCGGGCACGGTGAACGAGAGCTGCGTGGCCAGGAGAGGCGTTCAGCCGAATGACTGGGGGCAGAACAGCGCCGCCCCAGCATCAACGGCGCCGGGCTTTCGCGGGTTCCTCCAGGGCCTTGCGCAGGGAATGACCGCGCAAAGAAGGATTCCCGAGAATGTGGAATGCCCGCCGGTGGAAAAGGAGGCAAAGCTGCTGCAAATGGCCGAACAGGTCAGGGAGCAAGCCCAGCGCCAAGCCGCGGCGGCAATCCACGACGTGGCCAAGAGCTACCTGGAGCTGGCAAAGCGCGCCTCCGATCATGACCTGGCCCTGGAGAATTACATTACGTTCGCTCTTCTGACCGCCGACAAGACGGGGCAAGGGTATCAGCAAGCGGCGGCGGCCATTCACAGCCGCGATGCGGACCTCAAGCCGGAGACAGCGCTTCAGTGATTCAAGTCACACTCAAGGAGGTGTTTACACAATGAGACATATCGTAATTGTTTCTTGCATTCTGTGGAGTTGTGCCTCATCGTCACAAGCTTTGGCCCAAAAGTGCAAACCCCATGCTTCGGAGACCGACAAGTTATCGAAAGAGAAATATGATATCTGGGCTAATGTCCTCTCCTCCAAAGGGGGTGTGCTGAGCACCTCCAACTCAACCATCGGGGGCTACGCATGGAGGCGGGGACATCGGAACTATATAGTCCTCAGTTTCCAGAAGCGCGAAGCGTCGGCTGTTAATGCATCCTTTGAGTCCGCAATTCGTGGGGCTGTCGGTCAACGATTCTATTTCGGCTTCAAGAATGGTGATCCTTTGAAGTTTGAGATGACGGAAGTTGAGAACGACGCAGGTGTTTCGCAAGGCCTCTTTTCTGCCACCGGAGTAACTACCGTGTGGTTCCGTGCCGTTGTCTCCGACAGGGCACTGGCGTTGCTTCGAGAAGCATTGACATCACGGCAGATCGATGCTGTCCGAATTGAGCTGGCAGGCGACGCGCGAATCGAGGCATCCGTTGACGACAAGCACGGCAAGAAGATGATGGGAGCGTTTTCATGCTTTTATCAATCACTGGACAAGATGGGGATTGATCTTTCTGCTGCCGTTGATCCCCCAAGCCCGCTTGGGCAGTCGGCATCAACAGGTGAATCCAAGCCGCGGAGACCTGCAACTGAAATAACGATTGATCAAGTCATTCAGATGGTCACGGCGAAACTGTCTGATGACCTAATCATCACCACTATACAGAACTCGACTTCGAACTTCGAACTCACTCCGGAGGTCTTGGTGAAGCTGAAGACGGCCGGCGTAAGTGACCGGGTGATACGTGCCATTATTCGGTAAAGTATGCGAGTTCTTGCCGTCCAACGGGCGGCCTGAGTAGGCAAGGAACGCGTGCCAGATGAAGCCATGGTGAGAGTTAATACACTACGCGATCTCACGTCCGGCCTGGCTTGGCGGCCCAGTGCCAGCGAGGCCGTGGCTTAGCCCGCTCAGGAGATACTCCGAAAAATTATTGCATGCCCTATTTTTATGGAGAAAAGGAGATATTCAGTATGCGCCACATCCCTCTGCTTATCTTTAGTTTGAACTACTGCGGCTCATTGGGCGCTCAACACGCCGCAACCTACGACTACCGCGTGCTGGCCACCTCGCGGACCAGCACGATGGAAAAAGAGATGAACGAGGCGGCCGACGCCGGATACATGTTCGGAGACCTCATAGGAGGCGAGGAGGTGCTCATCATCATGATCAAGACAACGGGGGCCGAGCAGGCTGCAAGGAGAAGATACAAGTTCTTGGCCACCTCACGCACTGGCACCATGGAGAGAGAACTGCAGCAGGCGGGTGACGAAGGGTTCGAATACCGTAGCATCACCGTCTACAAGAAAGAGGTGGCCGTAGTTCGTGTCCTTTCGGCAAGCCTGCGCAGTTCGCCCTCAGTTCAGAAGCAGTAACCTTGCGCCACCCAATAATGCCAGTCGGCGATGGCCTCCGCGGTGGAATCGTCGGCGTTCATGGCAATCAGTTGAGACAAGGGAACTGCCATAGTTCGGCCGTGCCAGACGATCAACACGAGCATGTCGGTGGTGCAGGCATCTTCAGGCGCCATGCGCTGGACTTCGACGGTTTCCCCTTTCCTGAGCGGCGAAACGAGTTTGGCAACGATGCACTTGGCCTGAAAAGGGAAGCGGATTTTGTCATCGAGGTAGCAATGCCATCCCATGACCTGCTCTTCCGGCCCATTCGCGTCCACGATGGCTTCGTTGTGGATCCGGTCCTCCCGGACAGGGTCTTTCCTGGGTTTCTTCACGACTTTGCTACTCGGATTCGGCGCGACGGCCTGCAACCGATCCGCAGCCGATGGGCCATGCGGGATTCATCATACTTCAACCCGCGTCAGCCTCTCGCGGTAATTCCACGGCATCCACTCCGCCGGGTCGGCCGCCAGTTCCCGGGCATGACGCTGGAGCTCGATCAAGTAGTGGAACGAGTTGGCATCGCATAACTGGCAGGTGTGAATCAGGCTCATGAACAAGTCTCCCACCTGTGCCCCGTTCAGCGTCCGGTAGAACAACGCATTCTTGCGGTGCAGCACGGCCCTCTTCAATGCCCTTTCCACGATGTTGTTGTCTACGGGCGCCCCCGCTACACGGAGGAACGCCGTCAACGCACGCCAATGTCTCCGCAGGTAGGTGATCGCCTTGCCGAGACCGGAGTTC
>Ga0187893_10007457_pt1 | contig 17904 bp, 19 predicted proteins | sample MA1701074metaG_FD_139574 | JGI IMG/M metagenome (GOLD analysis project Ga0187893, IMG submission 139574) | White microbial mat communities from a basaltic lava cave in the Kipuka Kanohina Cave System on the Island of Hawaii, USA - MA170107-4 metaG ... | reverse complement strand
TTTTGAAATTTGATTTCCGGGAATTATTCCGTAAAATTTTATTTTATCGTTCAGATATTTATCGGAAAAATTATTCAGCGTTAAAGTATAATTCTGCGATAAAGGACATTCAGGATCGAGAAAAATAAAAACGGAAGCTTTATTTTTCTTGATAAAACCGATCGAAACCGGTTCATCATTATATGACTTCAATTGGATGGATTCCCACTGCATTTCATTCCGGCAGGAACATGCAAGCAGAACCATCCATACCATCATGCAACGAACCATTTCACAAAAATACCTATATGAATTGGTTACTTTTGTGGTTGCAATAATTGCCCTGCACTAAAAAAAATTTAACATGAGATTTAGCCCAACGGCTTTAATTTTTTTTATTCTTTTTTCTGCTTCATGCAGTAAGAAGAAGGACACTATCCAGGGTGGTTATGTGGATGTCACGCTTTATTCATCAGACCCAAGCTTCTTCCCCCTCAATACAGTCAATGGGTGGACGTATTACGATAACGGAAGCAGCTCGGGGCTGAAAGGGCTGATAATTTTCAGACAAACACAAGATGAATTTGCAGCTTACGACCGCGCCTGTACATACGATCCCACCGCTTCGTGTGCATTGCTTGAAGTTGAAAGCTCAGGATTAACCGCTGTGGACAGCTGCTGCGGATCACGGTTCCAGATTACAGATGGTGTTGTACTAAAAGGACCTGCCGCGCAAATGCTGATTCAATACCGCACCTCTTTTGATGGCAGTGTGCTGCATATTTTCAACTGACTTTCTTTCCCATATAAATTTTCGCAGCCACATTTTCGCTCACTGATTTGGGCAGCAACGAAGTCATCTTGGATGAAATCCAGTTGACAAATCCGGGAATAATTTCGGCTTTTCCGGCAAGCATTCCTTTGATTGCAATGAATGCAACATCTTCGGGTTTCATGTTGAACTTTTCTGCTGTTGCTTTCAGTGCATCCATTTTGGCGCGGTTCATAAAATCAGTATCCGTAGTGCCTGGGCTGAGGCAGGATACAGAAATGTTTGAATTTTTCAACTCCATTCTCAATGCACGAGTGAACATGATGACAAATGCCTTGGATGCTGCATAAGTGCTCATCGTAGGAATCGCCTGGTATGCCGATGTGCTTGCAACATTCAGAATAAATGCTTTGGATTGTTTATGCAACAGGGGGAGCAAATGATGAATCAATTTCAGTTTTGCATGCAGATTCAACTGCAGCATGTTGAACTGTTCATTGATATCCGATTTTTCAAATTTACTCCATATTGTGTATCCCGCATTATTTACGAGGACCGAAACAGGGTAATTATTTTCTATAATCCATCTGAAAATTTTTTCAGGTGCATCGGGCTGTGATAAATCAGCGGCAAGATAATGACATGTTGCACTGTATTTCGACTGAATTTCATCACTGACTTCTTTCAATAAATTTTCGGAACGGGCTACGAGCAATACATTGTACATACGGCTTGCCAGCTCGTGAGCAATGGCTTTGCCGATTCCTTTGGAAGCTCCGGTGATGAGTGCGTAGGACATATAAATCTGTTTATCGCCCAAAAATATACCATGCTGCCTTCATATTTTAAATAGAGCATTTTATATTTGTTAAATAATTTTAAAATGCCATGAAAATAAAAATCAACATTCAAATTTTGCTTATTTCAGTTTTTGCAATCTTTATAACCAATTGCTGGTCACAATCCAATCAAAAAACAAAAAGGATATTTCCTTTTTCTATCCTGAAATGACCTTTTTTGCAAAGCCATATCCATTCATAAATCCATTCGTGGCTGACAAAACCACCAAAATTCCTTTTGCCTTTTATGTTGACAATTTCAGGATTCCATCTTTCCTGAATTAATTATTCTATGCTGAATTCTTTCATTTCTACGCTAATTCAGGTGCATTTTAGTTTGAACTTAAGCCGTAATTTCCTTTTACTATGAGCATTTAAAGCACCGTATTATTTTGCTTCTTTTACTCATTTAGGAATGATACTTGTCATCTCCCGACTGATAGTGGATTCGGTTTTACCGGTAATGCATGCAATTTTTTTTTGCTTTCTTCCTGCTTTATAGAGGGCTTCAATTTGATACCTTTGTTTTGGCTGAGTTGATGGTAATGTTTGTACATAGCAATTCAAAGATTACTCTTCTCTGCCATTTTCAGAAAAAATTTTTCTCTAAAAAAAATTTTTCTGAAAATATTAATCTTTTAAATTGCACTAATAAATTGAACATAGCAAAGAATATCAAATGCTAAAAGAAATATATCGCCTGGCCAAAAAACCAATTAGTGCACTGATATATTCAAGATGCGGAAAAGTATTTTGCATTGGCAGAAACAAGACCGGTACTACAAGTATGGCAAAGTTATTTAAAGAAACAGGGCTATCTGTCGGACCACAGCGTCCTGCTGAATTATTAGTTAAGGAATGGGCAAAGAATAATTTCAATGGAATAATTAAGTATGTGAAATATAGTGGTGTCGCTTTTCAGGATGTTCCATTCAGTCTTCCCGGTACATTTAAAATCCTTGATAAGGAATTTCCGGATAGTAAATTCATACTGACCATTCGGGATTCTCCGGAACAATGGTATAATTCTCTGACGACATTTCATTCAAAATTGTTTGGAAATGGAAATTTACCAACCAAATCAGATTTACAAAAGGCACGATACGTTTATACCGGATGGATGTGGGAAATGAACAGGTTAATATACAATACACCTGAAGATGATATTTATAATAAAACTATATTAATTAAGCACTATAATGATTACAATAATTCTGTTATAGAATATTTCAAGAATATGCCAGAAAAATTATTGGTTGTAAATTTAAAAGAAGCTGATGCTCTAAAAAATATAGGTAGTTTTCTTAATCTTAATAGCCTTCCTGAAAAAATTCCCTGGGAAAACAGAGCTTAATCTCAAATTTTTCATACGAGAAATTTCCGGAGTTCAATATTTGAATGTTTGCGAGGTTTTTAAAAGTCTAAATCAAAAATTTGAAATCTGAAAACATTTCGAACATAAATTCGGGTGTAAAGACAACACCTACGCAATTATTTTTTGAAAACGCTCATTAAAACCCATCACACCTGCCTGCCGCAACCCAAGCATATACAACGGCAGGCAAGGCATGAAATTTCGAATCCGCCACAGGCGGACAAAATGTGATCCCGGCTGATCCGCGTTCCGTAAACTCATTTCAAATCGGGATAATTATCTTTTCAAGATACTTATCAGACATTTCATTTAGCAAAAACCCCGATAAACCGCAAATAACAATCTTTATGGATGTTTTTATAATTCATCACACGAAGTACTTTGGTTTGAAACGGAACGGCAGAAAAAATTCTTTCCTTAAAAGCTTTTGCATCATATTGGCGTGAAAAATGCTAGCGCGAATCACAATAATGAATTTCAGCTTCCGCATCATGCGAAATATCGGGAGCATGATTTTTCAGAAAATTCAGAACCGGGTCGAGATTCAATGCATATTCTGATGAAAGGTATAATGGAAGGATGATGCACTGTCCTCCCTTTTTCAAAATCCTGAATGCCTCGCGGATAAACTGCCGGTCGCTGTTGCCCTCGAAATGCTCAAACGAACAATGAAGGGTTATTCCCTCAATGCTATCATCTGCCAAAGGAAGCGATGCCGCATTTCCTCCGATTGTAAATGCGTCATTGTATTTCGAAAAAATAATATCCTGACGGTAGGATTCCCTGATTCCATTATGATATGATAAAATCCGGCTGAAAGGCGAATTTCCGGCTCCGATGTCAATATACTTTCCGGTTTTAACGGGTTTCATAAGGCAAATGGAAATAAAATGTTCCAATGCTTTTTCTCTGAATTCGCTGCTGTAATTTTTATGATGATAATAGCCGGTCGGATAAACGACCGTTTGCAGATATTTTTCAAACTGCAGCTCATCAATCCAGTACTCCAGACATGGAACTCCTGCTTCGTTCAACTTTTTTACGATTCCGGAATCCAATTCCGGATTCATTTCCTGCTCCAACCGTATATGTCCGGATTTTACCTTTTTGCCACTCAATTCTTTTTTAATAAATGGATTCCATTTCAGCGTCCGGTGAAGAACCCAATAAACGAAGTTGTAAAAGGGCTTTAAAATTTTTCTCAAAAAATTAATCACATAAAAACAGATTTAAAATTTTTTATCTGGCTCAATTCAAACCTACGCAATTTTGAAGATTGCTTAAAAGGTGATTCCATTATCTTTGCTGCATGATTCCCATCCAAAACACCCTTGTATCAAACGAACTGATTGAAAAAAAATTCGTTTGTGATTTGCAGCGCTGCAAAGGTGCCTGCTGTGTGCAGGGCGAATCGGGCGCACCGCTTGAAGAAGAAGAGCTTGAAATAATCGAAAAAATTTATCCTTATTTAAATCCATATCTCACAGCTGAGGGTATTCAGGCAATTGAACAGAAAGGATTGTACGAAATGGATGCAGATGGCGATTGGGTTACCCCCCTCATTGGCGATAAAGGTGCATGCGCTTATACAATATATGAAAAAGGAATTGCGCAATGCGGAATTGAAAAAGCATTCAAAGACGGAAAAACTGATTTTCAGAAACCCGTTTCATGTCATCTTTATCCGGTGCGCGTTGCGAAATACAAAAATTATGATGCGGTCAATTATCATAAATGGGAAATCTGCACACCCGCCTGTTCGTTCGGAAAACAAATGAAGGTTCCGGTTTTTCAGTTTGTGAAAAATGCGCTCATCCGGAAATTCGGAAAAGAATGGTTCGGTGAGCTGGAAAATTTTGCTTCCGCAAAAGACAGGAAAAAAAATATTCCTGTTGAAAAGTTTTCATAACAATTTCCTTAAAAAAAAATTTCGTTTTGAAACCATGAGTTGATGCGGGTTTCAGCATGTTATCATTCTTAATAGTCATTAATAAATCATTTTCAAATTAAAAATGAAAAATAATTTTTCAACTCAAACTTTGTTGATAAAAACAACTCAATGTTCAAAAAAAATCTTTGCATTGTATTGTACTTTTATTCAGTTTTGTACGCGAATCAGATGAGAGCTTTTAAGGAAGTGCAATTCTGATTCTCCAACTGAACAGATTAAGGAAAAAATTAAAAGCTGGTGACGACCAGCCGGAATTTTATCCCTCTTGACGAAGTAAATTTTAAGTGTAACCACCTAAACCGATATTGAAAATGGAAATTTTATTACAAGAAAACAAAGAACGATTCGTACTGCTGCCCATCAAATATCCCAAAGTATGGGAGATGTACAAAACCCATGAAGCCGGTTTCTGGACTGCCGAAGAAATTGATTTGCATCCCGACCTCAAAGATTGGGAACGGCTCAATGATGACGAGCGCCATTTCATCAAGCATGTGCTTGCTTTTTTTGCAGCGAGCGATGGCATTGTAAACGAAAACCTCGCAGTGAATTTCATGCACGAAGTTCAGTTGCCCGAAGCGCGTTGTTTTTACGGTTTTCAGATTATGATTGAAAACATCCACTCCGAAACCTATGCCTTATTAATAGACACCTATATAAAAGATCCGAAGGAGAAACAATATTTATTCAATGCCATCGAAACGGTGGATTGCGTAAAGAAAAAAGCAAACTGGGCATTGCGCTGGATTCAGAACGGCAGCTTTGCCGAGCGGCTGGTTGCATTTGCCGCTGTCGAAGGAATATTTTTCAGCGGAAGTTTTTGCTCCATCTTCTGGCTCAAAAAGCGCGGACTGATGCCGGGACTCAGTTTTTCAAATGAACTTATCTCTCGTGATGAAGGGCTGCATTGCGATTTCGCATGCTTATTATATGGCATGTTGAAGAAAAAACTTTCCAAAGACCAGGTCATTGAAATTATTACGGATGCTGTAAAATGCGAACACGAATTTGTGACGGATGCGTTACCAGTTTCCCTTATCGGAATGAATGCAAAGCTCATGTGCCAGTACATTGAGTTTGTTGCCGACCGCCTGCTGGTTGCGCTCGGTTATCCGAAAATATACAACTCCGCCAATCCTTTTGATTTCATGGAAATGATTTCATTGCAGGGCAAAACCAACTTCTTCGAAAAGCGGGTTTCCGAATACAAAAAATCAGGAGTCAACACAAAACAGGAAGAGCAGATGTTTAAGCTGGATGAAGATTTTTAAGTGGAAGCAACGGAAAATCAAATATTGAACTTTTAATAATTACAACCATAAACTTTAAACCTCAAACCTTAAACAATTTTCTATGTACGTAATCAAAAGAGACGGAAAACAGGAAAGCGTAAAATTCGACAAAATCACTGCGCGCATACAGAAACTGTGTTATGGACTGAGCAGCCATGTTCAGCCGATTCTTGTAGCGCAAAAAGTAATTGAGGGGGTTTACGATGGAGTAACTACCAGCGAGCTGGATAACCTTGCTGCTGAAATTGCCGCTTCACTCACGGTGCGCCATCCTGATTTTGCTTTGCTTGCTTCACGCATAGCAGTAAGCAACCTGCACAAGAACACGAAGAAAAGCTTTTCGGAAACGATGCGCGACTTATATGACTATACGGATAAAAAAACAGGCAAACGCGCATCACTCATTGCAGAAGATGTTTTCCAGATAATAGAAGAACATGCCGACCTGCTCGATTCCACCATCATTTACGACCGCGATTTCGGATATGATTATTTCGGATTTAAAACTTTGGAAAAATCATACTTATTAAAAATTGACGGCAAAGTTGTGGAGCGCCCGCAGCACATGCTCATGCGCGTGGCAGTAGGAATTCATAAGGAAAATATAGAAGCAGCCATTGAAACCTACACGCTCATGAGCGAGCGTTGGTTTACTCATGCAACACCCACTTTGTTTAATGCAGGAACACCCAAGCCGCAATTATCATCCTGTTTTCTGCTGACGATGAAAGATGACAGCATTGATGGCATTTATGAAACGCTTCATCAGTGCGCCAAGATTTCACAGAGCGCTGGCGGCATCGGTTTGAGCATTCACAACATCCGCGCAACCGGCTCCTACATCCGCGGCACCAACGGAACATCTAATGGAATTATTCCCATGCTACGTGTTTTCAATGACACTGCCCGGTATGTTGACCAGGGGGGAGGAAAACGCAAAGGTTCTTTCGCCATTTACATCGAACCGTGGCACAGCGACATTTTTGAATTTCTCGATTTGAAAAAAAATCATGGAAAGGAAGAAATCCGCGCCCGTGATTTGTTTTATGCTCTCTGGATTCCGGATTTGTTCATGAAACGGGTGGAAGAAGAAGGCGAGTGGAGCTTGTTCTGTCCCAACGAAGCTCCCGGACTTTCCGATTCGTATGGTTCCGCATTTGAAATTCTTTATACCAAATACGAAGAGGAAGGACGCGCCCGCAAAACAATTCCGGCACGCGAACTGTGGAGCGCTATCCTCGATTCGCAGATTGAAACCGGAACGCCTTACATGTTGTTCAAAGATGCATGTAATGAAAAATCGAATCAGAAGAATCTCGGCACCATCAAAAGTTCCAACCTCTGCACCGAAATTCTTGAATACACATCACCCGATGAAATTGCCGTTTGCAATCTTGCTTCCATTGCATTGCCGCGGTTTATTGAAAACGGAAAATTCGACCATGACAAGCTTTTCAATATTACCTACGTCATCACCAAAAACCTGAACCGGATTATTGATATCAATTATTATCCTGTGCAGGAAGCGAAAAATTCCAACCTGCGCCACCGCCCCATCGGAATCGGAATACAGGGACTGGCAGATGCTTTCATCTTGATGCGCTTTCCATTCGATTCGGAGGAAGCGCGTGCATTGAACCGTGAAGTTTTTGAAACCATTTATTATGCTGCCCTCACAGCTTCGAAAGACCTTGCCAAAGAACATGGACCTTATTCATCTTATGAAGGTTCCCCTGTTTCCAAAGGAGTTTTCCAGTTCGATATGTGGAATGTTAAACCCACCAATCGCTGGGAATGGGATGTACTGCGTGAGGAAGTGAAAAAATATGGCGTCCGAAATTCTTTGCTGCTTGCCCCCATGCCCACCGCATCCACTTCGCAGATTCTCGGAAACAATGAATGTTTTGAACCTTATACATCCAACATTTACACAAGGCGGGTGTTGTCGGGCGAATACGTCATCGTGAACAAGCATCTTCTAAAAGACCTTGTAGAGTTAAAGCTCTGGAACAATGAAATGAAAAACCGTATCATAGCAGCAAACGGTTCTATTCAGGATATTGACGAAATTCCGGATGATATTAAAGCATTGTACCGCACTGTTTGGGAAATAAAACAGCGAAGCATTATTGACATGGCTGCCGACCGCGGGGCTTACATTGACCAGAGCCAGTCGCTGAATTTATTCATTCAAGACCCGAATTTCGCCAAGCTCTCCTCCATGCACTTTTATTCCTGGAAAAAAGGATTGAAAACCGGAATGTATTACCTGAGAACGAAATCTGCTGCCGATGCAATCAAATTTACTGTTGATGGACACAGCAATCACGACATTGTGAATAAGCATGAAGAAGAGGTTTATGAACCGAAAAAAGAACAGGTGATGGAAGAAATCAGTTGTTCAATTGACAACCAGGATGACTGCCTTGCCTGCGGAAGCTGACGGCAAAATAGAATCACATGAATAATTAAAGAATTTTGTTTGAGCTGAATTTAACCAAATGACAATTCCCCGGATGAGTAAAATCGTTTCGGGGATTTTTTTTTAATTTGAAATCTAAATTCCCCGAAATATGAAAAACAAAATGTTCACACTGCTTGCTGCAATATTCCTTTCAGGAAATCTTTCAGCGCAGGATAAAAAAATCAAAGAAGATTTGGTTCCTGAATCCGTCATTAAAGAATTCAGGACGAAATACAAGAAGCTTGAAATTAAAGCATGGTATGAAGATGACTCTGGATATTCCGCCCAGTTTCAGAAAGGAGAAACCAAACCGCGCGCTTATTTTAAAAATGACGGGACCTGGATTCGAACCACAATTAAAATCAAAGAAGAAGGCGTGAGTTCAGCCGTCAAAAAATCCATCAAAAACACCGAATGGAAAGACTGGAAGATTACAGAAAGCTATAAAGTGGAAACACCCGAATTCAAAAAGCTGTTCGAGCTACACATGAAAAAAGGAAGTGATAAAAAAGTGCTGCTGTTTGACCCAACGGGGAAAGCAATGGATATAAAATGATTGAGGTGAAACAAATTTCAGAATTCTTCGAACGCGATCTTCAAAAGCTAAAGGAAGAAATTTCATTATATGAAAATGAAAGTGATATCTGGCAAGTAAAAAATAGAATTAATAATTCAGCGGGAAATCTATGCCTGCATATTTGCGGCAACCTTCAGCATTTTATAGGCGCAATTCTCGGAAATTCAGGATATGTTCGTCATCGGGATAATGAGTTCGGATTGAAAAACATTCAGAGATTGAAGTTAATCTCTGAAATTGATACAACCATTTCCGCGGTTAAATCAACTCTTGAAAAGATGAGCCCCGCAGATTTTGAAAAGGAATATCCTGCCGAAGTAATGAACCGGAAGTGGCGGACAGACCAGTTCCTGATTCATCTGCTGACACACTTAAATTATCATCTTGGACAGGTGAATTACCACAGAAGGTTGATATGACAAAAAAAGCGATGACAACTCATCGCTTCAAGCTCCCCCTAAAGATACAGTTCTCGAACCAATTCAAGCAGGTCTTGGGCAAAATTTATTAATTGAAGCCGTTCTTTTCAGGCGTGTTCAGCATATCGAAAAAAGAACTTCAAGTAAGGAATGATAATTATTGTACTGCTTCCTATTTTTTACCGCTTCTGATGAAACGGCATCATCCTTCAATTCTTCTTTTCTTTTGAGAAGCCAGCAGAAAATAATTCTGCCAATTAAGCGAATGGAAAACTGAACCCTGTCTTCATCTGTACCGAATGGATTACTTCTCTTATTAAATTGTGCAACTAATTTTTCAAAAGCATCTTAAATTTCATTGCAGAAGTTGCAGTTGATGATTGAAATATCAATCGCATCCCACAGGGCTTTCCATTAATCAGTGGGCTCAACAAAAAGTGTGTTTACCTTTCCGGCAACAGCACGGAGAATGAAATCATAAGTTTTGCAGTGGGGTTGATTGCTGCTGTGCCGGAGGCAACAAACTTTCCCAATTTACTTTTTCTTGCAAACTGTTCAATCAATACGCTGCTCAGTTCATCGTAATGAAGTTTGGTTTTATTTGCTACAAGATGTTTTATACTCGCCATTATTTTTCAAATAATTTAAGATATTCATCAAAAACAAAAATCCGGTTGCGTTTATAGCCGGTTTTTTCACTGAGTATTTTCAATTTTTCAAATTCATTAATCAGCCGGTGCGCTGTGGTGATATTTACATCCAGCACCTTTGCCGTTTCAATGGTATCTGTAATGGGCTTTGAATAAAGAAATCTGATGAATTGCAAACCAAGCGGCAAACGCTTGCCGAGCTTCGCCAGCTTTTTCTCCTCTGTTTCTTTCCGAAGCTTAACAGCGTTGTTAAACGTTTGAATAGAACTTTCAGCCGTTTCCTTTACTCCTGCTAAAAAGAAAGTAAGCCATTGTTTCATGTTGCTTTGCGAACGCACAAGAGAAAGGTTATCGTAATAGTGACTGCGGTTTCGTTCAAAGAAATCGGAGAGGTAAAGTGCCGGTTTAATTAAAATCTTATTGCTGACGAGATAAAGTGTAATCAGCAGCCTTCCTAATCTTCCGTTGCCATCGAGGAATGGGTGAATGCTTTCAAACTGGTAATGTGCAATTCCTATGCGAATAAGGGGGGGTGTTTGAAGCTCATCGTTGTTCAGGAATTTCTCCAGGTCACTCATCAGTTCCGGCACTAATGAATGATGCGGTGGAATGTAAACCGCGTCTTTAAGGGTAGCTCCGCCAATCCAGTTTTGTGAAGTGCGAAACTCACCGGGCATTTTATTTTTTCCTCTAACTCCCTGCATCAATTTTTTATGCGCATTCCGAAGCAACCGGTTACTTACCGGAAACTTATCCAGCTCTGTAATTGCCCAGTTCATCGCATTGATATAATTATGCACTTCCTGCCAGTCGTTTCTTTTTTCCGGGTCAATGTATTCTTCATTTTGAAGCGCCTCTTCCATAGTGGTTTGTGTTCCCTCAATCTTGCTGCTCTTGGCAGCTTCTTTTGCGATGTGCATTTTTATAAAAAAGTCCACATCGGGAATGAGCAGAGATAACGAGTTAAGCTCACCGAGAGCACGCGAGGCATCATTTAGCAGGCGGTTTATCCGGGCATCGTTTATAAACCATTCATGGTTTACGGGTTCGGGGGTAAAGCTGGAATATCCGTATTGCCTGGTTTGACGACCCGCTTTGTAACGATTTATATCCATTTAAAGGGTTTGCTCTTGCTGCAAATATAGAATTTTATATTTGCAGGAGAGTTGTTTTCTGCAAATACAAGAATGTGTATTTGAAGATGAGGACATGCGGAAAAGATTATCCCTTAGTAAAGGCAAACTCCTTTACTTAAACTATAAATAATCATAGTTTAGCCAAATCCGTTTATCAAAATTATGGCTTGCCATAGTTTGAGAACCGAACTTTTCCTTCGCTCATATACTTCTTCGCTTTTCAGATTCTCTTCAATTTCAATATCTTCACCGTATATCTCGTAAAGAATGCGGATGTAATTTTCATAAGGGGAATAAGACAAGTTGCCAAACTTGCTTAGTCCCAAAACATCAATTACAAATCTTCTGTTCCAGTCAACATTCCAAGAACGGCTTCTTTTTAAATAAAGCAAAAAATGATTGGTTCAATATTCCCTGAAAAACCCGTGTTTGAAGGTGGAGCATATCGAACCAATAGGACTAATGAAGTGCTTGCACTCTTATACAGTAATAGCAAGGGCTTCAGCCAAAAAGCAAATGGGCAGGAAGTTATTTCTAACGACCTGCCCATTATGGCTCCCCCTCTTGGACTCGAACCAAGGACCCTTTGATTAACAGTCAAATGCTCTAACCAGCTGAGCTAAGGAGGAAAATTTTTTAGGAGCGCAAAAATAGATTTTTATTTTTAATAAATAAATCAATGATAACGGTCATTTTTTGATTTCAAAATATGGAATTTCATCATTGGAATCTTTTTCAATTTGCTCCCAGTATGCAAGGGTTACCACTCTCCCGTCAGGTGTCCGGAGAAGTCTTCCGAAAATTGCATTGGTCGCATTAAAAGCCACATCGGTAACCCCTAATGTGAATGTTTCAGGTGCGGGAGGATGAATTGGAGCAGGAGAAACATCAGCAGCGCCAATGGCAGTAACGGCACTTGCATTTGGATCGGAAGGAACAGCCGACTTGGGAACTGCTTTTGGTTGGGGACTTTTTGCAACAACAACAGTGAACCTATTAAACTCCAAAAGCTTTTTCAGAAATTCTACACGATCAGCAGGAACATTTTTTTCTACAATGGCGCACTTAATTCCATCGAGGTCTTCAAATTCATGGTTCTTGTTTATTGCCATTTTATTTGATTTTGGATTGAATAATATCAGATTAATTTACCTGCCGGCCATAAAGATGAAATCAGAAATTTTATGGATGTATTCGTAAAACGGACTGGCAATGCCGGTAAAAATAATTCCTGCCACACAAATCAACAGTGCTGCATTCGCTGAAACTCCTGCTTTCACTTTTTCAACCGGGAATTTATTTTTATCCATAAACATTGCCCTCACCACCCTGAGATAATAATAAAGTGAAATCACCATATTCAGAACTGCTACGGTGATGAGAATAAAATTTCCGGCAGAAGCTCCGCTGGTGAGCAGAAATAATTTTCCGAAAAACCCTGCCGTAGGGGGTATTCCGGCAAGTGAAAAAAGGGACAGTGTAAGAATCCATGCAAGCATCGGATTGGTTTTATGCAATCCTTTGTATTCGTCAATAGTTTCTTTTCCCGCAGCAGATGAAATAACAGACACTACACCAAATGCGCCCAGATTTGAAAAAACATAAATCAGAACAAAATATACAGCAGACGAAATTCCCAGTTGTGAATTTCCGCTGATGCCGATTAAAATAAAACCCACCTGTGCAATGGACGAAAATGCCAAAAACCGTTTCAGATTCTGCTGGCGCAATGCAAACAGATTTCCGATGGTCATGGTCGCAATCGAAGTAATAAAAATTACATGATACCAAACTTCATGCATCGGCTGAAATGCATTGTACAAGGCAGTTATAAAAACAAATACAATGGAACCTTTTGAAACAACAGAAAGAAATGAAGTAACCGCTACGGGTGAACCTTCATACACATCAGCAGTCCAAAGGTGAAAGGGAACTACGGAAAGTTTAAATGCAAATCCGGTAAAAAGCAGAATAAAAGAAAAAATCTGCAAGGGACTATTGTCAAGAAGTCCGGGCAGTTCTGCAAAGCTTATTGTGCCAGCCGAGCCGTACATCAGCGAAATGCCGAGCAAAAGAATTCCCGATGAGAATGCGGAAGACATAATCATCTTCATTGCCCCCTCCGAAGAAATTCTTTTTTCCAAATCGAAATTGCAAAGTGCTGCGAGGGGGATGGTTGCCAGTTCGAGTGATAAATAAAATATCAGGAGGTTTCCGCTTGAAATCATAAAGAACATTCCGAGCAATGCGGAAATCAACAGCATGAAAAATTCGGGAAGATGCTTATGATTCAGCAGCCAATTCTGACCCGACAGAGAAATAATAAGCACACCTAGATTAAGAATATTTTTCTGAAAAAATACGAGCTCATTGGTAAAAAACATTCCACCGAATAAGCTGCCCGCTCCATTGGCTGCGAATCCCAGAATAAAATTCACGGCAAGCAAGGAATTTATCAAAGCAAGCAAGGAACTATTTTCCATGCCCTTTCCGATTTTAATGAACAGAAGAATGAAAAGAATTGCTGTAAGCAGCAACTCGGATTTCATCAGGATAAAAAAATCTGCCATTATTATTTTAAGCTACGAATTTATGCCGCAAATTTTAGGAATTACTACGAGTTAATTTAGTGCAAATTGGTGTAATCAGTTGCAACATTTATAATTTCTTTCATAATATTTTCTGCGCCCGGTTCAATCAAATTATTCAGCCAGAAAGGAGCAATTCCGATGGCAATGATTCCGGCAACTAAAATTACTGAGGCGATTTTTTCATTCCACACTGCATCAAAATTCCCAGGCATTCCATTCTCACGATTCAGGGGACCCATGGCTACTTTGCCGATGGCTCGCAAAATGTAAACCGCTGTCACTACAATGCTCATACAGGCAATGATGGTTGCAATACGGTAAAATGCATCAGGATTCTGCCACGACCCGACAAATATGGTTGCCTCAGCAACAAATCCGCTCATTCCCGGTAATCCGAGAGAGCATAATCCTACAACAAAAAAAATAGTGCAGATAAATGGCATTGTTTTCATCAGTCCACCCATTTGTGCCACGTAACGCGTATGCGTACGTTCGTAAATCATTCCGATTACAGCAAAGAAAAGAGCTGTCATCAATCCATGAGAAACCATTTGCATGACAGCTCCCACAATGGCTGTTTTGGTGAGCATCCCGATTCCGAGCAGCACAAATCCGCAGTGGCTCACCGATGAATATGTATTGATATATTTTAAATCCTTCTGCATCATGGTTGCAAATGCTCCATATAATATGGCTATGGAGGCAAGCAGGATGATGATGTGAGAATATTCACGAGCCGCTTCCGGCATGAGATATGTTGCCACACGAAGGCATCCGTAGCCACCCAGTTTCATTGAAATTCCGGCAAGAAACATAGAACCGGCTGTGGGAGCTGACGAATGCCCGTCAGGAACCCAGGTGTGAAATGGAAAAATAGCTGTGAACACTCCGAAACCGATAAAAAGAAAAGGGAAAAAAATGTTCTGAACCGCTTCCGGAATCTTTATTTCTGATAATTTCACAATATCGAATGACTGAATTCCGGATTTGAAGTAAATGCCAAGGATTCCGACAAGCACAAGTGCCGAACCACCCATGAGCATCAGCGCAAGCTTATTGGCGCTGTATTCTTTTTTTCCGCTCCCCCAGATTCCGATCAACAGGAATTTTGGAATTACTGCTATTTCAAGAAAGAAAAACAGGGTGAATAAATCGAGTGAAATAAAAAATCCGTAAGCGCCCATGCCAAGCAAATGCAGCAGCAGATGAAATTCCTTTGTCATATTTTCAACATTCCAAGAAACCAGCACACCGGCAAACACCACGGTTGCAGTTAGCAAAATCATGGATATTGAAATTCCGTCAATACCGACAAAATATTCAATATTCAAAGGCGCAAACCAGGTGAAACGCTGCTCAAACAAAAACTGTGAAGTATTTCCTGAGCTACGTTCATTCCAGAAATTTACCAGCAGCAAAAAAGTAAAAGCAAGCTGTAATGAGGAACCAATCAATGAAATGATTTTTACATCGCTTCCTTTTCTGCCTGCAAGCAAAATCAATGCGGTGATAAGGGGGATAAGGAGGAAGATTGATAAATTCAATTTCGAAAATGTGTTATCCGGTTAAGCGCTAAATTAAAACCCAAAAATGCAAATAATCCTTCACTTTAGTTCCCTCTGCAAATACTTTTCAAGCTCATCCGGCAAAAGATTGGAAATTATCTTTCCGTCATTTGCCACTGAAATCTGACCGGACTCTTCCGAAACGATAATGGCAAGCGCATCGCTCTGTTCGGTAATGCCGATGGCTGCACGGTGACGCATGCCGTACTGTGCCGGGAGGTCAGTATTTTCAGTTACGGGAAGCACGCAGCGTGCGGCTTTTATTTTGTTGAATGAAATGATAACAGCTCCGTCATGCAGGGGGGAGTTTTTGAAAAAAATATTTTCGAGAAGCCGCTTGCTTAGTTCTGCTTCCATCACATCCCCGGTATCGGCATAAAAAGTCAAATCCGTTTTCCGTTCGATGACAAGGATGGCTCCGGTTTTGGTTTTCGACATGGAAGCACATGCTTTGACAATCGGGTTGATGTCCACATCCGGACCTTTTTGAAACGGTAGCCCTTTGCTCAGCAGCTTTTTCGCGAATTTATTTCCGGAAAAAATATTTCGTGAGCCAAACAGAATCAGAAACCTCCTCACTTCGGGCTGAAAAACGATTATCAGCGCCAGCACTCCCACTCCGATAAACTGGTTCAGAATTCCTCCCAGCAGCTTCATATCGAGCACACGCGAGCAAAGCCACCAGATAATATATATGGCAATGATGCCGGCAAAAATGTTCATGGCTGCACTGCCTTTCAGAATATCATAAATTTTATATAAAAGAAAAGCGGTGATGAGCACATCAATCACATCGAGCCACCGGATTTCAAGAAAGCCAATTCGGAAAAGTTCGGTCATTCAAAAAATAATTTGAAGATTTGGAAATGAATTTCGGATAAAACTAAAATTGAGCATTAGCTTCAAAGAAAATTAAATTTTCAGAACAAAGCGATATGGCAGTAATGCGTCCTTTCCGGCATAATCCACACCGATGCGTTTCGAGACGATGATTTGTGCATCATGAGGAATTGAAATCCCGTTCTCAATCCAGATTTTATTTCCAAGCAAGCTCTCACCGGTTTGCGAATAATGAATGCCCAATGCCTGCGAAACGCTTCCGGGACCTTTTGTAAAATTTATTTCAACCGCTTTTTTGATTCTGCGCTTCATCATGGTTTTAATTCCATCCACCGGCTTTATTCCTCTAATTAAAACGGCATTCGGAATTTCATTCTTATTTGTTACCACATTAAATAATGAGTGAATGCCATAGCACAAATAGATGTATGCAATCCCTCCTTCACGATACATAATCTCCGTTCGTTCTGTGCGCCTGTTATTGTAAGCGTGAGAAGCACGGTCATGAATTCCGTTGTATGCTTCGGTTTCGGTAATGATTCCCGATGTGATCATGCCATTCATCTTTGTAACAAGCAGCTTGCCCAGCAATTCCCTGCTTACCTGCACTACATCATCACGCAAATAAAAATCCCTTGTAAGCTTTGCCATCCTTCTTTTTTAAATTAATCAGATAAAATTTGAGAAAAAAATTATATCTTAAATTTTGAGCGTTGATTGGTGAGGATTCTCAGAAAGGCATTGCTCACTGTTTCCAACTCTCCATCGCAAGAACAACTCACAACATTAAACATTAAATGGCGAGGTTTCATAAAGACGCGTTGCTCTTTATTTTCAACTTACCATCGCGAGCGTGCCTCGCGATCTTGAACTTTAATCTTTCATTCCTCCACCCACTTCAATTCATCCGGGCTTTCATACTGCAACTGATTGTTATCAATCAACCATTGAATGGCAAGCAGCGCTTTATCATCATTATTTACTTTCATATTATGAATCAGTTTTTCGAGGGTGACTGCTCTTTCGGTTGTCAATGATTTCACTTTTTCAGTCATAGTTTCGAGTTCAATTTCATTGAGCTGCAGTTTGTTTCTCTCGCGGCAGTAATCGCAATTGCCGCAACGTGTATCCGTTTTTTCTCCGAAATAATTCAACAGCATAATGCTCCTGCAACGATGAAGCGATGAAGCATACAGCAGCATGGAGCTTATGCGCTTTTTAAAACGCGCTTTCCTGTCAGCAAGAGATTCGCGGGTGATAACGAGATCTTCGGCAGGAATGCGCTCATGAGTAAACACAATTTGCGGCATGTCGGTTTGTGATTTGTAATCGAGCAATCCGTTGCGATGCAGGAAACGCAGATTATAAATCACTTTTTCCAATTTCATTTCTGCCCGCTGCGCTATATCCTGTTCGCTGATTTTGACAAAATCATCAAACACTCCTTCATACAT
>Ga0187893_10007455_pt1 | contig 17909 bp, 20 predicted proteins | sample MA1701074metaG_FD_139574 | JGI IMG/M metagenome (GOLD analysis project Ga0187893, IMG submission 139574) | White microbial mat communities from a basaltic lava cave in the Kipuka Kanohina Cave System on the Island of Hawaii, USA - MA170107-4 metaG ... | reverse complement strand
GGGGATGTTCTGTCCCGCCGAATCGCCGATGAAGCATGGGGCGGTGTTCTGCGGATTGCCGTTGTTGTCCACGCGAGCGCCGATCCAGACGAACCGACACGGCGTGGACGCCGCCACCAGCGCCTGCGGCGTGGCCGCTGAAGGCACGGTCTTGGTGCCGCCGATGAACGAGGCGCAACCGGCCACGTCGAACAGCGGTGCGCCATTCGGCGATACCTCCACGTCCATCGTCTTGAGCCAGCGCCTCGGCACCTCAGCCTCCGATCACCAGTTTCCACACCGCCGCGACGGCCAGAGAAAGTACCGACGCCGTAATGATCCAAAGCAGCTTCGACCGCACCGCCTCAGCCGATTCCAGTCGGTCGAGCCGCAACAGTATCCCCAGCCGGCCGTTCCCCCGGATTGCCTCATCCAGCCGATCGAGCTTCGCGTGGATGGCCGCGAACTCGCGGTGGCAGGCACATTCGTGTTGTTCAGCGTCGCAGTTCACGGGGTCTCCTCGTCGATCTGCTTGGCGTGAATCCGCAGCATCCGTCCGTGGGGATCACTCGGCCGGTAATGGCCGGCCCCGCCCAGGTCCAGCACCTCAAAGACCAGCACCTTTGTTCCGTTCGTCACCCGAATCCGATCACCCACCTGCGGCCTGGTCGCCGCGCCGCCGAACACGAGTGGGTCAGCCGAAACGATGAAGTCTGTGGCCTTGGCCTGCACAATCGCGCCCGCATCGTCGGCGACCTCATAGGTCGTCGATCCCAGCGTGGCGGCGATGTCTACGGACTCGATGCCGCGCTGATAAGTCACGAGCCGAGACAGATGCGCCTGCCGCATCCCGTCCAGCCAAGCGGTGCCTTGTTCGAGCAGGTCGGCCACGGCCACAGTCTCCCACTCACTGAAGCATGCGGATGCGGACCGTGGTGTCGGCGTCCACCGCGGCGCGGACGCACTTGCCGATCAGCTTGTTGCCCGTGGCAGTGGTCGTCGCCTGTTGCGCGGCGGCGTTCCAGTAGCAATTTGCCCCGGCCGAGATAGCCGAGCCCACGCCCGTCGCCTTTGGGAAGTCGAAGACGCCGGTGACCGCCAGCGATCCTAGCTTGTTGGCCGAGATCGCCAGCTTGGCCACACCGACGAGTTCACCCTGAACCACGACCGCGCCCGCGGCCACATCGGCGGCCGGCGTGTAGTCGACCGCACCACCTTCCTGCACAAAGTTCACGAGTGCCATTCTTCGTCACTCCTTCTGCTCGAAGCGTCGAGCAGATGATCAGTTCACCGCGGCAACGCCGCTTACACTTCGCCCTTACTCTTGATCCCGCCGCGCGGCTCCTGGAGGGCCACACCGAAGTCGTGGTAGCCGCGCATCTGCACGCCCAGCACTTGGAAGTCGGCCTCAGCGGTTTCGATGGTGGGCGACTCCTGCCCGTTGAGGAACGCGACCTCGATCACCGGCAGATCCGTCGGGTCGGCCAGCAGATACCACGCCTTGTCCGAGAACCCCGTGTACTGCGTGTTGGACAGGTACCGGCTGACCTCGACGCGGAACTTCCCCGCGTGCGGGTTGGCCACGGGGTACTTCGTCGAGGCCGTGGTGTCACGGATCTCCAGCGACTTGAACAGCATGGTGCCCATCGCACTGAGTGCCGTCGGCACCAGGATGACCTGCGGCATGATGCCGATGGGCTTGCCATCCGGGTCCGTCTGGTTGAGGAAAGCAACCTCAGCCTTCGTGAGGCCGTCGATGCTCAGCGTCGTGTCCGCGCCGGTCAGGTAGTTGTTGTTACCCGCGGCGAAAAACGCGGCGTTGTTCATGAACGTGGACCAGAAGACATCATTGATCTTCAGGCCCGACCCGCGGCCTAGCTTGCGGGGAACCGTGGTGATCGCTCCGAGGTCGTCGTTGATGATGTCGCGGCGGTCGATGGACAGCAGCAGACCGTAGGTGTCGGCCTTGTTTGTGTAAGCCTGCTCGCCCAGCGTCCCGTGTTTGAGCTCGCCGCCCGGGGCGACCTTCTCGTACTGGTCCTTGCCGACGAGGCGGTAGCTGGTGACGGTCTTGAAGTCGCCGACGTTGCGGACGGCCGTGATGTTGCGCCAGGTCCGCTCGACCGAGAAGAACCCCTCGAGCAGGAACTTGTTGGCGACGTTGGAGAGAATCCCGCCGATGTCGATCGTCGAGAACGCGGCTTGAAGGTTCTGGCCGAAGGCGAATCGCAAGACACTGCGGCTGTCGCGGAAGTTGCGGCCGGTGTAGCCGTTGGCCCACGCCGCTTCGAGCAGCAGCTCCTGCAACCCGATGCCGCCTCGAAAGCGCTTCGAAGCGGCTTCAAGGGTCTTTTCGTCGAACAGATCCTCGACCTTGGCGAGCTTGGCGGTGAGCATACACGCCGCTTCGAGGACCTGGCCGCCCATGGCGTTCTCGACCGCGTGAATGGCCGGCGCCTTGGGGCGCGAAGCGCGGAGCTTCTCCAGCTCGGTCTTCTCCTCGGTCCAGCCCTCGGCGATGGCCTTTTCCTCGATCTCCGGGAACTTACCAGCGCAGATGCGCCGAATGGCGCCGATGCGCTTCGTCTCGGCTGCGGCCTGAGCGCGGAGCTCACCCACCGGGTTGACGGGCGGGTTAGCGTCCGTGCCATTCCCGTCCGCCTGCGTTTCGCGCGCCGGTTCCGGCGTCGTTGTCTCTTCGGTCTGTGTGACCTGCGTGTTGTTCGTTTCATCCATTGAAGGATTCTCCTGCTGTTGTGCCGCGATGGTCGCGGTGGTGTTCGTGTCCGCGCCGAGATCGACGAAACTGATCTCGCCCAGCACCGTCCGGCGGGCGACGTAAAGTGGACCCTCGAAAGTCCTGCCGTTGACCGTCGTGCTCTTTCCGTTGCGGACGAACTCGGCCTGAGCGACCTGGGCCCCGATCGATGCCTGCCAAGGAAAGCCACGCTTGCCGCTGGCGACGACCTCACGGGCCGCGACGGTGTCGCGCGAAACGATGCCCTCGGCGATCAGCCGACCAGCCTCGACGGAGATGCGCTCCGTGTGCCCGACGCCGGCGTACATGCTGTGTCCGAAGCGCACCGGTCGTCGCTGCGAGGGGATAGACAGCCCCTCAAGATCAACCACCACGGGGAACCGCCAGCCGTCGATGCGCATGGACTCGCCGGTGTAGGCGACCATCGTGAAGCGCGGAACGGCTTGTGCGTCGCCCTCGGCTGCCAATGCTTCCAAGGTGATGTTGCCGGGGCTGCAGCGCAGCTCGATCCGGTCGGGAACTGGCTCGCTCGTCTCAGGCGACTTGACGCGCGTCTGCGTCTTCCGTGACATCGTCGTCATCCTCCGTTTCGTCTTCGTTTTCCGGTGGAGCAGTGGGCGTCGCTGGCGTGGGCGTCAGACCCAGCTCGCGCATCAGGGCCACCTCCCGGGCCCGCTGGCGAAGTTCGCTCTCCCAGTCCAGGCCGCACTTCGCAAACTCGGCGGCAAGCGTCGTCGAGTTGCTCTGGAGGCGCGTCGACTGCGCGTTCGCTTCCTTCGCCGGGTCGACGTGCTCGAACCCGTCCCAGAACCACTGGTGCGGGAACTCGGCATCGAGCGTCCGCACCGATTGAGGCAGGTACCCTTCGATCAGCACGGCCTCGTCGATCCATGCCTTCAGGATGCGATCGAGGACCATGTCGGCGAGGTAAGCCTGGTCGATGCGGATGGCCTTGAAAAAGGCTTGGTGGTCGAGGCGCCCGGAGGCGTAGTTGTAGCCCGACGAGTTGCCCGCCGCGATGTTGAACGGCATGTTCAGGCAGCGGGCGATCTCGTTGATCACCTCGTGCTTGAAGTCGCCGTACACGGTGGTGGGCTGCTCGGCCTTGACCTGGCTGATCTTCCAGCCGAAGGGCATGGTCATCCACGTGCCCCGGTCCATCTCCACCGTGTCCATCGGTTCGACCTGCGAGGCCTCAGCGTCGGCCGCTGCATCGGTGTAGATCACGCCGGAGGGCAACGCCGCCTGCTCGGCCGCACCCAGCACCGCCAGCGTGTAGCGCCGCAACATGGCAAACAGAGGAAGCGCCGGAGTGATCTCGGGGATGCCCCGACTCTGGCCCGGGCGCTCGGCCCGGAACAGGTGAATGACCGACTCGACCGGCATCACGTCGAACTCGATGCCGCCCGATCGGGGCACAGTGTTGTCGCCGGGATGCTGGCGAAGGACGTTGTACGCGACGGGGTTCCCGAATTCGTCAAATACGATGCCGTCGGCGGCCTTCAGGTCGCCACGCGGCACCGGCCAGGGCGTAGCCACCTGTTCCGCTTCAATCGGCCGCACGTCGAGCTGCACGGGCGCGTCGACGGTTGGGTTCGTCGCTAGGAGCGCGAAAACCTCGCCCGATTCGCACTGGGCGATTCGCATGGTGCGGAGCTTGTGTGATAGACCGATCGCCTTCGCCCAGCGGCTGAATTCCTTCTCGATGACGCGGTTGGCTTCGACGTCGTCGGTCAGCATCTGGAGCCGCGGCCCGGTGCCGACCACGTAATTAGCCAGGGTCAGCACGATGCCCTTGGCGTAGCTGTTGTTGGCCACCTCGTAGCGGGCCCGGCTGCGCAGGATGCGCCGCACGTCCGCTCCGATCGCGGCGTTGGCCGACAAGTGATCGGCGTTGGCCCAGTGCCGGCGGTTCTCGTGCGTGGTCTGCGCCGCGTCGTACTTCCCGCGCACGACGAGAACGCGACCCGGCACCGGCCCCTTTGGGACGACTGCCTTCCGCGAACCGAGTTGTCGCAGCCAATTGAGCACTCGCACCGCTCCAGGTGAAATCACGACCCTCGAGCGCGGAAACGCGCGGCCGAAGCCGCGCGATCCGCGCCTATCGAGGTCAGACTACGGCTTGGCCGTTTCTGGCGGGGTGGTCTGGGCCACCTTGGCCGCCTGTTGCCCCAGAACTGTGTTCCCCAGCGCCTCCACGGTGTCCAGCTCGGTGAACGCCCGCGTGGCCGCTGCCGTGGCCGCCTGGGCAATGACGAGGGCATTCTGAAGCGCGTTCTCCGCGATGATGTTCAGTCGCGACAGGTGCGCCGAATGTGCCTGCATCAACGACGCCCCGTAATGCGAGGGAGCCCCCGCGCCGATCTTGGTGTTTTCGTTTGCGACCGAATCGACCAATCCTTGATCCGCTGCCATAAGCAACATCCTTTCCTGTGGCTATAGCCTGCGACGCGCCGCCCCAATGCGCATTGGGATCGTGCGCGCCGTGTCATCTTTGCCGTCACACCGCTCCCGGCGGGACCACCGTGGTCATCCGCACGCCGAGACCTTTCTTCGCCGCCTCCTTGGACGACAGATACCGGTCCGCTTCGATCTGGTCCTTCAAATCGTGCTGCTCGACGCTGACCGAGTCAGCCTGGGCCCGCTTCGGTCCCTGGGCGTTTTCCTTGATCGCATCGTGAACCGTGTCCGCCACATCCGATCTCCGCGCAGACCAACATTGCCGCGCTCATGGCGACAACCAGTCCGCCTACTGGTTACTTATGCCAAAGCGATTCGAGTTGACTCACCTGGAGAGTCGAAAGTGGAAAACGATTACACCGGTAGACATCTGCGGCGAGGATTCACTGGAACAGGGTTGGCTGCGAGATGCGTGGCGGCCAGAAGACGCCGATGACGAGCCACGTGTTGTACGGAAATCGAGTGCCCATGAAGAACCGCGTTTCGCACGTTGGACTGCAAAGCGTGCCGAGAAACATGCGTTTCACGCTCTTCGCCGCCTCGTCATCGGAACCAAGTCGAGCAGCTTCCTTTAGAAACAGAACGCCAAGTTCCCAGTCCTCGATCATGGCCGTGTGAGGTTTGTCGCTGTCGGCGCATTCGAAGACGTAGTGGAACGTGAAGGGTATCTTTCGCAGGGGCTTCGGAGGCGGTCCGAACAGCTTCAGCTGGGCGATGTCAGCCTGCCATTCAGCTTTCCAGGAAGCGTCGGCCTTCTTGATCTTCAGGTCCAGCACGCGGGAAGGTTTCACAACGGACAACGAAATCCGGTCGGAATCATAAAGCGACTCACACTCTTTGAGCGTTCGCTGTGGGAGCCGGTCGATGATCGCGCGGCGCGCTGACCAGGCATCCTTCGTCGGGAGCGGCTCACCGAGGATCCGGATCGAATCAAGCCGCGGTTCTCGGCTCTCTTTGCGTTTGTCGTTTCCTGTTCCGCGGGGCGCGAGCTCGACCTCGATCCACTGGTATTTGTGGAACTGCTGATGCCCTGGTCGATAGCGATAATCGATTGGATAGAGCCGGACCCAATCCCCCGAATCCGTTATGCCAGCCGTACACACCAGTTCCGTGTACTTCGGGCTCGGGTGCGGATAAGTCATCACCGTGATCAGAACACGGGTTTTTTCAAACTTGGCTGACACTCACGCAACTCCAGGTGTTGCACAGGCAGACCGCTCACGCCAGCAATCGCTTTCGCCAGGCGGGATCGATGGCAGCACGCAGGATCGGCTTCCATGCAGACGAGCACACTCGGCATTTCTTGTATGAGCGCGGCGACACGATGAATCGCACCCGAATACTTCGGCAACACCGCGCGCTCGTAGCGATGAAAGAGAGCACTGTACCCGTCGGTTTCGGCCACGCCTTGGCGACTCGCTGAGTCGATTCCAAGTTCCGGGAAGTGAGCATACTCCAGCCCAATGTATCCACACAGCCGTGAGAGCGTTGCCTTGTGAAAGCCGTACCGCCGAGAAATGGGGTTGTTTCTGACGTCCACAACACGCCGGATTCCATGCTTCAGTAAACCGTTCAGGAAGCCGTCGACGAGTAAGCCCTCGTAACCGGCCGTGTAAACCATCGCAGGAGCAATTGGCAAGTCGACTTTGGAGCCAAGCTCACTTTTCGCGGTGTACCAGGGATAGTGTTCGTAAACGTATCGAAGAAGCGCTTTCGAGGCCATACGTCGGAGCCGATCGACGATGGCAATGACATCGGCCCGAACATGCTTGTTCACACCGCGCGTGGCGGCCACGCCATCACGAGAGACTGCCCACGTTCGCTCATCGGCTTCCTCGATCAGACCATATCGCGAGAGCGCTGCAGCCTCCTGATATAGACAGAACGAGTAGGGGCCGTACTTGTAGGGGAGAAACTGAAAATAAGCGGGGCCCCCGCGAGTTGCCGTCTCCTCCCTAATCAGAAACGCCCATTTCATCACCTCAAGCCGCGAGGCAGCGCCACCTGCTTCACGCAGAATCAGCAGAAGTAGCCTTTGGCGATTCAACATCCGTACGGCTCCATTCTTTGGGCGGGCGCAAGTGTTGCCTCCTTCTCGACCCAGGGACAGCGTCCTGCATTCATCATATCGACGGGGCACAGGGCCAACCACCAGCAATCTCCTTTAACTCGCTCCGACCTAATTAGCCGAGACTACGCTCGATCGTCGTCACCCGACGACCACAGTGCCGGCATTCCCGCCGGCGCACGATGCGGCCACCCCACGATGCCCGCGTGTAGACCACCCAGAAATGCTGGCATCCGCACTTCGAGCAGACGAGGCCGCGTTGCTCCTCCGGTTTCTCGGCGGGCTTCGGAGGTCGAACGTTCATCGCCGGGCCTCCTGCAAGGCGGAGAGCCGGATGCGGGGGCGCGGGGCTGGCTTGGTGTCAGTGCCGAACAGGACCGCGCCCTGGATGGACGCGGCCGCGGCGCAGCCGACGAGACAGTCCAGCCAGTGGTTATCGAGGCCGTCGACGCGAAGCCTCCATTCGTCCACGGTGCGCCCGCGGCCCTCGGTCTTCACGCGGTACTCGCTGGTCAGGTGCTCAGCCACCAGGCGATGCGCTTCAGGTTTGCGCCCGAAAAGCGACAGGCAACCAGGATCGCCCATCGGCACCGCGAGCCGGGCATGCACGAATGATTTCCAGTAGTTCGTGTCGAAGACCGCGTGGCGGACGGAGCGCTTGCCGGTGACGACCGGGATGCGCCAGTTCAAACCCACGCGGTCCCCGCGTTTACGCTTGTAGTCCGCGAACGGAATACTCGACGCGCCGACGTAGCGCCCGTGCGCCGGCATGACGATGCTGGCGAACTTCGATTGCCGACTGAATTGATAAACCACATCCGACGAGCTGCCCCAGTTGGCGTCGATCATGCAGCGGTCGATCCGCACCATTGCCCCATCGTCGCGCCGCCACTCGCGCCCAAGGGTCGCATCGGTCAGTCGTTCGAGGCCGGCATAGATCGCGCCCTCCACGCCAGCGCGCGAGGCTGTGCTCGCCAGCGTGTGTCGAATGTCGCGCAGCGTGAAGTACCCAGCCTTCTGGTCCGGCTCGGTGCAGTAATCGATGACGTATCCGGTGAAGTCGTCCTCCCAGGCCGCGACGAGCCAGAACAGGGCCTTGCCCTGCACGTCAACGAACATCGTCAGATGCGTGCAGCCGATGGGCACCTCGCCGCGCTTCATGCCGTTGACCTTGGCGGCGATCTGGTCGGCGGTCAGCAGATCGTCATCGGCGTGTTCCTCGGGCAGCGGCTCGTTTTGATATTCCGCCCAGAATGCTGCCTCGCCGCGATCTAGCTTCAGGTTCATCGCGTGCTGGATGGCGGAGAGTTCATCGGGATGATGCCGCTCCGGCCAAGCGACCTCCGCGCCGTCATCCATCGCCTCGCGGTTGGCGCGGTAGAACTCGGTCGCATCGGTGATGCCGCGGTCGGCGCGCATACCCTCGCGCCACAACTCGGCGTACCGCGCCCACAGGGCCTCGTGCGCCGGGAACGAGTACACCATCTTCGTCCGCTCGCCCTGCCATTGCGGATGCTTGTCGCGGTCGAGGATGCGGTCGGCCAGGTCGTCGGGACGGACGACCGTCAGCGTCATCAACCCGGCGATCTTGCGCCCGGGCCCGGCCAAGCCTAGGATCGCGCCGGCGAGGATGCGTTCGCGCATGACGCACTGCGATGGCGATCGCGCCGACTCGTCGGTCTGCGGATCGTCAATCAGCACCAGCGATGGCCGCACGGATGTACCGTCCACGCGCTTGTGCTTCATGCCGCGGATGCGGCCCGTGATGCCTGCCACACGGATGATCGCCCCCGAGGCCTTCGAACCGGGGATGGTCGGCAGCACGATCTCCCGCGCCGTCCAACCGATGTGCGTCTGCTTGCCTTGATAGAGTTGACCTCCGGCCCGCTGGTGGATTCCCTCGAGCGATTGGATCGGATAGACGACTTCCGGGAAATCCTCCAGCAGCAGCTCGTTGTTCTCCAGCTCGGCTTTGATCGATTCGAGCATGTTGGAGGCGTGCTCTTCGTCCGAGCCGATCAGGGCTACGAACTCGCGGTGCCCGAACAGCAGCGCCCACAGGCAGGCTGTCTCGCACATCGACGTTTTGCCGCTGCCGCGCGGCATGGCCATCGCAAAGAGTCCGCCCTCCAGCACCGCCTGCTCAATTTTGGAGACGACCTTCAGATGGTCCGACGACCACGGCAGGTGGAACGTGGCCGGAAAGTACTGCTCGCAGAAGAATCGGAAGTCGCGCTCGGCCTTCTGCTTCCGCTCCACGTTCACGACCGACGTCATCTCCCCGATGTCGCGCCCGGACATCGATAGCTCGCGGTTCCGCTGCGCGGCGCGCTCCTTGTGGGCGTCATAGCCGGTCAGACCCTCGGGTTCGGGCTGAGGCTTGTGGCGCTCACTAACCAGCCACGCGACGTAGCGCAGCAGATCGATGTTTCGCGGATCAGCCGTCGAGGTGATCCGTAGCCCGGCGCGCGTGCGATGGCGGTGAAGCTGCCGCTCGCCGATGACTTCGCCCATCGGCGTGCTGTTGAGCAGCCGGCACAGCTCGCTCGGTCGCAGACGTCGCGGGTCAATCGCCACGGTTGGCCATCTCCTTCACGAGCCAGGCGGCGTAGTGGACCAGATTGATGGTGCCGTCGCCGTTGGTCGGCGCGCCGGCATCGACATCGGCCATGATTTGTTCCGGTGTCACCGGATGGCCGCCCGCGGCGCTGAGCAGGCGAGCAGCGTCGGCCACGGGCAGAGCCGACGGATTCAGCGCCGGTTTGGCTTCAATTGAAGTGTCACCCCCTGACATCTACGCGGCCCTCCGCATGTCAGGCACGCCCCTTGCTTGCGGCCCGCCGCCCGCAGGCAGTCCGTGTGCCAGGGGCGGCCACATTCGGCATAAGAAACATGAAGAGAATCTGCGGAATTCGCCCGGAATTCCGGGCCATTTCGCTTGATCTCGTTGGCCGAACTTGCCCTCATGTGGGTGTACGCATGGGGCGTACCGAATGCGAAGGAGAAGATCATGACGAAGATCGACGAGATGACGCGGGCCAACCGACGCCTGACGGCGGGGACCACGGTGGTCTCCACCGAAGACGGCGAACCCGGCCACATCGTGCGGGTCTGCACCCACCGACGAAATGGCATCGACGCCTGGTCGTATCTGGTCGAAACCCAATACGGCCGCGAGATCTGGGAGGTCGGCGAGCTGTTCGTACCCGACCAGAAGGACTGAATGAAAGGAGCCAAGGCCATGACGACCAACGAACCCAAGATGACCAACGACGACCTCGACGCCAGCGACCTCCTGGACACGCTGAAAATCACCAAGATCGAGCGGCGCACCAGCGCCGGCGGCACCTGGGTGCAGGGCACGATCGGCGAGCACCGCTTCGATGCCTTGGTCTTCCCCGAGCACGCCGAGCAGCCCGACTACGAACTGGACGGCAGCCGCATCTCCAAGCTCTGGGTCCAGCGGATCAGCGACCGGGCGACGGTCGCCAACTTCGACCGCGGCTGGGATGTGCGACCGACGACGCCGATCGCCGGGCAGATCGTCGATCTGCTCGGCGCAGGCGTGGCCGAGACCGTGTACGCCGATTGAGAAGGAGCAACGACCATGACCATCGAATTCAGAGCCATCGAATTCCAGACCGCCCATGAGGCCATCCAGTGGACGGAGGCCGGGGAGTGCGGCGTGGCCGTCCGGCTGGACGGCAAGAACTACGTGATGGAGCGGGCCGAGGCTGATCGCCTCGCCGCCGCAGGCGTCGAGTTCGCGTACCTCTGCGACCACGAGATGCTCGACGGCGAGCACCGCATCATCGCGGTGCCGGTGAACTAACGAAGTTGAATGACACCGCGTCGCGTGGACGCGGCAGAACTGTTGGAAAGGAGAAGCGAGATGTACTGCACGACGGACGTAACCTTCTATTGCCAAGGCGCGGAATCCGAAGCGCGCCCCAAGTTCCAGGCCATGCTCACGAATTTGGCGGCGATGCTTCGAGACAAGCATCCGGATGTCACGGCGCCCAACATCGACGAGCCGCTGACGCCCGACGACCTGCACGAGGGATTCGACAGCGAGAAGGACTTCGAAGGCCTCGAGTAGGCGACTCGGTTTGGGAACGGGCGAATTGAGATCAGGAAGGAGAACCGCATGAAGAAGGACCAGGTCCAGATAGGCGGGACCTATGTCGCCAAGGTAAGCGGACAGCTCGCGCGGGTGCGCATCGACGCGGAGAGCCGCTTCGGCGGCTGGGACGCGACCAACGTCTCGACCCGCCGCAAGGTCCGCATCAAAAGCGCCCAGCGCCTGCGCGCGGAGGTCCGGGATGTCCCGAATGACGGGGCGATCGCCGTGCCCGGACTTGCTGCCGACGAACAGCGACGACTGGACGCCCAGGCGGATGCCGAAATGCAAGCTGAGGCCAGGATGGAGGCCGAAGCGGAGGCGATCGCCAGAGCCGGCCTTGATCCTGACCGCTGCGCGACCCGGCGATGCAATGGCACGCCGGTGATCACCGTCTGCGGTCGCCCGCTTTGCCAGGCCTGCTGGGACCGGCACTGCGGCGAGGAACAGTCCAGCGAAGTCAATCAAAACGCGGGCGGCGCGCGTCGCCCGACCAATGAAACCCCTGAAGAGGAGAATGCGATGTCCAAGAAGAAATCCACGAAAAAGCAGTCCACCAAGAAGCAGACCAAGGGTCAGCCCGTCGCCGCGAAGGCTAAGTCCAACAACAAGGCCGCCAAGCCGAAGTCGAAGGCGACGGCCGAGCAGAAGCCCAAGCGCGTAAGCGCCCTGGACGCCGCGGCGCAGGTCCTGGCCAAGGCTGGCAGACCCATGCGGGCCCAGGAACTGATCGCCGAGATGGCCGAACAGGGTCTGTGGAAGAGTCCCGGCGGCAAGACGCCGCACGCCACGCTCTATGCCGCGATGATGCGCGAGGAACGGGACAAGGGCGGCGAATCGCGTTTCCGCAAGGTCGATCGCGGGCAGTTCGCGTTCAACAAGACTGGAGCGTGACCCATGACCGCGACGACTCCTCGGGTCGAGGCCTTCGCCATCGAGAACGGCCACCTCGTCCGCAAGGTCGTCCCGCGGCGCGGCGAGCCCTACGAGCACCGCTGCCCGCTCGACGCCTACCGCGAGCTGGCGTGGGCCGCGATCGACTTGGCCGCCGACGGGTTCACCGTCGAGACGCTGGCCGACCAGGTTCGCAACCGGCCGCGCGAGGAACACGACGACCGTGAGCCGTGGGCGTCGTATACCAACGCGGCAGTGGCCATCGCGTTCTGGAAGGAGCGCGGGCTGCTCGACATCCGCCATCGCCGTAACCACGTCGATGACGGATACTTCTTCGAGGACGCGATGATCGAGTTCCACGCGTTGGCCGAGAACGGCTGACATCACTTCCCCTCCACCAACGCCTCCGCGATGACGGGGGCGTTGCTCCGGGTTGAAACCCGCTCCGCCTTCCGCCCCGTGAACTTCTCCCACCGCTGGACGATGACATCGCAGTAGAGCGGGTCGAGCTCCATCGAGAACACGCGCCGCCCGGTCTGCTCCGCGGCAATCAATGTCGAGCCACTGCCGCCGAAGAGGTCGAGCACGTTCTCGCCCGGGCGCGACGAGTATTGCATCGCCCGCACGGCCAGCTCGACGGGCTTTTCCGTCAAATGGATCATCGCGTTGGGGTTGACCTTTTTGATGCTCCAGACGTCGGTGGCGTTGTTGGGGCCGAGGAAGACGTGGGCCGCACCCTCGCGCCAACCATAGAAACACCATTCGTGGTTGCCCATGAAGTCTTTGCGGGTCAGAACCGGATGCTCCTTCACCCAGATGATCGCCTGCGAGAAATACAGCTCGCAGGCCTTCAGCACTGGCGGGTAGTTGCCGACGTTCGCGTACCCGCCCCAGATGTAGAAGCCGCGCCCGGGCACGAGCACGCGAGCGATATTGCCGAACCAGGCCTGCAGCATCTTGTCGAACTCATCATCCGAGACGAAGTCGTTGGCAAGCGGGCGGTCCTTGGGGCGGAGCTTCTTGTGCGTGGCCTTGCCGCTTTGCGCGCCGGTGGCCACGTCCATCGCGTGATAGCGCGAGGCGGTGCGCCTCTGCATGCGGTGGAGGTCGAAGGACTGGTGGTGCATGAGGCCATGCTCGCCAAACGACGACAGCCCGGCGGCGATGGCGTTGTTGCTGCGCGGCTCGACCTTCACGTTGTACGGGGGATCGGTGTTGATTAGATGAATCGGCAGGAGCGCCGGTTTGATATCCGAGCCGGCGGGCAGTTCGAGGGCCTTCGCGGGCTCGACGGCGATCAGCAAGTCCACGTCCGCCACCGACCCGCTGTCGCCGCACAGCAGCCGATGGTCGCCCATGGTCCACAGGTCGCCCGGCTGGGTGATCGCTTCATCCGGCGGCTCGGGCACATCGTCAGGGTCGGTCAACCCCTGTTTGACGCCCGGATCGAGCAGCTTCGCCAGTTCATCCTGATCAAACCCAAGCAGCGACCAGTCGATGCCGGCGTCCTTCAGCTCGGCCATCTCAATGGGGAGCAACTCGAGGTTCCACTCGGCCAGCTCGGCGGTCTTGTTGTCGGCGATGCGGTACGCCCGGATCTGTTCGGGCGTCAGGTCGGTGGCCACATGCACCGGCACCTCGGCGAGGCCCAGCTTCCGCGCCGCCTTCCACCGCGTGTGACCGCAGACGATGACGCCCTCGGCATCGATCACGATTGGTTGGCGAAACCCGAACCGCCGGATCGACTCGGCCACCGCGTCCACCGCCGCGTCGTTGATCCGTGGGTTCTTCTCATACGGCTTGATCTCGGCCAGCGGCCGCAACTCAATCTTCATCGCAAAACCTCCGTTTCATCGTTGATCGGGCCGTCCTCGGCCCGACGGTTGGCCCCCAACGCCCAGAAACGCCGCTCGGGGCGAACGGAGCGACGCGGTGGTAGCCCCGGTACGCCTCGGCGGCGTCCGTTCGCCCACGGCCCAACGGGGCGCGCCCAGTGGCCTCCCCCCAACCGGACAAGCGCAACAAACTCTGTCTGGATTCGCGGCTGTTCCCGCGGGCCTCGGCGGCCTTTTTCAGCCAGGTAGTACCTACGCACCGGTTGCAACCCTCTCGAACCTCGAGCGCAAACCTGAAGCGCGCGACGCTTCGACTTCCCCACCAGGGCGAAGCGTGAGCGCTCGCCCGTGGGGGGGTATGGGGGGGTGCGCGCGCTTCGGGTTTGACGGTCAAACCTCGAGCGCGCTGCCGCCAAACCTCGAGCGCCTGTAAACACAAAGCGCAAACTTCGAGCGCTCCAACTTCGCTCGCGCTTCGGGTTCGACCTCATTCGGACGCCTCCGGTTTACAGCGGGCAAAGCCCACCGGCCCACCTTGCCCAGGCAGTTTCGCGCGTTCGATCAGCCCGTTGCGTTCGCCGATCTCGAGGAAATCGCTGACCCGTCGCCACGACAGGCCGGGTACATCTGTCGCACGCTCACGAATCTCCGCCTTCGTCGCCGGTTGGTCCGTCAAGAAGGCCTCCACGAACCGCTCGACGGTCCAGGACGGTTGCTTGGGCGTTTCCGCTGGCTTTGGGCCAGCCTTGCCTCGCTTCGGCTTCTCGCTTTTGAGTAGCGCCGGATCGAGGTCGGTCGCCGGTTTCCAGACCGGGAACAGCCAGCGAAGCGGCATTGGCTCGATCGGTGGCCATGATCGGACCGCCGCTTCGAGCACGACCGCGCCCGGTTCGTCATGCGGACGAAGCACGAGATGCGTGTCCGTCGCCCGGCTCTGACTGCCTGCACCGGCCCCAACGTCGGTCACGGCCTTCGCGGACTGGTTGCCTTTGGTCGCGTGGTGAATCAGAACGAACGAACTGCCCAGCCGGTCGGCCAGGGCATCGACGTGGTTGTAGATGTTGGCCATCGTGCCGTTGTCGTTCTCGTCCATGTCGCGGGGCATGAAGCGGTAGAAGGCGTCGAGCACGACCAGTGCGAAGCGACCTGAATCAAGCGACTCGAAGTACTGTCCGAGCGAGAAGATGTCGCGGAGCTGACCGCGCATGCTCTGAACATGCATGGTCTCGGCGATCTCGTTCATACCGATCCGCAGACATTCGGCGACCTGCGGGATGCGGTGAGCCAATGTCTCTGCGTGCAACTCGTTGTCGATGATCAGGACGTCGCCGGCGACGGTCTCGAACGAATCGAGCCATCGCCGACCGGTCGCCACGCACATCGCCAGGGCGAGCACGAGCCAGCTCTTGCCGGTCTTGGGCGGGGCGATGACGTTCATCGTCTCGCCGCGGCGCAGCAGGCCGCAGATCACCGGCGCGCGGAGCGTCTGGTGTCTGGCCATCAACTCGCGGACGCTGAGCGGCCTCAGCTGGGCCGGCGGCGCGCGGTCCTGGTCCCAGTGGTTCTCGGTCAATGCGACGGACACGGCGTTCGGTTCGTAGCGGGCGATGCTGGCCGCGGTGCGTTCGACCTCGCGTAGCGGCAACGGCGGCACGCATCGATCGGCGTTGACCTGTTGAAGCGCGACGAAAATCTCCGCCTGGGACATGCCCACGCGGCGCATCGCGCCGGCCAGGTGCGCCAGCGTGCCGTTGCGTTGCCCGTGCGGGATCGTGTTGGCTGGCGTACCGCCGGCGGGGACCTCGTTCGAGGCGGCCAACGCGTCGAGCACCTCGATGAGCCACGACGGCGGTTCGCGTAGGCACTGCGGCGCCTCTGTCAACTCGCGCTCGTCAGCCCACCGATAGGCCTTGTCGTCCACGATAGAGGGCGCGACAAGGACGTAGCCGCCGGTCGCACGCGTATCGACCCGTTGGGCCAGCCGGCCAGCAGTGTTCCGCCACGCACGGCCTTCCGGCTGACGGAAGAAGTACTGCCGGCCGCCGTGCGGTGTCAGGGAAAGAGGCGCGGCATCGAGGTCGGCGAGCTTGTCGGGTTCATCGCTGAGCCAGGCGTTGCTCTCACCGTCGACGTCGATGACCAGCAAGCCGTCGGTGCGGATGGCCACGTTCGCATCCGGCTGTCGCGTCCACCACTGCGTGATCTCTTCGGAGTCGGTGGTCGCGTCGCGCAGGCCGTGCTCGGTGACGGGGACCTTGCGCCCGGGCGCGCAGGGCAAGACGGCGTAACCCAGATCGGCGTACCACAGCGCCGAGTGCAACAGGCTGGTTGTTGCTGCGACCGTCAAAACGGACACTCCTGATCTTCCACGGGGACGTATTCAGGCAGGCCCTCCTCCGAATCGAGCCTCGGCGGTTTGGGGCCGAGCTCGTAGCCCACGACGCGGTCGTATTTCTCGCCCGGCTTGCGCTGCACGGTTACTGACAGGGTCTGTGCGAGCGCACCGGCCTCGGCCAGTTCGACGGCCTCGTCGATGGTGTCGGGAACGGCTTCATTGGATCGGGCGCGCCACCACTGTTCGGCACGGTGTCGCGCATAGCCGGTGTGCTCCAAGCAGACCCATTCCGAAACGTACTCATTGAAGGCGATGCGATAGTCCACGCGCATGGTGCGCGGTGTATCGGGTGGAGCATCGCGCTTGACGTGTACGGCGTAGAAGACATCGGCGACTTCATGCTCGGCTCGCGTCGTCTGATCGGACAGGATGCCTTCGCTGCTCGCGGTGGCGTCGTGCTTTTGACGCTGGGGTGGGGGAAAGACGTATCCGCACTGCGGGCACGCCGCGTAGCCGGCGGCGATGATCTCGTGGCATTCGGGACACTCCTTGGCCGGCGCTTCGCCGTTGCCATTCGAGCTGGACTCGCTGAGGCGAATCTGATCGACGGGACCGTGACGCAGGACGTTGCCGCCGAAGTCCAGGATGAGGCAGTCGGTCTTGCCGGGATGCAGGCGGAAACCACGACCGACCATCTGGTAGTAGAGCCCCGGCGACAGGGTCGGTCGGACAAGCGCGACGCAGTCGATGTTCGGCGCGTCGAAGCCGGTGGTGAGCACATTCACGTTGCAAAGATACTTCAGGTCACCGGCGCGGAAGCGCCGCAGGGCTTCGTCGCGCTCGAACGGCAATGTCTCGCCGCAGACGAAGCCGCACTCGACCTTGTGGCGCTCGGTCATCACGCGGCAGATGTGCTGGCCGTGCCGCACGCCGGATGCGAAGATCAGGACCGATTTGCGATCCTTGGTGTATTCTGTGATCTCGCGGCAGGCCGAGAGGAGGAGGTTGTCGTCATCCATCAAGTCCTCGACCTCGCCGGCGATGTACTCGCCGCCGCGGACGTGCAGCTTCTCGGTGTCGGGTTTGAGCGTGCCGGCCTTCGTCCGCAGCGCACACAGGTAACCCTGCACGATCAGCTCGCGCACGCCGACCTCGAAGCAGACCTCGTTGAGGATGTTGTCCGGCGCGCAGATCGTGCCGGACCTCATGCGGAAGGGTGTGGCCGTCATGCCGATGACGCGCAGAAGCGGGTTGATCTTCTTCGCATCCGCCAGGAAAGTGCGATACATCCCTTCGCCGTCGGGCGGGATAAGATGCGCCTCGTCGACGATGACCAAGTCCACGTGGCCAACATCGCATGCCCGCTCGTACACGCTCTGGATGCCGGCGATGGTGACGGCGTAGCCCAGGTCGCGGCGCTTCAATCCGGCAGAGTAGATGCCCACAGGCAGGTCGGGCGC